>Ga0187781_10001645_pt1 | contig 16976 bp, 18 predicted proteins | sample 0715_SJ02_MP02_2_FD_132447 | JGI IMG/M metagenome (GOLD analysis project Ga0187781, IMG submission 132447) | Tropical peat soil microbial communities from peatlands in Department of Meta, Colombia - 0715_SJ02_MP02_20_MG | ecosystem: Environmental > Terrestrial > Soil > Wetlands > Peat | place... | reverse complement strand
TCTCGCGGCAACGATGTTCTACCTGGTCGCCTACAGCTTCAGCACGGTCGGCGCATTCGCGGTCGTCGGCCTGGTCCGCAACTCTAACGGCGACGAAGACGCCACGATCGCCCACTGGGCCGGGTTGGGCCAACGTCATTCCGTTGTGGGCCTGCTTCTCTCGATGTTCTTGCTGGCGTTCGCCGGTATCCCGTTGACCAGCGGATTCGTCAGTAAGTTCGCGGTGTTCCAGGCGGCGGCCAAGGGCGGAGCGGTGCCGCTGGTCATCATCGGTGTGATCGCCAGCGGGGTGGCGGCCTACTTCTACGTCCGGGTGATCGTGCTGATGTTCTTCACCGAACCGCACGCCGATCAGGTGCGCGTCGTAATGCCCAGCTTCTGGAGCAAAGTGGCGATCGCGGCATGCGCAGTGGTCACCATCGGCCTGGGTGTCTTCCCGCAGCCGCTACTCGATCTTGTCAACCAGGCCGCGCAGTTCGTCAGATGACGGCATCGCTGGTTCTCAGCGACCACGCCGGCCCGGTGCGGGTGCTGACCATGAACCGCCCCGAGGCGCGAAACGCGTTGAACACCAACCTGATCGAGGAGCTCTACGCGGCGTTGTGCGAAGCTGACGCCGACCCGTTGGTGCGGGCGGTGGTGCTCACCGGCGCCGACCCTGCCTTCTGTGCCGGTGTCGATCTTAAAGAGGCCCAACAGCTCGGGACGGTCTACTTCGAGCAATTTCAAACACAAAGCTGCATTCGTAAGACTGCCGACATGGCAACACCGATCATCGGCGCGATCAACGGCCCGGTATTCACCGGCGGACTGGAGATGGCGCTGGGTTGCGACTTTCTCATCGCCTCCCAGCGCGCCGTTTTCGCCGATACCCACGCCAGGGTAGGCATCTTGCCCGGCGGGGGTATGACGGCCCGGCTGCCGCAGCTTGTCGGCGGGGCCATGGCGCGGCGCCTGTCGATGACCGGCGAAGTCGTCGATGCCGCACGCGCGGAGCAGATCGGATTGGTGACTGAAGTCGTCCCGCACGATCGGCTGCTGCCGCGCGCGGTTGAGTTGGCCAGCCAGATCGCCGAGGTGCCGGCCCCAATCATGGCCGGCCTCAAGCAGATCTATGTCACCGGGTGGGCGGCGGTCACCGATCCGGCGCTGGCCGCCGAACAGGACATCGCCGGCTCCCAAGAGCTGGACCGCGACGGACTAGGGGCCCGTTACGCCGAGATCAGCGAGCGCAATCGTCGCCAGATCCGGCCTCAGTCTTAGCGAAGAAGCGGGCTTTAGTCGGTGGATCATTGAACTGGCTGGATGCCCACAACGGGCCGACCGCCTCGGCAACGGCGGCGAAGAATTGTTGACCCAAATCGCCATTCGCTTCAGCCAGACATTTGCGCAGGGCGCTCGCTTCCAGCGCGGCTACCGTCATGCCTCGGCCATAGATGGGATTGGTGCTGCAAATCGCGTCACCGAGATGTCGGCGCCAATCATGGCCGGTCGCAGTGAAATCCGAGTACAGCGGCTAAAGCGCTAGGCCTTGGAGCCTGCTACGACGAGGTCGCCGAATGCAACGGCCGCCAGATCCGGCCGCAAAACGCTTAGTTCCTCGAGTTCCTCGTCGGCGCGCCGCTCCACCAGCAAAGGAATGAAATCGCGCACCCGGCTGCTGTGGAACCGCGCATAAGCGTGCTGCACTACAGCGGCGATGTGATCGTGCGGAAGAGCCGTGTATTTCTTGGCGAGGCGGCGCTCAACATCGCCAATCAACACCCGCTCTTCTTGAGGCATCCCGATATTCTCGCCGCCATCCTGACAGCGGTCAAGACGCTTCCCGTAAACGATCTGTTGGGTAAATCGTTGGGGAAAAATACTTTTGCGCCGAAGGAGTAGCGGGTATAGCCCGCCCACGGGCCGTATATCGGACCAGGGTAGTGTATGGCCTCATTCCCTCATTGCGGTCAGTTCCGCAGAAACGGCCGAGTAGCCAGTAAGTACACCGCGAACGCGGCCAGCGGAGCCAGCAACGGCAACCACGGAAGCTGCAGTGGAAATGCCGTGGCAACCAAGCCGGCGAAGGTGAATCCCACGGCTCCAACCAGCGTTGCTCCGCTGACGCTGTCAAGCCCGGCGCTGCTACCGGCTGCGTGCCGCAGCACCAGATAGACGGCCGCGGACAATCCGGACACCGCGGCCAGCGTCGCCGCAGCATCGGACAGCGCGATCACCACTACCGCGAGCAGCACCGCGAGAGTGGCGACGGGGCGAAACAGGGTTCCGGCCACCACCGCGACCACCGCCGACGTCGCCGCGACGAGGGCCGGCCCGTGCGATCCGATCCCCACGGCTCCCACCATCAACAGGCCACAGGCCGCTGACAAGATGCGCGCCGCCAGCTGCCCACCAAGCCTCATCATCGGCGTCCCGTTACCGGCCGACGGCGATCGGGCACCAGGCGCATCGATTGGTCCAGGGTGCGGTCCGCCTGCCAGGCGACCACGTCGACACCGACGGTGCCCATGTCGCGATACATCGCGGACCGCTGCAGCGTCCACATCCTATCCACCAGAGGGTCCTGTTGAGCGGCGAACGGCGAGCCCTGCAGCACATCGACTGCCACCACGACGTGACCGCGTCTGCGCAGGTCGATCAGTGACAACGCGAACTCGGTGTCGAGCAGCGTGGAGAACGCGACCACGATCGCACCCGGCGGAATAGCTGCGCGCGGCGCCAAAGTCCCAGTGGTGGTTTCGAATTCGTTACCGGCGGCAAGCACGGTGTCGAGTACCCGATAGAACTGACGCTGCCCGATGTCGGCGCCCAGCCAGCGGGGCCGGCGACCGCCGAGCGCGACGATGCCGGCCCGATCACCGTTGCGCAGCGCCGTCTGCACCACCTGCGCGGCACCACGCACCGTCCGCTCGGTGGAGGCCGTTGCCGGGCCGGCCGGCTGCGGATAGCCGTCGATGAGCACCACCACATCGGCGGACCGGTCGGTCAACCGCTGCGTCACATGCAGGCGGCCGCGGCGGGCGCTCACCGGCCAATTGACGGTGCGCAGCTGGTCACCGGGCACGTAGGTGCGAATGTCGGCATACTCGACGCCGCGGCCTATGTGCCGGGTCAGGTGGGTGCCGAGCCGATCGAGCAGCTCAGTCGGTGGGAGCGCCGTCGGTTGCGGCGGCGTCATCGGAAACACCGTCACATCGGCTGCGTCGACGGTGCCCGTCCCGGTCAGCAGCCCGCCATGCGCGACGACCTCAACCGTGGCCCGGATCGGATAACGGCCCCAGCGTTCGGCCGTGGTGGCCACCGTCTGCCGCTGACGCGATGTCCGATCCAGAACTTCTAGTCGCATCCCTTCGACTGCTGACACCGTGAGTCCTACTGCAGCACCGTAATTTTCAGTCGTGGCCCAGACGGTCAGTTGCGCCTGCTCGGTTTCAAAGCATCGCTGCGAACCCGGTTCGGCATGTACCTTGACCGTCGGCATCGGCCGCTGCCAGCTGATTGAACACAACACACCCAGCAGCGGCGCCGCGAAGGCAATCAGCTGCCAGCGCGATCCGATCAAAGCGAGGGCCAGCGCCAATGCGGCACAGGTCGCCGTCGCACGCGTCAATGTTGATGCGCGCCAATGTAACTGGGCTTCCCGGGTCTCGATCACATCGTTGCGTCGCTTACTGCGGACCGCCGCCCGTTCGCGGAACCGGCAACCGCCGTAGCAGATCTTCGACGATGTCGGAGCCTTGAATCTTTCGTACCCACATCTCCGGTCGCAACGTGATGCGGTGCGCCACAGCAGGGGTGGCGAGCGCCTTGATGTCTTCGGGTATCACGTAATCGCGGCCAAGCAGCAGGGCGCGGGCGCGAGCGAGCTGGACCAGATCGAGTTCCGCACGGGGGCTGGCGCCCACCGCGACTTGGGGGTGGTTTCGACTCGCGGCAGCCAGCGAAACCACGTAGTGCAAGACGTCTTCGTGCACACTCACCTGTTCGACCGACTCGCGCATGGCCAGCAGATCGTGAGCATCGACAACCTGACTGACTGTCGGCTCGGCCGAGCCGCGATCCAGTCGGCGGCGCAGCATCGAGGTCTCGTCGCGCTCGGAGAGGTAGCGCAGCTCGAGCCGAACCGCGAACCGGTCCAACTGTGCCTCGGGCAACGGGTAGGTGCCTTCGTATTCGATCGGGTTGTCGGTGGCCAGAACAATGAACGGTTGGGGCAGCCGGTGTGTTGCGCCGTCAATGCTGACCTGGCCCTCGGCCATCGCCTCCAGTAAAGCCGCCTGGGTCTTGGGCGGTGTCCGGTTGATCTCGTCGGCAAGGAGCAGGTTGGTGAAGATCGGCCCCGGGCGAAACTCGAAGCGACCAGAATGCATGTCGTAAATCGTCGAGCCGAGCAGATCCGCCGGCAGCAAGTCGGGGGTGAACTGCACGCGGGTGAAATCCAGCCCAAGTGCCGCGGCAAAGGACCGGGCGATCAACGTCTTGCCGAGGCCCGGCAGGTCTTCGATGAGAACGTGCCCGCGGGCGAGCACCGTGGTCAGGATGAGGGTCAGCGCGGCTCGCTTCCCCACCACGACACGCTCGATTTCATCGAGCACCGCCTGCGCGCGGGCCGTGGTTATAGGCGCCGGCTTGGTCATTTTCGAGCCATCTCCGAGGTCATATGCGAGTCGTACCCTCCGTCATACCTGTTCCAACCGTTCCAGGATTTCCGCGAGCGTCGCCCGTCCCGGCCCGGGTTCGCGCGCGCCGGTTGGCGCGACGTTGTTGGGATTGACCCACGCCCACAGTTGCGGCCCGAAAAGCATTCGCCCGGTGGCATCAAACGCGGCCGGGTCTTTGGCCTGGTTTAGGCCAGTGGTAATCGCGTACCGTCTGGCCAGCATCGGACGCAGGTGGCGGTCCCAATCGGCTCGGGTGGATTCCGAACGGTGGATCAGCGTTTCCGTTCGCGATAGCCAACTACGTAGCGACTCCTCGAGGGCGTTCGGGGCGGCGAGGGGCGGCGATTCGACGCCGTGGCCGAGGACCTGGCGCACATTGACCAATGCGAACAGCGCCGCGACACCGGCTGTCCAGAGCACCCACCGACGATCGTGCAGCAACAGCGTAGCCAGCTCCGCGGTCAGTATGATGGAAATGCCCAGGGCGACAATCCGTTTCATACCAGGCTCCGCAATTCAGCGAGAACCAGCTGCAGCACACGTAATGCGCTTTCCCGATGCGCCTCGCTCATCACATGTGGACTGAACCGGGCCTCTTCGAACAAGTTCACCAGCTCGCTGGCGTTATCGAGATGCAGCGCGTGGTTTTCGACGGCCCGGGCCAGCACCTCGGTGGGGGTATCGAAGTCCTGCGGGACGGCCCGGGGTACATGCGCCAGTTCGCGTTCCATCGCCGCATAACACGCGATGATCGCCTCCCGCGGTTCGCGGCCGCGGTCCCCGATTTCGGCCAACCCGACTTCGGCTGCCCGCACCAGAGACTCCGAGGTGCCCATGGGCACAGGTGGTGGGGTCGTCATTTCACCACCGACTATGAGCGCCTCCCCGACGCGTCGTCGACGCGCAGCGACCACAGCCCCCACGACGGTCAGCACCAACAGTGCCACCGCGGTCGCGGTCAGGCTGCGCAGCATGCCCCGATCTCCGCCCACGTCCCGCGGCTGGGGTGGTCGAGAGACGTTGCCGGCGGGTGTCGGCGCGGTTGATGCCGGTGCGGTCGGGGCCTGACCGGCGGTATGCAGCAGGACGAACTGCGAAAGCAGCCACACGGCCAACAGCCACGCGGCGAGCACGGCAGCCCCGATCATCAACACCCGCCACGTCGGTCGGCCCCGGCCGTCGGAAAACCTCTCCGGCAGGCCACCGGCGCTGGGTGTCGCCCTGCGCGGGTCGCGCAGCCGGACGATGATCGCTACAGCCAAAATAATTACCGACACGCTGAACATGGCGATCACGTAGACCAGCGACGCCCCACTGTCCGGCGGTGCTTTCCGCGCCGCACGCTCAACGCCCGGAAGATAGCCGCGCAACGACGCAGCGATAACGATGAGCAGCACAATCACGGCGACCACGCGGCCCGTCGCCTTGTCAAACATTGGCACACCACTCGACCGGATAGCCTGCCGCTGTTGCGGCATTCCGTTTGCTCATCCTGGCACGTCGCCCGCCTGCCCTGCCAGCGATCGGTGGAGTTACCCCGACTCCCCTGCCGGCTATGCGTTGCGCTCGGCGATCTCGACAAGCCGGTCGAGGGATGCCCGAAGCCGCTCCGGCGTCGTTTGGCGGGCGCGTGGTAGGCGATTCTCGTCGGTCAATCGGGACCAGTCGTAGGTGTGGGTGACCCGGGTGCGGGTGTCGGTCAGGGGTTCGAGCTCCCAGCGCCACAGATGCCCCGGCGGTCGCCGACCCGATTCCGATGGGAACCAGGCGATGCGACGGCCTTCTTCGAACTCAACGATGTGATTGTCGCGGATGTCGCCGCCGGTGAGGGTCATGATGAAGACGTCTCCGACGCTGTGAATGCGTTGTCCTGGTTCGGCTTTGGCGAGGTTGTCATTGCCGTCCCACAGCGGCTGCTGCGCGGGATCGGCGATCAGCTCGAAAATTCGATTGGTGCTCGCGGCGATCTCGCGGCTCGCGCTCACCACTCGAGGGACGTCGGCGTCGTCGGCCATGGCTTATCCAAGCATGCTTTGCGGCTGTGATTGGGGAAGCCCGGCCGCCTCCCCAATCACCGCCTCGCCGGTGTTGACATAGGCACGAGCCAGGCGCGGGCCCGGTTCATTGAATGCATCAGCGCCGGCGATAGGAGGTGAGGTAGGGCGGCAGCGGCACAGCGGGGTCCAGGTCGTCGGCGGGCACGGGCGTGCCGGCCATCAGGGTCAGCGGCACGACCCCGGCCCAGTGCGGCAACGCGGTGTCCGCCTCATCGTCGACCGGTCCCCCGTCACGCACCTTGGCGGAGACCTCGACGAGATCGAGCGCCAAGACGGCAGTGGCCGCGAGTTCGCGGGCGTTGGGCCGTCTGCTGTCGGCGGACCGGCCGGACGCAACGTGATCGAGCAGGCCAGCCAGCGCGCGCAGCTTCTCCTGCCGGTCCCGCACCAGGCGCGCATTGCCCACCACGACGACCGACCGGTAGTTCAGCGAATGGTGCAACGCCGCGCGAGCCAGCACGAGACCGTCCACCAGGGTGACGGTGACGCAGACCGGCAGTCCCTCCGCGGACTCGGCGGCCGCGAGCATCGGGCCGCTGCCGGTGGATCCGTGCAGGTAAAGGATTTCGCCCAGCCGCGCGTGGGTCGTGGGTAACACCACCGGTCGACCCGAATTGAGGTAGCCGACGTGACAGATCAACGCCTCGTCGAGAACGCCGTGGACGGTTGCCCGGTCGTAGCGGGCGCGCTCGCGATAACGCGTGGGCACCATTCGCGGTGTAGGCGGGTACGCGTGGCCAACGGCCTGCGATGAGCTTGCTGCCGACACTGCCATTGTCTCCAAGTTTGTACTAGTACATAATTATCTATGTGCTAGGACAATACCTCATTCAGGGTACGGGCGCGGAGGCGATTGCCACCGACATCGAGGAGGCCATCTCCGCGGGCGCCCTGGCGCCCGGTGCCGAGCTACCCCCGATCAGAGAGCTGGCCGGGCAATGCGGGGTCAATGCCAACACGGTCGCCGCTGCCTACCGCCTGCTGCGCGAACGCGGCGCCGTCGAGACCGCGGGCCGACGCGGCACCCGGGTGCGGAACCGGCCGGCGACCACGCCACGCTCGCTGCGAGGGCTCGTCGTCCCCTCTGGAGTGCGAGACCTGTCCACCGGTAATCCGAATCCGGCCCTGCTGCCAATCGCCGCCGTCCAACTTCCGCGTGCCGACTCGCAGCGGCGGGCCCCGCTGCTGTACGGGGAACCGGCGGTCTCGCCCGAGCTGGCCGAGCATGCCCTGGCGTCGCTGACCGCGGACGGCGTTTCGGCCGACCACCTTGCCGTGACCGCCGGGGCTCTCGACGGCATCGAACGTGTCCTCACTGCCCATCTACGACCCGGCGACCGGGTGGCGGTCGAGGACCCGGGGTGGGCCAATCTTCTGGATCTGATTGCTGCGCTTGGCCTTTCGGTGGAGCCAGTGCGGGTCGACGACGACGGGCCGCTGGCCGCCGATGTGGCACGGGCACTGCGCCGTGGCGTACGGGCCGTCGTGGTGACCACCCGCGCCCAGAACCCAACCGGCGCCGCGGTCTCCGCTGCGCGTGCGGCCGAGCTGCGTCAACTGCTGGCTGAGAATGGTGACGTGCTGCTCATCGAAGACGACCACTGCGCGGGTATCGCGGGCGTACCACTGCACACCTTGGCCGGGACGACGCAGCACTGGGCGTTCGTGCGGTCGGCGTCCAAGGCATACGGCCCCGACCTGAGGCTGGCACTGCTCGCCGGCGATCGCCGCACGGTTGATCGGGTGCACGGGCGGCTGCGTCTGGGACCGGGTTGGGTCAGTTACCTGCTGCAGGATCTCGCTGTCAGCTTATGGCGCGACAAGGCAGCAACACGCCTGGTGCACAAGGCCGAAGCGGTGTACACCCGCAACCGCACCCTGCTGCACGCGGCGCTGGCCGACCGGGGTGTGCCGGCGCACGGCCGATCCGGTCTCAACGTCTGGATTCCGGTGCCCGACGAAACCGTGGCAATCACCCGGCTACTCGGCGCGGGCTGGGCCGCGGCGCCGGGAACACGGTTCCGGATCGGCACGCCGCCGGGCATGCGGATCACCGTCGCCCATCTCGATGCCACCGAAACCGACCCACTCGCCGACGCAATCGCCGAGGCGATGCATGCCGTCGGGCGCGCCAGCGTGTGAGTCAGACGTGCAGGTTCCCACTGCAGACTGTGACGGCGTGACCGATCAGTGCGACGTGATCGCCTGCTGACCGAATCCGCAGCAGGCCACCACGTTGGGAGGCTTGTTCGGCAAGCAACTCAGGCTTGGCGAGACGCTCTGACCACCAACTGGCGAGGGTGCAATGTGCCGATCCGGTGACCGGGTCCTCTACGATGCCGGCGCGTGGAGCGAAGACGCGGCTGACAATATCGGCGTCACGATCGCCCGCGGCGGTGATGATCACCGCCCGCGCGGCGATATTCGCCAGCACCGCAGGATTGGGTATTAGTGCACGGACTTCGGCGGCGGATTCAGCCTCCACCAACACGTCGTGGCGTCCGCGCCATACCGAGCACACCGTGATACCCGGGAGTCCCTGGGTCAATTCATCTGTCAGCGGTTCAGGGTGAGGTGGATCGGCGGGAAACCGCATGCTGATCGTGCCACCGGAGCCGGCTGTGCAGCTCAATGTCCCGCCACGCGTTTGGAATGTCCGATCACCGCCGAGGATATGCGCGGCGGCCAAGGTGCCACTTCCACACAAGGTCAATTCGGTGGTCGGGCTGAACCAGCGCAATTTCTCCGGCGGGGCATCGGGGCTTGAGGTGTCTACGAACGCGGTGGCGGGCTGATTGAGTTCGGCGGCAACAGCTTGCATCCAGTCGGGATCGACCGGCTGGTCGACTAGCACGACACCAGTCGGATTGCCCCGAAACATGTTCTGCGTGAAGGTATCCACCACGTAGACTCGCATCTGCCTATCGAAGCATTGCCGCCTGGACAAAGAAATCCCGTTAAGGCGAGTGGCCTCTCGGGCTTGCTGATACTGAGTTATCCACAGCCACCATTTGATCCACAGGCCGGGCTTTGTGCCATTTGCTCGGCGCGGAATTGTCGGGGTCGTTCATAGCGTCGAAGTATGGCAGTCGGCACCGAGCAGGCACGGGAACGGATCAACGCCGCTCTCAATGCGATTGACGCTGCCCACGACCTGTTGTGTAATACCTCTTCGGACGTGCTAGGCAACAAGTTTCGCGTCTACATCGCTGAGCGTTTGGAGGCCGAAAACCGCGCCAACCGCGGGCTGATGTATCGATTCTTCGGGGAGATCGCCGACCCGCCCGACGAGCCCGGGTCGATAGCAGCGATGCGATCCGCACTGTGGGCGCGACTGCGCATCACTCCCAACGAAATAACCCGTCGGTTCAAACTCGCAGCCCGGATTCGACCGCGCCGGTCGTTGACCGGCCCTGCGGTGCCCCCGGAGTTGCCGACGTTAGCGGCCGCGGTCCAGGCCGGCGCCGTCGGCGAAGACCACATCCGGGCGGTATGCCGAGCGGTCGACGTGTTGCCCGCCCAGGTGTCGCCCACCGACGTGACAACCGTCGAGCGCAAGCTGGTTGAGCATGCAACGAAAGTCGATGCCGGCATCGTGGTCAGACTCGGACAACGCATCGCCGACTACCTCAATCCCGACGGCCTATTCAACGACGAAGATCGGGCACGACGCCGCGGACTGTACCTCGGCCCGCAGGGTGCGGACGGCATGTCCCGGCTGACCGGCTTGCTCGACCCCGAGGCCCGTGCCTACTTCGAGGCCATCGAAGCAGCGGTGCGGCCGGGTCGCCATCTTCCCAATGGCAAAGACGGCGACCCAGAGGCGCGCGATGATCGCACGCCCGCTCAACGGTGCCACGACGCGTTAAAACTCGGCTTGCAAACCGCGATCGCTTCCGGTGGACTCGGTGTGCACCGCGGCCACCCGGTCACCGTGGTGGTCGCTACAACATTGGCGGAACTAGACCAGGCCGCCCAAGCGGCCGTTGATTCGTCGATCTCGATGCCACCGGCCGCGACGACCGGTGGTGGCTCCAGACTGCCGATGCGGGACCTGATCAACATGGCCGCCAAGACCATTCATTATCTTGCGGTGTTCGACAACCACACTGAACGGCCGCTGTACCTGGGCCGTCAAAAGCGCGTTGCCACCACCGACCAAAGGCTGATCTGCCACGCCCGTGACCGTGGCTGCACCCGTCCCAACTGTCTTGAATCGGGGTATCGCTGCGAAGTTCACCATTCGCCGGACTGGGCCCGCGGCGGCCACACCGACGCAGACAAGCTGTTTTTCGCTTGTGGCCGAGACCACGGCATGGCAAGCCGCGGCGAACTGCGCACCCAGGTCACCCAGAGCGGGCGACTCGGATGGACCGACGGCACCAGCCCACCCGATATCAACCATGCACACCACCCCGACGAGCTCCTCCGCGGAGATCCGGACCCGCCCGTAAACCAGGAGTGAGCCGTGGGAATCGTGCGCAAGCGCCGCCAACTGGTTAACCGCTAACGTGGATGCCGATGATCGGCGATCGCTGGAACGTGACGGACGAGGAAGTCGCTCGCCGGTATCCCTGCGATCAATTCGTCCGCACGCCCACCCTGCAGGCATGGCGCGGAATTACCGTGCACGCAACGCCCCAAGTGCTATGGCCGTGGGTCGGCCAGATCAGGATCGCGCCATACTCCTACGACTGGATCGACAACCTCGGCCACCGGTCACCCCAGCAGTTGACGGGCCTGCCCGAACCTGTAGTCGGCGAACCTTTCACCACCGCGGCAACCCGGCGCTTCGGACGCATTCTTGCCGTCGATCCGCCCGAACAGCTCACCGGTGAGATCATGGGAGCCGCCATCTCCTATGTCCTAGTGCCGGAAGGCCAGACAACGCGGCTGTTGATGAAAATCGTTACGTCCATGAGCCGCTGGCTGACCCCCTGGCTATCGGTCGGCGATCTCATCATGGCTCGCCGGCAACTACTCAACCTCAAAAGCCTCGCCGAACGGAACCAACCGGTGGCAGACTGACCCCGTGCCGCCGTATCGGGACGTCGACGCGTTCAACGATCGGGCCGCGGAATACGACCGCGGCTGGCGGGGTCAACTGCACCACGAGATCGCCAATCGCACGGCCCGTCTCGCTGCGGCTACCGTCGCCACCCCCAACCGGGTGCTCGACCTGGGCTGCGGAACCGGCTATTTGCTACGGACGTTGGCGAGCCGTTACCCCGACGCCGAACAACTTGTCGGCATCGACGCCGCCCCCGAGATGGTCAAGACGGCCAACGCCGTCACTCAAGATGATCGGTTGACGTTCGCCGTCGGCGTTGCCGAGCACATCGGCTACCCCGACGAAACGTTCGACTTGATCGTCAGCACAACGTCATTCGATCACTGGTCTGACCAGCAAGTGGGGCTGCGCGAATGCGCCCGGGTACTGTCTCCCGGTGGCCGGCTGGTGCTCGTCGACCAGTTCTCATGGTGGCTGATGCCGACCATGCTCACCAGCCGTCGCGGCAAAGCCCGCACCAGGCGGCGCGCCGGCCGTCTGCTGCTGCGCGCCGGATTTTGCTCGCCGCAGTGGCACCGGTTGCACGCGGTGATCATCAACGCGGTGACCGCGACCAAGCCGGCCTAAGACTGAAACGAGCGGAAGCTGCCGTCGAGCACTTGCAGGTGACCGATCGTCCGCCCCGTCACGACCTGGGGATCCACCAGCGTCAACTCCACCGCCGCCTGCGCGAACTCCTCCGCCTGCGCCACGTCGTCGAATCCGGGAGCGTAGTACGAAAGTCCGGGCGTCATAATCGGTTTGGACGGTGACAAGGCATTGACCGCGATGTTATGGCCCTGCAGATCGTAGGCCGCACACCACGTCAAGTGTTCCAGCGCAGCCTTGGATCCCCCGTAGCCGGGTAGCACGCCGCCACTGCGGTCGGGATAGGGCCCGTCGCCGGGTAGCCGCGACGCGACGGAGGTGACGTTGATGATCGAGCCACTCTTCGCGGCGATCATGTCGGGGCAGACCAGCTGGATCAGCTCGTAGGCCGCAAACACCGAGATCTCGAAGTGTCGCCGGTATGCACCCAGCGGTGTCCCCAGCAGCGGCGGCCAATCGGGTTTGGCCGCAACCGGTGGCGCCTTGGTCGACTTGGTGCGCGTGTCGTCACCCGGCTTCGGCGGGCGGCCGGGCGCAGTGAACGCCGCGTTGTTGACCAGAATCGCGATCGGGCCCAATGCATCTCGGGCCTGACCGACGAGTCGCGCGATATCGTCGCGGTCGAGCAGGTCAGCTCGGATTGCTACCGCGTGTCCGCCCGCCGACTCGATGTCGGCGACGGTCTCACCGATGGTCCCGGGCAGCCGCTCGTCCCAGACGTTTTCGGTGCGACCGATCACGGCGACCGCCGCACCCGCAGACGCCAGCGCCACGGCGATCGCCCGGCCTAATCCGCGGCTGGCGCCGGTGACGATCGCGGCCCGGCCGTCCAGTCGTCCGGTCACCGGCCCGACCCTACATCTCGGGTGACGCCGTGCACGAGGATGGCGGTGGTCTGATCGACCCAGGCGTCGTCGAGTTGTTCGTCCGGACGCAGCAACAACCGCAACAACGTCGCTCCGCCGATCAACTCGATCAGCCGGTCCGGGTCGACATCGCGATGCACCTCGCCGCGTCCAACACCCTCGCGCAGCCGCGCCCGCACTGCGGTGAACAGATCCACGAAACGCGACATCACCCGGGCGTTGAGCTCGGAGTCGGCGCTCATGTCGGCGACCAGCCCGGGCAACGCGGCGCGCACCACCGGGGTGGTGAACACGTCCCGCGCGGCGGCGATCATCGCCCGCACATCGGCCGCCATGTCGCCTGCCGGAGCCACCAACGCCGTGGGCGCCACCGGGAACGCGGCCTCGTGCACCAGTTCGGCCTTGCTCGACCACCGGCGATACAGCGCCGTCTTGGTGGTTCCGGCGCGTTCGGCGACCGCAGCCAATGTCAGATTCGAATAGCCGATGTGCACAAGCAGATCCGTGGTCGCCGTCAATATGGCAGCGTCGATACGCGGATCACGGGGCCGTCCGGCACCCGGACCCTTGTCAACCGAGGGTGAGTCTGCTTTCATAACGCTACCTACCGTATCGTAATTGCCGGGAAGAAGTCTCAACGAATGGAGGCACCCCGTGGCCAATGAACCTGTTCTCGACAAAGTCGACCGACTTCAGCGCTCCAGCCGCGACGTCACCGCCCTGCCCGCGGTGATGTCGAACTGGCTGTCAACCGTCCTGCCCGGCGGAGCGACACCGCAGGTAACCGTGGAGAGCGGCGTGGACTCGACCGGCATGTCGTCAGAGACCATCATCTTGACCGCCCGCTGGGAGCAGGACGGCCAGCCGGTCACGCAGAAGTTGGTGGCCCGCGTGGCGCCCTCCGCCGAGGACGTACAGGTCTTCCCGACATACCGGCTTGACCACCAATTCGACGTGATACGGATGGTCGGCGAGCTGACCGATGTTCCCGTCCCGCGGGTGCGCTGGCTTGAGCCGACCGGCGAGGTCTTGGGGACACCCTTCTTCTTGATGAACTACGTCGAGGGTGTGGTGCCACCCGACGTCATGCCTTACACCTTCGGCGGCAACTGGTTCGCCGACGCGCCGCCCGAGCGTCAGCGCGAGCTGCAGGACGCCACTGTCGGAGTGTTGGCGTCACTGCATTCAATCCCCAACGCGGAAAGCACGTTTGGCTTCCTCTCCGAGGGAGAGGAAGGCGACACCGCACTGCGCAGGCACGTCAACTGGGTGCGGTCCTGGTACGACTTCGCGGTGCCCGACATCGGACGATCACCGTTGCTGGAGAGGACTTTTCGGTGGCTGGAAGACAACTGGCCACAACAGGTGGCCGCCGGCGATCCGGTGCTGCTGTGGGGCGACGCCCGGGTGGGCAACGTTTTGTACCGCGACTTTCGACCGGTGGCTGTGCTGGACTGGGAGATGGTGTCGTTGGGCCCGCGTGAACTGGACGTCGCGTGGATGATCTTTGCGCACATGGTCTTTCAGGAGCTGGCTGGTCTGGCAACGCTGCCAGGTTTGCCCGAGGTGATGCGCGAGGAGGACGTCCGCGCCACCTATCAGCGGCTCACCGGCGTCGAAGTCGCCGACCTGCACTGGTTCTACGTCTACTCAGGGGTGATGTGGGCTTGCGTGTTCATGCGCACCGGCGCCCGGCGGGTGCACTTCGGGGAAGCCGAGAAACCTGACAGCGTGGAATCGCTTTTCTACCACGCCGGATTACTGAGGCGTCTAATCGGAGAGGATCAGTAATGCTCGGACCACTCGACGAGTACCCGGTACATCAGGTCCCCCAGCCGATCGCGTGGCCGGGTTCCTCGGACCGCAACTTCTACGATCGCTCGTACTTCAACGCCCACGACCGCACCGGAAACATCTTCGTGATCAGCGGCATCGGCTACTACCCCAACCTCGGGGTCAAGGACGCGTTCGTGCTTATCAGGCGCGGCGACACCCAGACAGCGGTGCACCTGTCCGACGCCATCGACCAGGACCGGCTCAACCAGAACGTCAACGGCTATCGGATCGAGGTCAGCGAGCCGCTGCGCAAGCTGCGGTTGGTACTCGACGAAACCGAAGGCATCGCCGCAGATCTCACCTGGGAAGGACTGTTCGACGTCGTCCAGGAGCAGCCGCACATCCTGCGCTCGGGTAACCGGGTAACGCTCAATGCGCAGCGGTTCGCTCAGCTCGGCAGCTGGAGCGGCCGGATCGTCGTCGACGCGCAGGAGATCGCCGTCGACCCCGCCACCTGGATCGGCAGCCGCGACCGGTCCTGGGGCATCAGGCCGATCGGCGAACCCGAACCCGCGGGTCGACCCGCCGACCCGCCGTTCGAGGGCATGTGGTGGCTATACGTGCCAATGGCATTCGACGACTTCGCGATTGTGCTGATCATCCAGGAGGAGCCCAACGGATTCCGTTCACTCAACGACTGCACCCGCATCTGGCGCAACGGTCGCGTCGAGCAGCTCGGCTGGCCGCGGGTGAAAATCCACTACCGCTCCGGCACCCGCATCCCGACCGGCGCGACGATCGAGGCGACCGCCCCGGACGGCACCCCCGTCCACTTCGACGTCGAATCGAAACTGCCGGTCCCCATCCACGTCGGCGGCGGCTACGGCGGCGACTCGGATTGGCTGCACGGCATGTGGAAGGGCGAGAAGTTCGTCGAACGGCTGACCTACGACATGACCGACCCGGCGATCATCGCCCGATCCGGCTTCGGCGTCATCGACCATGTCGGCCGCGCGGTGTGCCGCGACGGCGACGGCAGTCCGGTGGAAGGTTGGGGCCTCTACGAGCATGGCGCGCTGGGCCGCCACGACCCGTCGGGGTTCGCCGACTGGTTAACGGTGGCGCCCTAGGCGGGTTGCGCCTCGTCGACGTTCGCGCTGCCGAACGTCATCTGCTCGTCGATCGGTCGTAGCCGGTGGTCAAGCACGTCACGCAAGAAGTCGTGGCTGACCAGCCACGGTCGGCGGGTGCCCGACTTGGGCAGCACGTCCAAAGCGCGCAGCACATAGCCCGCCTGCAGGTTGAGCGCCGGCTGCTCGGCCATGTCGGTGTCCCCGAGGTGCGGATATGCGTGGGTGTAGCCATGAGAGTTCATGTGTTCCAACAGCTTTGCCACCGACCGCGCGGTCATGTCGGCGCCCAATGTCCAGGATGAATTGATGTAACCCACGCACCAGGCCATGTTGGGGACATCCTCGAGGAGGTGCCGCTTGTAGACGAAGCGGTCGTGCGGGTTGATCTTTTCGCCATCGAGGCTGATGCCGATGCCGCCGAGCGCCTGTAGCTGCAATCCCGTCGCGGTGACGATCACATCGGCGTCGAGGTGCCGCCCCGACTTCAGCATGATGCCGCTGGCGTCCATGTGGTCGATGTGGTCGGTGACCACATCGACGGCACCGTCCCTGATCGCCTTGTACAGGTCGGCACCCACGAGGATGCACAGCCGCTGATCCCACGGGTTATACGGCGGCTTGAAATGGGTGTCGATGTCGTAGCCCCGCGGCAGGTTGCGCTCGGCGATGCGCCGTAGCCGCCGCTTCGTCCACTCCGGCGCCCGGCGCGACACCTGCCACATCAGCACAGCGATGAGAGCGTTGCGCCAGCGAATGATCCAGTGGGCAACCTTGCGCGGCAATACGTTTCGGATCGCAACTGCCGTCGGCTCCACCTGCGG
>Ga0187781_10001644_pt1 | contig 16986 bp, 11 predicted proteins | sample 0715_SJ02_MP02_2_FD_132447 | JGI IMG/M metagenome (GOLD analysis project Ga0187781, IMG submission 132447) | Tropical peat soil microbial communities from peatlands in Department of Meta, Colombia - 0715_SJ02_MP02_20_MG | ecosystem: Environmental > Terrestrial > Soil > Wetlands > Peat | place... | reverse complement strand
GTCCCCGTGCCCGGGCCCGGAACCTGCGGAGCCCGGGCCAGCGCGTTGGTTACTTCTACGTAGGCCATGCGCAGCTCATAGAGGCAGTTTTGCAGGAACGACTGCTCTTTGGATGTGAGGTTCCCCTTAGTCTTGTCGGCGAGCATACCCAGGGTATCAATCGTCTGGCGCGCGCCAATGAGATCGACCGTCGGCTTGCCGCCCTGTTCGTGCATGAGGCCGAGTTGCAGCATGGCAGTCATATACAAGGAGGCCATGAAGCGTTCGAAGGTTATCTCCAGCTCTTTAGCGGAGTGGCCGCTCAGTTCAACGCGCGAATCCAGGTCGCGGGTCGACTGCTTATAGGCCTCATTTTGCGCTTCCTGCTCGGCGGCCGCGGGAGGAGCCGGTGTGTCTTCGGGATGGCGCGGCGTCACCGGCTCGGAGTGGAGCGACGTGGATGGTATGGCATCATTCCCCCCGCGAGTCGCTCCTGAGGGCAATTGCTGTCCGGCTGAGCTCGATTCTTCTCGCTCTTCCTCGGCTTCGACGGTCGCGCGCAGCTCTCCGTCGGCTGTAAAGGGGCGCCGGTCGCTGACTTTGAATCCAGTCTCTCTCTTTTCTTTGTCGGCCATGATGTTTCACTCTCTTAATCTTGATTCTGACTTGTCCTATTTTGCCGCAATCTTAATCCCGCAATCTTAATGCTAAGACGCGCGGCGAACGCGGCTGCGCCAGCCTACGCAATGGGCGGCATCTTCTCTTTGAGAGTCGCTTCTCCGGCGCGCAAATTCTTGCCCACAGCCTCGCGGCGCAGATAGCCAAGAGCGACGGCGCGGTTCCCCGCAGTGAGAGGCAGGACGGCACTGGTTGTGATCTCACCCACGTCTTTGCCTTCCGCCTGAATCCTAGCGCCGGGCGGGGGCAGCGGACCTTCGACCAGGAAAGCCGCGAACTGCCGGTGTACTGCGCCGCGCGAGCGGATGCGCTCGACGATCTCCTGGCCCAGATAACAGCCCTTGGTGAAATTCAAAGCGCGGGTCTGGCCAGTCTCCTGCGGCAGATCGCGCTCGCGAATGTCGACACCGAAGCGGGGTATGCCCCAGCGGATGCGCTGCCATTCGAGAGCGGTCGTGCCAGTGGGAATAGCTCCGGCGGCTATGAGTGCGTCCCTGGTCGCCTTTGCTTTGTCCGGGGCAATCCAGATTTCGTAGGAAGACCCCTCCGGGTCGTCGCTCCGCACCACGGTGCACTGGAGGCACGAGCAAGCGCAATCACATTTGGGCGAACAGAATTCCAACGGGGCGAGCTCCGGGACGTGAATTCCGGCGGCGTGAAGGATTGCTGTCGCCTGCGGTCCTGCGATGCCGATCGCGCTCAGGCTGGCGCTCACATCCGTTACTTCGACGTCGTCCATGATGATGAACTTGTCGAAATGCGCGAGCACTTTCTCGCGCAGATGGACATCTAGATCGACGATGAGTGAATCGCCCATGTTGTAGGCGTAATGATCTGCCTGAATATGTCCCTGCGCGTTGAGCAGGAAACCATAGATGCCATGGTGGACGGCCAAATCACGAACGTTGTTCGTTACCATGCCGTTGAGCCAGCGGACGCGGTCGCTTCCCGTTAGACGAATCTTGCAACGTTGGCTCAGGTCGTAAACTCCGCAACCGGCAAGCAGCGCGCGGAACTCCGCGACGGCGTCGCCAAAGTTGGAGACAGGCGCCAAGCTCTCAGGCGTGGTCGAATGGGTAACGGCGTGCATGCTCGCTGGCTTGATTATAGCGAAGGGCTTCTCCGCCGGATAAGCGGGCGGCTCGCGCGGTCGGCGCAAGGGGCAACAACTGGTGTCAGCGAAGAAAATTGCGGGCCTTAGTTCGTCCTCTGCAGCCGCGTGAGCAGCTTCTGTGCCAGGTTTTCCTCCGATTCCGACCAGAGCAGCCGGCCGGTCGCGCCTGAATTCGTTTCCATTTTGGCGGTGAATTCGACCAGTCGCTGCACGTTGCTGCGAACGCGGTCTTCGATGGCAGAGGTCATAGCCAGCTCTTCGTGAAGAAAAGGGCTATCGAGGCCAAAATCGACCTGAATGTGTCCGGCGGCCGCGGCGGCGTCTTCTTCGAATTCCAGACCGTGAGCGATCACCCGCACCAGCGACGGTTGCAGTACCCATGGCCCGGCCGAAGGCGGCGGAGTCCAAAGATCCCAATAGGCCTCGAAAGCGTATGCGTAGTCCTCATGGAGAAGTTCATCAGCGATGCCGGCCGCTTCCTCGGGGGGAATGGGAGGCGCAAACCGGCGCTCGAGAAGCGTGGGCTCGCTCCACGAAACCGGATGGATGGCAAGATAGGTGATTCCGGGATGGCTCGCGGAGAAGGGAATCTGCCGCAACACGCTGACGGTGCGAAGCAGAATATCGGGCAAATCGAAAGTCGGAAACCAGAGGCTCAAGTAAAGCGAATCCGCCATTCCCACATTCTAATGGCAGCGGGGTGCGGCCGTCGGCTGGCCAGTTCGCGGCGCGCTATGGTATCCTCATACCGTTACGAAAACGATAAGAGACAGGAGTGCAACAGGTTAGTGCTAGCCAAACAGCAAAAGCAATCCGTCGTTGACGCGTACCGCACGCATCCAACCGATACCGGAAGCCCGGAAGTTCAAATCGCGCTATTGAGCGAGCGCATCGGTCAACTGACGGATCACTTCAAAACGCACATGAAAGATCACGGCTCGCGCCGTGGGCTTCTCATGATGGTGAGCCGGCGGCGTCGCCTGCTCGACTATCTCAAGAAGTACGACTCGGAACGCTACAAGGCCGTGATTACAAAGCTCGGCATCCGCAAGTAACAACGGCCTGCGTGTGCAGGCCCATTTTTTGACTTCCGAGAACCATCAAAGTGCGTTTCCCAACCGCGGGCGGCATCGAGGTTTCGCCTTTCGTCGAGACATGCGAACGGCGTAGGCGTGTATCCCTCGCTCCTGCTCCAAAAGAAGGATGAATTATGAAACCTGAACCCACCAAAGTTTCCGTCGAAATCGCTGGCGGAAAGACGATCTCATTTGAAACCGGAAAACTGGCCAAGCAGGCGCACGGCTCAACCATCGTGCGGCTAGGCGAGAACGTCGTGCTCGCCACCGCTGTTGCCAACCCCGAACCGCGCGAGGGCATCGATTTTTTCCCGCTTACCGTCGACTACCGCGAGTACACCTACGCCGGCGGACGCATTCCCGGCGGCTTTATCAAGCGCGAAGGGCGCATGAGCGAGCGCGAGGTGCTGACCAGCCGTCAGATTGACCGCCCCATCCGCCCGCTATTCGCTGAAGGATTCCGCTGCGAGACGCAGGTGATTGCGTTCGTGCTCTCGGCCGACACCGAAAACGATCCCGACGTCGTCGCCATCAACGCGGCTTCGGCTGCGCTGGCGGTTTCCGATATCCCATTCCTTGGCCCTGTCGGCGCGGTGCGCGTCGGCCTGGTCGACGGCCGCTTTATCGCCAATCCCACGTATTCGGAGATGCGCGAGGGCCTGCTGAACATCATGGTCGTGGGCACGGCACAGGCGATCGTGATGATCGAATCGGCCGCGAAGGAAGTGAAAGAAGAAACCGTCGTCGATGCCATCGAATTCGCGCACGCCGAAATCAAGAAGATCTGCGCGGGCATTGAAGAGTTGCGGCAGAAAGCGGGCAAGCCTACCCGCACCGTCACCGCACCCGAGTTCGATCAGGCGTATTACAAAGACCTGGAATCGAAGATCGGCGCACGGCTCACCGAAGCGCTGGATACGCAGAAACATCCAAAGTCGGAGAGCTACGAACTGGTGCGCAAGCTGGAAAAAGAACTCGTCGACGCTCTGCCGGAAGAAGATGAAGCCGGCAAAGCCAAGGTCAAGGAATACTACGAGGTGCTGCGCGAGCGCATTTTCCGCGATCAGGTGATTCACAAGCATCGGCGTCCTGATGGGCGGGCATTCGATCAGATCCGCGAGATCTGGATTGAAGCGGGCGTGCTGCCACGAGCTCACGGCAGCGCGATTTTCACCCGTGGCGAAACGCAAGCGCTGGTCACGACCACACTCGGCACCAGCGACGACATGCAGCGCCTGGAAGGTTTCGAAGGCGAAGCCAAGAAGCGGTTCATGCTGCACTATAACTTCCCGCCGTTTTCGGTGGGCGAGGTTGCGTTCTTGCGCGGCGCCGGCCGGCGTGAGATCGGGCACGGAGCCCTGGCCGAGCGCGCCGTCGCCGCTGTCATTCCGGACGAAGAGAAATGGCCTTACGCCATGCGCGTTGTTTCCGACATTCTGGAGTCGAATGGGTCCTCGTCGATGGCGACGATCTGCGGCGCATCGCTTTCGCTCATGGATGCCGGTGTGCCACTCAAAGCGCCGGTGGCCGGCGTGGCTATGGGACTGGTGAAAGAGGGCGACCAGTATGCCATCTTGACCGACATCGCGGGTGCCGAAGACCATTACGGCGACATGGATTTCAAGGTCGCCGGGACGAAAGATGGAATTACCGCGCTGCAGATGGACATCAAGGTCGGCGGCATTACGCCGCAGATCATGCGCGAAGCGCTGGCCCAGGCACAGCGTGGCCGGCTGTTCATCCTCGAGAAGATGGGCGAGGTGCTCAGCGAGCAGCGCATGAAAGTTTCGGCCTACGCGCCACGCATTTACACGTTGCAGATTCCCGTCGACAAAATTCGCGACGTCATCGGGCCGGGCGGCAAGATGATTCGCTCGATCATCGAGCAAACCGGCGTGAAGATCGACGTCGAGGATTCGGGGAAAGTCAACGTGGCGTCGAACGACGAAGCGGCGGCCAACAAAGCTCTTCAGATCATCAAGGACCTGACGGCCTCGGCTGAAGTGGGGAAGACCTATCTCGGCAAAGTCAGCCGCTTGGCGGATTTCGGCGCGTTCGTTGAGATTCTGCCGGGACTGGATGGCCTGCTGCATATCAGCGAGGTCGCCGAGCACCGGATCAAGGATGTTCGGGACGAACTCAAGGAAGGCGATCAGGTGCTGGTGAAAGTGCTGGCCGTCGAAGGCAACCGCATCAAGTTGTCGCGCAAGGCGATTCTGAAAGAGCAACGCGCAAAAATGGGCGGAGGCGGAGCGCCGCCGCCTGAGGCCGGAGCCGGAGCTGCCTTAGAAGCTGCGCCGAGCGCCGTCCATGGCGAGCCTACAGCAGTAATCGAAGGCGGCGCCGAATTTGCCGAAGAAGACGAGCCCAACTTCAACCGCGTAGATGCTCCCGTGGGCGCAGAAGCGGGCGCAGGCCAGCGCGAAGGCCGAGAAAGCCGAGACGGACGCGGCGGCGGAGGCGGTGACCGTGGCCGCAACCGGCGTCGGCATCGTGGCCGCGGTCCGGGCGGAGGCCATGGCGGGCACGGTGGTGGAGGCGGACGCGGAAGGCGGTAAGGTTAGCCTTTCCACGAACCGGCTGCAATAATGTTGACAGAGCAGGGCCGCGCAAGCGGCCCTTTATTTTTGGCGGTGCTTCTGCCTGAAGAGAAACTCTGATTAAGTACGTGTTCAAAACGACAGGCGCTTGAAAATAGGTTCGGGAACGTGCTCGACCGCGGCCATTACATAGCGCCAGATTTTCGGCGTGTACAGAACATCGGGCCGGCGCTGGTCGAGGGCGCGGACGATATCATGGGCAACCAGTTTGGGATCCGCAAAACGCGCCGCGTTCGGCATAGGATCGGTCATCGGGGTCTGAACAGGCCCAGGTTTAATGGTGATGACTTTGACTCCGGCGGGGTGCAGGCGGCCGCGCAGGCCCTGCAAGTAGAGGGAAAGCGCTCCTTTGGCGGAGCCGTAGATGTAATTGGAGCGGCGGCCGCGATCTCCAGCAACAGAAGTGATCGCGGCAATGCATCCAGTACCACGCTGCTCGAGGTCGGCGGCAAACAGTGTCAGGATTGCAGCCGCGCTGACATAGTTGACGTTGATCTCCTCGAGCAGCGTATCGACGGAAGCCTCCGATTCCTTCTGCTCGTGCATCGAGCCATAGGCGAGCAGCACCGTGTCGTAGCCGGAGAATGAGCGGCGGACAAAATCAAAGATCGCGGCATGGTGCGCGATTGCCGATAAGTCAGCAGAATAGGCCAGCACCTGCCTGGCGCCGCGAAGGCGGAGATCGGACTCGAGCGCCGCCAGACGCTGCTGAGAACGCGCTACCAGAAGCAATTCGCATCCTCGCTGCGCCAGTTGCCGCTCGACCTCAAGCGCAATTCCGGAAGTAGCTCCGAGGATAACAACTTTATTCAATGCGCTTGATTGCTTCGCCACAGAGGCGGCCTTCGGCATAGAAGTGAGGTCATCGGAGATCGGTTGAGTATTCATTGCGCCTCCGTGACGCGCCGCCAGAACGACGAAGACATCTTGGGATCAATGCAGGGGACGAAGCTTCGCCAGTGCGGGAAGGATGCTTCGAACAAAACCGGGCTCATGCGCGCGTCCTTAGCCGGATAGAGCGCGCCACCGCTGGCGAGTACTACCTCATCAAGCGACCGCAGCAGTGCGAGCGTCTTCTTGCCGCGCATGGCGAAATCGAGAGCAAGCGTGAGTCCGGGCCGAGGGAAAGAGAGGGTGCCCGCAGGCGGGGCTGCACCAAACTGCTTCAAGACCCCCAGGAACGAACCCATGCCGGATCGCGCGATCCGGTCGAGAAGCTCCTCAAAGGCGTCGATATGCGATTCCGGGATGACGCACTGATATTGCAGGAATCCGCGCTTGCCATAGAGAAGATTCCACTGGCGCACAGAATCCAAAGGATAGAAGAAAGAATCGTAGCCCACGCGCGTAGTACCGCTCTTGGCGGCGTGCACGCGGTAGTAGACGGAGTTGAAGGCCTTGACCGTATAGCGATTCAGCAGCCATGTAGGCAGGCTGAAGGGAAGCTTGGGGCCATGTTTGCGGCGAAGCGGCGCGGCACTTTCGTTCGAGTGATTGCCGCGGAAGAAGATGCCGCGCGGATTCTTTCCGGCAAAACAATCGAGCCAGGCAACGGTGTACTCGAAGCGGCCATCGCTTTCACGGCTCAGGTCGAGGAAGGCGGATAGAGACTGAAAGGGTAAGAGCTGTGCGTCAATCCAGGGTCCGGCAACGCGCCGCAACTGGATATCCGCCCAAGCGATCACGCCTGTGAGGCCAAGCCCGCCGATGGTCGCGCGAAAAAGGCGAGGATTCTCGTCCGGGCTGCAAACGACCAAGCCGTCGCACGAGCGATGAAGCCCGAGCTGGTGGACATGAGCGCCGAAGGTCCCGGCGCAGTGATGATTCTTGCCGTGCACGTCGTTGGCGATGGCACCGCCAACGGTCACAAACTGAGTCCCGGGAGTGACGGGAAGAAACCATCCTTTCGGGAGAAACACGTCGATGATTTCGGCCAGGCTGACGCCGCTTTCGCAACGCAGGATGCCGGATTGCTCCTCAAACGCAAGAAAGCGATTGAGGCGGCGGCAATCCACCAGTTCGTGGCCTGCATTCAGGCAAGAATCGCCATAGCTGCGGCCGAGACCATACGGAAGCAAGCCGCCTGCGTCAGCCGTCTGCAATATTGGGCCGACTTCGTCGTTCCACGCGGGCTTGTGAATCCCGCTGTGCGTTGCCCGCGGGTACCTTCCCCACGAGACATAGAGATCCGAATGCGGCGCAGGAGAGCGGCGTTCACGGGCAGCGGCGGCGGCTTGAAAAGGCATTGTGTTTATTCGATCTAACTATTGCATGCGAATCATGCTCGCGGCGATTACGACTAGAGCCGCAAAAGCCACGGTATAACTTACGCGGTCGCGCATAGCCAAAGTTACAGGATCTTCACGGAGCTCGCCGCGATGGGCCAAGAGCCAGGTTCGGCTGAGCCAGTAGAGAACGATTGGGCAGAGCAAGAACAAGTATTCTGGCGACAAGTAGAGCACGCGGACTTCGGGACTATGGACGTAAAGGCTGAAAATCACCACGGCGGAGAAGGCGCTGCCGACGCCAAGTGAAAGAAGTAGCTCGCGGTCATTGACGTGATACCCGCGGCCGGAATTTCCGGAAGCCACGAGATCAGTCGCGTGGAGCAACTCGGAATAGCGTTTTGCCATCGCCAGGCTGAGAAAGAAAAAGAGCGAGAACGCCAGAAACCACTGCGAAAGCGGAGTGGAAGAAATCAGTGCGCCTGCAAGGATTCGGAAACTGTAGAAGCTAGAGAGAACAAACACGTCGAGTAGCGCAACCTTCTTGAGGTAAAGCGAATAGACCACAGTCAGAGTTGCATATCCCAGAAGGGCGAGTCCAAACCGGAGATCGAGCAACGAACCGATTACCAGCGATGTGCCCAACAACGTAAGCGAAACCAGCAGGCCTTCCAGGATTGAGATTTCGCCGGCCGCAAAGGGGCGGTCCTTTTTCCACGGGTGCTCGCGATCGGAATGCAGATCAAGCAAATCGTTCAGGATGTAGAGTCCGGACGCGCAACAGCCATAAAGCACAAAGCCAACCGCAGTGCGGACGATTGGCGTCAACGTCAGGTTGTGGGACAGCGCCAGCGGCAAGAAGAGGAGCAGGTTCTTAGCCCAATGATGACCGCGGAGTGCGCTGATCCAAGTTCGCCAGGACGCATGGCTTGTAACAAAGTTGGCTTTGACCGTAGTTACGGACGCGGCCTGATGCGCCATGGTCGATGCACCCACGACGTAAGCAGCTTGGGCGCGGCGCCAGACTTCAAGGTCAGCGGAAGAGTCACCCACGTATTCAAAGCCAGAGTCTCGATACCGCTCACTTAGGAAACGCGCTTTGGCAGATCCTTTCAGGTTGATCTCTCCGTCGCTGGCATGCACTTCGTCGAAGAGGCCCAGGTGTCCAGCAACGGCCTCGGCCAAGTGGCGGTCGGAAGCAGTAACGAGAACGATGCGCCGGTTGGCTAACTTCTCCTGGCGGAGCAGATCCAATACAGGCTGCTGGTAGGAGAGACGGTCAGGGTCCAGGTGAACCCGGGTAGCCAGCTGACGCTTTACATAAGCGCGTCCGCGAAGCAGCCAAAAGGGAAGCAGAAGCAGCGTGGCCGGGTGGGTCTTCAGAAGCGCCACGACACATTCCCAGAGCAGGTCCCCGCGGATCAGGGTGCCGTCCAGATCGACGCACAAAACTGGTTGTGTCTCCCGGGCAAGTCGGGTTCCGGCCGATCCCATGGAAACCATGGTCGCAAAGGACCACTAGAAAACGGGGAATAACTGGGACACGTAGGTAACCTGGGTAACATGCGCCCTTCGGAAGCGAAGGCTAGTATGGACGAGGTTGGAGCAAATTCAACGCGGCCCGGAAGTGTGGCACGCAGGGGCAGCGGAAGATCCGATGAACGAAATCAGCGAAAATCACGATCCCGGTCCATGGGAAGCACTAGAAAAGCACCTAGGCAGGCCAAGTCTGCTGCTGAGCCTGGTGGGCCTCAGCACCCTGGTGCTCTATTGCGGTGCGCTGTCTTTCGATTTCGTTTGGGACGACTGGCCGCAGATTATCAATAATCCGATCATCCGAAGCTGGCACAACTTACCGCGAGTATTTGGAAGCGACCTTTGGTATCACGTGGCGCGACATCAGGTGTATTACCGGCCGTTGTTTGTCGCGTGGTCCATGCTGAACTATTCCTTGTTTGGATTAAAGCCATGGGGATGGCATTTGTGCGCGATTCTGGTACATATCGCCGCAACCGTATCGGTGTTCTGGCTGGCACGGAAGCTCGGTCTGGAGCACTGGACGGCGGCGCTCGCCACCGTGATTTTTGCACTGCATCCGATTCATATCGAAGCGGTCGTGTGGATTTCGGCTGTTTCGGACGCAATGGTAACGCTCTTTGCCGCGTTGGCGTTTGTAGCCTTTCTGAACGGAAGGACCCCAGGACAAAAGGGGAGGCTGCTCTGCTGGATGGCCTCACTGGCGCTGCTGGCCTGTGCGCTATTCACCAAGGAAATGGCAGTAACATTTGCGGCACTGGTGGCGATTTACGCCTGGCTGCATCCGCGAAAAGACAGGTCGTCGGCGGGAGCGAAGGTTTGCGGGGCAGCCTTGGAAGCGCTTCCCTACGGACTCGTGACTGTCGCTTATGCTTTCGTCCGCAAGCATGCCCTAGCACAAGCGACGGGTAAATTCGATCCGAATCATGGAATTCTGGATTTATTGCGCACGCTGCCGTTGGTTATAAGTTTCTATGTCAAAAAGCTGTTATTCCCGACTGGACTTACAGGGCTTTATTACACCCCGTATGTGACTGGCAAAGTCGTGATGCAAGTGGTCGTGCCGTTGCTTGCACTGGGAACGCTATGGATCGTGCTGTGGTACTGGAACCGGCGGGAAGGGAATCGAACGGTCGGGTTCGCGGCTTGCTGGTTTCTGATTGGACTGGCACCGGCGCTTTACCTTCGCAACTTCGGAAATGGCGACTTTGTCCGCGACCGTTACGTGTATTTGCCATCTGTAGGGTTCTCGATTTTGCTGGCTATGGCGCTTCGCCGGTTGCCACCGCTGCGCCAGTGGAGTGCTCGAGCGGTGCAGTGTGGCGCGTTTGCAGTCGTGTGCGTGGCTTGGATTGGGGTGTCACTGGCGCAGCAGGTGTACTGGGCGAACGACTTCCTGGTTCTGTTGCGCGGCCAGTCGTTGTACCCGACGAATCCGTACACCCTGGTTGGGCTGGCCTCCGAGTACAGCGAGCGCGGAGCCCACGAACTCGCAATCCAATACGCGCAGACTGCAGAACGAGAACACCCGGAATATGGCTATGCGCGGTTGTCGCTGGCCGAGGTTTACGTTCGAGCCGGCCGATTCGATGAGGGCCGTCTTTGGCTACAGCGAGCGTTACTAGCCAACCCGGACTTTGTAGCCTCAGAAACAGGGATGGCCTCGATTGCCGGTCTGTACGGGCGCATGGGGGATTACGCGCGGGCACTTCCGCTTTGCGACAAAGTCCTGGCCAAGGACCCGGACCTGTATTCCGCGATCTACAACTGCGGCAACATCCATCTGATGGCTGGCCAGTTTGGGGAGGCGCAACGGCTGCTCACCCGGGCGGTGGCAACGGATCCTGAGCAGCCAGGCCCGAAGCACTACCTGGGACGCGCTTACCTGCAGGATGGAAAGAATCACGAGGCGCAACCATATCTGCAGGCCGCCGTCGCGATGGACCCGAAAGTATGGGACTACCACTTCTGGCTGGGGGTGTCGCTCGAAGAAAGCGGCGACACCGCAGGGGCGCGTACGGAATACCAACAAGCCCTGAGATTGAACCAGGAGAGCACGGATGCGAAGCTTCGGCTGGCGGCTTTGGAGGGCAAGTGAGCGTCCCCGTGGACAGAGAGGTGGTGCACGAAGCCGGGGGCGATGCGGCCCGCGTTCAGATAGAAATTCGCGTCGCTGAGCGGGACGACGGCGCCTCCCATTCGAATGCAGAGAGCAGTCAAGCCAAGATACTTCGCTGGGCGATTCTGGCGGCAGTCATGGTTGTGGTGGCGGCTTATGTGGGCTTTCACCTAGGAGACGGCTGGGTTCCCGCCGACGACGGAATCCTCGGGCAGAGTGCCCTGCGCGTTGCCCAGGGACAGCTGCCTCACCGCGACTTTGCCGAGATTTACAGCGGTGGTTTGAGTCTGTTGCACGGACTGGCGTTCCGCATATTCGGCGTGAAGCTGATGTCCCTGCGGTACTGTGTATTCCTGTTCTTTCTGGTGTGGGTAGCGGCGGTTTACCTGATCGCAACACGGTTCACGTCCGCTCCTGCCGCAGGCCTCATCACCTTATTGGCCGTATCCTGGAGTTATCCGAATTACCCTGCGGCAATGCCTTCATGGTACAACCTGTTTTTCGCGACCTTCGGGGCATGCGCGCTACTTCGCTATCTTGACGCGCCCCAACGACGCTGGCTCTTTGTGGCTGGCGTTTGTGGTGGAATTTCCCTGGCCATTAAAGTAATCGGGGCTTACTACATTGCTGGAGTGCTGTTGTTTCTGGCCTTTGTCGAGCAGTCGATGGATTGCCCGTCGGACTGCCAAAATGACGAGCGCCGTGGGATTTCCTACCGCGTCTTTAGTGGCGGCGCCAGCCTGGTCTTTCTCGCAACGATCTTTTACTTCTTTCATCGCCGGTTAGGCATCGCGGAGGGCTATCTCTTCGTGCTGCCGGCTGCGGCCTTAGTGGCGATGCTTATTTTCTACCCGCACAAGGGCTTCCAACCGGGCGCGCCGGCGAGGTTTCGCCGGCTGTTCGGCATGGTAGTGCCTTTCACTTGTGGCGTCGCCGCACCACTGTGTCTGTTCTTGATTCCGTATGCACGTTCGGGGGCAGTAAGTTCCGTGTTTACTGGGATTATGGGAAGTGTTGCGGAGCGCTCGGTTGGGCTGGGAGTGATTCGGCCGCTGACTCCAGTAAGAGCCATTTATGCGCTCTCGCTCATGGGAGTAATTGCGGCTGCTATGTACCTGCGCGAACTTCAGGGAAAGCTGGTGGGCTTCGCTGTTAGCTTAGGCTTGTTAGCCTTGCTCTGGAAATCGAACCAGGATGTCGTCTCGGGTACCTGGAGCTCCGTCGCGCTGCTAACGCCCCTCGTGGTTGTGGCGGGAACAGTAATCGTTCTACGGACGGGAAGGTCAGGCGCCTTAACGAGCGCTCAACAACAGCGAATCGTCCTGCTTATCGGCGTGGCTGGCCTTTGCAGTTATGTTCAATTTCCGTTTGCGGCGCCGATCTACCTTTTGTACTCACTCCCATTGACGTTGCTGGCTGCGGTGGCCATGGTCACGTATACGCGCCAGCTGCCGGGCACAATCGTGATCGCATCGGTGATGGTTTTTTACATGTTGTTTGGGTTTGTCAACCTGATTCCGGATCACATCTATGAACTGACCCACAAGCTTGGCCCATTCCAACAGCTTTCCATAGAACGGGGCGCTGGTCTACGGGTGGAGGCGGCTCCGTGGTGGGGAAGGACCATCCAGTTTCTGCAGCAGCATGGGCAAAACGGGACGATCTATGCAGGCAACGACTGTCCGCAGTTGTATTTTCTGTCCGGCCTGGAAAATGCGACGCGCGACGATGCCGGCGCCACGGACGACGAGGTGATGACGGCGCTGCAATCGGACAAATTGAAATTGGTAGTCATTAACGAGCGGCCATTCTTTGCGGGGTCGCAGATGAGTCCGCGTCTGCGCGCTGAAATCATAAAGAGGTTCCCGGAACAGCGGATGCTGGGGATCTTCCGCGTGCTCTGGAGGCAGTGAATTTCTAGAACGCAAGACGAATGGGTAGACGACGAGTTGCGCGCATGATCAACGCGTTCGGGGACATTGAGACAACGGTGGAGGAGAAGTACCCGCATCTAGAATGGCTGGTTCCGCTCCTGCTGTGCACCATTCTGTGGGCGCAGTTGTTACTAACTGGCCGGCAGCTATCGCAAACAGCCGACGAAGCCACACACCTTTATTCAGGCTATCGGTACTTAAAGTGCGGGGATCTTACGATCAGCCCGGAGCATCCGCCTTTCGCGAAAGCGATTGCTGCGTCCGTAATGCTCGCTATGAAGACGCCCGTGGACTGTGGCGCGACGAGCGAAAACGGCCTGAATCAAGCGTTCGCAAGCGCCAAGTGGTTTTACATGAATGATTGGCCAAAGATACTGCCCCGAGCCCGCGCCGCAATATCGGTATTTACAGTGGGTCTTTGCTTGTTGGTGTGGATTCTTGCGCGGAGGCTGTTCGGCTTTGCCACGGCCGTAGCTGCGTGCTTAATCATCCTGTTCGAGCCCAATGTGCTGGCCTTTGGCTCACTCGTGATGACGGATGTCCCGGTCACGTGCATGCTGCTTTTGGCGGTGCTGGGATTCTACCTGTGGGCGGAACATCGCCAGGCGTCATTCCTTGTACTTACGGGTGTCGCGGTTGGCCTGGCGCTGCTGACGAAAATATCGGGAGTAGCCGTTGTGCCGATCCTTGGGGTCCTGGGCATCGTGGACGCCTTTACGAGCGAGGACAAGGCGCAGCGATGGCAGCGCTTGTTCCGCAATTTGGCCGCTTGTGCACTGATCTATGGGTTTGCATTTGCGATTGTCTGGGCTGTGTATGGAACGGGTGTTAGCGGATTGTCCGGGGAGACTGATCTTCCACCGGCAGCGGCAGCGGCCATTTCCGGAAGCGTGCGAGTTATGCTGCTGATGCAGAAGTGCCACTTATTACCGCCCGCCTACGTCCGAGCAGTTGCCATAGCCTTGATGATTCCCGGCTCTGGATCGGTGGCGTTCGTCGCCGGAAAAGTTTATCCGCATGCGCCCTGGTTCGCCACTCTTTTCAACTTCGTGATTCGCAACACGGCGAGCATGCTCGTGATGCTGCTTGCCGCCACGGGCGGCATGTTGCTCGCACCTAGAAACAGTTTTCGCGAGCGGCTGTTTGTGCTGATTCCGCCGGCGCTATATCTGGCGATGTGCGTGTACGCGGGCAGCAACCTGGGGATGCGATATCTGGTGCCCGTGCTGCCTTTTCTCGTCATCCTCGTAGCCCACGGATGCTTGGAGCTGACGAGACGCGTCAGTTGGTTTAAGTATGCGTTAGTGTTTCTTATTGTGGCGCATGCGGCATCGTCTCTATGGACCTATCCGAACTATCTGTCATATGCCAACGAGTTATGGGGCGGTCCGAAAGCCGCGTACAAGTACCTGCCGTGGGTCGACATAGGCCAGGCTTATCCGGAGGCAAGGGCCTACCTGCAGCAGCATCCATCGGAGAATTGCTGGATGATTACGGGATGGCAGTGGGACCCGGCAGTCTATGGCGTGCCTTGTAAGACGACAGGCCTTTACCTGTCAAATACGATCCCCGCGCGAGTACGAGGGAGGGTGATTGTAAGCAGTACGCTGGTCGACGACGTCCGCCTACCGGAAGGGACCATCGCAACGGCTTTCAAGGGTACGAGGCCGGTTGACAGCATTGGGGGGAGCGCGCTGCTGGTTTACGAGGGGGATTTCGACACTCGGGCGAACGCCTCGATCGGAGAAAGGAATCTGGCCGCTGCCGCCTCGATCGCTGGGCAAACGCCCGCGGCGCTGGAACATGAGGAAAAGGCGGTACGACTTGCACCAGGCAGCCCGATCGCACATGCCGACCTGTGCAGCGTCCTGGCACGCGACCGGGTTGATTTAGCGCTGCAAGAATGCACGACCGCGCGCAACTTACTCGCCGCAGATCCGTTAAGTGAGGAAGAAGGCCGACAGCGTTATCTGCATGAGATAGACGCGGGTCTTACGTCACTGCACAAACGATATAAGTTGATCTACGGCGACAATGCAGTTGGTGCAGGTGGGCGTTGAGAGCTGCGCTTCACGCTTGCCTCTGAGGAGCGGGTTCCGCGCCGCGCGAGAGAAGGGTGGCGAGCAGTCTCTTCTATATCCCCTGGGCGCGGCGTTTCGGAAAAATGTCTCCGACACGGCGAATCTCCGCGCCAACCGCTTTGAACTTTTCCTCAATATTTTCGTAGCCGCGGTCGATGTGGTAGACGCGGTCGATGATCGTCTCTCCGTCTGCCACCAGCGCGGCGAGGACCAGTGAGGCGGAAGCGCGCAAATCGGAGGCGAGCACGGCCGCGGCGCTGAGTGCTGACTTGCCGCGAACGACGGCGCGACGTCCTTCGATTCTGATGTTCGCGCCCATGCGCACCAGTTCCAGGGCGTGCATAAAGCGGTTCTCGAAGATATTTTCGACGATGATGGAGGTCCCCTCCGCCTGAGTTGCCAGCGCCATGTATTGCGCCTGCATATCCGTGGGGAAACCGGGATATTCTTCCGTGTTCAGGTCCGCAGCTTTCAACGGCTGATCTCCCATGACTCGGACGGAGTCGGACTTAACGGAAGTCTTCACTCCTGTCTCCGCGACTTTTTGAAGAACAGCGGCAAGGTGCTGCGGCTCGCAGCCGGTAACGTTGAGATCGCCGCCGGTCAAGGCACCGGCGACAATGAAAGTACCAGCCTCGATGCGATCGGGGATGATACGATGCTTGGCTCCGTGGAGTCTGCTGACGCCTTTCACGTGAATTGTCGGCGTGCCAGCGCCGTGGATTTTCGCGCCCATGGCGTTCAGCAGAGCCGCGAGGTCGGCAACTTCAGGCTCGCGCGCACAGTTCTGCATCACGGTCTCGCCCTCGGCGAGCGCGGCGGCCATTAACAAATCCTCAGTGCCCGTGACGGTGATCCTGTCGAAGACAACTTCGGCTCCCCTCAAGCGGTCCGCGGCCGCTTCGATGTATCCATGTTCCTGCGTAATTTTTGCGCCCAGCCGTTCCAGTCCTTTGATGTGTAAGTCGATAGGGCGCGCACCAATCGCGCAGCCACCGGGCAGCGAAACGTGCGCGCGGCCGCAACGAGCTACAAGAGGTCCAAGCACCAGCGTAGAGGCGCGCATGGTCTTGACCAGCTCGTAGGACGCTTCGGGCGCGTTGAGCACCTTGGCGCAGATGGTGGTGCGGTGATGGGCCCGCCCATAGCCCAGTTCGACCTCGGCCCCCATCGCCGCTAGGAGCTTCCGGGTGGTTTCAATGTCGCGCACCTGCGGGATGTTTTCGAGGATTACCGGTTCCTCTGTAAGCAGGGCCGCAGCCATGCATGGCAAGGCGGCGTTCTTGGCGCCGCTGATGCGGACCGTGCCCAGTAGGGGATTGCCGCCGCGAATGACAAGCTTGTCCATTAAGGAATTCCTAAGGCGCTGTTCGCCATTTTATCGGTTCACGGCAACATGTCCTCGTCGATTTGGCAGCGGGAGTTGCCGTTCGTAACTAGCCGCCCAGTCGGGCTGCTATGGCGATTGCTTTCCGCACATGTCCGCCGCTTGCTTTAAGAGCATGTCCGGCGCGGCTGCGTGAGACTCCAGTTTTCGCCATCACCAGCGCTACCGGCACGCTATTGCCGGCGGACGCCAGGAGCTTGCGGGCCTGGTCCCGCTTCAGACTCGTGGTTTCCTCGAGAATGCTGATTCCCCGGGCC
>Ga0187781_10001643_pt1 | contig 16993 bp, 17 predicted proteins | sample 0715_SJ02_MP02_2_FD_132447 | JGI IMG/M metagenome (GOLD analysis project Ga0187781, IMG submission 132447) | Tropical peat soil microbial communities from peatlands in Department of Meta, Colombia - 0715_SJ02_MP02_20_MG | ecosystem: Environmental > Terrestrial > Soil > Wetlands > Peat | place... | reverse complement strand
GCAATCGCGCCGAATACGATGGCGAAGTTCAGCCAGCGGAATAGCCATCCGGTGGGAGAATCGGCGGGAGAGGATTCGCCTTCCTGAGCGAGCAAGGGAAGGGCGGCGAAGACGACGAGCCCGATCAGCCAGCCGGCGCGGCGCGCGAACAACGAGACCGCAGGCTTCATCGTGAAGCCCCTCCGGGCAATTGGGAGGGCTTGTCCAGAATGGCGCGGGCGATTTCTCCGGCAAGCGTAGGAATGCTGCGCTCCATCTCGGCGCGGGCGGCGGTGACCTCCGCCGCGATTCGCATCTTGGCCGCGTCCACTTCTTCCTGCGCGCGGGTGCGCATGGCCTTCAGGAGTTTGGCGCGGTCGTTCAAGATGGCCTGCCGCTCGATATCCTGCTGCGCGTAGATTTCCGCCCGGGCTTTCTTGAGCGCTTCGTGATATGTGTCCAGGTCGTGCTTCGCGGCCGCTTCGACGGCCGCCGCTTCCGCGCGCGCGCCTTCAATCCGCGCGCTGCGTTCGGCCATCGCCTTCTGGATCGGCGCGAAAAAGGCCCAGCGCATGAAGAGATAAAAGAGGAAGACGATGACGACGGTAGGCACAGCTTCGAGAAACAATTCAGCGAGCTGGTGGAGAATTTCCATCGGCGATCGGGCGTCGGCCTGCTGTGCTCCTGATGATGCGGGCGTTCTTTGGCGTTCCGTGCACCAGAACGGAACACACTTCTAGGCCAAACAAAGCCAGAAATTATCGCATCGGCGTTCGCTCGCGTCAACGGCTTGGAGGTGGATGCTATTGATGCGCAGCAAGCCCTCAGAGATTTAAGACCACTGAAATCCTCGCGGGTATGGCTCAGTCGCGATGCTGGCGGGCGTTGTACCGGAATTGAAAACAAAGCGGGAGCAAGCTCCCGCACTCCAAAGGTCTCCGTCGGCAGCGCTTCGATGCACTTTACATAGTCAAGTCATTTCAAGTTCGCGGAGAAAAATTCGAGCGCCATGGCGGCGGTTTGGGCATGAACGGCATCCCGATCGAGGCTGGAGGAATCGTTGCAGAGATCAGGGCGCACGCGGTGGCCCAGCTCGCCGCAGGTGGCCAGTAAAGTGTAATGGCCGGCGCCCGGAAGAAGCGTGAGCTTCGCGCGAGGAATTTCTTTCGCGAAAAAGGAAGCGCTCGAGGCCACGGGCACCACGGAGTCGTCCGCGCCGACCACGATTTCCACGGGAATGGAAATTTTCTCGAGGCTATCGGGCTGGAACGCCGGGCCGAGCGCCGGCGCCATGGCAAAAATCGCGCGAATCCGCGGATCGCGATGAGAATGTCGGGCATCTTCGAGCGCGGCGCGAAAATCCGGATCCGATTTCTGGAGCTCTTCGCCCTTCGCCAGCAGCCCCGGAAATTCCACGGGGTCCGCGCACATTCCATCGGCTCGCGGCGATTTGCAGAAGGCTTCGTAATTCGAGAGCACGCCGATCCCGCCGGCGATTTCGATCACGGTGAAGCCGCCGAGCGAAAATCCCGCCGCGCCGATGCGCTGCGGGTCGATGCGGGGGCCGAAAGTGATATCCGCGAGCATTTTGTCCGCCACGACGCTCAGGTCGCGGGCGCGCTCCCACCAGAGGATGAAGCCTTGCGGCGTGTAAGGTTCCGTGGCGTTGTTTCCGGGATGATTTACGGCGGCAGCGATGTAGCCATGCGCGGCGAGATCGGCGCCGAGCCACGCCATCATCAGGGCGGAAGCGCCGGTGCCGTGCGATAGCAGCACCAGCGGAAACTTTGCAGGCACGGGCGCGATTTTTGCGTCCGGGGCGGCTTTTCCCGCGGCGGCAAAGGGCGAGTCCGGATTGCCGATCCATTGCGATTTTTCAAGCGAGGCGGGATCGGCGGGATACCAAATCGTCGTGACCAGGGCGTGAGTCTGCGCGCCGCGCCAGTTGTAAGGCTCGGCGGGAGTGAAACGCCTTGTGGTGACTCCGACCCGGAAAAGCGTTGCCCGGTTTTCTTGCGCAGCGGCGCGCCCAGGAAGGCCAGCGAGCGCTGTTGCGACTAAGACGAGGAGTCCGAGCATCTTCTCCAGCCATGGATGCAAAATCTTCATTCCCTTGTTCCCTAGTTCTCGCCGGCCTTATGAAAGTCGAGCTTGCCATCCCAATAGACGTAGAAGGTGCAATTTGTCTTCGAGATGCAGGAAATATTTTGAATCTGCTTTGCCGGCATGAACGCATACCCGCCGGGATCCAGGAACTTTTCGGCGGCGCCATCCCGAATCGAGATGCGTCCTTCCAGCAGGACCATCCGTTCATTGGCGCTGTGCCAGTGCGGCGGGAAGACCGTCCCCGCGGGATAGCGCGCATAGACTTCGACTCCCCCGGTGATGGGATCTTCCCTCAGTGTCGCGCTTTCCGCTCCTCCTGAGCCGCCGCCTTCCGGCTCCCATTTTGCCGAATTCAAATTGGCGACAATGAGACCATTCGAGGCCGCGGCCATTTGCGGGGTCCTGCCGGGGCTGCGGAGGGAAGCAGCACTCGCGATCAACACAAGCAATGCGGCAACGGCCCTCATCAATTACCTCCTTCAAGCGCGGGGAGCTCTTCGCGCAGTTGGACGCCGCTCAAGCTCGCTTGCATCATTTTCGCGGCGAGATTCAGGATGCGCGCGGCTGCAGCTTCGGGGCCGACGCCGCGCGCGTGAATATTGGAGATGAGGTTGCGGTCTGCATCAGTTTGAAGCGGGCGCGGGCGGAAGGCCATGTAGGCAGACAGGCTCTCGGCCGTGGCCAGGCCCGGACGCTCGCCGATCAGCAGCACTGCAACCTGGGGGCGCAGCAGTTCGCCGATTTCGTTGAGAATTCCCACGCGGCAATGGCGAATGGCAAATGGCTGCCCCACATTCCATCCGCGGCTCCGGGCGCGTTCGATCAGCAGAGGAAGCACTGGCGGGACTTGCCTCGCGACTGCAGGAACGGAAAGCCCGTCCCCGATCGCAACTTGCAGATCGCAGGCTGCAGGACAGCGCCTGCGAATCTCGGCGCCGGAGGGCTCATCGAACCTTCGTCCGCGGTCCGGCCGCAGCAGGAATTCATCTTTTGTGCGCGCTTGCGTGTTCGTAAGGAACAAGCCCCACTGCTTGACGAACGCCGCGCCGAAATCGGATTCGAGATCGAGTTCCTTGCGGACCGCATCGCGCGCGGCGGCGTGAGCATCGCGCAACTCCATCTGCGTTCCGGTGCGGTAGGCCGCTCCGGCGCGGCCCACGAGCAGGCGGGCCGGCGTCCGCGCGCGGATTTTGCGAACGATTTCCGGCAAATCCGGCGGGACAAGATCATTTGCACGGTCGCGTGGCACTTAGACCATTCCTTCCAAAGACGATTCAAGACCGTGCATCAAGCGGCGCCGCGCGGGCGCATCGAGCAAGGCCGGCTCCGAGTCGCGGTAGATTCCTGCGGCGGTGAGCCACTCCAGAAATTCCGGCGCAGGACGCAGCTTGAAGAGGCGGCGGGCGGCGAGCGCATCGTGATAGCTGGTGGATTGATAGTTCAGCATGACGTCGTCGGCGCAGGGAACGCCCATGAAATAGTTGCAGCCCGCGGCGGCGAGCAGCAGGAGCAGATTGTCGGCGGAGTTCTGGTCTGCTGCCGCGTGATTCGTGTAGCAAACGTCGCAGCCCATCGGCAAGCCGAGCAGCTTGCCCATGAAATGATCTTCCAGGCCGGCGCGAGTGATTTGCCGCTCGTCGTAGAGATATTCGGGGCCGATGAATCCGACGACGCTATTGACCAAGAAGGGATCGAAGGCTCGCGCAACCCCGTAAGCGCGCGCTTCAAGCGTCAATTGATCCACGCCGTGATGAGCCTCGGCAGATAAGGCGCTGCCTTCGCCGGTCTCGAAATACATCACGTTGGTGCCTTTCCAGGCGACGCCGCGGCGCGAGTGATGCTCGAGCACGCGCTCGCAGCCCTCGCGCAGCGTCGCGAGCGTGATGCCAAAGCTGCGATTGACCGCTTCGGTGCCGCCGACCGATTGAAACAGCAAGTCCACCGGCGCGCCGCGGTCGAGCGCGGCGAGCTGCGTGGTAATGTGCGCGAGGCAGCAGTTCTGCGTGGGCACTTGGTAAGTTTCGACCAAGCGATCGAGCGCGCGCAGAATCGCGCAGACCGTTTCGACCGAGTCGGTGGCGGGGTTTACGCCGATGACGGCGTCGCCGCAGCCATGCAGCAGCCCTTCGAATGCGGCCAGGAGAATTCCGCCGACATCATCCACCGGATGATTCAGCTGGATGCGAATTCCCAGCACGCCGCGCTCGCCCATGGTGTTGCGGCAGCGAGTGACGTTGCGGATTTTTGCCCCGGCGAGAACCAGATCCTTATTGCTCATAATCTTGGCTACGGCCGCGGCAATTTCCGGAATGATCGCGCGGCCGAGCTGCTTCAAATTTTCCTCGCTGGTTTCATCGTCGAGGATGTATTCGCGCAATTCACCGATGGTCATACTTTGAAATTGGCGAAATGCATCCGCATCGAAGGTCTTCAAAATCAGGCGGCTCACATCATCCTCATCCGGATCGATGAGAGGCTTTTGGACGATTTCGGCGAGGGGCAAATCCGCCAGCGCGCGCTTGGCGGCAACGCGTTCGCGCTCCGAACGCGCCGCGATTCCGGCAAGCTGGTCGCCGGACTTTTCTTCGTTGGCCTTGGCGAAGAGCTCGCGGAGATCGGAAAAGACGAAGCTTTCGGGCATAGACGGGACCCTGTCGCCGGGAGACCGAGGACCCTCGTGCAAGCTACCATCAATCGGGCGGGGGGAGAAGGCTGGGGCGACGGGTAACCTGCTGGCCACCGGCTTGGAAGGGCAGTCGAGGTGGCGGGGAACCCTCGCTTTGGAAAAAAGTTGTCGGGCTGGCGGGGTATCGGGTGGGCCCTCACTTTGGATCTGCTTGAGGGGCCGGGATCGCTGATTTCACCGTCATTTTTCGCATAAATTCACCGCCCATTTTGTGTCGAGTAGAAATGAGGCCGGCCGTTTGTTTTCATGGAGTTACGGCGATTTCTACTCGAAACGAGTGTCGATTAGAAATGGGGTGTGTTTGAGAGGAATTGGGGCACCGGGAATTGGTGGAACAACCCAAAATCGGCCCTGGTGGGGCGAATGAACAGGGAGCCGACGGTGCGTTGCACTGGTGGCGGTGGGAGATGGGCTGCGTGGGAGAGTTTGGCGGCGCGGGCACGGCATGCCGTGCCCCTACGACAAACCGTTGAGGGTATGGGGCGCTCTGCGGCACGGCCGCCCTTCGGCTGTGCTCAGGGTAAAAAGCCGTGCCCTGACGAACTGCATTTACTAGATCACTCGGACTCAATTTAGATGTCTCCGCTGGCAACGTGGCAGAGTGCGGTGAGGAACGCAAGCGTCAAGTGCGGTGGACTTTTTTGTGGGCCGGGTCAGGGAGTTGAGTTCGGAGCGATTTTGCCGCGCAGGACGGTGAGCGAAGCGGGAGGCAAAGTGTAGGTCGCTTCCGGGCTGCCCGGGACTGTGGAGGTTGCGGCGGGGCCATCGGGGTCGGCGTAGCCGTTTTTGGCTGCTGAGTGCCATTGGTACTGTTCTTTGCCAAAAGTAATCATGGCTACGGAGCCTGTGAACCACGCATCAGAATGTGCGTTGGCACCATGAAAAACTACGCGCACGGTGTGTGCGTTGTCGTAGTCCTTATTCACGGCCATCACGGACCATTGACCATCGGGACGCAGAAGCGCGTAAGCGGTGACGAGGACGTGGCCGGCCGAATCGCGGATGTCGCTCGAAGCTCGATAGAGCCGATGGTTGCCCATCCCGGGTTGCGCCCACTCCTGCGTGATCATTTGCGCGGCGAAAAATTGCGAAGTCTTCGACCGGATTTCGCAATTCTTGTCCACCATGAACATGTGGTAGGTGCCCCAGCTATTCTTGCAATTCGAGTGTGCCGGAGAATACGGAAGCGCGTGGTAGTAGTAAGTCGCTTTGCCGCCGGCGGAGAGAAACCCGGCAAAAGAATCGGCGAGCCAGAGCGCGCCGAAGACGTCCACGGACGCTTCGCCGCCGTGGCAATTCGTCTCGGTATCGAACATGGGAATTCCCGGCGGCAAGCCGTCATCGCGCCAAACCTGCATGATGTGGGTGATGAGCCGCGGCTCGTCGTAAAGCTTCGGCCAGGGAGTTTCGCAGCCGTCGTAGGGATAGTGCTCGAACGACATGAACGCGAGATCGGCTATCCGGTCGTGCGCCTTCAAGTAGTCGAGGAACCGGCCGAACCAGGAAGTTCGGCCGCGCGGATCGCGCCAGGCTTGGATGTCTTCATCGACGCCTTCGAAGACCGGCCCACCTAATTTTAGCGCTGGATCCACGCGATGGAGAGCCGTGGCCCATTGGAGATACAGCGCGGCGTAATCTTCCGGCAGCATGTACTGGCCGTCGGCCTCTTCGCCCATCTCGACGTAAGAAATTGGATAGCCGCGCTTTTCGATGTAGGCGATTTCGGCGGCGGAATCTTCGGGCGTGCCGTAGAGCATGGCGACGGGAATCATCGCGGGCAATCCGCGCGTGATGCCGCTGGTGAAGAAAAGGTCGAAGCCGGGCTGGTCGCCCGACTCCATGCGATCCGGAGCGAGCAGGAGATTCGACGGCTCATGCCAGGGATCGACTGAAGAGCAATAGGTGGCTGTTTGTTGCTGGTCGGGCGAATGGTGCAGCAAATCCTTGAACTCGCCGTGGCCGTTCTCGGTGCCGAGATAAAGCTCTTTGATGGCGTAGCCGACGCAATTGCGGCGGTCGCTCGCGCCGTGCGTATCGCAGGTGTTGGATGACTCGGTCATCAGAATGCGCACGAAGCGGGCTTGCACCAGCGACGAAGCGAGGCGAAGGGTGCGCGTCCCGCCCTCGCCTTTTTTGACCTCGCCCGACTGAAAATCTTTCCACTCGCCGTTGCCGGGATCGTCCATGGCATCTTCGCCGCGCCAGAATTGAACGCGATAGGTGCGCGCGTATGGGTCCGCCCAGGCGATGCGGATCGCGTTGACCGGCGTTTTCGCGCCGAGGTCAATCACGACCCACTGAGGATGGCCCGAGTCGTCTTCGCCCGTGAAAGCCTTCGTGAGATATGGATTGCTTTTCCAGTAGGTGTTGAGGTCGCCGTCGTCGAGGCGCGAGAAGCCCGTGTCCTCCGTGCCCTGATTGTGGGTGAAGCCGCGATGCGGCAAATCGTAGCCGTAGGAATGAAGGATCATTTCCGCGGGCGTCGAATCGCCGGTGAAATAGCCGCGGCCGGCAGGGTCGCTCCAGGCGCCCTTGGGATTCCAGTGCCACGCCTGAACGAAAAGCTCGGTGTTCTGGCGGTAGCTGACCGCGCCCCAGCCGGCCGAGAGAATTTGCGCGAGAGTTTCGGGCTTGAAGAATGTGTCGGTGGCGTTGCTCGGGATGCGATCGACGGTGGTGCCGAGGGCGTAGAGCGGCTGGAATGTGTTGGCTTCGTGGCCGGCAGTCGTGTCCACGCTGATGGTCTGGCCGCGCGCGGCGGGCACACTCAAAGACGTGCAAATCAGCGCTAGCGCGGCCACGCGCCCCGCTGTGGTGAATAAATTCGGAGCGATTGCGCCCATTTTACCTCTGCGAATCCAGTTTCGTTCGACGAAAGCGAGCGATGATTGCACATTTCCCGTATGATTCCCACATGCCGGACGAGCGGGAAATCAGAGATGCCAAAGAAAGGGAGAGGCATCCGGAACGGAAGCACACGAAGGCCGAACTCAGAAAGATGGAAAACGATCTGCGGAAAATTTATGAATTCGGAGACGAGAAAGAACTTATGCAGTTTTTGCGCGGGATCGGCTTGAAGGACGAATCGCCCCGCTTCGCTGAAGTCGTGAACGTCTTCCGTTCTTTGCGGCGCGGGAAGCCTTGAGGGCCATGCGGTGAAGTTCTTGGCGCTTCTCTCGAGCCAATTCCAACGGGAGAGTGTCGAGTTGCTCCAGGATTATCCTGGCGGCTTGCTGTACGTCCTTGTCAAATTGTGACTTCTTCTTGGCCATTGAAAGATCTCACCCTCAACATTAGCAGCAAGCCGCCGCAGCGGCAATGTCCAATAGCCAAGGGCGGACTCGGAGTCAATGGCCTAGCAAATAAGCGGGCCACACTAGTCGCCGCTCGATCCGCTTACGCACCGCTCGCGCTTTCCGATAGAATGGCTCGAATCGACCATGCAATGGGGTTCATGCCATGACAGCGACGATAAGGAGAGTTTCCATGCCTTCATTTTCCGGAGTCGATTTTCTCGACTTCGATTCCCTGCTGAGCGACGAAGAAAAACTGGCGCGGCAGACGGCGCGGCAGTTTGTGGACGACGAGGTGCTGCCCATCATCGAGCAGTGCAACCGCGATGGGAAAGCTCCCTTACAGCTTGTGCCGCAGATGGCCGAGCTCGGGTTTTTCGGGGCGAACCTGAAAGGCTACGGGTGCGCGGAGATGTCGAACGTGGAATACGGGCTCGTGACGCAAGAGCTCGAACGGGGCGATTCGGGGCTGCGCAGCTTTGTTTCGGTGCAGTCGGCGCTGGTGATGTACCCGATTCACGCGTTTGGCTCGGACGCGCAGAAGGACAAATGGCTGCCGCTGCTGCAACAGGCGAAAGCGATCGGCTGCTTCGGCCTTACCGAGCCGCAATTCGGCTCGAACCCGGGCGGAATGCTGACGCGGGCGGTGAAAAAAGGCGATTGCATCATCCTCAACGGCGAAAAAATGTGGATTACCAACGGATCCATCGCCGACGTGTCGCTCATATGGGCCAAAAGCGAGGACGATAAAATTCGCGGCTACCTGGTGGAAAAAGGCACGCCGGGGTTCAAGGCGTGGGACGTCCACGGAAAACATTCGCTGCGGGCTTCGATTACGTCGGGGCTGGCGATGACCGATTGCAAAATTCCCGCGGCGAATGTTCTTCCCGGTGTCGAAGGCCTCAAGGGTCCGCTTTCCTGCCTGAATCAGGCGCGCTACGGCATCGGCTGGGGCGGCATCGGCGCGGCGATGGCCTGCTATGACTGTGCACTGCGGTATGCGAAAGAGCGGAAACAATTCGAGAATCGCCCGATTGCTTCTCACCAGCTCGTGCAGCAAAAACTGGCCTGGATGATCACCGAGATCACCAAGGCGCAATTTCTCGCGCTCCAGGTGGGCCGCTTGAAAGACCAGGGGCGCGTCCATCCCTCGCACATTTCGATGCTGTAGATGAACAATATCTGGATGGCGCGCGAAGTGGCCGGCCGCGCGCGCGAAATTCTGGGCGCGAACGGGATCGTGGACGACTATCCCATCATGCGGCACATGAACAATCTGGAGTCGGTGTACACCTACGAGGGCACGCACGATATCCATCAGCTCATCATCGGCGAGAGGATTACGGGAATTTCGGCGTTCGTGTGAGGCGGCGCATGCGGCCGCAGGTCGCAATCCTCTGCTTGGCATACCTTGTGCCAACATTGAAAACAAAGCGGGAGCACATTCGCTGCGCTCAGTGTAAACAAGCTCCCGCACTCCAAAGGTCTCAGGGGCGACGCGGCGCAAATAGCATACGGTTCGGAAATTGGCGGCGCGGGCACGGCATGCCGTGCCCCTACAGATGCAACGGGCCGGCGCAGTGCAATAGCCAGGATGTGAGAAGCGGAGGCAGCGTGCCTAGGAAACTTCCATTCAGGCGGGTGGTTTTTGTGGCACAGGCACTCCTGCCTGTGCTCTTGGTTTTTGCGGCTGTTGCGTCAATAGCGGCGCAGGCGGGCGCGGAAAAACCCAAAATCCGCGCGGTGACTGCGTTCATCCGGCTCGATCGCGCGCAATACAAGTCTCAAATCGCCGATACGCTCGTATTTCTCCGCAAGGCCAAAGCGCCTTTCGAAAAGGCCGGCTACGAAGTGCAGAGCATTCGCATCACGATGCAGCCGTTTCCGGAATACACCAAGGGGCTGACGGCAGATCAAGCCACGGCGTTTCTTGAGGAATACGATGCGCTCGCCGGCAAGGAAAATTTCGACGCCGCCATCGGCCCCGCGATGTCGAAAGATTCCGACGACCCCGCCGAGGCTGAGCTGCTCGCCAAAATTCTCTCGCACACAAAAAATCTCGAGGCGAGCGTTTCGATCGCCGGCGAAGACGGCATCCACTGGAAGGCCATCCGAGCCGCCGCTGAAGCGATCAAGTATATGGAGGCGAATTCGCCGCACGGCCTGGCGACGTTTAATTTCACCGGCGCAGCGCTGGTTCCTTCCGGGACGCCGTTTTATCCGGGGTCGTATTTTGCGGGCGAGGGGAAGCAATTCGCGATTGCGTTGCAATCGGCAAACGTGGTCGGCGAGGCGCTGACGAGCGTGAGGACAGTCGAAGCGGCGGAGGCGCGGGTGCGTGAATTGCTCGGGGGGCACGCGCAGGCAATCGAAAAAATCGCGCGGGAATTTGATGGCGTGGACGGCTGGAAATATGGCGGCATCGATCTATCGCCCGCGCCGCACGGGGACGTCTCGATTGGCGGCGCGATCGAGAAATTTTACGGCGAGCCGGTCGGAGCGAGCGGAACGCTGACGGTCGCGGCGCTCATCACGCGCGCGCTGAAGGAAATTCCGGTGACGCACGCAGGATACTCCGGCCTGATGCTGCCGGTGCTCGAGGATGCGGTCCTTGCGCGGCGCTGGAGCGAAGGCCGCCTGACGATGGATGCGCTGCTTTCCTATTCCGCCGTGTGCGGTACGGGGCTCGACACGATTCCGCTGCCCGGGGACGTGACGGTGGAGCAGCTCGCTCGCATCATGGGCGACGTGGCAAGCCTGGCGGTGAAATGGCACAAGCCGCTTTCGGCGCGGCTTCAGCCTGCGCCCGGACGGAAGCCCGGCGAGATGACCGAGTTCGACGATCCCTTCCTGGTGAACGCCAAGATTCAGCCGCTACCTTGATTTCTCGATTTCAAAGCGGAGTCGTTTCGGCAGGCGTTTCGTCACATTGAAAACAAAGCGGGAGCGAGCTCCCGCACTCCAAAGGTCTCGCGGCTGGCGCTTCAAGAAATTCGAAATCGGAGGCGAGGCGGGGGTGCGAGTGGCTTTCACGGCAGCGGTCGCGTCGCCGCCTCCGGCTTCTGTGCGAAACCGTGCGAAAATTGAGGAAAATCGGGCCTGGAGAACCACTATGGATAGGCGAATGGGCGGCAAAGATGGCAGCGGGCGGCTGCCTCATTGGATTTGGGTGGCTGCGTGGATGATCGCGGCGGCGGTGAGTGGGCTGGGGATTGCGGCGGCGGGGGCGCGCGCGGATGGGTATGGCTACAGCTATATGCGTCTCGTAATCGGCGGGCAGCCTGTCATAAATCTCGTGCATGACTCAAGGTATCAAGGCTGGCTCCAAGTGGAGGCAGTGAGGGCCGCGCCACGCATTGCAATCAAGAAGTTAGCCGGCGGCCAGTCGCCGGCCGACGGACCGAGCACAGCAAAGAAAGGGCAAATTCAATGGACCACGCTTCCAAAGATTCTCGTGTCCGGCCGGGCGGGCGCGGGTGAAATCAGGTTTGGCGCAGGCGAACTTTGGATTGGCGACGAGAGAAAAAGCAGCCTTAGCCCGCTCATGGAAGCACAGGATAAGAAGACCGTCATCGAATCCGCGGAGCTGGACCTTTACAACGAAGACGGCGGAGCGTTTATCGGGAAATACCGGCTGAAGGGCATTCGCGTGCTGTCGCTCGAAGACGTCCCCGCTTCCGCCTGCGCGATGTGGGAAGTGACGCTGAGTTTCCAGTCGGTGGAGAAAATCTGAGCCAAGCCTATCGAATCGTTGGCGCCAGGAGCCACGCGCGGGCCTCAGGGGTTAAAACCCCTGATGAGAAATCAAGGCTTATGTCGGAGCTAAAGCTCCGACCCCCTAAGAACCCTCACTCCTCTCACAGCCTGTGAATCCGTGCGCTGAAGCAATCCACAGTTGCGGTGCCGTTCCACAGCAAAACGACTCAGCTATTCCTGCGCGCGCTTTGCCGACTCTGAAAACAAAGCGGGAGCAAGCTCCCGCACTCCAAAGGTCTCGTTGGCTGCGCTTCCCTGGCTGGCTTCGTTTCGCTATGATAGCCGCCCCCGGGGGCGCGGCCCCCGCCCGGGAAGACCCCTTCCACCGAGGAGATGCGATGGAAAAAGAACTCAGCCTGGAATTTTTGCGCGTCGTTGAAAGCGCGGCGATCGCTTCCGCGCGCACCATGGGCCTGGGCGACCGCCACAAGTCCGACGACGTGGCCGTCGCGGCCATGCGCAAGGAGATGGACAGCGTCAATATGGACGGCACGATCGTGATCGGCGAAGGCGAGCGCGATGAAGCGCCGATGCTCTTCATCGGCGAAAAAGTGGGCGCCGCGCATCACGATCACAGCCACAAATATCCCCAGGTGGATATTGCCGTTGATCCGCTGGAAGGCACGAACCTCTGCGCGACCGGCGAACCGAACGCGATTACGGTGCTCGCGGCCAGCGAGCGCGGCGGGCTGCTTCACGCGCCCGACCTGTATATGGAAAAAATCATCGTGGGCCCGTCGTGCAAAGGAGCGGTCGAGCTCGACGCTCCTCCGGCAGACAACCTGAAGGCCATCGCCAAGCGGCTCTCGCGCGACGTGGAGGATCTGGTTGTAATCGTTCTCGACCGGCCGCGGCATGAAAAGCTCATCGCTGATATCCGGGCCGCGGGCGCGCGAATCCGGTTGATCTCGGATGGCGACCTTTCCGCGGGCATCAGCGCCGCCGTGATCGGGACGGGAGTGCACGCCGTGATGGGGACGGGAGGCGCGCCGGAAGGCGTGCTGACGGCAGCGGCGCTGCGCTGCTTGAACGGGCAGATTCTGGCGCGGCTGGTCGTGGCGAAGCCCGAGCACCACGAGCGGATTGCGCAAATGGGCATCAAGGATGCCAAGCGCGTCTACGACACCGAAGACCTGGCCCCGGGAAAGAAAATCATTTTTGCCTGCACCGGAGTGACCGGCGGGAACCTGCTGCGCGGCGTGCGCTTTTTCGGCGAGGGGACGCGGACGCATTCGCTCATCCTGACTTATGACGAGCGGCAGGTGAGATTCATTGATTCGGTACATCTTGAGAAGCGGCCGGATGTGAAAGTGGTTTTCTATTGATGAAGCCTGCCGCGCCAACCGTGGAATCCTCACGCTGAGGGCGGGCAACCACACGGCACCATCTGCTGCACAGTTCGTCGGAGGACAGGCCGGGAGGCCTGTCCTACTGGGAAACATTTCGGCAACCGCTGGCGTATCATCATCAAGCACATTCTAGAGGTGAGTTATGTCGAGCGCGCCGATGCCTCCACCGCCGCCAAGGCCCAAAAATGCCGTGATGTGGATACTGGCGATCATCGGGGCCGGGTTTGTGGCCACGGTGCTGTTTGGGTTCTTATTCGCCAGCGTTTTCATCCGCCACTTCAACGTGGATGAGAAGAGAAACACGCTGGAGATTGAAACTCCGGCCGGCGCCATCCGCGTGCAGTCCGATGAAAAACATTCGACCGGCTTGCCGGTCTATCCCGGCGCGCAGGCGGTGACGGATGAAACCGCCAACGTGGATCTCGAGCCCCCGACCGGTCCAGGCATAGCAATCGCCACGGAAAAATACACCACGCCGGACGACCTCGGCAAAGTCAGCGATTGGTACGCGCAAAAACTCGGGCCTGCTTACCACCGGGAGGATCACGGCTCGGTCGTCCACATCGGCCACACGAAGGCCTCGAGCGATGCGGATGTATCCTTCGTCACCGACACCGCCGACCACGGAAATGGCGAGCGAGTGGTGGCCCTGACCAGGAAATCGGGCGGCGTCGATATCGAGCTGGTGCGCGTGGGAAAGAAGGAGGTTCAGTAAGCCCGGCCGGCTCTATCGGGATCTCTTGCGCTGATGGGTTCAGCTCCCTTTGCAATGAAAACAAAGCGGAAGCAAGCTTCCGCACTCCAAAAGTCTTGCTAGGCAGCGCTCAACTAAATAAGAGCCAAGCCCTGATTGAAATGGTGGGGCTTCCTCTGCGACCTCAGGTTTTCTCTGTGCCCTCTGTGTTGAATGCAGCCGACCCACAAAGCACCCGGCAGCCGATAAGTTGATCCACGTAATTGAACCGGAAAACGAAGACGGCCCAGCCGCCCGCTGGCTGCAGGGGCCGGGCCGTCTCAAAGCTAGCCAGCCTGCGCGCTGGCGCGTCTCAAAAAGCAACTATCGGTGTATCAGCGCCGCATGCCCCGGAATACCCGGCTGTTGACGTCGAGGGAGCGCGTGGGGAATGCGCTCAGCCGGGTGGGTCGGTAAAGGGCGCACGTGATTGGTGCTCACATGTTCGCTGATGGCCTGTAACCGCTTCAGAATTCCCTGCCATTGCGCCCAATCGAGCTGCCGCAAATACGGGCGGAGCCCCTGGATGAACGGATCCTCGAGAACGGTCTCGCCATTCGATTCCGGCACGAAGAAGCGGTTCAGGCCGACTCCGAGGGCCTCGGCAATCTTTTCGAGCGTGCCCAAGCTGGGAGTCATCTGGCCGCTTTCGATGCGCGAGAGATAGGAACGTGAGACGCGGGAGCGCGCCTGAAGCTGGCTCTGCGTCATGCCGCGGGACTCGCGGAGCTGGCGGATGCGCTGGCCGATGTTCTCGACGGTTTCGCGATTCGGCCAGTTTTCGAACAGTTGGCGATCGTCCCCCGGCAAGTCCTGAGGCGACGGGGTGGGAATCACGAACGTCACCTTCGGGGGCAGCAAACGCAAGCAGCGACGGCAGTTACCCGTTCGCGTGCGGTACTGCACGAGCCCGCATACCTGACAACGGATCACTTCGCGGTCCAATTCCATACTGGCTGTAGAGCCATCTTTTTCTGCCACCGGATCTCCTCGCAGACTATTCCGGCGATGCGAAGGGGAGGAATGTCGATTACTGGGGAAGGCAGGAACTGGCGCGGGAGCGATTGTCCACAGGGTGCCATTTCTTGTCAAGTCCTTTTTCGTTTCTCCGGCGCCTTGCATCTTAGCCTCCCCTAAAAGCTCTTTGCAATTCAATCGGTTGAAGCGAAAAAAACTTCTGCGAAGCGGTTCTCAAAAGTTTCGCCTTACACTTCTCGGCGGTCATCCCGAGACACGGAGTGTCATTTCAAGACAGATTTCGCGTGGCGGAGGATAGCCGCATCGCGCGGTATCTGCGCTCGCGGTCTGCAATCTGCGTTGATTGCGAGTCAAACGCCTTGGCTGGCCTTGCTGTTTTGCGGCCCCCCAACATGCGCATCCCCTTTGCGGTGAGTCTTTTGTACCCGGCCGTGGGCAGCGGCGCGGCGGTCAAATTGTCCTGCTGCACTTCGGCCCGGCTGGGCGAGGAATCTCTAATTTCCCCGCCGCATCTGCTACCCTAGTCGACTGCTATGCACGAGGGAGACCAAATGCCGAATCGGGACGACGCCTGGGCTTTGCTTTGCGAGTTCACCCAGAGCGAATCGCTGCGGAAACATGCTCTCGCCGTCGAAGCCTGCGTCCGGGCCTATGCCCGCAAACTCGGCGGCGACGAGGAACTCTGGGGCCTCGCTGCGCTGCTCCACGATTTCGATTACGAGCGGTGGCCCAATGACGCGCACCACCCCACCCAGGAACATCCCTACTCGGGGTCTCTCATCTTGCGGGAACGCGGCTATCCCGAGGAATTGATCAACGCGATTCTGAGCCACGCCAATTATTCCGGCGTCGCGCGCACGCAGCCGCTGGACCGCGCGTTATTCGCCTGCGATGAGCTTGCCGGGTTTCTTACCGCCTGCGCGCTCATCAAGCCTTCGAAGAGCATTCATGAAGTCGAAACCGCGTCGGTGAAGAAAAAGCTGAAGGACAAAGCCTTCGCGCGCGGTGTCTCGCGCGAGGATGTGTACAACGGCGCGACCGAGCTCGGCGTGTCGCTCGATGACCACATTTCATTCTGCATCGAAGCGATGCGTTCGGTCGCGCCCGCGCTCGGCCTCGAGGGCGCCGCCGCGACAAGCGCCGGGTAGAAATGGTCCGAAGGCAGCTCATTCTCTCGGGTGTGCTTCTCCTTCTCGTTGGGGCGGTCGTGCTCGTCCACGATCGCGCCTATCGCCGCCACTCGCCCGCTGCAGAGCTTGAAGACCAGCTCCATCGAGACATCCATACCGGAATGACCCGCGCGGAGATAGAGGCTTATCTCAACCGGGTGGGGATTGCTCACACGTACGTGGAGAAATTCGACAAGGGGAAATCGCTGGAGAGGACCGTCGTCGCGCTGATTCCGGATCGCTCCACTGGACTCGAAATCGTGCGGACCGACGTCCAGATCCGCTTCACATTGGATGAAGCAGGCCGGCTTACAAATTACGACGTCAAAGAATTGCTGACAGGCCCTTGAGATTGCGGGAGTAGCAGCCTATCCCATCGTGCTGAAATGCTCCGGCTCGACCTTGTACAGCACGCGCACTTCGCCCGCCTGCCGGTAAGGATAGACATCTTTCCCCAGATACTTTTTGGCGAGCTTGTTGATGTGCTCGTCCGCGCCCTTTTCCGTCACTTCGACCACTTTCCCGCGGACTTCCAGATACCGGTAGGGATTCTCGGGATCCTGGATGGCGAGCGCCACGCGCGGGTCGCGGCGGATGTTTTTGTCTTTCATGCGCCCGCGCGCCGAATTGAAGAGAACATACTTCCCGTCGAAATCGATCCACACCGGCGTCACCTGCGGGCTGCCGTCGGGCATCAACGTCCCCAAATTCGCAAACGCCGTTTTCTTGAACAAGTCCGCATAGTTCGCAGGAATTTCCTTCGCCATGATGGCCTCCTCAGTGTCGCCCACAATCTAGCAGAGTTCGAGCTACCCTGAGAACAAGCCATCTCATAAATCCGCTTTGTAGGTCGCGGTTTCAACCGCGACATTAGTAGGACCGATTTTGCAGGGCTTCAGCCCCTGAAGTTCCCAGCGGCGTTGCAATTCGGCATTTATGAGATG
>Ga0187781_10001642_pt1 | contig 16994 bp, 15 predicted proteins | sample 0715_SJ02_MP02_2_FD_132447 | JGI IMG/M metagenome (GOLD analysis project Ga0187781, IMG submission 132447) | Tropical peat soil microbial communities from peatlands in Department of Meta, Colombia - 0715_SJ02_MP02_20_MG | ecosystem: Environmental > Terrestrial > Soil > Wetlands > Peat | place... | reverse complement strand
GGTTTCTTGGCTTCGTCCACTGAATTGAGCGCCCAACTGTAACGGCTTACGGTCCCGGAAGTAAAAAGGGAGTCACGCGAGGAAAAAACCAGGCCTGGTGCTTCCAGTTCGGGTGGCATTCCCTCGGGCTGAGTCATGACGGCCCGGCCGACGAGCAGACTGGGAAGTGGCACTGCGTAACCACGCACCCGGGCGATGATCTCTCGCGTGACATCATCTGTGGATTGGTAATTCCACCTGCGGCCGAACAGGCGGGCGAGAGCAAGCAGGATCTCGAAATCGCTCGAGGTCCCTGCCTTGCGCATGGTCTTCTTGAGCGCCTGCACTTGCCCGCAGGTGTTGGTGACCGTGCCCGACTTCTCAGCGAAGCTTGTGGCAGGCAAGACCACATCCGCCATCTCCGTGGTTTCGGTGGGGAAGATATCTGCCACCATCAGAAACTCCAGCTTGCCCAAAGCCTCTTTGGGTATCCCAAACGTCTTGGCGGGATTTGACCCGAAAACCAACAAGGCCTTGACCTCACCAGATTCGATTCCGGCAATAATTCCGCGCGCATGGCGTCCCGCTTGGCGCGGGATCTTCGCTTCCCAGACGGACTCAAAACGGGCGCGCGCAGCGTCATCCATAATGGGCGCGTAGCCCGGAAGCGTCCCTGGAAGAACTCCCATGTCCGCCGCGCCGCGAGAATTGGCGTAATCGCCCAAGGCGATGAATCTAGTCCGGCCGGGCAGCGCGAGTCCCCACCTCACCAAATCGGGAATTGCTTGGCCCTGGATCTCATCTCCGAAAATGACGACGGTATCGCTCTGCTTTTGGAGTTCTTCGCGTAAGGAGTTGAGAGCCTTAACTCCGTCCGCCTCAAGATCAGACCCGTTGCCGTGGGGAGTCAGGGGTGGGGCCGAAGGCATTTCCATTCCAGCCAGCGCGCGAATCGCGTCCGCTTCCCCTCGAGGTCCGGCCGTAACACAAAGGCTCGCCTGGCGACGGAGTTTAATCTCCTGATGATTGATGATGTAGAGCCTCGCCCCATGGCGTTGAACAGCCTGCCGAATCTGAAAGGCCGCGAGCGGATGTTGGTGGGTTGGGTCATTTCCGACAAGAAAGATGCTGGAGGCCTGGAGGATGTCCTCCATGGCCGCATGCCGGTCGGCAGCCTGCGATTCGTTCAAGGAGCGCACGAGGGAAGAGTAATCCGCGGTGCGGTGGTGGTCCAAATTGTTGGTGCCCAGGATGGTTCGGGTAAAGCGCCCGAGGAGATAGTTCTCTTCGTTAGCGATGCGGTTGGAACCGAGAACGGCGAGTGAATCCGGGCCATTTTGCGCCAGGGTGGTCTTGAGGCGGTCGACCGTCAGGCCGAGAGCTTCATCCCACGTACCGGCTTCCTGCTTGCCCTGGCGGCGGACCAAAGGAGCGGTCAGCCGTTGATCGTTGTTGACGAAGTCCCATCCGAAGCGCCCCTTGACGCATAGAAACTCGCCATTGAACCCGGAATGGTCGCGGTTGTTGGCGCGGATGATCTTATTGTTGCGGACGGAAAGGGTCGTCTTGCAACCGTCGCCGCAGTGATTGCAGATCGTCCCGGTGTAGGTCATCTCCCACGGTCGGGTGTGATAGCGATAGGTGCCGCTGGTGAGGGCGCCCACCGGGCAGATATCAATACACATCCCGCACTCTTCGCACTCGAGTTGCTCGCCGCGATTGGGAATAATCTCGCTATGCGCGCCGCGGAAGCCAATCCCGTAGGCGTTTACGTCCATTCCTTCATCGCAGACGCGGACGCATCGGTAGCACAAGATGCACCGCGGCCAATCGTAATAAACAAGGCTCGAGAACTTCCTCTCGTCGTGATGGAGCTTGGACTCCATGAAGCGCGTCTCCGCCGCCCCATAGCGGAACACCGCGTCCTGAAGCTCGCATTCACCACCCTTGTCGCAAACCGGACAATCCAAAGGGTGGTTGGTAAGCAGGAACTCGAGCATGGCCTTCCGAGCGTTCCTCACTTCCTCAGTCTCGGTGCGCACCACCATCCCGTTGGTCACTATCGTCGTGCAGGCAGTTTGCAGTTTGGGCATCCGCTCAATCGCCACCAGGCACATGCGGCAGGCGCCTTGCAAAGTCAGGTTCGGGTAATAGCAGTAGGAGGGTATTTCAATACCCACTTGCTTGGCGGCTTCAATTAGCAAGGTGCCTGCCGGCACGCTCACCGCTTTCCCATCGATCGTGAACTTGACCGCCTCGGGCCCGCTCCCTTTCTTGGCCACGGGACCGGGCGACAAGGCAGCGCTGCGAGTGTAAGGCATCGACGACTGCCGGCTCTCTTCCTTGAGAGGATGGTCCAAGATCTCAAAGCCCGGATTTTCCTTCCCGTCTTTCATGCTACAGTTACCGCTTTTTCTCGACTGATTGTAGGGGTAGGGCTTGCCCTACCCGTCTCGCAGGGGACGGCAAACCGTCCCCCTACAAGAGCAGATGCCGCTCGTCGTTCGGAATGACACCGGCTGGAGTTCTTCAAGCTACGCTCACCGCCTTCTTCTCATATGGGCAATAGCCCAGCTTCAGGTGCTCTTCGAATTCGGACCGGAACTTCTTCAGGATGCTGATTGTGGGCATCGCCGCCGCATCGCCGAGTGGGCAGAGCGTCTTTCCCAGCATGTTGTAGGAAACGTCCAGGGCAGTGTCCGGATCATCCGGGAGTCCGCCGCCGGAGTGGAATCGTTCGAGCAGCAACTTCAGCCACGACGTCCCCTCGCGGCAGGGAATGCACCAACCGCAGGATTCGTGGGCGTAAAACTTCATGATGCGATGGGCGACTTTGACCATGCAAGTATCTTCGTCCAGTACCACGACGCCGCCCGAGCCCAGCATCGACCCGATCTTGGCTACGGCATCGAAGTCCATAGCCACGTCGATTTCGTCCGCCGTCAGCACAGGGCAAGAGGAGCCGCCGGGGATGACCGCCTTCAGCTTCCTTCCGCCCAGCACTCCGCCGCCCACCTCTTCGATCATGCGCCGCAAGGGAAATCCCATCGGCAATTCATAGACTCCGGGCCTTTCAATGTGGCCACTCAGGCAAAAAAGGCGCGTGCCGCCGTTCTTGGGCGTTCCCAGGTTGGCGTACCACGGCGCGCCGTTCAGGATAATATGTGGGACGTTGGCCAGCGTCTCGACATTATTGATGATCGTCGGGCCTTCGTAAAGTCCCACGATAGCGGGGAAGGGTGGCTTGATGCGTGGGTACCCTCGCAGCCCTTCAAGAGAGTTCAAAAGGGCAGTTTCCTCGCCACACTCGTAGGCGCCTGCGCCCGTGTGGGTGCAGAGCTCAAAATCGAACCCCGTTCCCAGGATGTTCTTACCCAGGAACCCTCGCGCGTAAGCCTCCGCCAAGGCACGGTCCACAATGTCGATCAAATAGCGGTATTCTCCCCGGGTATAAATGAAGCCTTGGTGTGACCCGATCGCAAAGCCGGCAATGATGATCCCCTCAATCATTTGATGGGGATCGTATTCCATCAAAGGCCGGTCCTTGCAGGTACCCGGCTCGCTCTCGTCGGCATTGCAGATAACGTACTTGGGCTTGACGGACTGTTTGGGTACGAAGCTCCACTTCATGCCGGTGTTGAAGCCGGCTCCACCGCGCCCGCGCAGGCCGGAGTTCTTTACCTCGTTGATGACGGCCTCCGGACCCATTTCGAACGCCTTCTTCAAGGCTATGTAGCCGTCGTGCTGGAGATACACGTCAATTGAGGTCGAATTGGGGATTCCAAACCGCCGGGTGAGAACCTTCACCTCCAGTGGCGATCCCTTGACGTAGTTCTGATAATCCGACATGTTTTCCTGGTTCCTTAGTGCGGAGTTGTCATTCCGAGCGAAGCGAGGAATCTCGCTCTGTCTTTCCTGCCCGCCCTGCGACTGACCCCTCACCCGTCCCACGACGGCTGGTGGAAACGGCGTCGCGGTCCACCCTCTCCCCTCGGGAGAGGACAAAGACCCAATTCCCATCCTCTCCCGTCCGGCATGGGATATGTGCGCAACCATACCGGCCGTGCTACCCAGCTCGCGCTCGCAACCACCTTTTCAGGCTATCCCCGTCCTTGATAACGTTTCGTGGGCCCTGGTCAACAATCTGACTGAGGCAATCAGGGTCAATCTGGCTTTGGGCGTAGCCTGTCGGCGAGCCTGTCTTCTTAGCCACCACCCACGAATACCGGGGGCATCGCGCGCGCCCCTTCATCAGCCATCTTGGCCAACCACCCGCAAGTTTGGCGACTGCGCGATATGTGGCGCGCTGCTTCCGCTCGTTGAGCTGAACGACAATATCGTCGAGTCCCATAACATGCCCCGCCCTGCGGCTGTCCACTGCCCACCTGCCTACTGCCTACTGCCTTCTCAGCCTCTCTAGGAGCGCATCAACCTTCGCTGGCGTAAGGTCCTCGTAGAAGTCGTAATTCACCTGCATGGCTGGTGCCCCACAACAAGCGCCAAGGCATTCGACTTCCTCCAAGGAGAAAAGTCCGTCGGGCGTCGTCTCTTTATGGCCAATTCCCAACCGCTTCTTGCAATGTTCGAGGATTTCCTCTCCACCGCGAACCATGCATGATACGTTCGTACACACCTGAAGGTTGTACTTGCCCAGCGGGTTCCGGTGCAGCATCGAGTAGTAGCCGATATCCTCAATCACCTCGATAGGGCGAACCTCGACCCGGCGAGCGACCTCCTCGATCAACTCGTCACTGATATAGCCGATTTCATCCTGAGCGAGAAGGAGGCAAGGAACGATGGCCGAACGCTTCATTGGGTAGCGGGAGATCACTTGCTCGAACTTCTCAAGCAGCGCATCAGAAAGCATGGCAGACCAAAAGTAGAAATCAGAAACTAGGAATCAGAAACTGGAAAATCGAGACTCGAAACTCGAAAGGGGTTTCGTAGTGTCGTTCCCACGCAAGCGGGAATCCACAGCCTCGTGGACCCCCGCTTTCGCGGGGGTGACGCTCGGCGCCGCCGAAGATCGAAAATTAAAACTCGATCGGCGTAAGGTCCCTAATCCAAAATCTAAAATCTGAAATCTAAAATCCCTTCACCGGTCCACTTCGCCCAACACAATATCGATTGTCCCGATGCAGGCGACCGCGTCGGCAATCAAGCGGCCTTCGACCATCTTCGGCAAGGCCTGCAAGTTGGCGAAGGAGGGCGCGCGAACGTGGCAGCGGAAGGGTTTCGGTGTCCCGTCACTTACCATGTAATAACCCAGCTCACCGCGGGGCGCTTCGATGGCCTGATACACTTCGCCGACAGGAGGATGGAAGCCCTCGCTCACGATCTTGAAGTGATAGATCAGCGCCTCAATGGAGGTCTTCATGCTCTCCCGGTCGGGCAAAACGATGTGGGGCGCGTCGGCCTTTATAGACCCTTCGGGAAGGCCCTCCATGGCTTGTTGCACGATGCGGAGCGACTGACGCATTTCTTCCAGCCGCACCAGGTACCGGGCGTACACGTCACCTTCCGGCCGCGTGGGGACTATGAAATCAAATTTCTCGTAGCTCGAGTAAGGCTCGTTTTTTCGAATATCCCAGTTAACTCCCGAGCCGCGCAGCGACGGTCCCGAGAGTCCCCAGGCAATGGCCTCATCGCCCGTGAGTTTGCCGATTCCGACCGTCCGCTTCAGCCAAATGGGGTTTTTGGTCAGCAGATTCTCGTATTCCTCGAGACGGGCGGGGAAGGCCTTCACAAACTTTTCCACCTGCTTGAGCCAGCCCAGGGGAGGCTCGAGGGCCAAGCCGCCGATACGGAAATAACTGGTCATCATGCGCTGGCCAGTCACCATTTCGAAGATGTGGAGGATGTCCTCGCGCTCCCGAAAGCAGTAGAGAAGCACCGACATGGCTCCCAAGTCTATGGCATGAGTACCCAGCCATACCAAGTGGCTCTGAATTCGTGTCAGCTCGGTCAGCAGGACTCGTATCCACTGGGCGCGAGGGGGAATCTCAAGATCCAGCAGTTTCTCTACTGCCAAACAGAATCCCAGGTTATTGGAGAGCGAGGAAAGGTAATCCATGCGGTCGGTAAGCGGGATGCACTGGTTATAGGTCAGGTGCTCGAAAGACTTCTCGAAGCCTGTGTGGAGGTACCCGATGTCGTACATGGCGCGGACTACCGTCTCGCCCTCGAGTTCGAGCACCAAGCGCAAGACCCCGTGCGTCGAGGGGTGCTGCGGCCCCATGCTCAGGATGACGCGTTCTTCCTGGCCCGGAATTCTCTCCAGCGTAATCGGCATTTAGCGGTATCCCTCGGTGGGATAATCCTTGCGCAGGGGGTACCCTTCCCAATCTTCGGGCATGAGGATTCTCCTCAAGTAAGGATGCCCCGTGAACTGAATCCCAAAGAGGTCGAAGACTTCGCGCTCGAAGGCGTTGGCGCATGGATACACGGGAACCAGGGAATCCACGCGCGGATTCTCGCCATCGGTGCGCACTTTGAGCCGAAGCCGCTCTGCATTCTGAAGCGAAAGCAGATGGTAGACCACCTCGAATCTCGGTTCGCTGGGGTATTGGTCTACTGCGGTTATGTCTGTGAGGTACTTGAAAGCAAGCCCCGGTTCGTCACGCAAAAACTCGCAGACCCTTATTAGTCTGTCGGGCCGAATGTAGATGGTGACCTCGGCACGAAACTCCCTCGCGCCTTCAATGGCCTCTGGGGCAAATTCTCGAAGTTTTCTTAAAGCAAGGTTCGATTCGAGGTCGGATGGCATGACGAGTGGCAATTCTCAGGGCTCGAGCGGCGGTTCCAGATTTCCCTCCTGAGCTATGCGGAGGTACGGGTGGCTGCCGCGCGCAGACCGCAGCAACCACCATTCCCTAACCCCTCCTCCGCCAAGGAGGTGAGCCTAACAGGTGTTATCGCTTCCAGTCCAAAGCGCCTTTTTTCCAAATGTAGACATACCCTGCCAGCAAAATGGCAATGTAGAGAAGCATTTCAAGGAAGCCGAACCACTTTAAGCTCTTGAAAACAACTGCCCACGGATAAAAGAAAACAGCTTCGACGTCGAAGAGGATGAAGAGCATGGCCACGAGATAAAAGCTCACGGAAAAACGTTCCCGGGCGTCACCCACCGGGGGAATGCCGCATTCGTAAGGGGTGAGCTTCGCTCGCGAAGGGCGCTTGACTCCTATCCAAGCAGACAGGCCCAGAATGGTCGCGGTTAGTGCCACGACAATTAGAAAATGGATCAGAACAGGCAAATAAGGGCTTGTCATTGCAATTACTTACAGTGAATGTCTCGAATCCCGCCCGACACCTTCACTATACGAAGGGCAAGTTCCAGTGTCAAGTTTTTTCTTGCCTGGCGACGCGTATGGTCGTTACCATAATCGCTGCTGGGTAGCTGAAAGGGCAGCCGTTTGGAGAAAAAAGTTGTGACCCTGAAATTAAACGGCGAACTGCGCGAAGTGCCCGAAGGCTTGACCCTGGAGGCATTGATTGAGTGGCTGAAACTTCCTCGCGATCGCGTGGCGGTGGAACGAAACCTTGAAATCGTGCCCAAAGCCCGCTGGAATGTGACGCCCATCCATCCGGGTGACCAGTTGGAAGTGGTACACTTAGTAGGAGGCGGCATGTAGGGGAGGTCTTAAGCCTGCCCGCGGGCCTCGGGCGCGCACCGGAGCCCCTCTTCTAAGATTTATGAATCCTTATCCGAACAGCTCAGCAGCAATTCTGGTGCCCCTGCTCATTAAGTTGGCGGTGATCGCTCTCCTGGCAGGATTCATTGCGCGGTTCGGAAGATTCCGGCAATTGATCTTCATCGAGCGACGTTCCCCGAGTGAAAAACTCGAGTTCGCAGCATTTCTTGGGGTGCCGTTCACATTGGGCGTCCTGGCACGTTTCTTGGCGCACTATCCGGCCGCCGACCTCAGCTTAGAGGTGACGGTCCTGGCCGGCCTGTTGGGCGGAACCATCGCTGGCTTGGTAGTGGGTGTGATGGTCAGCTTGCCGGCGGCTTTGATTGGACTCGAGATGTTGGCGGCGCCCATGGCAGTTCTCTACGCCCTGGTGGCGGGCACGGCGCGGTGGGTTTGCCCGGATAAAGAAGAAATCTGGAAGTTCTCGGGGTTCATTGACCTTAGCCTTTACCGTTCCATCAAGCAACGTTTCCAGCATCCAGCGCTGGATTGGCAGGTGTTTTTTTCCCTGGTATGTGTTCTGCTCGAAGTGGCGCGCATGACCGTAGGGCGGATGACTCATGGCAAATATCTCTACTATATGGATTCGCCGCATTTGTGGCTCCAAGTTTTGATTGTGCTCGCCACCCTCATCGGCGTCGGCCTCCCCGTCCGCATATGGAACAACACCAGGATTGAGCGCAAGCTCGAGGAACAGGAAAAGGCCCTTATGCAGGCTCGCGTGGATGCGCTCATCAGCCAGATCAACCCTCACTTCCTGTTTAACACGCTCAATACCGTTTCATCTCTGATTCGTTTTGATCCGGACACGGCGCGCACGGTACTCTTGAAGCTGGCGAACATCCTCCGGCGCCGCCTCAAGAGTCAAATCCATTTTGTACCTCTGAAACAGGAAATGGAATTCATCGACGATTATTTAGATATCGAGGTGGTGCGATTCGGCCGGGATAAGCTTCAAATCCGCAAACAAATTGAAGCTGAAACACTGGACGTCATGATTCCCAGCATGATCCTCCAACCCTTGCTGGAGAACGCCATCAGGCATGGAGTCGGACCTAAAATCGAGGGAGGAACGATTGCGCTTCGTATCAGCCGTAACAAAGGCCAATTGCTCATCGAGGTGCTTGACGACGGCGTGGGCATTCCCGAGCAACGCCGCCCTGGCATCCTCGAGTCCGGCATCGGCATCAGCAACGTCCACGAAAGATTGAAGGTGCTTTACGGCCCCGATTTTTCCATGAAGATCGAGAGCCAGGCCGGGAAAGGGACCTCAGTTCGCATCGAAATTCCGGAACTGGTCACCGCCAGGTCGCCTGTGGCCATCGAGACGGCGCAGGTCTTGCCCTGACTGAAGTCAGGAGTCCGAAGTGACTAAACTTGAATAAGCGAGGATGCAGAAATGGCGAATGACGAATCAGAGGAGATCAAGGCGCCCCCAAAATCGATGAGCATGATCGAGCCGCGCTTGCGCAACATCTACTTGGCGTTTTACAAGGAGAGCTATTTCACCCCTGGCGCGCTTGACTTGAAAACTAAAGAGCTGATAGCCATTGGCTGCTCCTTGGTGGCGAAATGCGAGGGTTGTTTGGAAGGGCACATCAAGAAAGCGCTGGAAGTCGGGGCGACCAAACACGAAATCAGCGACGCAATTGTGGTCGCGGTGGGCATCGCAGCCGCGGGCGTGGTGGACATGTCCGATAAGGCGGCCATCAAGCTTGACCTCCACCACTTTGAATAATGAACGGCGAATAGTGAATTACCAGCTCTGAATTGCCGCGCCTCTGATTTTTGGATGTCCCCGCGGCATGGTTGCAACTAAAGACCGCAGGGGAAACGTCTTTCCTTATTCCTTGGATGCTTTCACAGGAAGGGGGGCATGGCGCGGACTTTTGGGTAAGCTCTACAGACAAGGGAGAATACTCTATCACTTTTCTGGGTGAGACAAGGAATTCCGAGGATAGGTCGTTCTCCCCGAACGGAGGGGGAAGCGCCGAAAAGTGACAAATTGACCGATTCTTTGGCGGGCGAGAACAAGGCCGGTGTCTCTCCGCAGTGCGGCATCGTGAAGGATAAGTGGGCTGGTCCTTCGCATCATTTATAATTCAAAATTTACAATTTACTATTTTATGGATTTACTTGTAATCGCCGACCTATTCCTGCTGCTGTTCCTCGGGTTGGCTGACAATCAGATGATAGCCGCGCTGCTCCCCTCGCTGCTTGGCTCGTTGCACGTCAGCGTCGGACTAGCCGGCCTGCTGGTTGCGGTTTACGCTCTCGCAGCAGCCCTGTCTTCTTTTATTTCCGGGGTTCTTTCCGACCACTATGGCCGCAAGCGGTTCTTGCTCCTGGGGGTACTCCTGTTCGGGGCCTCCTCTTGGGTCGCTTCCCGCACAGGAACTTTCCAGGCGCTTTTACTGGCACGCGCGCTGACTGGCTTTGCGGCGGGGATGCTTTCCACCTGCTCCATCACTTATGCCGCCGATTGGTTCGAGTACGGCGTGCGGGGCAGGGCACTGGGGTTGATCTCGTCCGCTTATTTTGCGGCGCCGATTCTGGGCGTCCCGCTGGCAGCGCAAATTGCCGACCGTTTCGGGTGGCGCCGGGCCTTCCTGGCGTTCGCTATTCTGGCTTTAGCTATCGCAACCCTCACCCTCAGCTTGCCGAAGGACAGGTTAAATCCCGTGCCTTCTTCCGACAAGTTGAGGGCGGCCGGCCGAGCTTTCCGTTCATTCGTTACTCGCCGCGACACGGCCGCTGCCTTGGGTATTGCTTTCCTGGTGTCTGGAGGACTGGTCGGATTCCTCACTTACGTAGGCCAATGGCTAAATGGGGAGTTTGCCATTCCTACCCGAACCATCGGGTGGGTTTTCATGCTGGGCGGCCTGGTGGCCCTCGGAAGCGCTCCGGCGGGAGGCATCGTCTCCGACCGCCTCGGGAAGCGCTCCGTGGCGATTATCAGCAACATTATCCTTGCGCTGGCGGTAGCCTTAATCCCGCTCTGTTCCTGGGGGCCCTGGCTGCTGGTGGCTTTTTCCGTCGCCAGCATGGGAGCGGCGTTTAGGCAGGGTCCCTTGACGGCGCTAATCACCGAACTCGTTCCTCCCACCCAGCGCGGAGCCTTTATTGCTCTCAGGAACATATTCTCGCAGACAGGCATCGGTGCAACCGCCTTCCTAGGCGGATTGCTCTACGAACGACACGGCTACGGCGCGGTGACAACACTCTGCGCGGTCATGACGGGCTTGGTTGCACTGCTGCTGATTACGCACATTGTGGAGCCTCAGCCTGTCCAGGAGCAGGTGTGATGGTGACAAAGCGAAGGGTCTGGCAAATCATCCGAAACGTGATTTTGGTACTGGCGGCGTTGGTCGCTGCTTTCCTACTTCTCTTTGTTCCATGGTTCTTTTCGAACCTTGTGACGAGAGGCCGGTTTCACTACCGGGACCCCAACGATGGGAAAACGCCCATATCATTCGGCATGGGTTTTAAATGGGTCGCGTTCCCCTCGAGTGATGGCGTGCTACTGAGGGGCTGGTACGTTCCCGCGGCCGGCGAAGCGCGCGGCACGATTATCTATTGCCACGGGCTGAACCGCACGCGTATTGAGATGCTGCCGATGGCAGCCTTCGGCCATCAATTGGGCTACGATGGCTTGCTGTTCGACCTCAGGCATCAGGGTGCGAGCGGGGGCGAAATGACGACGCTGGGGTACATGGAGCGTCTGGATGTGACCGGCGCGGTTCGCTATGCCCTTGACCAACAGCATGCGGGCCGCCCCGTGATCTTGTGGGGCGTTTCGATGGGCGCGGCCGCGGAGCTGCTCGCCGCCGCGCAATCACCTGACGTTGCCGCCGTCATCTCCGACAGTTCTTTCTTGTCCTTACGGAATACGGTGGAACACCACTGGAGGCTGTTCTTTCATCTTCCCGCCTTTCCCATCGCCGATGAAATGGTCTACTGGATTGCTTGGCGGGGAGGCTTTCGCGCTTCCGACTTTGACCTCGTCGACGCCGTAACCCGCCTCGGCAATCGCCCTATCCTCTTCGTGGCTCTCCAGGATGACCGCCGGATGCCACCTTCCGTTGCTCGAATCCTCTATTCTCATGCCGTCAGCCCTCACAAAGCTCTGGTTGTTCTGCCCGGCCAACGCCACGGGGAAGGATTTAATCTGGACACGGAACAATACGAGGCCGCGGTGAAACAATTCCTGTCCAGTTTGGCCACGTCCCAACCTTAGCCACCCCGAAGGGAACTGGGCCTTCGCCCTCTCCCCACGGGCTGATCGTTGCCCATACTTTCGGCTGGATACCTGAGGCGAATTGGGAAATTAGCCCTCTCCAAGGGGAGAGGGTGGGCCGCCGCAGGCGCTTTTCAGCCGGGGCGGGCCGGGTGAGGGGTCAGTTCGGTCGCACTACCAGATCATCGAGGGCGTGATACACTTTACTCAGTAGGTGAGGATTCGAAATGAAGGGTGTAGACATAGGCCCGAAGAAGCGCATGGGCGGACCCGATGTCGGTGGAACGGAGCGTCAGGAGCAACTCATCCGCAGGGCCGCGAAAACAAGAGGTGTTAGCGTCACCGACTTCATCCTTGAGAGCGCCTGCCAACAGGCAGAGCATGCCCTGGCGGACAAGCGGGAGTTTATCGTTTCTCCAAAACGGTGGCAGGCATTCCTTGAGGTGCTGGACGGGCCAGCCCACGTGAACCCGAAGGTCGCACAACTTTTCTCCAACTCTGTTGTTCTCGCGCAGGAAGCTCAAAAGTGACAGAATGCTCGTTTGTAGGCGCTACCGGTTCCCTTCTTCCTACGGAGAAGCTGACCAAGGATCGCAATCTCTCTTCGTTCGACTGTGGCAAAGCTTCGCTTAACGACTGGCTCAAGCGCTTCGCTCTGGTCAATCAACAGTGCGACGCAGCCCGCACTTACGTGGTTCAGCGCAGAGGTAGGGTGGTCGCTTACTATTCCTTAACGGCAGGGTCTGTCCGCAAAGAGGAGTCACCCGCGCGTGTCGCCAAGGGCTTGGCGAGTCATCCAATTGGCGTCATCCTTCTGGCACGTCTGGCCGTCGACCGAACCGAGCAAGGCAAGGGGCTTGGGAAAGCCCTTCTCGTTGATGCCTTGACGCGATGTCTGGAAGCTGCCGATGTAATTGGTGCCCGCGCCATCTTAGTTCATGCCATCGATGATGAAGCCGCTGCCTTCTACGCGCGATTTGGGCTCGATCCTTCGCCGCTCGAGCCAGACCAACTCTTACTGATCCTGAAGGACCTACGCGCGAGCTTGAAATTGCTCGGCGCCAATCCTCCCTAGCGCAAGCCCGTCAGGAGCTTTTCAAACTGCCCCAGCTCTAGCTGTTCTGCTCGAATGGTGGGAGGCAGTTTAAGCGCTGCCAGCACTGCTTCCACGTGTGGGCGTCCGTAGACCGGCGCGAGGTTGTTCAGCAGGTTCTTCCGTTTGTGCGCGAAGCACAATTTCACAAACTCCAGCAGGGCTTTCCGGTCCTGCGCGGCGAGGCGGATTCCTTCAGATTTCACCTGGAAGGTGACGAGAGCGGAATCCACTCTGGGAGGGGGTGAAAACGCGCCTGGGGGGATTCCGAACTCAATGCGCGGGATCGTGTCGAGCTGCGTCAACACTGTCAAGTAACCATAAGGGCGCGAGCCGGGCGAGGCGCAAAGCCGGACGGCAACCTCCCGCTGCACGACGAGTCCCATACCGCGGATCCAGCCAGCGTAATCCAAGAGATGATGAAGGATGGGCGAAGTGATGTAATAAGGCAGATTCCCGAAAACATAGCAGCTCTCCCGCTGGTAGCGGCGGCACAGGCCGGATAAATCGGTCAGGAGAATATCGGATTCAAGGACTTCTATACCTGGCTTGGTGGCGAACTTTTGTCGAAGTTTTCGCGCCAGGTCGGGGTCGACCTCGAGGGCAACGACCTGCTGGGCTCGCGCTGCCAAAAGCTCGGTCATCGCACCGCGCCCTGCCCCGATCTCGCAAACCAGGTCATGCGGCTGGATCGCCAGTGTCGCGAGGATGCGCTGCTGGAACGCCCGATCGCGGAGAAAATGTTGGCCAAGCTTGGGACGGGGGCGCTGGGGCACGGGGAAGATTGTACCTCAAGGTATGACGTAAGCATCTTGCATTTTGTCACTTATCGGGCTTACAATTGTTCCTGGCGAGCGCACCGAGTGGGCGAAAGCCCACTTTTTTTTGGCCGCGAATTTTGTCGGGGTTTCGCCCCACCGGATTCGCTAGAGGAGAGGACTATAAAGCGGCGCCTATGCAGAAGGTTGACATGGAAAAGATCACAGAGATGGCCGAACGGGTCGCCGTCTCTGAAGGGTTGACGCTAGTTGATGTCGAGCTCAAAGGCAGCGGGGGGAGTCAACTGTTGAGAGTGTACATCGACAAGCCGGAGGGCATTTCCCATGCCGATTGCGAGCTGGTTAGCGAGCAGTTGAGTGCCATTCTGGATGTGGAGGACCCTTTCCCGGGCAGCTATACCTTGGAGGTATCATCCCCCGGCCTTGACCGCACGTTGGTTAAGGCCAGCGACTTTGCGCATTTTGCCGGCCGCAAGGCGCGTGTGGTAGTGCGCGAGCCCGTGGACGATCAGAAAGTCCTGGAAGGGCGCTTGGCGGGGTTTGAAGCGGGGCGCGTTCGGCTGGACTTGGGAGACGCTGGCATTAAGGAACTCGAACTCTCTAACATCCAGAAGGCTCGGCTTGTGCTGGAAGTTTGAAGGGAGCGTCAAGAGTCGAGAGTCGAGAATGGAAAGACAATCAGGTCTGTAGCTTTGACTTCTGACTCTAAACTGTAGGTTGCCCGTGGTTGGAAGCAAGTGGGAGGAAAGCGGTGACGACAAGTCTGTTGTTCCAGACCATTGATCAGTTGAGCCGCGAGAAAGGTATCGACTCGCAGATTATCGTGGCGGCCGTCGAGGACGCTGTCCTGGTGGCGACGCGCAAGTACTACAAGTCTGCCGAGGAACTTCAATCGCACTTCAACAAGGTGACGGGACAGGTTGAAGTACACGCCGTAAAGAAGGTTGTGGCGGAAGTGCAGGATGCTGACCATGAGATCACCCTGGAAGCAGCGCTGAAGGTAGATCCCCTGGCGGTCATGGATGGTGAGGTACGAATTCCCAAAGCTACCGACGTGCTGGGGAGGATAGCGGCGCAGGCTGCGAAGCAGGTGATTTTTCAGAAAGTGCGAGAAGCGGAGCGCGATACGGTATACGCGGAGTACAACCAGCGCGTGGGCGAACTGGTTAATTGCACCGTGAAGCGGGTCGAAGGACCGGACGTTATCGTGGACCTGGGTCGGACAGAGGCGCGCATGCCGCGCAAAGAGCAATCCCGCCTGGAAACGTACCAGATTGGCGACCGTATTCGCGCCGTGATCACGCAAGTGGATCGCGCGGCTCGGGGGCCGCAGGTGGTGGTCTCGCGCGCCGATGCGATGCTGGTCCAGAAGCTTTTCGAGATGGAAGTCCCCGAGATTTACGACGGTACGGTAGTGATCAAGGCCATCGCGCGCGAGGCCGGTGACAGGACCAAAGTGGCCGTATATTCCAAGGACCCGGACGTGGATTGCGTGGGAGCCTGTGTGGGCATGAAGGGGATGCGCGTTCAGTCGATCATCCGCGAGCTTCGAGGGGAGAAAATCGACATCATCGAGTACAACGAGGATCCGCTGGTTTTTGCGGCGAACGCGCTCAGCCCCGCTAAGATCAACCATGTCTCCATTCTGGAATTAGAGCAGAAACATCTGGAAGTGATCGTGGATGACACGCAGTTGTCCCTGGCTATCGGGAAAAAAGGGCAGAACGTGCGGCTGGCCGCAAAACTGCTTGACTGGCATATCGACATTAAAAGCGAAGAGGAAAAACGCCAGGAAATCGAATCCCAGATGGCAGCTATGGCTTTGCGCGGCGCTTCCATTTCGGAGCTTCACGGCCTGGGCGAAAAGACCGTGCAGCGCTTGCGCGAAAAGGGCATTGAGACGGTCGAGCAACTGGCCCAAATGACCCCCGATGACCTGACGCAAATTCAGGGTATCGGGGAGAAGACCGTGGAGAAAATCCGCCGGGTGGTGACGGACTACTTCGAGCAGGACCGTGAGCCCCCAGTCGAGGCGGCTCCTGCTGTGGAAGCGGAAAGCGCGAGGGCGGATGAGCCGCCTGGGGAGCATCCCGCCACCCTTGATGAGGTGGCGAAAGAGGAGCCGAGCGCCAGCGCGGTTTCCGGCCATCCGGAAGCCGCCGAGTCGCCTGTTGCGGAGCATATTGAGCCCCGCGAAGATGCTGCTCCTGCCGAAGGCGAAAGAGAAAAGGAGAAATGAAAGAAGGACTGTAAGGGTGCTTGGTGCTTGAACCCGCAGATCTCAGCCTAGCCGTCAATGGACGGACAGGAAATAAGGGAGAGTGACAAAGAAGACTGAATGGGTAACATACGAATTAACGTGTTGGCGCGGGAACTGGAGATCAAGAGTCACCTTATTCTGGAGTATCTGACCGAACTTGGAGTGGGGAAAAAGTCTCATTCCAGCGCGCTTGACGACGAACTCGCCGATAAGGTTCGGGAACATTTCCGCGCTTTGAGTGAAGGGGGAGAAGCTCCGCAGGAAGCTCCTCCTCCCCCTCCGCCCGCCCCCGTTATGAGCAAGGAACCTCCTGCGGCGGTCGCAGAACCGAAGAAGCTCCCTGACATCATTAAGGCCGAGTTGCACAATCCCCTGACGCGTTCCATTGAAGAGATTAAGAGCGCGGCGCGGAGGGTGATGGCACCCCCGCCACCTGCGAGAGTGGCTCACGTTCCCGAGACTTCGCCGCAAGCGGGGCCGTCTGTGCTGAAGGCGCCGCCGGGTGGTCTAAGGCCGTCGCCTCCTCCACCTCTCCGTCCTTCGGGCCCGGTTGCTCCTCCAACTCCAGCCATAGGAGGGCACCTCGCGCCCGCTCCGCCCCAGGAGCCTTCTGCGCGGCGGATGGTCGTTCCCCCGGCTTATCCAGTGGGAGGACCGGGGGCAAGGATAGGTGCGGAAATCCCTGCGCCGCCTGCCGCGCGCGCGGGTGCGGCGACGGAATCCCCGCTAGCGCCGCCCAAGGCTCCCGAAGTCTCGCCCGTGGTAGCCCGCGCGATCGCGGAGGGCAAACCAGCGCGGGCAACGCGCGTGGTGCGGCGCGACCCTTCAGCCAGCCAGCCGATCTACCCCCACGCGGTGCGGCCTAAAGTTGCGCCGGTGCGTCCTGTGATTCCTCGCCGGCCCGGCGAGCCACGACCGATGCATCCGACTTCCGCTCGGTCGATGCCAAGCG
>Ga0187781_10001641_pt1 | contig 17012 bp, 15 predicted proteins | sample 0715_SJ02_MP02_2_FD_132447 | JGI IMG/M metagenome (GOLD analysis project Ga0187781, IMG submission 132447) | Tropical peat soil microbial communities from peatlands in Department of Meta, Colombia - 0715_SJ02_MP02_20_MG | ecosystem: Environmental > Terrestrial > Soil > Wetlands > Peat | place... | reverse complement strand
TGCTGCGCGCCGTGCTCGACGGCGACCAGCCCGCCGGGGCGGAGCAGCCGCCGCGCGGTGCGTTCCACGGCGCGGATGGCGTTCAGCCCGTCCGCGCCGCTCCACAGCGCGGCAGGCGGATCGTACTCGCCCACCTCCGGCGGGACGGACGCCCCGACCGGGATGTACGGCGGGTTGCTGATCACGAGGTCAACCGTACCGTCGAGGTCGCCAAGCGCGGTGCAGAAGTCGCCCGCGTGCAGCATGACCCGTCCCGCCGTGTACGGGGCGCTCTCGACGTACCGGGTGATGTTGCGCTCGGCCCAGGCGCGCGCCAGCGGGTCGGCCTCGACCGCGTGTACCCGGGCCCGGGGCACCTCCTGCCCGATGGCGAGCGCGATGGCGCCCGAACCGGTGCCCAGATCGGTCACCACGGGCTCGGCGACGTCCATCTCCCCGAGCCTGGCGATGGCCCAGCCGGTCATCACCTCGGTCTCCGGCCGCGGCACGAACACGCCCGGGCCCACCTCGAGCTCGAGGTAGCGGAAGTGCGTCTGGCCGATGATGTGCTGCAGCGGCTCGCGGGCGGCCCGGCGGGCGATATCGGCCCAGAACCGCGCGTCGAAGGCGGAGTCGGGCACCGTGTGCAGTTCGCCGCGCCGGACCCCGTGCACGCTGGCCGCGATCAGCTCGGCGTCGGTACGCGGCGATTCCACCCCGGCCTCGGCCAGCCGCGCCGCGGCCAGCGCCACCTCGTCAAGCAGCAGGGTCATCATCGCCGGGCGTCCCGGAATCCAGCTTCGCGGCCAAGTCCGCGGCGGCCAACGCGTCGATCACCCCGTCGAGATCGCCGTCGATGACCTGGTCGAGGTTGTAGGCCTTGTAGCCCACGCGGTGATCGGAGATACGGTTCTCCGGGAAGTTGTAGGTACGGACCCGCTCCGACCGGTCCACGGTCCGGACCTGACTGCGCCGCTCGGCGCTGGCCTTCGCGTCGGCGTCGGCCTCGGCCTGCGCCAGCAGCCGCGCGCGCAGCACGCGCAAGGCCTGCTCCTTGTTCTGCAGCTGGCTCTTCTCGTTCTGGCAGGACACGACGATGCCGGTCGGCAGGTGGGTGATCCGCACCGCCGAGTCGGTGGTGTTGACGCTCTGCCCGCCCGGACCCGAGGAGCGGAACACGTCCACCTTCAGGTCGTTGTCGTTGATCTGCACCTCGACCGGCTCGGCTTCCGGTACGACCAGGACCCCGGCGGCCGAGGTGTGGATACGCCCCTGTGACTCGGTCACGGGCACCCGCTGCACGCGGTGCACGCCGCCCTCGTACTTCAGCCGGGACCAGGCGCCCTCGGCGCCCTTGCCCTTCACCGCGACCGTCGCGTCCTTGACGCCACCCAGGCCGGTGATGGTCGAATCCAGGATCTCGGTCTTCCAGCCGCGCCGTTCGGCATATCGCTGGTACATCCGGAGCAGGTCGCCGGCGAACAGCGCGGACTCCTCGCCGCCCTCGCCCGCCTTGACCTCCAGGATGATGTCACGACCGTCGTTCGGATCCCGGGGCACGAGCATCCGGCGCAGCTCGGCCTCCAGCCCCTCGCGGCGGGCGGCCAGCTGCGCCGCCTCGTCGGCGAAGTAGGAATCCTCGCGGGCCAGCTCGCGCGCCGTCTGCTCGTCCGCGGAGGTCCGCTGCCAGTCCTGGTACGCGTGCACGATCGGGGTCAGCTCGGCGTAGCGGCGGCCCAGCGTCCGAGCCTTCTCCTGGTCGGAGTGGAGGGCCGGGTCGGCGAGCGCGTGCTCAAGCTCCGCGTGCTCGCTGACCAGGTCCGCTAGCCGGTCAAACACTGAAAGGACCTTTCGTACTGAGCGCTCTGCGACACGCGACGAGCCGGGGCCCGGGGTACGGACCTCGGCTCGGCGGGGTTACTTCTTGGTGGCCTGCTGGCCAGAGCTCTTGCCGAAGCGCTTCTCGAACCTGGCGACGCGACCGCCGGTGTCCAGGATCTTCTGCTTGCCGGTGTAGAACGGGTGGCAGTTCGAGCAGACCTCGGCGTGGATCGTGCCGCCGGGCGCGGTGCTCCGGGTGATGAACGTGTTCCCGCAGCTGCAGGTCACCGTGGTGACGTGGTACTGGGGGTGGATGTCAGGCTTCATTGACAAACTCCTGCCTTCGGCGGTCGCCGGGTCGCCTTGCTGGGTGTCCGGGGTTCGTCCCCCAGGAGCCAGCAGAGCGTGAACCGGTACCGCAGGGTTGCGGCTTTCTAGTGTGCCAGACCGTTGAACCACTTTCCGTGACCTGGCATTCCCGCCCGGCCGGGCGGGTGAAACCGGGCTTTCACGCCGTCCGAGCGTGGCGAAAGCCGGGTTTCATCAGGTTGTGGCGGGCGATCAGGAGCTCAGGGTGGTCTTCTGGACCTGGAGCAGGAACTCGGCGTTGCTCTTGGTCTTGCGCAGCTGCTCCATGAGCAGCTCGAGCGCCTGCTGCGGCTCGAGCGCATGCAGCACCCGGCGCAGCTGCCAGATGATCTTGAGCTCTTCCGGCGCGAGCAGGATCTCTTCCTTGCGGGTGCCCGACGCGTCCACGTCGACCGCCGGGAAGAGCCGCTTCTCCGAGAGCTCGCGGCGCAGCCGCAGCTCCATGTTGCCGGTGCCCTTGAACTCCTCGAAGATGACCTCGTCCATCCGGGAGCCGGTCTCGATCAGGGCCGCGGCCAGGATGGTCAGCGAGCCGCCGTTCTCGATGTTGCGGGCCGCGCCGAAGAACCGCTTGGGCGGGTAAAGCGCGGTGGAGTCCACGCCGCCGGACAGGATGCGGCCGCTGGCGGGCGCCGAGTTGTTATAGGCGCGCCCCAGCCGGGTCATGTTGTCGAGCAGCACCACGACGTCATGGCCCAACTCGACCAGCCGCTTGGCGCGCTCGATGGCCAGCTCGGCCACGGTGGTGTGGTCGTCGGCCGGGTGGTCGAAGGTCGAGTGGATGACCTCGCCCTTCACCGTGCGCTGCATGTCGGTGACCTCTTCCGGCCGCTCGTCGACCAGGACGACCATGAGGTGACACTCGGGGTTGTTCTTGGTGATGGCATTGGCGATCGATTGCAGGATCATCGTCTTGCCCGCCTTGGGCGGGGACACGATCAAGCCGCGCTGGCCCTTGCCGATCGGCGAGATCAGGTCGATGATCCGGTTGGTCATGTTGCCCGGATCGGTCTCCAGCCGGAGCCTCTCCTGCGGGTACAGCGGCACCAGCTTGGAGAATTCCGGCCTGGACGACGACTGCTCGGGCTCGAGGCCGTTGACCTTGTCCAGCCGGACCAGCGCGTTGAACTTCTCCCGGCGCTCGCCCTCGCGCGGCTGACGGACCGCGCCCTCGATGACGTCGCCCTTGCGCAGGCCGTGCTTGCGCACCTGGGACAGCGAGACGTAGACGTCGTTCGGCCCGGGCAGGTAACCGGTCGTGCGGACGAAGGCGTAGCCCTGCGTCTCGAGCACGTCGAGGATGCCGGCGATCGGGATGAGCACGTCATCCTCGGCGATCACGGGCTCGGGGTCGCTCTGCCGCTCACGCCGCCGGTTCCGGTTGCGGAACCGGTCGCGGCTGCGGCGCCGCCCGCCTTCCCCGTCGTCGTCGCGGAACTGCTCGCCACCGGACCCGCGGCCTGCCGCGACCGGCTCCCGGCGGTCACCGGCCTGGTCCCGGCCCTGGTCGCGGCCGTCGCGGCCGCCCTGGTCCCGGTTACCGTGGTCGCGGCTCTGCTCGCGGCCGCCCTGGCCGCCCTGATCGCGGGCGGCGCCCTCCCGGCCGGACTGCTGCTCACGAGCACCCTGGTCCCGGCCGCGGGACGGCTGGCCGTTCCGGCGCCGGCGGTCGCCGCGCTGCGTATCACCCTGCGTGGTCTCCGCCGTAGCCGCCGCGGGCACCGCGCCGTCCCGGCGGGTGGCCGAGTCCGTTTCCTCGTAGAAGCTGAGCTGCTGGCCTGGCCCGTCCGCACCGATACCGCCTCGGGCGCCGTCGCCGAGGCCGGACTGCGCGCTATCTCCGATGCCGGGTCGCGAGTGTGAGTCTGGTTCCATGGCGTCCTGCTTCTGCGGGCGGGCCGCGCCGGCTCCCGCGGACGCGGCACGCTGGTCCGAACCCTGCTGGCGCGCGACACTCGTCTGCTGGCGGGGGCCCCCGCCCTGCCGCGCCTCGATCGCCTCGATGAGCTGGTTCTTGCGCATCCGGCCTGCGCCCGGGATGGCCAGGGTCTGCGCGATGCGCTGCAACTCGGGCATGAGCATCGAGGAAAGGCCAGTACCACCCCGACCGCGCGACGTGGGCGTCGCTGCCGTCGCTCCGGCGGCCGCGGGGGCATCCTCAGACGCGGATGGCGCGCCGCTGAGGATTTCTGTTGTGTCGCTCACTAATGGTCCTTCCATAATTTCTCGGCCGCCTGGGTGACCCCGCTAGGCCCGTCGACCCTGTACAGCGGCCCCTGGGGGCCAGAGTTTGATACACGCTGCACGTCTGCTACCGCTAGATATCCACGATTGCCGCAACGCGTTGCGTTCCTCCGTGCATCGCCGTGTGTCCGCAAGCCAGGGAGATTGAGTCGGAAAGCGCCCGGACGGCCGGGCCGCCCGCACCCTTCGTACCGAGGAGAGAGCGAGACACCCTGCGCCAAAGACCTCGGGTACGGCAACAATACCGTCCCACAGGAGTTTTCCGGCTAGCGCCCGGTTTGCCGACGAGCACCCAATCCAGAGCGGGGCACCCGGTGCGCCACTAAGCCTAACACCATCAGGACTCACGGCATTCCTTCGCAGCCGTCCGTGTCGCGCGGAAGAGGAGGCAACAGTCCCACGAGGCCCGTCAGCAGCCTCGGGCATCCGGCAGGCTCAGTTCCAGGTGTGATGGCGGGCCTGGCGCTGCCGCCGTATACCCGGTCGGACGGATTGGCCGCCGTTCTCCCGCGTCAGCAGCCCGGCGGGGACTCCGGGCGCAGGACACGCGCACCTTGCCGCTCGACGTCTGGCGAGCTTATACGCCATGGGATACCCGTTTCTCTCACAATTGAACCCAGGCTGTCCAGGTGGTGACGATAATCTGGCCCGCCGCGGGCGCCGAGGAACGCGAGCACCGAGGGACCCGCTCCCGACACCACGGCGGGCAGGCCCGCGGCCCGCAGGCGGCACACCAGCGCGTGCGTCTGCGACATGGCACTGGCCCGGTAGTCCTGGTGCAGCCAGTCGCGGGTCGCATCGAGCAGCACGTCCGGTCCGGTGCCGGGCTGGGTCAGCGCGGCGACCAGCAGGGCGCTCCGTCCGGCGTTGGCGGCCGCGTCCCGGTGCGGGATCATCTCGGGCAGCAGGCCGCGGGCCACGTCGGTGCGGACCGGTGCGGGCGCGATGCACACGGCGGGCGTGACGGACGGCAGCGGCTCCAGGCGGACCATGCGCGGGCCCTCCGGTCCCGACCAGGCGATGGTGAGCCCGCCGTACAGGCACGCGGCCACGTTGTCCGGGTGGCCCTCGATGTCGCTGGCCAGCGCCAGCAGGGCCGCGTCGGGGAGGCCCGGGCCGGACGCGGACAGGGCCCGGGCGGCGAGAATGCCGGCCACGGCCGCGGCGGCCGAGGAACCGAGGCCCCGGCCGTGCGGGATCCGGTTCACGCAGCGCAGCCCGATCCCGGGCGGCTGCCCGCCGGTGACGGCGAACGCCACCCGCATGGCCCGGACCACCAGGTGCTCCTCGCCCGCGTCGGCCAAGTCAGCGCCCTCGCCGTCGATCTCGATGGACAGCCCGGCCGGCCGGATCCGTGCCTCCACCTCGTCGTACAGCGTCAGCGCCAGCCCGAGCGCATCGAAGCCAGGTCCGAGATTGGCGCTGGTCGCGGGCACGCGTACCCGCACCGGACCCTCCGTCCAGCCCGTAGAGCGCTGTTGGTTGATCAAGCGCTAGGCCAGGCCGAGGGCCACCGCGGCGGCACCGGGATCGGCGGGGATGGTGGCCGGGGACGGGGCGCCGGACAGGGCCCAGTCCGGCTCCTTCAGGCCGTTCCCCGTGATGGTGCAGACCACCCGGGAACCCGGCGGGATCTGGCCGCTCGCGCTGGCTTTGAGCAGGCCGGCCACGCTGGCCGAGGAGGCCAGCTCGCCGAACACCGCTTCCTGGGTGGCCAGCAGCCGGTAGGCGGCCAGGATCTCCCGGTCGGTCACCGAGTCGATCACGCCGCCGGACTCGTCCCGGGCCGCCTCGGCCTGCCGCCAGGAGGCCGGGTTGCCGATCCGGATCGCGGTCGCGATCGTCTGCGGCTGCAGCACGGGCTGGCCGGTCACGATCGGCGCCGCCCCGCTGGCCTGGAACCCGAACATCCGCGGCGCGCGCGCGGCCAGGCCATCCCGCTGATACTCGGTGTAGCCCATCCAGTAGGCGGTGATGTTGCCGGCGTTGCCGACCGGGAGGCAGTGCACGTCGGGCGCGTCACCGAGGTCGTCGACGATCTCGAAGGCGGCGCTCTTCTGGCCCTGCAGCCGGTCCGGGTTGACGGAGTTGACCAGGGCCACCGGGTACTGGGCGGCCAGCTTCCTGGCCAGTTCCAGGCAGTCGTCGAACGAGCCGTCCACCTGCAGCAGCCGCGCGCCGTGGACCAGCGCCTGGGCCAGCTTGCCGATGGCGATCTTGCCGCGCGGCACGAGCACCGCGCAGGTGATCCCGGCCCGGGCCGCGTAGGCGGCGGCGCTCGCGCTGGTGTTCCCGGTCGAGGCGCAGATCACCGCCTTGGCGCCGGCCCCGACGGCCACGCTGATGGCCACCGTCATGCCCCGGTCCTTGAACGACCCGGTCGGGTTGCCGCCCTCCACCTTGAGGTGCACCTCACAGCCGGTCCGGGCGGACAGTACCGGCGCGGGCAGCAGGGGGGTACCGCCCTCCCGCAGCGTCACGACCGGCGTGGCGTCGGTGACCGGCAGCCGGTCCCGGTATTCGGCGATGACGCCCCGCCACTGCGGCCGGGCCCCGTGTTGGCTGGCCCCGTGTTGGCTGGTCCCGTGTTGGCTGGCACTGGGCTGGGCGGGTTGTTGTGTGGTGTGCCGGGTTATCACTCTTCCTCCCCCTCCACACGCATGACGCTGGCCACTGCGCGCACCACGGACAGCGCCTCGAGGTCGCGGACGGTCGCGGCCAGCGCCGCGTCGCGCGCCGTGTGGGTCACGATGATGAGCTGGGCCTCCTCGCCCCGGCTGGCCTGGCGGACCGCCTCGATGGACACGTCGTGCCGGGCGTAGGCCTCGGCCACCGGGGCCAGCACGCCGGGGCGGTCGTCCACGTCGAGCGAGACGTGATAGCGGGTGAGCGTCTCGCCCATCGGCATGACCGGCAGCCCGGCGTAGGTGGACGCATCCGGGCCGCGCGTGCCGGCCAGCCGGTTCCTGGCCACCGCGACGATGTCGCCGAGCACCGCGCTGGCGGTCGGCGTGCCGCCCGCGCCCGCCCCGTAGAACATCAGGCGGCCGGCCGAGGAGGCCTCGACGAACACCGCGTTGTACGCCTCGGCCACGGCGGCCAGCGGGTGCGAGCGCGGGATCATCGCCGGGTGCACCCGGACGGAGATGCCCCCGTCGCAGCGCTCGCAGATGGCCAGCAGCTTGACCACCCGGCCCAGGGCCCGGGCGCTGCCGATGTCGGCGGCGGTGACCTCGGTGATGCCCTCGCGGTGCACGTCGGCCGCGGTCACCGGCGTGTGGAAGGCCAGGCTGGCCAGGATGGCGGCCTTGGCCGCCGCGTCGAACCCCTCGACGTCCGCGGTCGGGTCGGCCTCGGCGTAACCGAGGGCCTGGGCTTCCTCCAGGGACTCGGCGAAGCCCGCCCCGGAGGAGTCCATCCGGTCCAGGATGTAGTTGGTGGTGCCGTTGACGATGCCGAGCACGCGGTGGACCGTGTCCCCGGCCAGCGACTCCCGCAGCGGCCGCAGCAGCGGGATGGCCCCGGCCACCGAGGCCTCGTAGTACAGGTCGGCGCCGTACTCGCGAGCCGCGCCGTAGATCTCCGCGCCGTTCTCGGCCAGCAGGGCCTTGTTCGCGGTCACGACCGGCTTGCCGCTCTTCAGCGCGGCCAGCAGCAGCGACCTGGCCGGCTCGATGCCCCCGATCACCTCGACCACGATGTCCACGTCCGGGCGGCTGACCAGCGCGTGCGCGTCCGCGGTGAGCAGCGCCCGGTCGATCCCGGCGGGCCGGGGATGGCTGACCCGGCGCACCGCGATGCCTGCCAGCTCAACCCGGGCGCCGATGCGCGGGGCCAGGTCGTCGGCCTGTTCGGCGAGCAGGCGCGCCACCTCGGACCCGACCACCCCGCAGCCGAGCAGGGCCACCTTCAGCGTGGGCACGGTCTCGGTCATCCGACATCCAGGCTGAACAGGTCGGCCAGGCTCTCGCGCCGGACGATCACGGAAGGAGCGTGGCCCCGGCTGACCGCGACCACGGCCGGCCGGGGCACGTGGTTGTAGTTGCTGGCCAGGGACCGGCAGTAGGCGCCGGTGGCGGCGACGGCCAGCAGGTCCCCGGAGACCAGGTCAGACGGCAGGTACGCATGCCGGACCACGATGTCGCCGCTCTCGCAGTGCCGGCCCACCACCCGGGAGAGCATGGGCGGGGCCGCGGACTCGCGCGAGGCCAGCGTGGTCGTGTACTCGGCGTCGTACAGCGCGGTCCTGATGTTGTCGCTCATGCCGCCGTCCACGCTGACGTAGGTCCGCAGCCCGTCCACGTCCTTGATCGTGCCCACCGTGTACAGCGTCACCATCGACGGCCCGACGATGGCGCGGCCCGGCTCGACGGTCAGCCGCGGCCGGGGCAGCCCGGCGGCCGCGCACTGGCCGTCCACGATCTGGCGCAGGCTCTGGGCCAGGTCTTTGACCTCGGGTGCGTCGTCCTCGTCGGTGTAGGCGATGCCGAAGCCGCCGCCCAGGTCCAGCTCGGCGATCTCGATGCCGTGCGCGTCGCGGATCCGGACGGCCAGTTCGATCACCCGGTGCGCCGCCACCTCGAAGCCGGCCGCGTCGAAGATCTGCGAGCCGATGTGCGAGTGCAGCCCGGCGAACTCCAGGCCGGGGCACGCGATGACCCGCCGGACCGCCTCGTCGGCGGCACCGGAGGCCAGCGAGAAGCCGAACTTCTGGTCGTCATGCGCGGTGGCCATGAACTCGTGGGTGTGGGCTTCCACCCCGGTGGTGACCCGGACCAGTATCTTGGGGCGGGCCGCGGGGACCCCCGGGTTGGCGCTGCCGGTCAGGTGGGCCAGGCGCGCGATCTCCTCGAAGGAGTCGGTCACGATGTGCCCAGCGCCAACGTCGATCGCGCGGGCCAGCTCGTCCAGCGTCTTGTTGTTGCCGTGCAGGGTGATCTGCTCCGGCGGCACGCCGGCCGACAGCGCCACCTCCAGCTCGCCGCCGGTGCAGACGTCGATGCCGAGGCCTTCGGAGCTCACCCAGCGCAGCAGCGCGCGGGAGCAGAACGCCTTGGCCGCGTAGAACACCCGGGCCTGCGGGCCGAACGCCTCGGTGTAGTCCCGGCACCGGGACCGCACGTCGTCCTGGTCGCACACGTACAGCGGCGTGCCGAACTCGGCCGCCAGGTCCCGCACGTCCGCCCCGCCCACGGTGAGCACGCCGCCCGAGCGCCGCGCACCGCGCGGCCAGACGCCGGGGTGCAGGGCGTTGAGGTCGTTCGGCGGGGCGGGCGGATGGTCGGCGGGTAGCACGTCAGCATGACGTGGCCCGGCCGGGTGCGCGACACGGCTCATCTATATCCTTTCGGGCGCGTCGACGCCGAGCAGCGCGAGGCCGGCGGCGAGCCCGGTTCGCGCCGCGTCCGCCAGCCAGAGTCGTTCGCTGCTGATGCTCGATATCGTCGTGAAGCCAGTAGTGCTCATGGTGTCAATCGTTCGCGCAGCCAGCTCCTCCAGGTAGCCGGCGAACTCGTCGGGACGGCCGCGGCGCGCGGCCATGGCCACCCGTTCCGGGAGCCAGGACAGCGCGTCGAGCAGCGCCAGCTCCCCCGGTTCGGCGAGCAGGCGCGGCTGAAAACCACCCGGCCCCGGTATACCCGAACCGGCGGCCCAGCGCAGCACGGCCGCAGCGGCGGCATGCGCGTACCGAACAGCATAGGCGGGATTGTCCAGCACGTGCCGCGCGATGACCGCCGCCCGCGGCGGAACGCCGCCCGGTGGCATGCGAGCCAGCGCGAACCGCACCGCGTCGAGCCCCGCGTAGGCGACCGCTCCGGGGACGGGTGAGGCGGGGGCGGGGGGTGGAGCGACGGATCGTTCGGCATCACAAGTGACCGTGGCACCCGCGGCGGCGGCGAGACGACCGGTGAGTTGTGCGGCGAGGGCGGCCCGGGCGGACGGCCAGTCGGGTGCGGCGGTCAGGTCAGCCCCGGCGGGCCCGTGGACGGTGCGGCCGTGCAGCGCGTCACTGGCCGCGCAGGCCGGGCCGGCCCGGGCGATCCGCACGGCGAGGCCGGCCAGGGCGTCCCGGGTGACGGTGACGGTGAGGTAGCCGGGGCCGGTGACGTCGGCCGCCGCGATCCAGGGCTCGGCGCTCAGCCGGGGGGCCAGGGCTGCGGCGGCTCGTTGCGGATCGCCTCCGGCCAGGCGGAACGGCAGGCTGGAGGCATAGCTGCCCGGCTGCGGGCCCGGGCGGAGCAGCGGGTCTTCGTCCGGCCGGACCCGTTCCCTGGCCGCGGCGAGGATGACGCGCCGCAGCTCGGCGGTGATCACCTAGCCGACGCCGGCCAGCTCGCGGACGACGCGGATCATCTCGTTCGGGTCGAACGGCTTGGTCAGGTACGCGTCGGCGCCGACGCGGACGCCCCGGGTCTTGTCGTCCTCCTGGGCGCGGGCGGTGATCAGCACCACCTTGATGTGGGCGGTGTCCGGGCATTCGCGTAGCTGGACGGCCGTCTCCCAGCCGTCCAGCCGCGGCATCATGACGTCCAGCGTGATGACGTCCGGGTCGATGTCCGTCACCTTGTCCAGGCAGTCCCGACCGTCCACCGCGGTCTCCACCTCGAACCCCTCGAGCTGGAGGTTGACCGCGATCAGCCGCCTGATCACCTCGTCGTCGTCGACGACCAGCACCCGTCCCAATCCGCGTGTCACCAGCGTGAGGGTAGCGTCTTCGGGCGGGTGATGGCGCCGCTGGACACGTTATCCAGTACCGGCTTGACCTCGCGGTCCTGTTCTCGCTGCCCGGTACGGCCGGGCGCATTGACGTGGCGGTGCATGTGATGTGGCGGTGCATGCCGCGGCGCCGGACCTGGTGATGCCTGTAGGTGCTGTGATGCGTGAGCGCGCCGTGGTGCGCCCTGCTCCGGGATTACCGGGGAGGATTTTGGCTTCGGGGAGCGGTTTGTGCACTGGGATGCCCTCAGCTCTCCCCAAAGTGAGGGGTTTGCTAGCTGGTCCGGCCATCGAGCCCATCGACGGCGCGGCGGCTACCTCACTCGCCCCCTCAACCCCACAATTCACATCTGGGCGGAAGATCCGGCCTGCGCGGAGGATTGTGGCAATGATAGCAGCCCTTTTTCTCCGCTAAAGACGAATCTTCCGCGCTAATTTCCGGATAGTAAAACTGATGAGCGAAGGTGGGTGCATGCGGGGACGGGTGAGGATCTGCGCGCAGCACCCTGTGACCACGATGGGCCGGTCTTCAGCCTCGGCTCGACGGATGCTTCCCCGAAGCTGTCGAATCCTTCGTACTGATATGCACTAATGGGATGAGCGGGAGCGATGCGGCGCGCCGACGAGCGCGCTGGGTATAAGGGGCGCACGGGACGGCCCTGCCGAACGAGCGACGCTCATCGGACGGCGGAACGGCCTCCTGATCTGCCAGCAACCGCCGCAGCGCGCCGTGTCCGCGCGGGGCTCGCGGCTGGTACCCTTTGGTGTCGCACAGCCCCCATAGCTCAGGGGAGAGAGCAACGGCCTCCGGAGCCGTGAGCGCAGGTTCGAATCCTGCTGGGGGCGCTTGTACTGAACAGCGAAAACCTGCGCTGAGCTGGCCGTAGTGTTTTTGCTTACTCGGATGGCATGTGCAGCGATGTGCGCCCCGATGCGCCCCGGTGCCACGATCTGTGGACCAGACGCGGACCAAGCTATTCATGATCACCAGGCCTAAGCGCCCGGTCGATGTACGCAAACCAGACCTGATCGCGACCATGGATGCACTTGGCGTAGATGGTGAGAAGCACTTCGACACTGTGCCCGACCCACTCTGCCACCTGGGTTGCTGGCACGCCAGCGTTAAGCCGCAGCGAGACGCCGCCGTGTCGCAGGTCATATGGCCGTCGGGCCAGCGGTGACGCGACCTGGGCGGGTGTCAGGCCGAGCGTGCGAGCTTGGTGCCACACCCAGTGGTAGGACGAGTGGTACAGCACTCCCCCTCGCTCGCTGCGGAACAGCCGACCGTCCGGCGCGAGCCCGTAGCGGGCGATGTGCTGCCGCAGGATGGCCACCAGCTCAGGCGGGATGGGGACGACGCGGACGGCGCGGCGGGGCCGGTTCTTGAGGCCGCGTTGTTCATGTCCGGCTCCGCTGTCGGTCCATTGCTTGCCGACGCTTGGAGTGGTCTGGTTTAGTTCGAGGCGGCCCCAGCCGGATTCGGGCAAGTGGTAGTCATCAGCGCGGAGCGCGACCGCTTCTGATGGCCGCAGCATCGCGAAGTAAAGGCAGGCGAAGAAAGCGACGAGACGGTCGCCGCGGCGTGGGCCAACGTAGCTGACCGGCGGGAGCGGGCACGGGCAGCGGGGCGGGCCCGGCCAGCCGGACACCTTGGAGGCGGTGCCGCTGGCCGGGCGGGATGGGGCAGGGCAGGGTGCGCCACAGCACGCCGTCCTGGGTGATGACGTGCATCACCTGGCCATCCGGGCGGAGGCGGGCCCGCTGCCCGGCCAGCGGGGAGCCGACCAGGATCAGCCGGTTGAGAAGGGTGACGCCGCCGGTGCCGGTGACCAGCCGGTCCACTTCCACGCACCGGGTGGCAGCCAGCACGCCGGGGGACGGCCCGGCCGGTGGCGGTCCGGCGGGGCGGCCATCGGTGCGGCGCAGCCTGGCCAGGTCCACCTCGGATAGCCGCGATGGCACGGTCTTGATCCGCCATCCGCCGACGCTCAGATGGCAGGTCGTGGTATCGATCCAGACGGTGACCGTCTGCCCAGCACGGGCGGTGCCCAGCCAGAACTGCTGCGGCCCGACGGTCATGTTCCCGGACGGCGGGACGATGCGGTCCACCTCGACCGCGTCCGGCCAGCTGGCAGGCTCCTCGGCGGCGGCCGTGTCGCGGGAGGCTGCTGGCGGACTGGTGATGAGCTCCAGGTCCGCGCGGGCGCCCACAAGCTCAGCACCTCATCGTCCGGGTCTGGTGCTCTGGGGCGGAACCGGGAAGCAGGGGTGGCCATGTCCAGCGACTGGTGCGGCCGGTCATGGTTGTATTCGTGCCGCCAGGTATCCACCGCGGCCTGGGCCGCTTCGATCGTGGCGAACGGCCCGGCGTCGGTGAGGAAGTCGGTTTGCAGGGTCTGGTGCCAGCGCTCGACCTTGCCGATGGTGGTCGGCGAGTACGGCTTGGTCAGCAGCTGCTTGATCCCGTTTTTGCGGCAGATCCGCTCGAACAGCACCTCGGCGGGGCGGGGCTTGCCGAACCGGCCGGTGAACACCTTGCCGTTGTCAGTCAGTACCTCATCGGGAATGCCGTACAGCCGCATCGCGGCCACGAACGCCCGGCACACCGCCCGGCCGGTGGCGCGGCGCACCACCGTGGCGATCAGGCAGAACCGCGAGCAGTCATCCAGGCCCCAGATCAGCTTGCACTCGGTGCCATCGGCCAGGAACACCGAGCCGGTGACATCGAGCTGCCACAGCTGCATCGGCTCCTCACGCTGCCAGCGCTTATAGTCCTGGCGGCGGCGCTTGCGCTTCCGGGCCGGGACCAGGCCGTGGCGGACCAGCACCCGGTAGATGGTCGACCGGGACGGCAGCGGCCTCACCTTCGCCTTGCCCAGCTCGAACAGCAGCCTGCGCGGCCCTCACCGCGCGCGGCCGCGCCGCAGGGGTGATCATCATCCTGGCCACCCAGCGGCCCTCCCACCAGGTCATCGACCCGTCCATGCGGGACCTGTTCGGCTACCGGTGGGCGTTCCGCTGCACCACCGACTCATCCTCAGACACCGTGCTCGGCCAGGGCTGGGCCTCTGAGGGCTACACCGCCGCCGATATCGACCCGCTGGCCCGGGGCGTGGGCTGGCTGCTGTCCGAGACCGGCACACCGCGCCGGATCAAGGCCGCCTACCTCACCGATGACCACATCAAGTACCTGGCCGCCTACGCGGCCCGGCTGCGCGGCCAGGACGCCGCATGACCGCCATAAGCCTGGCCAGCACGAATGCGATCACCCGCAACCACACCCATGCAGCGCTTACCCGAAAGCGGGCCATCATGAACAAATCCCCACGTCATCTCCGCAACGCGGACACTCCTGACGCCGGACAGGCCGCCGACCCAGTGCTCGCCGCCCTGCGCGAGGCCCGCGACCGCAGGGACCAGGCCGACCATGACATCCGGATACTCCTTGCCTATGCGCGCGGACTGACCAGCCCGCGCCCCTACCGGCTAACCGACCTGGCCGCCGCGGCCGGAATGTCGATCTCCGGTGTCCGGGTCGCCTACGCCCGCCAGCACGTCGAAAGCGCTCAGCGCATCCTGCGCACGGTCAATGACGCTTCAGACCGCCTAGCACCCGAATCGAGGCACGTCTATGACTTACCTCAGCCAGCCTCATCAGATCGGCTCACGGCTCGGCATCACCCGTCAGGCCGGTCAGCAACGCTGGGGCCAAGCCTCATGACACCCGCGGCAGCGGCCATCGCCCCCGAGCTCATCACGGACTTGGGGTCGGTGGCGACTGCCGACGACACCCCGCGTGCTGACTTTCGCCGCTGGGAACGTGAGTTCGCCGCTGACCGCGCGGTCGCCCCATGGACTAGCACGGTCTGGTATCGGCTGCCGGTAAGCTGTCTACGGCCTCGGAGTGAGCCTGCTCGCCGAGGTGCATGAGCCGGAGAACCGAGTGCACCAAAGACTGAGCGTGGCCCTGAGCACGCGAATGAGGGTTGCCCTCGCATGGCCACAATCTGGTCCCTGGTGGTGCTGACCCGCGGTACTGCTTGATCGACTCGCCTCCAGCCTGGTCTGGTGGGCCTTGGTCAAGCGTTCGCGCAGGCAGGATCTGCCTGAGATCGCGAAGCATTTCGCGCATCGGCACTGACCAACCGTGTGGGGCGACTCGCGGTCGAGGAGTCTTCGATGACGAGCCGCCCCATGCCCCTATTATCCCTGCAAGGCAAATGAGAGCTGGCCGATGTAGGCCAGGTCACAGTGCCGTTGGTCATCGTGACCAGGTACTGAGCGCAAGAGCAGTCTTCGGCGCAGGCCTGACCGTTCAGCCGTAGACACCGCCGCGGGTCCCGCAGTAGCCTGAATGCCTTGTGCGTCACGACCAAGGGTGGGGGTTTGAGTTGTCATGAGTGTGCTGGTCATCGGTAAGTTCCCGGGCGACACCGCCGTGTTCAAGAAGGTGCTGGCTGACCGGGCGGACGAGCTCGTCGGCATCTCCGAGCAGGCCCGCGCGGCCGGGGCGATCCACCACACCTTCGGCGTCGGCGATGGCGTCGTCATCCTCGTGGACGAGTGGGAATCGCCGCAGCAGTTCGAGCAGTTTTTCGCCCGGCCAGACATCCAGGCCCTGACCGGGGAGATGGGCGCATCCGGTCCGCCGGAGATCACCATCGTCGAGGTAGCTGCCTCGCCTTCCAACTTCTGAGTGCCGCCGCCTGCTTCAGACCCTCGGTGGACGAGCAGGCCGCCGGGTAGCATTCAACGCTCACTGCCGGATGAGGGTGCCGTGTCGGCTGTGCGTTGGGGCTGATCAGATGCTGACCAGTGGGCACGTGCCACATTCGTGCCATGCAACGCGGAGAACTAGGGTCATTGGCAGTCACTCAAAGGCGCAGCAAACGGCCTCTGACCTCGGAACGCCGAGGTCAGCGTCAACCGTGAAGTGAACTCCTAAGCAACGGGTCACCGAACCGTACCATCTGGTGACACGATGGACTTGCAAGTGCTCCCGCTAGAAGGGTTGGCGACTGGCATGGCACGGGATTCATTTATCCGGGAAGGTGGTTATGAGCAATGGCGTTAGCGCAATAGTCATTGCCGTAGTGGGCGTGCTAGGCACATTGGCTGGAGCGATCGTCAGCCAGGTGCTATCAGCGCGCGCCAGAAGGGCTGACTTTGAGATGCAAAGAGAGCAGAGGAAAGAAGAATATGTTCAGGAAAGACAAAAGACAGATCTCGCGAATAAGAGATCGTGCTATATTACAATGATGGCCTCGTCCCGACGCTACAGAATCGAACTTATGAAACTACGCATTTGCGGTGAGAGAACAAGTTGTCGATAGCGACGCCCGAAATGACCTTGAGAACGCACGGCGAGCCTACCTCGACGCTTTTGCGGAGGTGCAGATCGTGGCGACGCTCAAGGTTCTAGGTACAATCGATCCGGTAAATAGTGGACTGTCGAAAGCTTACCGCTCTGTTAAGCGATTGGAGGCTGGCGAACCAGAATCTGATGGTTCTTTTGAGGAGATCGAACGCTTCCTGACAGAGCTGTGGGACAGATGGCGCTATATGCGCGAAGCAATGCGACAAGACCTCGGAGTCGAAGACTGATGGAACTCCGCGGCGACGACAGAGTGAGCTACAGAAATTGAATTGTCAGGATTTTGTGATGTGGGGTTGCTCGGCGTGTCGTCGTGACAGGGCGGGCTGGCGGGGCTACTGCGGAGGTATGAGGTATCCGGACGGTGGTGGCCTGACCGCCGCTGGGCGGGCCAGGCGGGAGAAGGTGCGGTTGCAGGCCGCGGAGTGGTTCGCGGAGGGGGTTGAGCCGCCGGAGGTGGCGCGGCGGCTGCGGGTGTCGGGTAATTCGGCGTACGTGTGGCGGCGGC
>Ga0187781_10001640_pt1 | contig 17016 bp, 12 predicted proteins | sample 0715_SJ02_MP02_2_FD_132447 | JGI IMG/M metagenome (GOLD analysis project Ga0187781, IMG submission 132447) | Tropical peat soil microbial communities from peatlands in Department of Meta, Colombia - 0715_SJ02_MP02_20_MG | ecosystem: Environmental > Terrestrial > Soil > Wetlands > Peat | place... | reverse complement strand
TCATGCTGATGTACTACTGCATCGGCACGACGAGCCTGACGATCCCGCTCGGCACGTACACGCTCACCTTCATCAGCAATGCAGCCGCCTCCAACAAGTACAGCGTCGCACTCGTCGGGTCCGCCCTCAACATCCTCGTGCTCGTGGTGGCTGCCCTCGGCATCGAGCTCTCCGCCCGCTTCCAGTGGATCTGGGCGGTGTTCGAGTACACGCTCCTCCTCGGCTTCAGCGTGGCCGGGCTCGTGCTCATCTACACGAACGGCATTGCCCACACTGTGCACGTTGCCTCGTCCTGGTTCACCATCAGCGGCGCAGGCGGCTTCAAGGCCCTGATCGCTGGCATCCTGCTCGCCATCTTCCTGTACTCGGGCTGGGACACGGCCGCCTACGTGGGCGAGGAGACCCACGGCAAGAAAGCCGGCCCGGCGGCCGTGTTGAGCGTCGGGATCCTGCTTGTCATCTACGGCTTCACCGTGTTCGCCTTCCAAGGCGTCGCCCCGAACTCGGTCATGCAGGCCAACGCCGGCAACGTCCTCGCCATCATCGGCCAGAAGATCGGCGGCGGCGTCTGGAAGCAGTTCATGATCGTGGCCGTCCTCGGGGGGACACTCGCCTCCTTGCAGGCGGCGATCCTCAGCTCGTCGCGGGTCTCCTTCGCCATGGGACGGGACCGCGTCTTCCCCGCCTGGTTCGGGCGCACGAGCCCCCGCTACCGCACCCCGCTGAACGCAACGATCCTCTTCGGCTTGCTCAACTTGGTGTTTCTCTGGGGGTCCACCCTTATCGGGTCGATCGGCAAGATGCTGAACGACATCGTCAGCACCCTCGGCCTCATGGCGGCCATCTTCTACCTCCTCACCGCCTCGGCCGCCGTGTGGTTCTACCGGCGCACAGTCATGGCGAGCATCGGCAACTTCCTCCTCGGGGGTGTCCTGCCCGCGTTCGGGGCTGCGTTCATGGGCTTTGTCATCATCTATTCGCTTGCGACCCACTCGCTGAACGGAGTGGAGATCACCTTCGGCTTCGGCTTCGCCGCTGTCGGCCTCGTCGTCTCGTTTGTGTCCTCACGCGTCGGCCATGCGCCCTTCTACTCCGACCCGACCGTGAGCGAAAGCGACCTGGCGGAGGCAGGAGTCGTCGGTAAGGGAGTTTGAAGGGGCCGCTCTCTCCCAAGGAGGAGCCGCCAGTCACTCCTTGGTCTGAGCGAAAAAGGGGCGAAGCGCTGCCAGCGCAGCGTCATGTCGTGCGGAGATCGCGTCCCAGAGGGCAGCACGCCCTTCGTCCGGTTCCGCGCGCAGCGGCCACGTCGTCCTGCCGCCGGGGCCGGGCGCCGCCGGCAGCGTGTTGCCGTCGATCGCACGGGCAGCCAGCATGGCAGCTCCTCTGGCTGAAGAGTCCGCCTCGCCGCCCTCGGGCGTGGACACCTGCCATCGTGTGGCGTCAGCGAGGTCGGCCCGAAAATCCGCCGAGGAGGCGCTCCCGCCCGTCACTCGGATCGTCGAGCGCGCCAGCCCGGCGTCTTCCAGCACGCCCATGCACCGCCGGCTCTCCATCAGGATGCCGTTGAGCAGTCCGCGAGCGAGATGCTGGCGGCCGTGGCGGAGGTCCAGGCCGACGATGGCTCCGTGGAGCGTCGGATCCCAGAGCGCCCCCTGCTCGCCCCCGCCGAGGTAGGGCAGGAAGATGGGGGCGTCCTCCGGCTTTATCTCAGCGGCGAGCCGCGTCAAGGAGGCGACCGAGCCAGCCCCGCATAGGAACGAGAGCCACTCGAGGGCGCTCCCAGTGGACAGCAAGTCCATCTCGAGCCCCCAGCCCCCGTCGCTCGCAGGTGTCACGAGGTAGCGGTGGGCATGATCAAAACTCAGCCTTGACGTCAGTGCAAGTATGACGTTGCTCGTGCCGGCTACATAGGCAACCCCGCCGTCCACCTGTAAGCCAAGACCGTCGGCAGCCAGTACGGAGTCGGCCGCCCCGAGACAGACCTCGAGATCCGCAGGCAACTCGAGGGCAGCCGCAACGTTCGGCGAGAGCCTGCGGCACATGGTCGAGGGCGCCACGGCTGGTAGGGCTGGGATCGGGAGCGAGGAGAGCTCCGACGCCGCCTCGAGCACTTCGCGCAGCCACGCTCTCGGGACGAGGCCATAGCAGCCGAATCCGGAGGCGGTACTCGGGTCAGTTGCCATCTCGCCCGTCAGCCACGAGAAGAGGAAGTCCTTGGCGGAGCACAGCGTCGCGATCGAAGTGCTCTGCGACGGCTCTGCCTCGGCGAGACGGAGGAACATGGGCAGGAGGTAGCGACCGTCGAGCCACTGGCCCGTGGCGCGGTAGAGGCTGTCCGGCCCCACGAGCTCTCGGAGCGTCCGGGCCTGGGGTTCGGCGCGAACGTCCTCCCAGGTGAGTGCTGGTCGGGTCGGGGCGCCCCGCTGGTCGAGTGTGACGAGAGTGGGAATCATGCCGGAGAGACCCATCCCGGCCCATCTTGTGGGAGTGACCGCCGCCGCCAGCTCGCCAAGTACTTCCTTTGTGGCTGCAAGCCAATCAGCCGGCTCCTGCTCGGAGGCCCCGAACACGGGGCGGCTCGTCTGGTAAGAACCCTGGGCGCGGGCGGTGACCGTGCCGCTCCCGTCGAGAACGACACCCTTCAAGCCGGAGGTCCCAAGATCGAGCCCCACGTATCGGTTCGTCTCGGTGATGCTCCGCGCCGTCACGGCTGGGTGAGCCCGATGGGTGTCAAGTCCGCTCCCTCGCCCGTTCGCGGTCAGACGACCGGTGCCTGTGGGTGCTCCTTGGCAAGCACTGGCATGACCTCAGCAGCGACGTTCAACGTGTGATCGACGTCCTCGTCCGTGTGCACGAGCGAAACGAAGAGGTTCTCGTACTGGCTCGGATGGAAGAGCACGCCGCGCAGCACCATCTCCTGATACCAGCGGGTGAAGAGGCCCTGGCTGGCGTATCGCTCGGCCTCGCGCCAGTTCGTCACCGGGTGCTTGCTGAACCACAGTTGGAAGACCGTGCCGAGGCCTTCGACGAGTACGGGCAGGCCGTTCTCCTCACCGAGTGACCGGAGGCCGTCCGCCAGCCGTTGGCCGAGCGCTCGCTGCCGCTCGTACAGCCCAGGCTCCGAAAGCACGTCCATCGTGGCCGACACGGCGGCGCACTGCACGACGTTGGCGTTGTAGGTGCCGGAATGAGAGTAACGCCCGTCTGCGATCATGCTCATGACCGCCTGGCTACCGCCGATGGCTGCGACCGGGAATCCGCCGCCTAGACCCTTGGCGAGCGTCGTGAGGTCGGGCATCACGCCGTAGAACTCTTGGGCTCCACCTCGGGCGAAACGGAAGCCGGTGATCACCTCGTCGAAGATGAGGAGGGCACCACACCGTTCGGTCTCGGCTCGCAGCAGCTCGAGATACCCGGGCTTTGGAAGGATGCAACCGGTATTGAACACCGCCGGCTCGGTGATCACGGCCGCGATCTCCGACCCGCGGTCGCGCATCACGCGAAGGAAGCTCTCGGGGTCATTCCAGCTGAGGACGATGAGCGTATCGGCGAGCTCGAGGGGCACTCCTGGACCGGCCGCGACGGGCCGCGGCGACTCCGCCGGACCCGCCACCGCGGGGTCGACGTGGTTGCTCCAGTAAACGGTGTCCTGCCAGCCGTGATAGTGGCCCTCGAAGCGGAGAAGGATGCGGCGACCGGTGTAGGCGCGTGCGAGACGCACGGCTGTGCCGACTACCTCGCTGCCGGAGTTCGAGAACCGGACCATCTCGACACTCGGGACGGCAGCCACGACTTTCTCTGCCGCCTCGATCTCCAGCTCGTAGGGCAGCCCGAAACACGTGCCGAGCCGTGAGATGGCCTCCTTGACGGCCTCGGTCACCACGGGGTGCCGGTGACCCAGGATCATCGGTCCGAGCCCGAGCAGGTAGTCGACGTACTCGTGGCCGTCGACGTCGCGAATCCGAGAGCCCCATCCCTCGGCGATGAATGGCGGGTACGGGTTCCAGCCGAATTTCGCCGTGCGGGCACTGCTTCCCGCACCTCCGGGAATAACCGCACTGGCGCGTTTAAAGAGCTCGCGCGAATGCGCGAGCTGAGCGACGTATCTCTCCTCGAATCCCATCGTGCACCGCTCCCCTATTGCCCGGCTGCGGCTGGCGCCTCACGATCACATGGCGTGACAGGCGTGTCAAGAACGGCGATTCCCCCCGCGAGAGGCCGGGGGCTCCTCGTGCTGCTGTACTCCAACCGAGCCAGCAGCGCGCGTTCGGCCCGTGGCGACTGGGGCCAACGAGTCCACGGTCGGGATGGTCGCGTCGGCGCGCCCGCTTCCGCCGGACGGCCTCATCCAGAAAGCGTGGCGGAGGGATCCGGCCCAGAGGTGGAGGTCACGAGGGCGGTCTCCAGTGGCCCTTGGCCGAGCCCGAGCGCTCGGACGGGTCGCTGCCATGCGTGAAGATGCCCTCCGCCGCCAGTCGTGGCGAGAGGAGCCAGGCGAGCTCGCCGCAACCGGGCTCGAGATCCGACCAAGACTCAGGACCGAGGTCGATCCGCGCCATCGCCCCCGTGGGGAGACGGATTCGTCCGCCCCCGATGAGGACGGCTATGAGATCCGAGGAGGTCGGCTCGTGCCCGACCACCATGGCGGCGACGACGTCCGGAGCCAGGAGGCGAAGCTCAGCGAGTACCTCGCCCACGCCTCCGTAGAGCGCCTCACTCGTGCGCACCTCGCCTCTCCAGCCGCCCGCCTCCATCGCAAGGCGCAGCGTCTCGGTCGCCCGGAGCGCAGGCGAAGTGAGTGCGAGCTCTGGAACCTGGCCGGTGCAGGCGAGGAACCGCCCCATGGCCGCTGCGCTCCGCCTCCCGCGTCTCGAGAGCGGCCTCGACCGGTCGTCGCCGTCGCCGGCCTGCCAATCCGACTTGCCGTGGCGAAAGACGATCAGCGAGCTCACCGCTAAGACCATCTCACTCGTCCGGCTCCCACGGCAAGGCCAGGAAGCTTGCGGACAGAGCCTCGCATTGCTGCCACCCACATCGTGCAACAGCTGCGGTCCGCCGCCGTCGACTACGTGACCTTGAGCTTCACCTTGATCGTGGCAGACGCGCCGCTCTCCACATCTGTGATGGAGACGCGTGCGATATACACGCCTTTCGCAAGGTAGGTGTGCCAGCCCTGGACGGTGAACCTGCCGTCGTCCCCGCTCACTGTCGCGTCCGACCTGGTGCTGCCGTCGCCCCAGTCGATCAGACCTTCGAGGTCAGGAGCGATATCCGTCTTGTCGGTGTCGGTCAAGGTGGCCAGCGTCGTGCCGATGTCGACGTTGGCGCCCGTCGAGAGAGCTCTGGCAGACATGCTCAGCGCCGCCGCGTGCTGGGGCGCGCACGCCCACCAATGGGCGAGGCCTTCTTCGATCGGTGCGGCCAGCAGTTGACCACGGGCGCCGAGGAACACTCGCCCCGCAACGGTGTCGTCCGGGTTGGTCTTGCCTGCTGCGACAGCGTCGTTGACGAAATAGCCCCACGTGTACTGGGTGAGCATCATCGTGGCGCCGCGGCAGCTCGGGATCTCTGCGTTGCCGGCGAATACCCACCAGGTCGCCTGCTCGCATGAGGGGGCACAGTCGACCACGTCGTAACTGCCTCCCTTCACACTGACGGTCATGTGGTCGATGAAATGGCCTACTTGCGTCGGCGACAGACCGGGCGGAGCCTCCTCGCGGGCGATGGTCTCCATGACGGGCCAGACGCCGGTGAAGTCGTAGCCCTGGCTGTTGAACATGTCCCGCCCGGCGCTCAGTTCGTAGAAGGCGTCGGCGTACGGTGCCGGCAGCCTCGTGACGGCGGCCCACAACCTGGCGGCATCCTCGAGCGACATGGTGTTGCCGTCCACGCTGCCCGGAAGCGGGTTGTAGCCGTAGGCCAAGCACCCGATGACGTTGAATCCCGGTGCCTCAGGCGAGGTACGGAACATCGTGTGGCGCATGCCGAGCGAGGCGGCGAGGGCGTTGAGGCGGCCGACACCGAAGTAGCGCATGAGCTCCTCGGTGCGATTGTTGTCCGACACTTCCATCATTTGCTGGATAGCGGTCCCAAGCGGCTCGGTGCCGGCGAAGGTGCTCGGGGGGCAGTCCGCGGTCCCCCCCGATCCGTCGATCTTCGGCACCGAGCCGCCGAGGCTGAGCCGACCTTTCTCCACCTGAGTGATGGCGTAGAGGGCGATCACGGCCTTGATGCTGCTGGCGGGCTCGAAGGCAAACGAGGCGTTGTCGGCGGCCAGCACCGGACCGCCGATGCGCTGCAGATAGACGCCGTGGGTCCCCGCGGCCGGAGCGAGCATCGCCATGACGCACTTTCTGACGGTCGCCATTTTCCAGCAGTTCACGCTCTTGCGCGGCGCTGCATCGGCGGGAGCCGATGCGTCGGACGGCACCGTGCGGTGGGTCGGCGCCCCCGCTACCAAGGGCGGGACCGTCGCATCAGCGCCCGTGCCGAACGTCACCGAAGCGATCAGGCCGAGCGTGGCTCCGACAAGGGCGCGTTTCGGGATCGGGGTGCTGGCCAAAGGAGCGATCAGCAAGTATGTCGCCCGCGGGTGCCCTCACTCGAGATCCGCCACGGAGCGGGTTTCCACGGTCGTCTGCTCCGCCACCTCACGCCCGACCCGACGCTGCCCGTGGCACGACTGCCGGCTGCAGGCGCGCTCGATCCCAGGTGTCCGCCGTGGCACGTAGGCTCACGCCAGAGAAGGAGGGGGCCCATGCTCGAGACGCAACCGCCATGGACCGGGCCGGTCGAGTGCGTGGTCGCCGGAAGGAAGCCACGGGCATGAGGCGGGCGATCGCCCTCCAGCACATCGCCTGCGAACCTCCGGGCGTGTTCGCCGAGGTGCTGAGCGAACGCCGAATCGCCCTGGACGCCGTCGAGCTCGACGAGGGCGATGCCCTGCCCGACTGGCATGACGCCGACCTCGTCATCGCCATGGGTGGCCCGATGAGCGTGAACGACGAGTCCTCGCATGCTTTCCTCGGCCCCGAGAAGCGATGGATCGCGGCCGCGGTCGGCGCCGGCGTGCCGTATTTCGGCGTCTGCCTCGGTTCACAGCTGCTTGCTGCCAGCCTCGGAGCGACCGTCCGCACGGGGGAACGGCCGGAGGTTGGCGTGCTCCCCGTCGAACTGACGCCCGAAGGACGAGCCGACACCGTGTTCTCAGGCCTGGGCGACGACTTCCCCGTCCTGCAGTGGCATGGGGACACCTTCGACCTGCCGAAGGGTGCCGTCCATCTCGGCCGCTCGACCGCCTACGCGAACCAGGCCTTCCGAGTTGGTGACAGCGCCTATGCCGTCCAGTTCCACCTCGAGGTGACGGCGGCGATGCTCGAAGAGTGGTCGCGGGTGCCCGCCTACGTGGCATCGCTCTCCGCCACGCTCGGCCCGGGTGGCTTCGACGTCCTGGCGGCGCAGTGCGAGACCAACCGCTCCGTCATGGAAGCGGCCGCCAAAGGTCTGTTCAGGCGGTTTCTTGACGCGACAGCCGAGCGAGGAGAAGGAAGTGAGTAGTGCGGAGTACGCGTCGTCGCCTCCTGGCCGGTTCCGTCAGGGTTGACGTTCTCCGATCCGACTCACGTGAGGAGTCGGTCGGTCGGCTCGCGCGACCAGCCGCCAGCCGGCCGGGGCGCAAGGGCGCGAGCGCGAGACTGGACGGATGCGTGAGATCGCCGGCAAGGTGAGCGAAGGACTCGCGGCGGGACGTCGCGTCCAGGTGGGCCGCGTTGTCGAGTTCAAGGGATTCGGGGGGAGGAGAGCGGGCGAGGCAGTCGCCATCTTCCGCGACGGACCGGCGAGTGGGTCTCTTCTCGGTGGAGCCGCAGACGGGGCCATCGCGCAGGGCATCACGGCGTCGAGCCCCTCGATCCTTCTCGAGCTCGACGTGGGTGAGAGCGAGGCAGTCGCCGCCGGGCTCGCCTGCGGTGGGGTCGCCACCGTGCTCTCGTCCGATGCGGCCGCGATCCCGCCGGAGCTCTGGGTGGCGCTCGAGAACGGCTGGCCGGTGGCGCTCGTCACTCGAGTGGACGGGGAGGTCGCCTCCGGCGCGCTCGTGCTCGTAGACAGTCCGGTCACTCGGACGCTGGAGCGCCACGGATCGCTCGGTGACGTCACCTCCGACGAGGAGGCAGCCCGGGCCGGCCGGCAGGCGCTCCGTTTCGGTCGCGATTCGGCCCAGATCCAGCTACATGGTGACACTCGCCTCATCGTCGAGACTTACTTCCCCTCCACGAGGCTCGTCGTCGTCGGGGAGGGGCAGCTCGCCGACGCCCTCGCCGCCCAAGGACGGCTGCTCGGCTGGTCGGCCGTCATCGCGGCCGCATGGGACGACGGCACCGCCGAGCAAATCCGGTCGCTCGGCCCGCCCGATGCCGTCGTCGTGTTGTCACACGACCCCGAGATCGATGCGCCGGTGCTGGCCGCGGCGCTGGCGACTGGCTGCTATGTCGGCGCCCTCGGCTCCAGGCACACCCAGTCGCGACGGCGCGAGCAGTTGCGCCGCGGCGGGCTTGGCGACGCCGTCATCGACCGCATCTACGGTCCGGTGGGACTGGATATCGGCGCACGGACTCCAGAGGAGACGGCCGTCGCCGTCGCGAGCGAAATCCTCGCGCATCGATCAGGCCGTTCCGCCGCGAGCCTTCGCTCGTCTTCCCGCCCGATCAACGGCTGAGCCGCCGAGGGCACGGCGAGGGCTCGGCCAAACTGTCCCTCTGCAGCCAGCCCAGCTCGCTGACGCCCAAGGCTGGCAGGAACGCCGGCTCACGACGCCCCCCGGCTCGCTTTCCACGCTTGGGTCCGGGTCCTGATGTACGTGTCATAGTCATTCTCGGTCACGAGCTTGGGTGTGCCGAGCTCCGCCTCGCCCGTTGCGTGGGGCACCGGGAGCTCTGAGACGAGCTGGGCCTGCACCTGCTGGATGTGGGAGGGGGTTCCAGCAGCCGGATTGGCGCCCGTCGACGTCGGGACCACGACGTTCCCCAAGGGATCGTCGGTCCGAGGCGCCGTCAGGGTCAAAACGTCGCCAAGGTCGGGGGCGGCGGCGTCGCGGGCCGTGAGCGCCGGCAGCTGCCAGCGCGTCTCGACGGTCTTCAAGATGGAGGTGTGGTCGAGCGGGACAGTGCCCGCGGGCCGGAAGACGGTACCGGGCGCCACGAGGGGCGAGACGAGCACGGCGGGGACCCGCACGCCAAAACGGGTGAAGTCGAAGCCGGACGGCCCGATGGTGTCGTCGGGCGGAACCGCTCCCAGAGGCGGGGCGACATGGTCGTAGCAGCCGCCGTGCTCGTCGTAGACGACAATGAGCAGCGTCTCGCCCCAGGCCGGGCCGTTACGCAACGCGTAGTAGACGTCATGGATGAGCTGTTCGCCGAGCGCCACGTCGTAGTTGGGGTGCTGGCTGTTGCCGGACGACCCCCAGCTCGGCTCCAAGAAGGTGTAGGCCCCGAGGGTGCCGGCGGCCGCAGCCGCCTGAAAGTCCGTGAAGAGGCCAAAGTGTGACTCGGCCGCACTCGCCGTGTCGGGGAAGTTGAGCCGGGTGAGCGGCTCGTTGCTGTAGCCGTAGATCGACCAGTCGAGTCCGTGGCCGCCGAGCAGCCCGAAGATGCTCTGGCAGGTGAACTTGGCCGAGGAGTCGTCCATCTGACCCTGGCTCGTGGCAGCACTCGCGAACGCCCGGTTGGGGAACGTCTCGGTCGGTACCGATGCGAACCACTGGTCGCAGACCGCAAAGCCCTGGGCGAGGCCGGAGAGCACCGGCAGGAGCTCCGGCGTGAACATCCCCATGATGTCAGCGGCGATCGTGCCGGGGAGGACCGGGGGGTTGACGGCGCTGCCGATGAGCGTGCTGGCGAAGTCGGTGACGAAGCCGGCGTTGGTGGCCTGCGGGGGATCGGGCGGGGTGGCCTGGCCGAACAGCTGCATGTTGGTCGGGACGTAGCCCTCGCCCGGATCTGCGCCGGGCATGAAGTAGACGTTCGGCGTCGCCGCCGTCAAGGCGACCACTCCGACGGGCGTGCCGGTCGGGCCCGGGTTGGACTCAGCGCCGGTCAGGCCCGCGAACGCCTGGCCGGTCATGGGCGAGACGTTGCCAGAGCCTGCATACAGATACCCGAGCATGTGGTCGAACGACCTGTTCTCGAGCATGAGGACAACGACGTGATCGACCGATCCCAACTGGTTGGAGCTCGCCATCGCGCCTCCTTGGGGAGGGGGATCGGGCGATGATATCTGCACGCATCCTTGATCCTGGCCTCTTGGCCCCGAGCCCGGGCGCGACGGCTGGAGTAGGGTCGACTGACCCCCGCGATTCAGGGACGAAGGCCTGGTATGACGACATCGATGGGCAACCGCTCCAGGATGGCCGACCCACGAATTCTCGGTCCGCGGATCACCCATGACCTGCTGGACGGCTTGGCCGCTCGCGTTCTGACCACAGGGAGCACAGTGCCGCTGCCGATCGAGATGCCGGCGACGGGCGACCTCCTCGGTCATGTTCCCCACTGCAGGGTCGAGGACGTCGCCGCGGCGGCCGAGGCTGCACGCAAGGCACAGGGCGACTGGGGGCGAGTGTCCACCACCGATCGAGCGAGGGTGTTGCTCCGTTTTGCCGAGCTCGTGCTCGACAGGCAGGACGAGGTGCTCGACCTCATCCAGCTCGAGAATGGCAAGGCCCGCCGCGACGCCTTCGAGGAGGTCATCGATGTCGCGCAGGTGAGCCGGTACTACGCACGCACTGCCCCGGGATATCTACGCCCGCGCCGGCGCGCGGGGGCGCTCCCTGTTCTCACGCGGACCTGGGAGTACCACCACCCGAGGGGTCTGGTCGGCGTCATATCGCCGTGGAACTACCCGCTGACGCTCGGCATCACCGACGCTCTTCCCGCCCTCGTCGCCGGCAACGCCGTCATCGCCAAACCGGACAAACGGACGCCGTATTCGGCCCTCTGGGCGGCAGAGCTCCTCGAAGAGGCCGGACTGCCCGCGGGTGTGTTGCAGGTTGTGACCGGACCTGGCGCGGATCTCGGGTCGGCGCTCATCGAGCTCAGCGACTTCGTCATGTTCACCGGAAGCACCCGGGTGGGACGAGTCGTGGCCACCCAAGCGGCCGAGCGGCTCCTCGACTACTCGATGGAGCTCGGGGGCAAGAACGCGATCCTCATCCTTGCCGATGCTGATCTCGCCAAGGCTGTACCGGGGGCCGTGCGGGCCGCCTTCTCGAGCAGCGGGCAGCTGTGCATCTCGATGGAGCGGATGTATGTCGACACCGAGGCGTGGGACGAGTTCGTTCCACGATTCGTCGCCGCCACGAGCTCGCTTCGTCTGGGGCACTCCCTCGACTACAAGCCCGACATGGGCTCGCTGACCTCCGCCCCGCAGCTCGACCGGGTCGTCCGCCATGTGAACGACGCCATCGACAAGGGGGCGACCCTGCTGGCCGGCGGCAGGGCGCGACCCGATATCGGTCCGTACTTCTTCGAACCCACGGTCCTCACCGATACCACCCTCGACATGACCCTCTACTCCGAGGAGACCTTCGGGCCAGTGGTTTCCCTCTACCGCGTGAACGGAGTAGAGGAGGCGATCGGCCGAGCCAACGACAGCAACTACGGGCTGAACTTCTCGGTCTGGACCCGCGACACCGCCAAGGGGCGCCACATCGCCGGCCAGCTGCAGGCGGGAAGCGTCAACGTCAACGAAGCGTACGCAGCGAGTTGGGGATCGGTCGACGCCGCCATGGGTGGCTGGAAGGACTCAGGTGTGGGCAGCAGGCACGGCGAACACGGGATCCTCAAATACACCAACGTGCAGACCGTGTCGATCCAGCGCATCCTTCCCATCGCTCGCCCGGGCCACATCTCACCGAGGGCGTACGCAAAGGCCATGACGGCGGTGATGCGTAGCCGGCAGCGTCTGCCGGGCCGCACGTAGGGGCCTACCCAGTGCCTGCTCCCCACGGTGCCGGTGATGGTCGGGACGAGATAGTCGGCGACTACGACGTCATCGTAATCGGGTCGGGTTTCGGCGGCGCGGTCGCCGCCTTGCGACTCAGCGAGAAGGGTTACCGGATCGGCGTACTCGAAGCCGGCCGCCGTTTCGCGGACTCGGATTACCCGAAGAGCTCCGCCGACATCCGAAACTTCCTCTGGGCTCCGAAGCTCGGTTGCAAGGGCATCCAGCGCATCCACCTGCTGAAAGACGTCGTGGTCCTGGCCGGGGCGGGCGTCGGGGGAGGCTCCCTCAACTACGCCAACACCCTCTATAGACCGAAGTCCCCCGCTTTCTACAACGACCGCCAATGGGCGCACATCACCGACTGGCGGGAGGAGCTCGCTCCCTTCTACGACCAAGCGGAGAGGATGCTCGGGGTGGTGACCAACCCGACGATGACCGCGGCCGACGAGGCACTGAAGAAGGTGGCGGAGGAGATGGGCGTGGGCGACACGTTCGAGATGTCGAGGGTGGGTGTGTTCTTCGGCCGGGAGGATCGCCTGGAACCGGGCGTCGAGGTCGACGACCCCTACTTCGGCGGCGTCGGTCCTCGCCGGGCCGGGTGCACAGAGGTTGGTGAGTGCATGACCGGCTGCCGGCACAACGCCAAGAACTCCCTACCGAAGAACTACCTCCACCTGGCGGAGCTGGCGGGCGCCGTCGTGCACCCGGAAACGACCGTGGTGCGTGTCCGGCCGCTCCGAGCTGGCGAGTACGCCGTCGACACTGAGGGCACGGGGCCCTGGTGGAGCCGCCGCACGAGGAGGACCTTCACGGCTGAGCATGTGGTCTTCGCTGCCGGTACCTACGGTACGCAACGGTTGCTGCACCAGATGAAGGCCGACGGCACGCTGCCGGGGATCTCCGACCGCCTCGGCGTCCTCACGCGGACCAATTCCGAGGCGCTGTGCGCCGCATCGGGAACGCTCCGGCACCGCGAGCGTTACGACTTCACGAGGGGTGTCGCCATCACGTCGTCGATTCACCCCGACGAGGAAACCCACATCGAGCCTGTCCGCTACGGCCAGGGCGCGCAGTCGATGGCTCTGCTGAGCACTGTGATGACCGACGGCGGGGGGACGCTCCCGCGGTGGCTGCGCTGGGTCGTCCAGGTGGTACGGCATCCGGGTCAGGTCCTCTCCGTGTACGCGGGACTCGGCAGCTGGTCGCGCCGTACTGTGATCGGATTGACCATGCAGAGCAGGGACAACTCCATCACCGTCTCCCCCCGGCGGACGAGGTCGGGACGGATCAAGCTCACTTCGCGACAAGGCCACGGCGTGCCCAACCCGACCTGGATCCCGGTCGCCAACGAGACCATGCGGCGCCTTGCCACGGACATCGGCGGCAAGCCCTACAGCAGCCTCGGTGAGATCCTCGACATCCCGATGACCGCCCATCTCCTCGGAGGTTGCCCGATCGGCGACTCTCCGCAGTCCGCCGTCATCGACCCGTACCACCGCATGTACGGACACGCCGGCCTCCACGTGGTCGACGGCTCAGCCGTCTCGGCCAACCTCGGCGTCAACCCGGCCCTCACGATCACCGCCCAGGCCGAACGCGCCATGGCGATGTGGCCGAACAAGGGGGAGGAGGATCGGCGCCCGGCGGCCGGCGAGCCGTACCGACGCGTCAGCTCCGTAGCCCCTCGCAGGCCCGCCGTTCCCTGTCACGCACCGGCTGCGCTGCGGTTCACGGAGGAGGGCTAGGGAGGCGGGGACCGCCCGACGATCGTGCGGGCCGCACCTTGGAGCCTCGAGTGGACCCTTTGGTGGGCGCCCCGGGCAAGAAGAGGCGCTCCTCTGGCTCTCCCTCGGTGTTGACCGGGCTGAGGTTCTCGTTCAGGTCGACGCTGCCGCCCGGGAGCCGTCAGCCTCGACTCCCGACCCGGGTTGGGCTGATCCGTGTCCGATACCGTTGCCACGGTGACCCGGAGCACGCTGCCCGATCTGTCCCTCACCGAGTGGGCGGTGCTCGCCCTCATCGTGGAACAACCCACCCACGGGTTTGCCCTCGCCAAGGAACTGGCTCCCGATGGGGATCTCGGGCGGATATGGACCGTCCGGCGGCCCATCGTCTACCGCGCTCTCGCCCAGCTCGAGGAGCGGAACCTCATCGAGCCGCTCGGCGCAGAGCCGGGCGACCGGGGCCCGGTCCGTACTCTGATGGGTCCCACCCGGGCCGGCAAGGCCGCCGTCCGTCTGTGGCTCCGCACGCCCTCCCAACACGTCCGCGAGCTTCGCACCCACCTGCTGCTTCAGCTCCGGTTGCTCGATCGCCGAGGCCTCGACCTCTCCCCGCTGGCAACGGCCCAGCTCGAGCAGCTCATACCCACCTTGGCTGCTCTCCGTGACCAAGCGGACACGACCGTCGGGTTCGCCGGACTTCTCGCACGATGGCGGTACGAATCGGCCCAGGCAGCCGCCCGCATCCTCGAGGGGATCATTGCGGGTGCGGTCCCGCCGGCTCCTGGGTCGGCCTGAGACTCCCCCTATCGCCGGCGCACGTGGCGAAGTAGTCTGTCAGGGACTACCGCCTGACAACCGGCGGTGCAGATGCTCGAGAGGGCGGCGCTCCGTCCAGGGACGCACCCGGGGAAGGGGAGATCATGACAATCACGATCGACAAGCGGGTCGACGACTTCATCGGGACTGATCGGCGGCTCTTCATCGACGGCGAATGGGTTGCCGCCGCCTCTGGGCGCACCTTCGTCACTCCCAATCCCGCCACGGGTGACGGTCTCGCCACCGTGGCCTAGGGGGACGCCGAGGACATCAACCGGGCCGTCCGAGCGGCGCGCCGGGCCTTCGAGGACGGCCCGTGGCCGAACATGACCCCATCCGACCGCGGGCGGCTCATCTGGAGGATCGGCGACCTCATCCTCGAGCACCTGGAAGAGCTCGCTCAGCTCGAGACGCTCGACAACGGCAAGCCGTTAGGTGTCGCACAGGTGGCCGATGTCCCCTTGGCTGCGGATCTGTTCCACTACATGGCCGGTTGGGCCACCAAGATCGAGGGAAACTCCATCAACATCTCGGTGCCATATGCTCCCGGAGCCAACTTCCACGCCTATACCCTCCGTGAGCCCGTCGGGGTGGTCGGCCAGATCATCCCCTGGAACTTCCCGCTCCTGATGGCGGCCTGGAAGCTCGGGCCGGCGCTCGCAACCGGTAACTGCGTCGTCCTCAAGCCGGCAGAGCAGACGCCGCTCTCCGCCCTGCGTCTGGCGGAGCTGATCGCCGAAGCCGGCGTGCCCCCCGGCGTCGTCAACGTCGTCACCGGCTTCGGCGAGACCGCCGGCGCCGCGCTGGCGGCGCACGACGGTGTCGACAAAGTTGCCTTCACGGGCTCCACCGAGGTGGGCAAGCTGATCGTGGCGGCGGCGGCGGGCAACCTGAAGAAGCTCACGCTCGAGCTGGGTGGCAAGAGTCCGAACATCGTCTTCTCCGATGCCGAGCCCGAGACGGCCATCACCGGAGCGGCGAACGCCATCTTCTTCAATCACGGGCAGTGCTGTGTCGCCGGGTCGCGGCTCTTCGTGCAGGAGGACCGCTTCGACGAGGTCGTGGCGGGCGTGACAGAGATCGCCAAGTCCATCAAACTTGGCGACGGAATGGACCCGGAGACCCAGATGGGCCCGCTCGTCTCCGACGAGCAGCTCCAGCGCGTCACCGGCTTCCTCGAGTCCGGAAAGAGCGACGGGGCCACGGCCCTGACCGGCGGAGGCAGGCGGGGTGACCGCGGCTACTTCGTCGAGCCCACCGTGCTCACCAACACGCGCCCCGAGATGCGAGTGGTGCGCGAGGAGATCTTCGGTCCGGTGGTGGTGGCGGCACCGTTCCAGAGCCTGGATGACATCGCCAGGGTGGCCAACGACACGCCCTACGGACTCGGTGCCGGCATCTGGACCAAGGACATCTCGAAGGCGCACGCTCTGGCCAAGAAGATCAGGGCAGGCACGGTCTGGATCAATTGCTACAACGTCTTTGACGCTGCTCTTCCGTTTGGGGGTTACAAGCAGTCCGGGTGGGGCCGTGAGATGGGCCACCAGGTGCTCGAGGCCTACACGGAGGTCAAGTCGGTCTGCGCGCAGCTCTAGGGCTTACTCGTGCGAGAGACGTCGGCCCAACCGGGCTCCTTCGCGTGGATCCTCCGTCAGCTGCTCGGTGAGGCCTTCGAGAGCTACGCCGCAGAGGAGTCGCCCCGGGTTGTCACCATGTGCGCCCCGAGGTGGGTGCTGGATCGCGTCAGCGACGAAACCGGAGCGCCCGTCGAGACCAACAGAGGCGTGCTGTCGGTGACGATCGACTCGCTCGTCGTCACCGCCGTCCCTGCGCTCGAACAGGGCGGCGGCCTCGGTTTCCTCGCCGCCGTCGACGTCATCGGCGGCCGCTGCGTCGAGATCACCGCGTGTCACACCGACGTTGCTCCCGACCGATGGCCGGATCTCACCCTCGCCTTGGCGCACGGCCTCGGACGTGAGGTGTCGGTCGCAATCGAGATGCTCGGGACATGCGAGCATGACTGAACGTCCGAAGGGATCGGCCTCGCCCTGTAAGACTCACGCTTCGTGGCTCCAGCCTCGATCTCCTCGGTAGTAGCAGCCCGCGCTCACGACCTCCCCGTCACGCCCGCGCTGCTGGGTCTAACTTCGGTCCGGATGGCTGGTCGGGTCGCGGGTCTCACCTGAGGCCAGGACGGCCGAGCTGCGGCCGGCTGAGATCCGCCTGAGCGAGAAAGGTAGGTGGGGCGTGCGAGAGAACCGCCTGCGCACATGTTGGCGTCAAGGGGAACCGGCCCTCGGGGGCTGGCTCACGGTGCCGTCCGGGTTCTCGGCCGAGATCCTCGCGAACGCCGGCTTCGACTGGCTGTGCGTGGACCTGCAGCACGGCTTGATCGACTACGCCCAGATGGTCCAGATGCTGCAGGCGATGTCCTACGCCGCCGTCACCCCCATCGTACGGGTGCCCTGGAACGAGCCCG
>Ga0187781_10001638_pt1 | contig 17019 bp, 14 predicted proteins | sample 0715_SJ02_MP02_2_FD_132447 | JGI IMG/M metagenome (GOLD analysis project Ga0187781, IMG submission 132447) | Tropical peat soil microbial communities from peatlands in Department of Meta, Colombia - 0715_SJ02_MP02_20_MG | ecosystem: Environmental > Terrestrial > Soil > Wetlands > Peat | place... | reverse complement strand
GCGGTTTTCGCCAGCGCGCCTTTCTGGAACTGGAACACGACTTTGGCTTTGTTATAGGTGGGCGGATCGGTCTGGTTGCAGGTGTCGCAGGCCACAATCGTCATGGCCACCTGGTCCTTGTCGAGCTGCACCTCGATCTTGGACGGGTAGACTTTGTCGCCCGCCTTGAACAATTTGGTCGCGGTCTCGTCTTTGGCCGTGTCCGGCGTCGCGCACTTGTGCAGGACGCCGCAAAGTTTGTCGGTCACTTTGGTGACTTTGCCGGCCGCGTCCGATGCCTTGACGGTTCCGTCCTGATAGGTCGCGGTGCGGATCGACACGTTTTTGTAAGGCACGCCGATGATCCCGCCTTTTTTCACTTCCAGCAGCGTGCCCTCTTCGACCACGGAATAGCCGCTGGAATCCGAGCCCATCTTGACCAGTTTGTATTGCGCCGACAGTTGTTCCTCGAGCGTCGGCGCCTGGGCATAGCCTTGGGCGGCCAGGAAAGCCACCGCTGCGAATGCTGGAATGAGAACTCTAAGCCTCTGCCGCATGGTAAAAGCCTCCTACAAAAAAGTTGCGGATGAAATTTGGGGCCGGGAGCATCTTGGACGCAGATTGCCCCCGGCGCCCAGCGTCATCCTGTCTCGCCCGTTTTGGGGCGGATACAGACTTGGTTATCGCGTTCCGGAGCCGGCTTCCTGCTTGACCTCGGCTTCGGTCTGGTCGGCCGCCGACTGCTGATCCTGCAGTGCTTTGGCTGCGCTCGAATCCGCGGGCGGGGCGGTCACTTCTCCGTCCTGCTTTTTGGTGTCGGGCGATTTGGGCAGCCCGCCGGTGCCTTGCTTCTTCGAGAGCTCATCCAAGCCTCCCTGGAGCTGCTCGCGGAAGTGGTTGTGCATTTCCTGCAGATCGTCGAGCGACACCGCGACCTGCTTGCCAATGGCGCAATCGGTCTTCTTGCTGGCCAGGACCTTCACGTCGACATTTTTGTCGGCGTCGGGCGTGTCGCTGACGCGGCTGATGACGTCGCCTTCTGTGAGGGCGCATTCTTCTCCATCCGCGACGACGGAAAGCTCGTTGTGCACGACAAACGTCCGGCGCTTAGGATCGAGCGAAGGCAGAGGCTCGTTGCTGGCCGCTTGCCCGCCGGATGCTTGCCCGCTGGACGTCCCGCCGCTCTTGCCAGCCGCCGCCTGATCTTCCGCGATTTGGGCTTTCACTTCTTCGGCGAGCAGATCCTTTACTTCTTTGCTGAGGGCGACTTTGGCATTCTCGGGCGCGGGAACCGGTCCCAGGGTCGCGATCAGGGGAAGGTCGGGACCGAGAGGATTGACCAGAGCGCCGGCTTCCGCCGCCTGTTCGGCATAGGCAGCTTGCAGACTGGCGGCGACCATCCAGTCCGTGATCCAGAACGCCGCCGAAGGATAGGCCGGATACGGCGCCCAATAAGGACCGTAGTAGCCATACCAGGGAGCTCCGCCCCATCCCCAGCCGTAGTACACAGGTCCGGGCCACGGATTGTAAGCCCAGCCGTAGTAGGCGGGCCCGTAGTAGTAGGCAGGCGCGTATCCGTAATAGCAGCAGTAGCCGCCATAGGAGTATGAACGGTAAACGTTGGTGTAGGTCACGCCGCGGACTACGTAGGTGCGCGACACATAGGTCCTGCCGCCGCGGCTGTAGTAGGAGCGCTGCACGTAGCCGCCGTGACGGGTGGAAACAACGCGCGCACCGTTGCGCGTGCTCACCACCGTGCGTCCGCCATGCAATCCGCGCTGGATTTGCATGCCGTTCTTATTGATCGAGCGGACCGAACCGTCCTTGCGCACGCTTGCGGTTCCACCGCCGTTGAGTTGCCGCTCATGCACACCGGCAGGAGTCGTTTTCGGGTTGCCGCTGGGTCCATGGGCAGCGTTGGCAGTGCCGCGCCCCGCGCCAGCCCCCGTGGGACCGTGGCTGGCATTGGGCGTGCCGGTAGTGTTGTGGCCGGCAGTATTGGCTGTGCCATGTCCCGGCGCGTTGGCCGTACCATGGCCTGCAGTGCTGGATGGGCTGTGGCTGGTGCCCGTCGAATGTTGTGCAGGTGTGGACGGTTTGGCAGGCGCACTGGACTTCGCGGGTTTGCTTGAATCCGTTTTCTTTTGCGCCCCAGCATAGACCGGAATCGCTGCCATCAAAACCAGCAAAAGCAAATGACGCAGGAAACTGTTTCTGGCATTCATCGAATTCATGGAAGACTCCTTGACTCAGAAGGTGCACTGGCTGCAGAAACTACCCAAGAGAGGGGCCATTGCTTCGCGAACAGGTTTGTGAGTTTCATGTACACGCCCCGGCGGAAATCGCCGGCCAGACGGCACCAGGAAGGCAGGGCGTTCCGAAGACGCCATCCTGGGGAGCACCCACGTTACCAAAACCCGTGGGACGGTGCAATCGTTTTCTGGGCGCTTTCCGCGCTAACGACTCGGAGCGATAGTCTGCTCGCGGTTCCGGCACGACTACGAACGTTTGCCGAGTGCTGACGCCTTCAGATTCCCGACGTGCCCTTCGGCCTAATGGTATAAGCGTCGGGCAGATCGAGAATTGCGCACTTCGGCAGAAAATTTTGAGAGCTACGGAAGCGACGGGCCCATTTCGCTCGACCACCTGCTGCGCCGAAGCGCAGGCAAGGCGCCGTTAGCAAGCCCCTTCGCCGGTCGCGGCGCAACTTTTATGCCGTGGCCGGGTTCAGGAGCGGAAGAGTGCGTTTGCTTGAGATTTGCGGCCCCATTTGAATCCGTTCGTGATGGGATTTATGATGTTTCCTGATCCCACGCAATTGCATCCAAATGGTTTGGCGGGAGCATCTTACCGTCGGAACCAGAATTCACAGGAGGTTGTCTTGAGAAAGCTCGCCTTTCTTGCAGCTGTGTTTTCGATCCTTGTCATGTCCCATTCCGCCTTGGCTCAGCAGGCTGACGTTGGCCTCGGCTTCGGCACAATCATGTCGCCCGGAGCCGCCGAGTGCAATGCCAGTACGGGTTGCCCGGAAAAGGGCGGCTTGTACCCCAACATCACTGCTGACGTGATCTTCCATCACCGCCTCGGGTTCGGATATGAAGTGGCGTGGAGGGGAGGTCAAGGCGCCTATGGCGGACCGGGAGGGCAGCCTTATCGGCCCATCATTAATGATTTCAATCTGGTGTTCCAACCGCGCGTGAACAAGAAAGTCGGCTTGGATCTGATGGCGGGCTTCGGTTTCCAGGACATCCGGTACTACCAATACACGAACACCAGCGGTTGCATCTATTTCGGCGCCTGCTTCAACACCTCTGACCATGTCCTGTTCGATGTCGGCGGCGGCCTTCGCTACTACTTCTGGCACCGCGCCTTCATTCGCCCCGAAATCAAGTGGTACAACATCCATAACAACACGGCCGATTTCTCGGGCAACAACGTGGTTCGCGTGGGGGCTTCGATCGGATACACTATCGGTCCGGACTAAACTCCGGTAGAAGATGAGGGCTGACCCGTTCGGGTAAATGGGGTGCGCTTGTCGCGCACCCTTTGCGTCTGAATGGACCAGCAACTCGTGAAGATAGAATCCGCTCACAGGGGACTGGATTGAGAAAGTTTTCTTCGCTCGCACTTATAGGGCTGGCAGGCACGCTCTTCGTCTTGGCTGGATTCGCGCAGGCACAGGTCGATATCGCAGTGGGCGGCAGCACTCTCTGGTCCACCAAGAACACCACGTCATCGCTAGCCTACAATCCTCCTCCACTCAAGGGAGGAACCTATCCCATGGCCAGCGCACAATACATGCTGACCGATCGGCTCGGCGTGGAAGTGGAAGGGGCGTTCCGCTACCACGACGGAATCTATAACGGCTATCAGAAATTCCGCCCGATTCTCTATGACATCAATGCGGTCTACCAGCGCAAGCTGCCGCACAAGACGGCGGTCGACCTGATGGCTGGCATCGGCGGTGAGACCCTCATCTTTTACAACCAGTACATCTACTGCAACAACGGCACCGGAGCCTGCCGCAGTTTTCTCGATGACAATCACTTCCTGCTGCACGCCGGAATAGGAGTGCGCTACAACTTCTGGCGGCGTTTCTTTGCGCGCGCTGAGGTGCACTATTCCTTTGTGCCGGACAACTTCGAATTTCACTCGGACAACGTGTATCGCCTGGGCGCGTCGATCGGCTACCGCTTCGGCTCGCGCTAGCTTCCAATCAATGAAAAAGGCAACGTCGCACGACGTTGCCCCAGCTCTGCACAGATCGTCTGCACCGATCGTTATGGACTACGGTTCGCTTTCGCAGATTTCGGCTTCGTGAATGGCCTGATCCAGATGCTCGATGGCCTTGACGCGGTGCCCATGAAAGTCGTGCTCCGCGGTCTCAAGATGGTGTTTGGCATTGTGCATGGCCTCGAGCGCCTCGGTAATGTGCGGATGCGGCGGCATGGGCGCCACGGCGGCAGCGGTGGCCGGCATCGGCGCTACGGCGGCAGGAGCAGCCGCGGCTTTCGGCTGCAACACGACCGCCGAAAACACCAGCGTCAGGATCACCGTTGCTGCAATCACCGCAAAGAAACTGGCAACACTCATTTTCTTCATAGTTCCTCCTCGTCCGACTTGCGGCTCGGACGCAACCGGTGTAATTCCCTCGATGCCACGGATATACTCACCCACAGTTTCAAAGAGGACGCCCGCGACACCCGCACAGTATAGCCGCAGGGTCCGGCATCCGGGGCTGTGCAAAACATTTACTTTGTGGATGCGAGGTTAGGGACCCGTCGCTAGTCCCTAGCCCCTGGCCTCTGATTTCAGGAACTCCACCAGGGTGCGGTTGAACTCTTCCGGACACTCTTCGTAAGGCAAATGCCCGACGCCGGAGAACACGACGCGTTGGACAGAAATAAAGTGCCGCGCTAGGGGCTCGATGGATGAGGCGTAGACCGCCGGATCTTTGCTTCCCCACATCAGCATCGTGTGGATTGGAGCAAGCTGTGGCAACAGCGCCTCCAGTTCCTCGAGATCCCGTCCCCAGGTGCCCACAATGCTGAGCGCATGTTCGAACAATCCGGGAAGGGCGAGCGGGGCTTTGTAGCCCGCCAGACTGCCCGGGGGAATTTTGCTGCGGTCGCCGAACATGCGTCCATGCCAGTAGGGGTAAAGAGAAGGGATGCCAGTGAGAACGGAGCGGACTATGGCTGCACCCCACGGAGTTCCAGCGATGGCGGCCAGCCTGCGCCCCTGCGATGAATAGGGGTTCACTGGCGCAACCAGGATCAGGCTGCGAATGCGCGGATGGGCGCGTCGCAGCGATTCTGCCGCCGCGCACATCGCCACCGCTCCGCCGCGCGAAGTGCCCAGCAGATCCAGCGATGTAATGCCCAGCTTTTCGGCAAACTGCAACAGGCGCAACGCCGTGGCGCGCATCGAGTGGTCGATGCGCGGGCGGTCGGAAAAGCCCGCGCCCAGCATGTCTGGCGCGTAAACCGTGCGATAAGGCGCCAGCGCCGGCATGGCATAGCGCCAGGAAAACGAATATCCCATCAGGCCGTGCAGCAGAATCAGCGGCGGTCCGCTCCCGGCCTGCAGATAGCGCAGGCGAGCCCGGTCGAAATCCATCCAGCACTCTTCGATTCCTTCCCCCACGCCCGGGCTGAAAAGGGGCGCCGCTGGCCGAACTCCCCGATCCTCACCTGATTCCGCTTTCTGCATGGAGAAATCTTTCCGCGCCGGGGACAACTCTTTCCTGCCTTTTCCGATTCTATCTAAGGTGAAACAAGCCTCTGTCGCTTCACTTGGGGAGCTTCGGCTCCCCGTTTTTTATGGTCTCCGCCAGCCTTTCAAGGGAGATGCACACGGGAAACGGCATTCCAAAAACAAGAACTCGGATACCAAAGCTGGAAGAGCCTTCGAGCCTCATACACCAAGGTTCCAACAATACTTTCCGGCTCTGACCGTAAATCCTCTGATCACAAATTCTGGTCACAAATAATGATGTCATTCCGAACCGGCGCGAAGCGGCGGTGAGGAACCTGCTGTTTGTCCAAGATCAGCACCTTTCCGCTCGATCACGCCGCTTGCTTCTGCTTCTTCCCCAGCAATTTCTTCAACACCCGAATTCCCTTATCAACGTGCTTTTCTTCGAGCAAAAAAGGAGGCAGAAAGCGCACGACCGTGTCCTGCGTGCTGTTGAAAAGCACGCCCTCGGCGAGACCTGCATCGACAATCGGGCGAGCTGGAACTTCTAGTTGAATGCCCTGAATGAATCCGCGGCCGCGTACGCCGACGGCGGCTGCGCGTTTCCCCACCAGCCCCAGGAGTTCCTGGCGCAAGTAGGCGCCAACCTTGCTGACATTTTCCAGCAGCTTTTCTTCCTCCACAATCGCCAGGAATTCCAGCGCGACGCGGCAAGCCAGCGGACCTCCGCCAAACGTGGTGCCGTGCTGTCCGGGCGCAATGGCGTTGGCAAATTCTTCTTTCGCGATGAAAGCACCCAGGGGCAAGCCGGCGGCGAGCGGCTTGGCAATCGCGACGATGTCGGGAGTCACGCCGAAACCTTGGAACGCGAACATCGTTCCGGTGCGCCCCAGACCGCACTGAATCTCGTCGAAAATCAGCGCTGCCTTGTGGCGATCGGCCAGAGCGCGGCATTCTTGCAGGAATTCTGCGGAGCATTCGTAAATTCCGCCTTCCCCGAAAATCGGCTCCAGGACAATCGCGCAGGTGTTGTCGCTAATGGCAGCACGCAGGCCGTCGAGGTCGTTCTGCTTCACGAACGTGACGTCTTCGAGCAGCGGCTCGAAGCCTTTGCGGTGCTTGTCCTGCCCGGTGAGCGAGAGCGCGCCGAAAGTACGCCCGTGATAGGAGCCCTCGAGCGCCACCAGCCGGCATTTGGCTTCGCCGCCAGTGCGATGTCCCGCCAGCCGCGCCAGCTTGATGGAGCCTTCGATGGCTTCGGTGCCGCTGTTCTGGAAGAATGCCCGATCAAGTCCGGAAAGTCCGCACAGCTTTTGCGCGAGAACCCCTTGGAACTCGTGATAGTAAAGATTGGACACGTGAATGAGTTTGGCGGCTTGCTCGCGAATGGTCTTCACGATGCGCGCATGGGCGTGGCCCAGCGCGTTCACGCCGAGTCCAGAAACAAAATCGAGATATTTGTTGCCCTCAATGTCCCAAAGGAATACGCCCTTGCCACGTGCAAGGACCACGGGATAACGACTATAGGTCGTCAGCAGGAATTGCCGTTCACGTTCTGCAATTTGATCGAAGGCGGTTGGCGAGGCAGAAGCCGGAACAACAGAAGAAGCAGTCATGAGGACCTCCAGGAAGATTCGATTCTACCGGAAGGCAGGACCGCGCATGGGCCGGGCCGTGCCGAGAACCCTGTCATGCACTTCCCTTCGCCGGTCTTTGCTCCCATCATCGAGTAACGCAATCGTTCCAAGCGCAAAAATGCTCCTCGAACGGCGTGGTTGCCTGCGGCATAAAGTACACGGGCCAGTCTTCGCCAGCTTTGATGGCGTCACCGGCGGCATGATCCTCGATCTCAGCGATCAAGGCCTGTCGATGCAGACGGCCGTCCCGCTCGAGGCAAACCAACGTCTTCATCTGCGCCTCGATCTCCCGACGAACGATCTTCCAAAGAACGATCCGCGCAATAACGATCTGCGCAACCCGGAAGCCTTCGAGACTACCGGCTACGTTGCCTGGGCCGATGCCTTAGGCCGCGCCGGCGTGCGCTTCTCCGAACTTCCTGCCGAGGCGCGCCAGCGCCTCGACCAATGGCTCACCTGGAACGACCAGGCGCCCAGTCGCAGGGCGCCCAAGCTCACTTTCGACTCACCACCACCGCCGTACCAGCGCACCGCTTCGTCTGCAGCTTCAACGGCAGGTTCAACGGCCAACCCGCGATCCATCAGTTTGGAAGCCAGTTTGGAAGCGGAGGCCGCTTCCGAAGAATCCAATGGCGCAGCACCGGCCTCGGCCACAATTCAATATGAGTTTCATTCGCTCGGCCCGGACCTGAACGTCGCGCTCGAAATCGTCAGCGAACGCGCGCGGACTCTCCTGCGCGGCACCGGCGCTGCCGTCGCGCTGGTCGACGGCGGGCCGATGAACTCAGAAGGCATGCCATCCCGGCGCATGCTCTGCCGCGCCAGTGTGGGAGACGGCTGTCCGCCGCTCGGCACCTTGGTTGACGTCAACGCGGGTTTCACCGGAGAGTGCGTCCGCGCCGGCAAGGCCATGCGTTGCGACGACGCGGAAACCGACGCTCGTGTCGAGGCCGAAGTCTGCCGCCGCCTCGGCATTCGCTCCATCGTGGCCGCTCCTATCCACTACGAGGGTGAGGTCGTCGGGTTGATTGAAGTCTTCTCCTCTGTAGCTTTCGCCTTTGACGAAGGCGACCTCGCGGTGCTCGAGCGTCTGGTCCGCACAGTGCTGCTCTTGCTGAGTCAGCAGTATCAAGGCTTGCGGGTATAATCTTTTCCGCGCTTACTCCGCGGCCGCAGGTGCAACGTGTCCAGCATGGTAATTCCAAAGGCGCCCCTCCCACCCAGCAGGCGCGCTGCCCGCATCGCACTGGTCGAGCGGCACGTTCGACTCGAGAATGATCACGATCTGGAAGGCGTTCTCGGCACCTTCGGAGAAACTGCGCGCTACGATGATGAGCCCTGGGGCGACCACTACGAAGGCCGGGACGGCGTTCGCGCTTTTTACGAGCAACTAATGAAGGCGCTGCCCGATCTCGAGATCGACGTGCGCCGGCGGCATGTGACCGATGAAGCCATCGTTCTGGAAGTCGTGATTCGTGGAACGCATTTCGGCGCCTGGCGCGGCCTCAGCGCTACCGGACGAAAGGTCGAGTTTCCCCTCTGCGGCATTTACACCTTCGACGACCAGGACCGGCTGGCGGGAGAGAAAATCTACTACGATCGCGGAACCGTGCTGCGCCAGCTCGGCGTTTTTCATGAGCCACAAAGCGCCCTGGGACAGCTCGCCATTCTGGCGACCCATCCCGTCACAATAACCCGTGCCTTGGCGCGGAAACTCCTGGGCAGTTCATAAATGGCCGTCTGGATGAGCGCGGGCCAATGGATCCGCTAAACTCACCTGAATCACTTTTCACCAAGCTATTTCAGTTCCGTAAGCAGAACCGTCACAGAGGACGTTGTGTTGTTCGCCACAGCCACGTCGGGAAGGCCGCTGGAGCTGAACTCGCCCAACGCTGCTCCCAGTGGATCGGTCCCGGCGGAAAAACTCTGCGCTTTTTCAAATTTACCTTTGCCTTTTCCCAGAAGCAGCGAGACCGTGTTGCTGCCGGCATTGGAGGTAAGCAAGTCGGGCGTGCCATCGCCGTTGAAGTCTGCGACAAGGATGGTGTCGGGAATCGATCCAGTCTCGGGGCTCGTGGCCGTAGGCGTGAATTCGCCCTTACCGTTGCCCAGCAGTACCGTAATTGTTCCCGCGTTCGGATAACCATAATTCTGGTTCGACACAACCAGGTCGGGGATGTCGTCACCATTGAGGTCGCCAACGGCAATCGACAGCGGCTCAACGCCCGTGGCCGGCTGCGCTGCTACTTTTGTGAATGTGCCGTTGCCGTTGCCCAGAAGGATGGTCAGGTTTTGGCTGGAATAATCGACCACGGCCAAATCCTGTTACCGTCCAGGTTGAAATCGCCGATGGCGATTGCCGTAGGCGTGCCTGAAATCGAGATCGTTGACTTTTTCGTGAACGTTCCATTCCCGTTGCCCAGCAAAATTGTGACCGACTCACCACCGGGATTGACCAGCGCCAAATCAGGCTTGCCATCGTTATTAAAATCCGCGGTGGCGATAACGAAAACAGAAGGAGCCGAGATAGGCGTGAGCGGAGTGAACGTGCCGTCGCCATTGCCGAGCAACACCTGCACCTCGTTGGCGTCGGGCAGCGAAATCGCCAGGTCGAGATTGCCGTCGCCGTTGAAATCCGCGACCACTGCATTGTTCACGTTTTGCCCGGTCAGGGTGACCGCCGGTCCCTGGGTAAACGTTCCGTTCCCATTGCCCAAAAGAATCGTGAGGTCGCTCAGTGAAGTACCGATGCTGTATACGGAAACCGCGAGGTCGAGGTTGCCGTCTCCGTTGAAGTCGCCGACGGCGACGGATTGCGGATAGGGATTGGTCGCCGGTGTGCTGCCTACGACGAACTTGAAGCCGGAAGCAGCCGCGCGCGTCTGGCTCAAGGCAAGCGGACACAGGAAAGAAATTACCGCTCCAATGGAAAGCGTGAAAAAGATCAACCTAGGACTCTTCATTAGTGCGCTCCTCCCTGGCAAGGTTAAAAACGTAAGGCCGTTACCGGAAAGCCTTTAATCGTCATCGGGGTCGCTGGCAACGTTGGAACTGGATTTGCACGTGGCGTCGTTCCATGGCGAAGCAATCGTCGTAAACGGAATCGGCGAACTAGTGAAGTTGAACATGTCGCTCAACGAATTGGGAGCGTCCGGAGCGTAACTGTCGGCATAGAGTCCCGTAATCTGCCCCAGACCATAATTATTCTCGATAAACCGCAGAAGGCTGCCGAAGTCGTGCGTGGTGTGGGAAATATAGGCCGGCTTGGAATAAGGCGAAATCACGATCAGCGGCACGCGGAAACCGTAGACGTATGCGGACCCCCAACTGCTGCCGTTATTGACCAACTTCGGAGGCACGTGATCGTACCACCCTCCCCAATCGTCCCAAGTAATGATGATGACGGTGTTCGGCCAGTACGAACTGGTTCCGATGGCATTAACGATCTCTGTCACCCACGAAGGCCCACAACCATTGTTGCTGCGCGCGTGGTCGGAGTCGTCGCCGGTGGGGATGACCCAGCTAACCGCTTGCAGCGTATGGTTAGGAATGTCGGTGGTCAGAAGCTGCGACTCGGTCTGAGTTTGGTTCACCACCACTTTGAACGGCGCTGCCGTGTAATCGGCCCCTGCGCATACCGGGTTGGGATCGCCATAGCCGGGACTGACCTCGCACATGTGGCTGATGGCAGTCGGAGCAGTCCAGATGCTGCCCACGGACGGCGCGTAATAGCGCCAGGTTATGCCGGCGTTATCGAGCAGATCGGTCAGGGTCTGATGTTCGAAGCAAAGGTTGGAAATACTGCTTTCGGTCCCAGCGGAGTTGATAATGTCGACCGTGGTGGTGGACGCCGCCAGACAACCGGCGACCGTGGTCGATACGTCGGGCGACGGGTTCTCTGCGACGAAATCGGAAATGTAATCTGAGTTGTCGGCGGTCCCGGGCGTCGACGTTCCCGACAGAATGAATTGATGCGCCGGAAAACTTGGCCCTTCGTTGGTTTGGAACATCTCATCGCCAAAGGCGTAGGTTTGCGCCATCTGCAGGTACGATCCGTTCGCTCCTGAAGTTGGTCCCGCGATGTCGGCCGGATCGACATAGAAATATTGTGGATCGGTGGGGCAGGCGGGGGAGCCGGAATTCACCGTGCACTCGATCTGGGCGGCGCCATCCATCGCGCAGGTGTTGGTGGTGGTATTCAGGTCGCACATTTCGACGAAAGCGGAGTGGGCGTGGCTCAGGTCGTAGTAGTCCGGGCTGTTGTCGTTGCCGGAAGTGCCGAGGTCGATCACGCCGGGCTGGGTGACGCCGGTGGAAGACTGGTTGTTCAGCCAGTTGCTGGTCTGAATGTTGTATTGCGTCGCCGTCGGAGTCGTGCTGCAGGCGCTGGGCGATCCGTAGGGCGCAATGCACAAACCCTGAAACAGATTGTCGGGCGTCCGGTTCTCCTGAAAAATAATGACGACGTTCAGGATCGCACCCGCCGCGGTCATGGTCAAAGTCTGGGAACCGTTGCTCGGTGCCAGATGATTGGCGTCGCTCGCGGCCACCATGATCGAGTAGCTTCCGCCCGGCGTGCTGGTCGTGGTCGAGACCGTAAGCGTGGATGTGCCAGAGCCCGATCCCGTGATGCTCACGCTCGAAGGCTTGAATGCGCAGGTCGGCGCGGGAGTCCCGCCGGTAACGCTGCTGCAGGAAAGGGTGACCACGCCCGTGTAACCATCCGTCGGACTTACGGTGAGAATCGAGGTTGAGGTATTTCCCGCTGTGATTGAGCCGGGATTCAGCGCACCGGCGAGAAGCGTATATCCGGGGGTCAGCGGCGGCGGGCTCGACGAACTCCCACCACATCCCGAAAGATTCACCAACAAAGCACCTAGCCCGAGCATCGCCCCGCAAATCGACCAGAAACGTCCCCTCATGTTCGCTAACCGCTCCCTATGCAGATGATGCAAAATGTTGCAGTTCGCTCTCAACTTCCCTATCTCAACCTCTGTGTCTCAACCCTGTTCCCCGGATTTCCACTCGCCGATAGAAACAAAAGGTTTCCCTCCCGTCAGTGCCGAACATCCGGCTGTCCCCGGCTCGACAGGCATAAGAACCTGACTGTGGCCGCAAGGGAGAGAGCAAAGCGCGCGAACCGACGATTTTTCATCCTGCCTCCGGCCCCGCGTTGGAGGCTGGTTTCATGGTATATGACCGCCGCTCGCGGTTCTAGTGCGCGCTAGTAAAGGGGGGGCGCGCCTTCGGGGCGCGTTTTCCAGCGGCGGTGCACCCACAACCACTGCTCGGGATATTTCCTCACATAATCCTCAATCACCTTGGTAAACATTTGCGTATTGGCGGCGATGTCGGCCTCGAGAGCGCCGCTGCGAATCAGCTTCAGTGCGGGATCGAAGCGGAGGCGATACTTGCGCAGCTTTTCATCCCAGATCGTAAAAGTTGGAACGACGGCCGAGTCGGTTTTGAGGGCAATGCGCGCCAGCCCGCTCGCCGTACAGGCGGAAACGCCCAAGAAGTCGACGAAGATACCCTGGGGCGGAGTCATATTCGTATCCATCAATATACCGACCACTTCGCCGGCGCGCATCGCAGCCAGCAGCCCGCGCACAAAGTCGTCTTTGGACACAACTTTATTGCCGTGGCGCATGCGCATCGACTGCAGCATGCGGTCAAGATAAGGATTGTCCATGGGCCGCATCACCACGTGCATCCAGTGCCCGTGCAGAGAATGTGTGAAGGCCGAAAGCTCCCACCCGCCGAAATGCGCAGTCAGAAACAGCACGCCCTTGCCCCGCGCATGGGCTGCGAGGAAATTCTCCAGCCCGTCGTAGATCACCACCTGCTCGACGTTCTCCAGGGTGTAGCGGGGAAACTGGCAGACCTCGGCCAGCTGCCGGCCCAGCGCAGTGAACTCGCCGCGGAGAATGCGCTTGCGCTCGCCTTCCTTTTTTTCCGGAAAGACCATGGCAAGGTTGCGCATCCCCACGCGCCGCAGGCGAAAATGCAGCAGATAGACGAGCTGAGCGATGCCGATGGCAAGCGCCCGTGAGACACCGCGGGGCAAAATCTGCAGGATCTTCAGGAACGGCCAGGCTGCCGCGTATTCGAGTTCGCGCCGCATCAGGAGATCCGTGGATCGTGGTCAGCGGTCAGTAAGCTCAGGGCCGGCCACGGACCACACCCCACTGGCCGCTGTTTGATTACTTTCCCGCTTCCTGCGCCCACTTGGCCAGCGTGGTCAAGAAAGGATTCGCCGTGGCCGGAGCTTCCACCTCCCCGGTAAGAGCAGCTCTGAAGGTCACCATGTGTCCGTAAAACTCGCGCGTGCTCGGCTTGTCCTGGTGGATGGCGGCTCCGTTCAAGGTCAGCCCGGCAAAAACGCCGCGGGCGCGGGAATAAGTGAGCACCTCGGCACGCATCTTCCAGTCGGTGTCGCCTTCGGCCTCACGGCCCACCGGACCGGCGGCCACCGAAGCATCCGCTCCCAGAGTGAACTGGCTCGACAACAGATGCTGCATTCCCTGCTTGTTCATAATGAGCATGATCAGGTCGACCGCCTGCCCGCCAATCTGCAATCCGAAGCTCCCGCCCTCCACCCGGAAGAACGCGGGTGCGCTCCAGCCTTTCGGCGTGCGGCAGCTGGCCAGGCCGCGCCCATACTTGCCGCCGAAAATGAACCCGCCCTTCAGCATTGACGGCACCACCGCCACGCATTCCGAATGGCTCAGGATGCTCTGCGGGATTCCCTTGTCGGCAGCCCCTTGGATTTCATTCAATACGTCCGCGGCGGCCTGCACCCGATCCGCGGCTTTCGAGTCTTTTCCCGATTCGTCGGCAGCAAACGTTACGCAGCACAGGGATACGATCAGCAACAGCAAGGCAAGCTTCTTCATCGTCCTTTCACCGCCATTTCCTGGGATTTGTTTAGTTCGATTGTAAATGAAGACGGGGAACTCCATCTGCTAGTCAATGAGGTATGCCGGCGCAAGCGAGGTCCCCCGACTAGAGAGCTCCACTTGATGCTAAATGCCGCCCGGCAGTTCGGGACTCGGGACTAGAAAAAAATGCGGGGCTGAAAGCAGTGACCCTAATCGCCACTCTCAACCCCGTCTCCCAGGTTCTGTGGTAGGTGAGGCGAGTATGCGCCAGGAGATGCCTGCCCACAAGATTACCAAGGTCACTGTACCAGGCAAACTTTCAGGGTTGGTCGTCTAGCATCTCCGCTCGCCACGTGTTTCTCATTCCTCCGGCAAACTTGGGCCATTGCCCCCGGAGCCCTCCGTTCGGTTCCATATCTTGGATTGCATAAAGCTTCCCGTCGGCGCTGAGCGCATAAACGGTGCCGTCTGGCCCAATCGTCGGCGAATAAACTGGCCCGCCAGTCTTGTACCGCCATTTTGCCTGCCCGTCCGGCCCGACGGCATACAGGTAGTGGTCGTCGCTGCCGAAGAAAATGGTTCCATTCTTTGCGATCGCCGGAGTCGAGTGCACCCTATCGCCCGTGGAAAATTTCCACTTCAACTCGCCGTCCGGATTCAGCGCATATAGGTTGCCGTCCTCCGAGCCACAGAAAATGGTTCCATCACTCGCGATCGCCGGCTGCCCCGCCCAATACCCCGGGGTCGGAAACGACCATAAAGTCAAATCGCCGCCGGGTTTCATCACCATGAATCGGTCTTTACACCCCACATACCGCAGCCCATCGCTGCCAAACGCGGGCGGATGGCAATCTTGCGGCACGCTGAACTCGGCATCCCACCACTCCTGGCGAAGGACCGGGTCGATGGCTTTGCCCACAGTCTCCGGTGGATAACCTTCCGGCAGAAGGAAAGCCGGCGGAGTTTGATCCCAAATGACAAAGATCGAGCCATCTTTGAGCAGTCCCGTCTGCAGCACTCTGCTGACGGCCGAGTTGAAGACCTTGCCCTCACCATTGGCATCTACACGGGAAAGGCCGGCGGTGTGAGTTTCGTACCTGCTCTTAAAATCGAACCAGATGTGGCCGTCGTCGGCGATGAACACATACAAAACCGGCTGGTAGGGTGCCTGGAAGTTGACTCCAAACTCCGTGTTCTCATGGAACCATTTCTGAGTTCCATCTGGATTCAATGCATAGAGTCCCCTTGCGCCGCCGACGTAGATCGTGCCATCGGCATCAATGGCGGGGGAATGTTCGGGCAGGTGGTCCGGGATCCTCGGATCGCATCTTCGGACGGCGCCACTCCATCGCGGATCGCTCGGTTTCACGCAGTCCTGCACGATGGAGTTCATCGTGACGAATTCCCATTTCTTGACGGGTGTGGGAGACCCAAAGAGGGAAGCTTCTTTGAGATGGGCCCGACCGACAATTGCAACCGCAACGCTGACCGCAGCCACGCCGAAGGTAATTGCAACGGGAACTCTCATCGCAAGTCTGGCCCGCTCCCGGGAAAGGGATGCGGAGGCTCGGCGCCTCTACTTCGTCGCCACCAGCGAATGCGTAATGGCATGCACCGACAGCGCAATGCGGTTCTGCACCCCGACCTTGCGCATCAGTTTGGCAACGTGCGCTTTCACCGTGCGTTCTTCAATGCCCAACTGGCCGCCAATCTCTTTGTTGGAGCGTCCGGCCACCAGCATCTCCAGCACTTCCTTTTCGCGGTCGGTAAAGGTGACCCGGCCCGCGGGAAAGATCCTTCCAGGCGACGAGGACACACGCTCGATGAACATGGAAAGCACCCGCCGCGGCGCCCATACCGATCCTTGATGCACCACACGGATGGCCTGGGCAAATTCTGCCGGGGTGGCGGCTTCGTCGACGTATCCTTTCGCACCGGAGGCGATCGCTTTCAGAATGGTCTCTTCATCAATGCCGGAACCGGTCACAATGATGCGTAAGTCCGGACGGGTCGCCTTCAGCCCGGCCATTAAATCGAACAAATTCTGTCCGGAGCGGTTACCCAACAAAATCAGATCGATGCCCGGCAGCGTACTGATCTCGGGCAACGCAGCCGAGACGAGCTCGAACTCGGGCTCGGCATCGAACAACGCGCGAAATCCAACGAAGCGAAGAGGATCGCTTTCTACGACCGCGATTTTGATGACCGGTTTTCTGCCGACAGCTGGCTTCATAGTTTTCCCTAATGGGGTTAAGTTCTTCTACTCAGCATAGTAATAATTCGTCACGGGATAAAGAGAAGGTGACCTAAGGGAAATTACGGGAGTAACATGGAAATTCAAGCCAAAACGGGCATGCATCAAGCCGTTACGGCCGGCGAATCGAGCCCGTTTCTGCCAACTTTTGCGGAGCGAGTCCGAAAAACGTACAATACGCGTCGCCTATGGGAGACGCCATGAAACGATACGCACTCATCCTTCTGTTTGCAGTTGGCTTCGCCGCTCCACTGCTCGCTCAGCAGGCGCCGGCGCTGCCGCCCGAGCAGAACGCAGCCGAATACAAACCGAAATATGCGAATGATCCGGCCCGTTCCGAGTCCGAGTTCGCGGCCCTGGCCTACATGCGCGTCGTCATCCGCGCGCAGCGTGCGTTCAACAAGCAATATGGACACTACGCCATCACGCTGCCCGAACTGGTGCACTCCGGCTCGTTCACCAGGCGCATGGTCGATCCCCATCGCGGAGACTACACCGCCGGCTTCAAAGGCAAAAAAGACAGTTTCATTCTCACCATGACGCCACAAACGCTCGATGCAACGCACCGCTC
>Ga0187781_10001637_pt1 | contig 17030 bp, 14 predicted proteins | sample 0715_SJ02_MP02_2_FD_132447 | JGI IMG/M metagenome (GOLD analysis project Ga0187781, IMG submission 132447) | Tropical peat soil microbial communities from peatlands in Department of Meta, Colombia - 0715_SJ02_MP02_20_MG | ecosystem: Environmental > Terrestrial > Soil > Wetlands > Peat | place... | reverse complement strand
ATCGGCAATCGGCATCTTGTCGGCCGACGACGGCGCGCCGTTGCCGCTCGGGGATCCGACCGGCACGTCATCCTCGGCCGATCCGCCGCCGCTCGGCTGCGGTCCGGGCGGCGCCGCCGACTCGCCCGGCGTTTTGTTGCCGGCGGAAGGCTGCGCTCCGCCGCCATTGCCGTTGGTGCCGGGCTGCGGCGGCGTGTCCGGCGTTGCCGGCGCATCGACATTGCCGAGAATGATCGGCAGGCCATCCTTGCCGGTGCCGATGACCACGACCTTGGCGTTGCGCGACTGCGCGAGCGCGAGCGTGGCTTCGATGCCGCGCCAGCGCAGGTACGAATCGGAAATGCCCTGACTGACGGTACGCTGGAACGCGGCGATGCCGTTCGCCTCGATCTGCTTGCGCTTCGACTCCTCGGCCTCGCGTTCGACGCGGAATTTGTACTCCTGAATAAGATAGAACTGCTCGGTCTGTCGATTGATGGCGCCGACGATCGCCGGCGGCAATTCGATGCTCAGCACCAGGGTATCGAGGATCTGGATCGAGCCGCGCAGGAAGTCGTTATAGTGCTTGGGGTCCGGCTGCTCGGTGGCCTCGGGCTGCACCAATTTATCGAGATTGGCGCCTAGGCTCTTTTGCGTGTTGGCGAGAATTTCCTGCTGGATGACATCGCGCGAGGTGTAGACCTGCTGCGCGGTGTACAAGGAGAAGACCTCGCGCGCCTGGCTGCCGATTTCCGGGACGATCACCGACTGCAAATAGTCGGGGCCGATGAACTTGTGCAGCACGGCGACGGAGTGATGCAGCAGCTGGTAACGCACATTGATCTGCGCGGTCACGTTCACGCCGTCTTTGGAGATGGCATTGATGGTTTGGTTCGTCGATTGCAGCCGCAGATCGTAGAGGAACAGCTTGTCCCAAGGGGCGATGATGTGAAGGCCTTCCTCACGCAACTCGCGCGGGTCGAGCACCGTGCCGCGGCCGACAAAGCACCAGCAATAGATGTCGAAGCCGTTGAAACGCTTCCACAGGACGCCGACCCGGCCGCTCGGAACCGTGATCACCACGTAGGGCCAGAGCACGATGATGAGCAAGAGCGTCACCATCAACGAGAAGGAGATGCCCGGCAGGTGCCGCCAGACAAAACGCCATACTCCGCGCGGCTTCGGCGGCGGCGTGTCGTCGAGGGACTCTGGATACCTGGCCATCAGCGGCTCCCCGTCGAACCCTATCGCCTACCGTTGAGCGTCGAACGCTGATCGACAATGCGGCCTTCGTCCATGCGGATCCTCCGCGCCGGCAATTCCAGTTCGTCAAGATAGCGGTCATCGTGGGTAATCACCACGACCGTCTTTCCCGCCTGCATCAATTGCGGCAACAGCTCGTCGTAGAATTTGCGCCGGAACTCCGGGTCCTGTTCGGCGGTCCATTCGTCGAGCAGGAGGATCGGCCGCCGCTCCAGCAGGCTGACGATGAGGGCGAGCCGCCGCCGTTGGCCGCTGGAGAGATCCAGCGTGCGAAACTCGCCGTGGGAAAGGCCGGTCTTGGCTTCGAGCCGGAACTGGGCCAGCAGTCGGCCGACCTCGGCCGGGTCGGGTTCCGGTATGCCGTAGAGGCGGTGAAACAGGTGGTAGTCGAAAAAAATCGCCGAGAACAACGAGCGATAGGAATCGCGCGTGTCGTTGTTGACGTGCATGCCGTCGAGCGTGATCTCGCCGGAATCGGGCGGGTAGAGCCCGGCCAGCACCCGCAGCAGCGTCGATTTCCCCGAGCCGTTGCCGCCGGTGATGAACACCAGCTCACCCGACCGCAGGGTGAAGTCGATCGGCCCGATGTGGAACGCGATGTCGGAGAATTTGTCGACGTAGCGGAACACGATATTGCGCATCTCGATGACGCCGAAATGCGTCAGCACTCTGGTCTCGTCCGGCAGGACCGCGGCGGTGGCGCTGAGATCCTCCACCAGCTTTTGCAGCCGGTCCGCCGCGGCGTTGGCGTTGAGCAGGATCGGGATCGATTGCACCAGGCCGAAGCAGGCGCCGACCACGAACAACAGCGCCGTGGTCGCTTTCGGGATCGAGGCGCCGCCGAGCGACTCGCCGAATCGCGGGGCCGCGAACACCACGGCGCCGAGCAGCACATACATGTAGCTCTGCACCGACACGATCTGCCGGAACGTCTGCACCTGAGCGCCGATCTTGATGTTGGCCGCGGCTCGTGACACCTCGACGGCGTCGTCGAACAACGCGACGCTGCGCGCATTGTTGAGCCGCACCTCCTTGAAGCCGTCGAGGAAGTCGTCCATGCGGTCGAATAGCTGGCGCTCCTGATCCGCCGCCCGTGCGCGCTCGATCGCCAGGCGTCGGCTGCGCACGTGGAAGACCGTTCCGGCGATGCCGACGATGACCACGCTCATGATGAACGCAGCGAGCGACAGATACGCCACATAGATCGAGATGAAGAAGATCAGGACGACGCTCTGCATCGAATAGACCAGCGTATTACTGGCCTGCGTCAGCACCCCGGCATCGCTGTTGATGGCGGCGACGATCCGCGACCGGCCGATGTCGTCGATCGAAAGCAGCTCCGAGCGGCGGACCGCATCCATCAGGCGCACGCGCATCTTGTGGATGATGGCCTCGATCTCGGCGGTGATCGTCGTGGTCACATACGGTTGCGACCAGATGAACAGCGTCAGCGCGACTAGGAACAGCGCGATCGCCCAGAGGCTGGAGTTCTCGCTCTCGCCCGCCGCCTGCGCTCCGGCATTGATCGCGGCGAGCACTGCGGCGCTACTGATGCCGCCAATGGCGGCCATGAACAGCAGCTTGCGCAGTGAGCCGCGCATTTCACGGCGGACGAGCTGCAGGAAGGACATTGATGCGCTGTCGCCCGTCTACATTCCCACAAGGCGCCGCCGGTACGCCGAACCTCGCGCTCGCGGAGAACGTCGGTTTACTCTCGGGGGCGCCATTCGACGTGCCGCGATGGACCGGTCAGGAACAGGACCGGGAGCACCACCAGCGGCGTAGTGATGAGCGCGATGAAAAACGTTCCCACGAACCCCGTGCGCCGATGCACGCCGCAAAGTCCGGTGAGGACGCACAAGATGATGTAGACGATTGCTTCGAGCATGCGGCTCGGTCTCGTCGCTCAACGGTTGTCGCGCTTCGGTCGCCGCGGCCGTTCGACAGGCCGGCATCCGGCGCGTGCGTTTTAGGAACGGGTCGCGGCCGCCCCAGTCGTCGATCCGCCGGAGCTCTTGGTGCGCGAGTCCCACATCTCTTTGTGGGATTTTACGAACTCGCGATAATCCGGAGGGTTGAAGTCAAGCAGCGTGCCGCCCGATTCGAAGTGCTGAATAAAAGCCTTGCCGATCCCATAGGTGGCGCCGGCGGAAAGCACCGGCGTGACAAAGCTGCCAACGATCGTGCCGACGAACGGCACCGCCTTGAGCAGGCTGAAGGCGCCGATGCCGCTGGTCGTCGGCACCAGCGCGCCGGCGAGCGCCGCGATCAGCGCCTTGCCGCGATTCTCCGAAAACGGCACTTCGTAGATCTGCGAAAGCCGGCGCAGCATCTGGACCTGAAGTCCGCCTACGGCAACAACATCGATGATCGGCATCGGTATGATACCGGCGACGCCGGACCAGATGGCGAAACGGTCGACCAGCCTCGAAGCCACTTCGTTGCGCGGCTCGGCTGTGGCTGATGCCGTCGAGCTCGTCTCCACGGACGCGGTCGATTTCTCTGCCATGGCGGATCCTTTCTTGTCGTCCCCCGGCGGGGCCCGCCCCTCGATCGGGCCGCTACGAAACTTGCGCCGGCTCCATCCACGAGAGACTGAAAACCCTATCATGGTGGGTAGGCGGTGCCAAGCGTTCGCGACGGCGGCCGACTTCACGCTGCGTGCATCGACATGGAATTTGGCGCTGCCCTTGCCCTGTTCGACCTCGATCCCATAGAATGCCGACGAGTGGGATTGCTCTCTGAGACTGAACGATGCAGCCGAGCGGATCGGACAAAACGTCGGGCAGTGCTGCCGAAGCGCGGACGTGGGAGCCGCCGGCGCTGACGAAATTGGCGATCGGCACGGAAACAAAATCGTCCGGCAAGAATGAGTCCGAAGCCGAGTCGACGAGCTCCGGCGGTCAACGTGTTGAGCCCGGCGGCCCGGCAGCGCCGGCGACGAAGCTCGGATTTTCCTTCGAGTGGGCGTTCCCGCTGGCGGCGCGGCTCGAACCTTAAATCGCGGTTTCGCTCCGGGCAGGCTGTTCCGCTCCGGGGCGGCCGACATGGTCCACTCCCGATCGCAGCCTGGTGCGAGACGGCCTTGCGCGTCACCGTCGATAGCATTCTGGTTCAAGCGAGCGAGCCGAAAGCGGCCGAGCTCGACGGCGGTGTCGTCGTGCTGAGCGCGCGCGCCGGCGCTTATTTCGGCTTCAACGGCGTGGCCAGCGAAATCTGGCGGATGCTTGCCGAGCCCTGCCGGGTCAGCCGGATTTTTGACGCGCTGCGCGAGGACCATGATGTCGATCCGCAAACCGTGGCCCGCGATGTGATGCCGTTCCTGCAAACGCTCCTCGAGCAAAAACTGGTCCGGGTGAGCGATCCGGCCGACGCGCGATGACGCCGAAAACGATGCGGCGCCGCTATCTGCGCGAAGCGGCTGTCGGCGTGTTTTTGGCGCAGCTTGCCGTGCGCTTCATTCCCCCGGCGCGCCTCTTCGCCTGGGCCGAGCGGCCGCCGCGTCGCGTTCGCCGCTTCGCAACCGATGAAGCGCGGTGGATAGCGTGGGCCGTGGAACGCGTCGGCGGGGGTGCGCGGCTGAATTCCGCGTGTCTGCCGCGGGCGCTCGCGGCGCAAGCCATGCTGCGTCGGCGCGGCATCCCATGCCGGCTGTGCCTCGGCGTCGCTCGCGAGGGTGGCGGGTTGCTCGCGCATGCGTGGTTGGAGATCGGCCAGGACAAGATTGTCGGCGGCCCCGAGGCTGACGGCTTCACGCGCCTTGCCGAATTCGGCGGAGCGCGCTGATGCGGGTGGTGCGTCTGCCATGAGCGCCATAGCCGGCCTCGTACGTTTCGACGGCCGCGGCGTCGCGCGGCATGACCTCGAACGCGCCGCCAGTGCGCTGCGCCAGTACGGCCCGGATCGATCCGGAATCCTCGCGTGCGAAGGCGTCGGCCTGGTCCATGTGCTGATGCGCATGACCCCCGAAGACCGGTTCGACCGACAGCCCTGGCGGGGCGCGAGCGGCGCGCTGATCACGGCCGATCTGCGGCTCGACAATCGCGACGATTTGCTGGTCCGGATCGGCGCCACGCGGCAGGCGGCGGCGACGTGGCCGGATGCTCACCTGCTCATCGCCGCCTGGGAAAAGTTCGGCCACGATGTTTGGCCGATGCTGCGCGGTCCGTTCGCGGTCGCGATCTTTGATCCGCGCGATCGCGTCTTGACGCTGGCGCGCGACCAACTCGGATTGAACGTCGTGATGTGGCACCGCAGCGAGCGATTTTTTGCGTTCGCGACAATGCCCAACGGCCTGTTCGCGTTTGCCGGCGTGCCGCGGCAATTGAGCGAGGAAAAGCTCGCCGATTTCCTCGTGCTCAATCATGCCGACCACCAAACAACAATTTACCGCGACGTCTTTCGCCTGCCTCCGGCGCACATCATGCAGGTGAAGCCCGACGGCTCGATCATTCGGCGCCGGTATTGGTCGCCGGCCGAGATCAAGCCGCTCGCGCGGCGTTCCGACCAGGCCTATGCGGACGGATTGCGCGAATGCCTCGATAAGGCGGTGCGGCGGCAACTGCGCAGCGCCCATCCGGTCGGCAGCCTGCTGAGCGGCGGTCTCGATTCCTCCTCGGTCTCGATCCTGGCCGCCCGCGCGCTTGCCGAGAACAACGAACGGCTCGTCACTTTCACCGGCGTGCCGCGCCGCGGCTTCGACGGCCCGCTGCCGGTCGGCGCCTACGCCGACGAAACGCCGTTCGTCGAGGCGATCGCGAATGCGGCGCAAAACATCGACGTCACCTATGTGCGCGACGAGGCCGGCGGCGATTTCGCCGACCTCGAGCGGTTCTTCATCGCGCTTGAGGGGCCGGTGCGCAATCCGACCAATCTCGGCTTTATCCTCGCGCTGCTGCGGCAGGCGCGGGCCCAGGGCCGGCGTGTGCTGCTCGGCGGCCTGTGCGGCAATTCCACCGTCAGCTGGAGCGGCTGGTCGCAGGCTGCCGTGCATCTCAAGCGCGGTCGCCTCCTCACCGTCTACCGTCAGTGGCGGCTCTATTACCGCTACAGCGCGCTTTCACGCTGGGCGGCGTGGCGAAAGCTCCTCGTCGAGCCGCTGCTGCCCGATCGGCTGAGCGACTGGATCGAGCGCCGCCGGCATCCCGGGCGGATCGCGGCCTGGCTCGCTCACGCCGCGATCCGGCCGGATTTCGCCGCCGCCATGGCCGTAGACGCGCGTGCGCAGAAAGTCGGGCACGATTTTCTTTATCGCCTGCGCCCCGACGAACGCGTCAAAAGCCTCACCCAGGTCGATTATTTCGGCGACTGGCATGCGGCGGAAAAGGCGGTCACCGGGGTCGAGGTTCGCGACCCGACCGCAGACCTCGACGTCGTCTGCTACTGCTTCGGCGTTCCGGCCCAGCAATATCTCGCCGAAGGCATCGACCGCTCGCTCATTCGCCGGGCGATGTGGGGCCTCCTACCGGAGACGGTTTTGACTAATCGGATGACCGGCCTGCAGGCGGCGGACTGGTACGAGAAGCTCGAAAGCCAGCGCGGCGAACTGGCGCGGCAGATCGCGGCGATCTCGCAATCGGCGCTGGCACGCCGAATGCTCGATCTGGCGCGGCTCGAGCGCGCGATCGAGCGCTGGCCGAGCGGCGGCGGGCATAGCGCCGAAATCTTCCAGGAATATAACCTAGCGCTGACCCGCGGCGTTGCCGCCGGCCGTTTCCTGCGCTGGTTCGAGGCGGCGAACGGATGATTCCGGGCGCGGCGCCGGCGCGCTCTTCGCGCCGACGCGCACGAAGCGCACCGGCTCGCTTAATCCGCGCAGCGTGGCCGCGTCCTCGGTCGCGGCTCGCCCCTTGAGGGCCTCGCGCGCCTCGGGGTCGGCTAAGACCGCTTCGGAAATGATGACCTCGCCGCCGCCGCATTGGTGCTCGAGCCGCGAGGCGGTGTTCACCGCCGAGCCGAAATAATCGAGCACATCGCCGGCGGTTACCGCGATGCACGGACCGAGATGCAGGCCGAGCTTGAGCACGATCCCGCCATCGCTGCGGCCGCGATTAAAGCTTGCCACCTCATCCTGGATCGACAGCACGGCGCGTACCGCGTCAGCCGGATCGTGAAACGCCGCCATCACCGCGTCGCCCACGGTCTTGACCACGAAGCCGTTGTGGCGCTGCACCCGCTCCGACAGAAACGCGAAATGGTCGCGCACCAGATGATAGGCGGTGGCGTCGCCGAGCTCTTCGTACATTTTGGTCGAGCCCTGCAGGTCGGTGAACACGATTGCAACCCGGCCGATTTCGACGTCATCGCCGGGCCGCAACAGTTGCTCGGGGCACAGCCGGCGGAACGCCGGCATCGCGATGACGCTTTCGCCGGTCAAGGCGTCCCTGGCCCAGTTGCGATCCTCGATGACGAAGAACAGCGGGCGGTCGGTGTCGTTGTGCGCGAGGAGTTCGTGCCGGCGGCCCGGCTTGGCCAAGAAGATATCGCCGCCGCGGATGCTGACTTCGGGGATCAGGCCGTCACCGCCGATGTCGGCATCGGCTTCGCCGCCCGGCTCGACGGTCCGGAAGCGGTAACGGCCCGGCTGCAGCGTTACGGCGAAATTTTTGCTCGAATGCGCGGCGACCTCGGCCTGCAGCTTGACATGCGGCGTACTGCCTTGCCCGAGCATGCACAGCTCGCCTTCCGGCAGGGTGCGCAGCCACGGTTCGGGATGAAAGGTCAGCTCGACATTGCGAGTAAAGTCGCGGTCGTAGTCGATGTTGCATGATGAGCAATGCGCGCCCTTCGGCAGATCATGCAGATGCTCGACGCGCGACTTGGCGCCACGGCAGCGCGGACACAACAGGTCCCAACCCATTCCCAGAATGCCGCGGCGATGCGCGGCGAGGAACAGCTCCACCGTGTCGGTCTCGGTGGCGTGCCAGAATTGCGCCATCGCCAGCGGGCGAATGCCGCGCAGCGCCAGGTCGGGTGCGTGCAGCAGATAATCGGCGAGCTTGGGCGCAAGGCCGTGGCTCGCCGGATCGCGGTCAAGCTCGCCAATCAGCGCCTCGAGGCGCCGCCGCGCCGCCGGTTTCACCGTTTCCGCGGCGAGCGTGCCGCTGACGTGCCCGGGCTGATCGGCTTCGGCGATCAGCTTCTCCAGGGCCGCCAAGCGCTGGTCCATGGAGCGTTCCAATATGCCGAACCGCCTCCCCATCCAGCCCAGCACGCCGGCGCATTCCATCTCGCCGGAGAATACGAGGCGGCTGCCTGTGCCTTCCGGCTCCACTTCGAAGCTCGCCTCGAAGTGGCGCATGGGCCCGTTCATAAAGTCGCGGATCTGCGTCGCCCGCCGGTTCTGCTGCCATTGGCCGAAGCTCTCCCGCCATTTCAACTGCAGCGGGCCGATCCCGGCAGTGGCGTAGCGGCGCACCCGGCCCTCGGCGTCGGCGCGCTCTTCGACCCGATAGAGGGGAGAGCCGACAATGGCGTTGACGCGCGCGGTGTCACCAACGAAAGGCCAAATCGCCTCTGGCGGCTTGGCGAAATGCCGCTCCCTGCGATAGCGAAAGACACTGTTTTTCATCGCCAAATTTCCAGATCGGCGGGCTTTCCCCGCGGTGAAAGATACGGCCGATCGCCGGCGCCGGTTTCGCCCGACATCATGTTGCAATGCCGCAAATCTTAACGCAGGCGATTGCGCACCTCCGATCAGCGCCGCGCCGACAAGGCCCGCCCCGGCCGGTGTTCGCCTTTGACGGCTCAAGCGAGCCGTCCTGGAAACTACGTAACACGGTCAGGCTTGCAACGCGTGGGCTAAATCGCGCAAGCTGCAATAATGCGGCGTCGAAGCGGTAAAGTTTTGCCACTCCTTCCCAGCCACAAGCATTGGAGCATCCGGTGAATCGCCGATCTTTGCTGACATCCGCCCTTGTTGCGTTGGCCGCGCGGCGGCTTCCGCTCCCTGCTTGGATAAGCTCTGCGCACGCGGCCGGTCCCGCGTGGCAGCACGGCATATCGCCGTTCGGCGAACTGAAATATCCGTCCGGATTCAAAAAATTCGACTACGTCAACGCCAGCGCTCCGAAGGGCGGCGCGGTGCGGCAGATCGCGCTCGGCACCTACGACAACTTCAACATGGTGGTCGACGGCATCAAAGGCGCGCTGGTCCAGGGCATGGACCTCAACTACGACACGCTCTTGGTTGCGGCGCTCGATGAGGTGTCGAGCGCCTACGGGCTCATTGCCGAGGGCGTGCACAGCCCCGAAGATTTCTCCGCCGTCACCTTCAAGCTGCGCGCCGAGGCAAAGTGGCACGACGGCACGCCGGTCACGCCGGACGATGTGATCTTCTCCTACGAGACGTTCAAGAAGTTAAGTCCGCAGATCGCCGCCGGCCTTGTCAACGTGGCCAAGGCCGAGAAGAGCGGCGACCGCGAGGTCACCTTCGCGTTCAAGGGAGCCGGCCACCACCGCTTGCCCGAGGTCCTCGGCCAGATGACCATCCTGCCGAAGGCCTGGTGGCAAGGCACCGACAGCGACGGCAAGAAGCGCGACATCAGCGCGACGACGCTCGAACCGCCGCTCGGCTCGGGCCCCTACCGCATCAAGGAGTTCACGGCCGGCCGCAGCATCGTCTTTGAGCGGGTCAAGGACTATTGGGGCGCGCGCGTCAACGTCAATATCGGCCGCGATAATTTCGACGAGGTGCGGTTCGAATATTTCCGCGACGGCACCGCCGCGCTCGAGGCCTTCAAGGCCGACGCCGCCGATTGGCGCATCGAGAACAGCGCCAAGAGCTGGGCCACCGCCTATGATTTCCCGGCAGTCGCCGACAAGCGCGTCCTGCTCGAGGAATTTCCGATCAACAATGTCGGCCTGATGCAGGCGTTTGCCTTCAACATCCGCCGCGCCAAATTCCAGGACCCGCGGGTGCGGCTCGCGTTCAACTATGCGTTCGATTTCGAGGAAATGAACAAGCAGATTTTCTTCGGCCAGTATAAGCGCATCGCCAGCTACTTCGCCGGCACCGACCTCGCCGCGACCGGCCTGCCGACCGGCCGCGAGCTCGAGCTGCTGGAGAAGCTGCGCGACAAGGTTCCCGCCGACGTATTCAAGAAGCCCTACACCAATCCGGTCGGCGGCGATCCCGCCGCGGTGCGCGCCAACACGCGCGAGGCGCTGCGCCTGTTCAAGGAGGCGGGCTTCGAGGTGCGGGACCAGCAGATGGTCAACGCCAAAACCGGCGAGCGCTTCAGCGTCGAGTTCCTCGGCAACAGTCCGCTGTTCGAGCGCGTCTTCCTGTTCTACAAGCCCTCGCTCGAGCGGCTCGGCATCACCGTCGACGTGCGTACGGTCGACGAAGCGCAATACGAGAACCGGTTGCGCGGCTGGGACTTCGACGTTATCACCTACGCCTGGCGGGAATCGCAGCTGCCCGGAAACGAGCTGCTTGATTATTGGAGCTCGCAGGCAGCCGACGAGGCCGGCTCCGACAACATGATCGGCATCAAGAATCCGGCGGTCGATGCGCTGGTCGAGCACGTCATTGCCGCCAAGACCTATGACGACCTCCTCGCCGCGGCGCGGGCGCTCGATCGCGTGCTGCTGTGGAACGACTACGTCGTGCCGCAGTGGAGCTACAGCAAGCTGCGCACCGCGCGCTGGGATCGGTTCAGCCATCCCGACCCGCTGCCGAAATACGGCATCTCCGCTTTCCCGGCGCTGTGGTGGTGGGACGCCGAGAAGGCGGCAAAGCTCACCAGCCGCCAGTGACCTAGTCGCCCAGTGGCGCGGCCGCTCCCGGCGGCTCAGCGCCAACCGGGAATCGTCAGTCGCCGCCGGCGCAACTGTCGCGAGATCGTAGGCAGTTCTCACCGAATCGGATACGATTCGCCAAGGCGAATCACTGCGCCTGGGCTTGGTGGGAGGCCTGGACGTGACCAGCACCATCATCACAGTGGCCACCATGAAGGGTGGCAGCGGCAAGAGCACGGTCGCGAGTTGCCTTGCGGTTTATTGGCATCTGCGCGGCCGGCGCCCGACGCTGATCGACGCCGATCCGCAACGCTCGATCATGCGGCTCGCTGCGCGCGAGCGCGCGCTGGGCGGCGTCGCCGTGGTCGAGGACGCGACCGAGGACGCCTCGAAGACGGCGCGGCGCCTCGCTGGCGCAAGCGGCTTGGTGATCATCGACACGCCGGGGTTCCGCTCGAAAACGACGCTCGATTGTCTGGCGGCAGCCGACTTTCTGCTGGTTCCGGTCAAGCCGTCGCCATTCGACGTCGACCGCATGCTCGATACGCTCGGCATTCTGACCGCCCGGCCCGACGGCCCGCAGCCGCTGTTCCGCTGTCTGTTGACGCAGACGACGCGCGACTCGGTCATCGCCCGCCACATCCGCGCCGAGCTCGCCGAGGCCGGCTTGCCGGTCCTGCAAAGCGAGATGACGAACCGCGTCGCCTATCCGGAAGCCTCGCTTTGGGGGGCGACGCCAAGCCTGATCAGCTGGAAAGGGCCGGCCGCGCGGGAGATCGCCGCGATCGCCGATGAGCTCGACATGGTTCTTGGCGTCCAGCAGGCAGCCGCATGACCCGCAAACAGCTTCCGAAAGCCATCAGAGCCGATGACGCGGCCGGGAGAGCCGCCGCAGCGGCCGCAGTCGCGGACGAGGCGGCGCGAACGCAGTCGGCCGCCGTTCGGCACGACGCATTCGAGGCCGAGCCCGCGCCGGTTGTTTTCTCGCGGCCGGTCGCCAACGACCAGTTCCCGGCGGCGTCGATCGATGCCGGCCGGCAAGCGGTGCGGCGCCGTCTGGCGCGGCGGATCGTCGAGCGACACCGGACCTATGCCGCGGTCAGCGGCCTTGCGCCGCTGCCGATCGTCAATGTCGCCGGCGTGACCGCCCTGGTAATGCGAATGGTGAAACAGTTGAGCGATCTCTACGGCGTGCCGTTCGAGCGCGAGCGGACCCGTTCGCTCGTGATCGCGATCCTGGGTGGCGCCACGCCGACCGGGCTCGGCACCGTCACGGCATCGACCCTCGCCTTCGCCGTGCCGGGGAGCGCACTCGTCGGTCTCGCGGTCACCGCGCTCAGCGCTGGAGCGCTCGCTCGTGGCATCGGCCTCGTCTTCATCGAGCATTTCGAGAGCGTGGCGATGCCGCTCGGCGCCGTTCAGATCAAGCACGGCTGAGCAGACTTCGGCGATCAGGGAATCTCGTACACCGTGGTCTGGTCGGCGATGCCGCGCAGCGCCGCGCTCTGCATGGTCGGATGCAGGCCCGAGCTTTCCAGGATCTTCGCCGACTGCGCGTTTTCCACCACCGATTTGGTCACGAAGATCGCGCGCGATGAGGCGAGGCCCTGCACCCGCGCGGCGAGGTTCACGGTCTGGCCGAAATAGTCCTGGTTGTTGTTGAGCGTAACCGCGAGGCATGGGCCTTCGTGAATGCCGATCTTGAGCAGAAAGTCCTCGCTGTTGCGCTCGGCGTTGATGCGCGCCATTTCCTCGCGCATGCGCAGCGCCGCCGCCAGCGCCCGGTCGGGCGTCGGGAACGTGGCCATCACCGCGTCGCCGATCGTCTTGACTACCGCGCCGGCCTCCGAGGCGACGACCTCGTGCAGCACACGGAAATGCTGGCGCACCAGATCGAAAGCGACCAGATCGCCGACCCGCTCATAGAGCGCCGTCGAGCCCTTGAGATCGGTGAACAGGAAAGTGAGGCTCGTGATCTTGAGCCGCTGGTCGACGTCGAGCGTGTCGGTGCGATAGATGTCGCGGAAGGTCTGGTTGCTCAGAAGCCGCTTGGCGGTGAGGAACGGCTTGCGCCTGCCGAGCAGATGGTGAAGCGGGTCGGCGGCGATCCACAACGCCGGCAACACGCGGCGGTCGGTTTGATTCTCCAGCGACAGCCGCAGCGGCCCCGGCCGCATCTCCACCGTTCCCACCGGCGCCTTGACCTTATTGAACACCATCGACAGCGATTGCCGCTCGCGCGTCGGCTCGCCCTTGACGTCAAGAAATTGCGTCCCGTGCGTCACCGGATCGAACACGATGACGAAGTCGTTGGGCAGCTGCACCGACAGCACCGCCTTCTCACCTGGCGGCAGCTCGAGCGATTCGATGGTGAATTCGGCGAGGCTCTCGCCGAGCGTTTCCGGCAGATCGACGCCGGAGCTCCAGAAAATCTGCCGGTAATATTCGACTTCCGGCAGCGTGTCCGGGCTGTGGGCCTCGATGCGGCGCACCCGCGGGCTGACGGTGAAGGTCACCTCGACCATCTCGTCGAGCGTCGGCGTGTAGCCCGCTGCGCACAGCCCACAATCATACTCCTCGCGATTGACGGTCTTGAGCGTCGAGGTGGCGTCGAGCACGCCGCCGCAGCCCGGGCAGAGCACGTTCCAGGACAGCTCGAACAGGCCGAGGCGCGAGGCATGGAGGAACGCGGCAATGGCGTGCTCTTCGTCGAGTCCATGCATGGCGGCGAAGCTGAGCGGATTGATGCGGCACAGGTCGCGATCGGGCGACTCGCGAACGGCGCGTTCGATCGCCGCCGCGCAATCGGCGTCGGCGGATTGCCGCAACACATTAAAGAGGGCTTCGGATTCGCTCACAGCCTCGACTTGCCCAGTCTAAGCTCGCCTCGAAAAGCGGACTTTGAACGTAGGTATCCGAATTGTCCGCTGCAAGGCGCGTCGTCGTGAACGGGCAAGCGGCCGCCCTCACAGCCCGTTGATCCAGCCGTTCAACTGTTTGCAGACGAAACGCGGCCTGGGCTGATGACGGGCGGTGGGCGGTTACTCCCGGCCAAACTGCCGGCGCAATTCGACCTTCGCCCGCTCCAGGGTCCGGCGTCGGCTCGCAGACAGGCTTTTGCCGGCGCGATTGATGTAGAACACCAGCATCGACAGCGCCGAACGATAGGGCTCCGCCTTGCGCCGCCGGCTGCGCAGCGCCGAGCGCTTCAGCGACGCCGCAATGCGTTTGGGGTCGTTCAACTTGAAGACGCCGCTTTCGAGATCGAGCGCATCGCTGTCCATGGTCACACGAGCGGACCAGTAACGCGCGCCTTGGCGGGGAATTGTCTTGCGCGGTGTCGTCTTGCGCCGTGCGTCTGTGCGGCGGTTCGCGGCTTGTCGGCGTGCTGGCGTGCGGGTCATCGGCAACATCCCGGCAGAGGACTAAACCTATCCTCGCAACGACGCCGGCGGCGATTTCGTTCCGCGCCTCGACTTTTCCACGCGGCCCCGCTAAGCGGGCCGACGAAGGTGCAGCGAGATTGCGCGATGCCGTCCGCAGGGGCCGTTTCAGCTCTCTATCCCGATTCGTCGGCGCGGTCGCTCGGGATTGCTTGCCTCGCTTGCGTGCTGTTGTGGGCGAGCGGCGCCGAACGGCCGGCGGCGGCGGCCGAAACCGCTGCGGCGCCGGTGCGCGCCGTCGTCGTTCCCGGATTCTGGGACCCGCGGCGGCGGCCCGAGCGGCCCGACCTCTCGCGCCTGCAGCCGATACGCTTTCTCACCGCGACCGATTATCCGCCGTTCGACTATACCGGCGCCGACGGCAATCCGGCCGGCTTCAACGTCGATCTGGCGCGGCTCATCTGCGACGAGATCAAGGTGAGCTGTACGATCCAGATTCGCCCCTTCAACACCCTGCTCGAGGCGCTCGGCGAGAATCGCGGCGACGCGGTGATCGCCTCGATCGCGCCCAATGCCGAGGCGCGCCGCCGGGTCGACTTCAGCGATCCTTATTATCGCACGCCGGCGCGCTTCGTGGCGCGCATCGACAGCCGCATCGACGACGTGCTGCCGGAACGGCTCGAGGGCAAGAAGGTCGCCGTGGTCGCTGGCACCGCGCATGAGGCCTACCTCAAGGCCATGTTCACCGACGTCGAGGTGCGGCCCTATCCCAACGCCGAAACGGCGCGCGACGCGCTGCGGGCGCGCGACGTCGACCTCCTGTTCGGCGACGGCATCGCGCTCGCGTTCTGGCTCAACGGCAGCGATTCCGCCGGCTGTTGCGCGTTCCGCGGCGGCCCATTCCTGGAAAGCCGCTATTTTGGCGAGGGGATCGGCATCGCGGTTCGGCACAGCAACGATCTCCTGCGTCAGGCGCTCAACTGGGCGCTGTTCCAGCTGTGGGAGAAGGGCAGCTTTACCGATCTGTGGCTGCGCTATTTCCCGATCAGCCCGTTTTGAGATTGGCGGCGCTGGCGGTATATCGCCGTTTCGGAAGCACCGTTTCATGTCGAACGCCGAAGTTCAGAACCATATCCTGCGCGAGGTCGCCGAGCAGTCGCACGCCTGGCCGTTCGAGGAGGCGCGCAAAATCCTCGCCCGGCTCAAGCGGCGGCCGAAGGACGAGGTGATTTTCGAGACCGGCTACGGCCCGTCCGGGCTGCCGCATATCGGCACCTTCGGCGAAGTCGCGCGTACCACCATGGTCCGCCACGCCTTCCGGGTGCTCACCGACGACAAGATCAAGACCCGTCTGATCGCGTTCTCCGACGACATGGACGGCCTGCGCAAGGTGCCCGACAACATTCCCAACAGGGAGATGGTGGCACAGCATCTCGGCAAGCCGCTCACCAAGGTGCCGGATCCGTTCGGCACTTTCGGCAGCTTCGCCGAGCACAATAATGTACGGCTGCGCACCTTCCTCGACCAGTTCGGCTTCGACTACGAATTCATGTCGGCGACCGCCTGCTATGCGTCGGGCCGGTTCGACGCGGCGCTGCTTAAGGTGCTGGCGCGATACGATCAGGTGATGGCGATCATGCTGCCATCGCTGCGCGAGGAGCGCGCCGAATCCTACTCGCCGTTCCTGCCGATTTCGCCGGTGACCGGCATCGTGCTGCAGGTCCCGGTCGCGGCGCACGACACCAAAGCCGGAACCATCACCTACGAAGACCCGGATACGCGCGAGCGGGTGACGACGCCCGTCACCGGCGGCCACTGCAAGCTGCAATGGAAGCCGGACTGGGCGATGCGCTGGCTGGCGCTCGGCGTCGATTACGAGATGGCGGGCAAGGATTTGATCGATTCGGTCAAGCTCTCCGGCGAGATCTGCCGCGCGCTCGGCGGCACGCCGCCGGAGGGTTTTATCTACGAGCTCTTTCTCGACGAGAACGGCCAGAAGATCTCAAAGTCGAAAGGCAACGGCCTCACCATCGAGGAATGGCTGCGCTATGCGAGCCCGGAGAGCCTGTCGCTCTTTATGTATCGCGAGCCCAAGGCCGCGAAGCGGCTCTATTTCGACGTCATTCCCCGCCACGTCGACGAGTATCTGCAGTTCCTCGAAGCCTACGAAAAGCAGGCTGCGAAGGAGCGGCTTGGGAATCCGGTCTGGCACATCCATAACGGCGCGCCGCCAAAGGCAGATAATCCGGTGCCGTTCGCAATGCTCCTTTCGCTTGTCACCGCCTCGAATGCCGAGAATGCCGACACGCTGTGGGGTTTCATCGGCCGCTACCGGCCGGGCGTGACTAGAACAACGCATCCGCATCTGGCCGCTCTGGTCGACTACGCCATCCACTATTTCCGCGATTTCGTGCTGCCGGCTAAAAAATTTCGCGAGCCGGGTGCGGCCGAGCGTGCCGCGCTCACGGATCTGCGCGATGCCTTGTCGCAACTGCCGGCGGATGCCGCCGCGCCCGCGATCCAGGACGTGGTCTACGAGGTCGGCCGGCGCGAACCGTTCCTCGACCACAAGAAGACAGCCAAGGACGGCAAGCCCGGCGTGGCGCTCGATTGGTTCAACATGCTCTATCAGGTGCTGCTCGGCCAGGAGAAGGGCCCGCGCTT
>Ga0187781_10001636_pt1 | contig 17033 bp, 16 predicted proteins | sample 0715_SJ02_MP02_2_FD_132447 | JGI IMG/M metagenome (GOLD analysis project Ga0187781, IMG submission 132447) | Tropical peat soil microbial communities from peatlands in Department of Meta, Colombia - 0715_SJ02_MP02_20_MG | ecosystem: Environmental > Terrestrial > Soil > Wetlands > Peat | place... | reverse complement strand
CGCGCCGGGCGCGGCCTTAACCGACGCCGCGCGCCGCCATAGCGCGCTGGTGCGCGCTGACGGGGCGATCTCCGTGCACGGATTTGTCGGCTCGATCCACAAGACCGGCGCGCTCGTCCAGGGCCTGCCGGCCTGCAACGGTTGGACCTTCTGGCACTACGAAGAAGAGGGCCGTCTTGCGCCGATCGATGCGCTCCGCGCGCGCGCGCGCGAGCAATTGCGTCTCGCGGCGGAGTGATCCGCCGCTTCCGTCACGTCTGCGGCGGACGCCTCAAACCAGGCCGATGTCCTCCATCTTCGCGCGCAAGACATCGGCGTCGAACGGCTTCATCATATATTCGTCGGCGCCGGCGTGCTTGGCGCGCGCAATGTGGCCGACCTCGTTCTCCGAAGTGCAGAACACGACTTTCGGCTCCGAGCCGCCGGGCATCTTGCGCAGCGCGGAGAGGAACTCGTAGCCGTCCATGACCGGCATGCTCCAATCGAGCAGCACGGCGTCCGGCATCGCCTTCCGGCATTTCTCGAGGGCTTCCTTGCCATGCTCCGCTTCGCTCGTGCGTAAATGGAAGCTTTCCAATATGCGTCGCGCCACCTTGCGGGTGACGGCGCTGTCGTCGACGACCAAGACCTGTTTCATGACCTCTCTCCTGTGACCTTAAGGGGAGATTGAGCCGCGCGGCGCGCGGGCGGCCGTCGCGTCCGTGGAACGGCAGGACGCGAAGCGATTTAGTCACAAAGGGGTTAAGAGGTCAGTAACGTGCGGCCGGTTCGGCTGTCAGCGCGCCGTCCTCTTTTTTTCGCCGCCGAAAAAGAACAGGCCGAGCGCCATCGCCGCGGCGAGGGCCAGCAGCACATAGGGCGTCTTCGAGGGGCCTGCGCCGCCGACGGAGAAGGGGAAGCGCGCGACCCAATGTTCGCCTTCTGGCCCGTCCATGGTTACGACGCCGATGTAGTTTCCGGGATCGTCGAAACGATAGACGAAGCTGAACGTGCCCTTGGGGTAGACCGCAGGCGGCAGATAAGCGAGGCTCGGCCCGTCGACGCCCTGATCGCCGCCGCTTGGGCCGTTGTCCCGCAGGATGCGGAAGTCGGCCTTCATCTGTCGCAGCTCTTCCTGGCCGTAGTCGAAAACGAAGGTCGTGTCGCCGACGCCCGGCGCGTCCTCGCAAAATTTGCGATGTTCGGCGTTGAGATTGAGCTGATAGCCGGAGAAATAGAGGAAGTCTGGCCCGATCTTGATGACGCACTGGTCTTGATCGTAGCCGAGCGCGCCGCGCGCCGAGGCCTTTTGCGGGGATGAGGCGATCGCGGCGAGAGCGGCGAGGATAAAGATCGCTCGAAGCGTGCGCATTGGGTCCCCCCTTGTTCTTGCCGCGGACGCGGCGTCGGCCGCCCGCTCTTGATTTTTAAGGGACTATAACAAAACTTCCGCGGCTTAACAGGGCCTTGCGACGTGCTCGCCGAGGAGAAGCGACAGCGGCCCCGAGGTTCGCAGGGCGGTGAGCCCGCCGAAATAGGGAGCGCTGCCGGAGTAAGGGTAGCCGAGGTCGCAGGATTGCGAGACGGCGTAGGCTTCCGCGTCGACGGGCCCCTCGGCCAGGATCAGCGTGCGGTTGCGGGCGAAGCCGGATATCTCGCCAACAAGGACGGAGGACCAGCCGGGCTGCCGGGCAGGGGCGACTGCGACCCGCGCGCCCTTCGGCAGCACGGCGATGATCGGCGCGCGTGGGTCCGGGGCGGTCCGCAGCGCGGCGGCGCGGGCGAGATATTGCGCGGCTGCAGTGTTGCAGGCGGCGGCGAGCAGAGCGAAAACTACAAACGCGCGGCGCATAAGGCTGCCTCTTTCGCGGGATTGGTTTTAGGGTCAGCGGCTCATCAAGACATTAAGACTGTGGAGGTCAAGAGGCGCCCGTCCGAGGCTACCCAGCCTCCCCCGGTCGGTCATGCCCCAGCTCTGCCGGATCAAAACTGCGGTGGGTCCCACAAAACTCACAAGTCACGCCGATGCAGCCGTCGTCGCCGACCATCTGCGCGCGGTCATCGGCCGAAAAACTTAAGAGCATGTTCTCGACCCCCGAGGCCGAGCAGCGGCAGCGCGCCACGACCTCGCGCTCTTCGAAAACCTTCACCCCGCGTTCGTGAAACAGCCGATAGAGCAGCCGCTCCGACGACAGGCTCGGATCGACGAGCTCGTGATCCTCGATCGTGCGCGCGAGCGCGACGCCTTCTGTCCAGGCGTCCGGCGCTTCCTCCGCGGGATCGCCCAAGCCCTCGCCTGCGTTGCGGGGCAGATATTGGGCGAGCAGGCCGCCCGCGCGCCATCTGCGGCCGTGGGGCGTCACCTCCTCAGCCACGGCGAGCTTCACGAAGGACGGAATCTGCTCCGACTGGCGGAAATATTCGTCGGCGGCGTCGGCGAGTCCGGTCCGCAGCTCCACGAGCCCCTGGTGGCGCGAACTCTCCTGCACGTTCTCGATCGTCAGCGCCATATGGCCCTGTCCCAGCAGCGTTGCCGTCGAGGCGCGAGCCTCCACGCGGTCGGCGTCGTAGCGCAGGAAGCCGCGCAGCCGCCCCGGCGGATCATAGTCGACGATCAAGAGATCGACGACGCCCTCCGTGCGCGTCTGAAGTTGGAAGCGCCCGTGCGCCTCCAGCATCGACCCCAGCAGGGCCGCGAGCGCCACCCCCTCCCCGAGCACGCGGGCGACCGGCGGCGGATAGTTGTAATGCGAGAGGATCGTGTCGACCGCGGGCCCAAGCCGCACGACGCGCCCGCGCAGATCCAGGGCCTCGACGGCGAAAGGCGTGATCCGGTCGTCCTTCGCCTCGAAGGAGACGAAGCGCTCCTTCACCGCGCACGTCCCTCGAAGCACCAGGCGAGAATCCCCTTCTGCGCATGCAGGCGGTTCTCGGCCTCGTCGAAGACCACCGATTGTGGGCCGTCGATGACCGCGTCCGTCACCTCCTCGCCGCGATGCGCCGGCAGGCAATGGAGGAACACTGCCTCCTTGCCGGCTGCCCGCATGAGCTTCTCGTTGACCTGATATGGCTTAAGCAGAAGATTGCGGCGCGCCGTCTCCTCCTCGTCACCCATCGACACCCAGCAGTCGGTGACGACGCCGTCCGCGCCCGCGACCGCGGCGAAGGGATCGTCGGTGAGATTGACGCGAGCCTTGTGCGTCCTGGCCCAGGCCATGATCTCCTGGCCTGGCGGCAGCTCGCGCGGCGTCGCGACATTCAGCGTGAAATCGAAGCGCTGCGCCGCGTGGATCCAGCTCGTCAGCACGTTGTTGGCGTCGCCGCTCCAGGCGAGCGTCTTCCCTTTGATCGGGCCGCGATGCTCCTCGAACGTCATGACGTCGGCCATGATCTGGCAGGGATGCGAGTGCTTCGTCAGACCGTTGATGACCGGTACGCTCGCATATTTGGACAGCTCCAGAAGATCGTCGCGCGCGAGGATGCGGATCATGATCGCGTCGAGGAAGCGCGAGAGCACGCGCGCGGTATCGGCGATGGTCTCGCCGCGGCCAAGCTGCATCTCGGCGCCCGTGAGCATGATCGTCTCGCCACCAAGCTCGCGCATGGCGACATCGAAGGAGACTCGCGTGCGGGTCGAGGGCCGGTCGAACACGAGGCCCAGAAACTTGCCGGCGAGCGGCTTGTCTTCTGCGGGCCGTCCCTTGACGCGCGTCGCCTTCAGCGCAACGGCGCGATCGAGGATCGCGCGCAGCTCGGCCGCCGGCAGCGCGGAGACGTCGAGAAAATGACGCGGCGACGATAGCTTTGCATGTGCGGTCATGACGCCGCTCCCGCTGGCGCGTCGAGCGCGCTCTTAAAGCTTGCGCAGGCTGTGTCGAGACGATTGAACGCCTCGGCGATATGGTCTTCCTCAATGATAAGCGGCGGCAGGAGGCGCACGACATTCTCGCCCGCCGCGACCGTCAGCAGGCCGGCCCGGCGCGCCGCCGCCATAAACTCCAAATTGGGAACCCTGGTCTTGAGGCCGAACATCAGCCCCTGGCCGCGCACTTCCGCGATCACGTGGGGATGACGATCCTCGAGCTCAGCGAGCCTTTGCCGCAGCTTTGGCCCGAGCTTGGCGACACGGCCCAGGAAACCGTCCGCCAGCACGACGTCGAGCACGGCGTTGGCGACGCTCGCCGCGAGCGGATTGCCGCCGAAGGTCGAGCCGTGCGCACCGACGGTCATGCCCTTCGCTGCGTCTTTCGTGGCCAAGCAAGCGCCGATGGGGAAGCCGCCGCCGAGCCCCTTCGCCATCGCCACGATGTCGGGCGAGACGCCCGCCTGCTCGATGGCGAGGAAAGTCCCGGTGCGCCCGGCGCCGCATTGCACCTCGTCGAGAACGAGCAGCAGCCCATGCCTGTCGCAGAGTTCTCGCAGGCTTTTGAGGAAGCCGTGCGGCGGCGTGCGCACGCCGCCTTCGCCCTGCACGGGCTCGATCAGCACGGCCGCCGTTTGCGGACCGATCAAGGCCTCGACCGCCGCGAGGTCGCCAAAGAGGGCGTGATCGAAGCCTTCCGCGGGCGGGCCAAAGCCCTCCAAATATTTCGGATTGCCGCCGGCGGCGAGCGTCGCCAACGTCCGTCCGTGAAAGGCGCCCTCGAAGGCGATGATGTGGTAGCGCTCCGGCTGCCCGTTCGCCGCGTGATGTTTGCGCGCGGTCTTGAGCGCGCATTCCACGGCCTCGGCCCCAGAATTGCACAAAAATACGAGATCGGCGAAAGTGGCGTCGCAAAGCCGCTGCGCGAGGCGCTCTGCCTGCGGGATTCGATAGAGATTCGAGACGTGCCAAGGGTGCTCCGCCGCCTCCCGCAGAGCCAAAAGCAGATGCGGATGGGCGTGGCCGAGAGAGTTCACCGCGACGCCGGCGCCGAAGTCGAGGTAGCGTTCGCCGTTTTCAGCGGTCAGCCAAGGGCCTTCGCCACAGACGAAGGCCACGTCCGCGCGCGCGTAGGTCGGGAAAAGCGCCGAGGTCAAGATTTAAGCTCCATCGCCCCGCGCGCGCGGCGCGAGGCCCAAAAAGAAAGCGCCGCCCGGCGAAGGGCGGCAGTTTCGAAGCTCGTTTTTAAAGTCTCGCGTCGCCGCGGTCAATCCAGACCAAGCGAAATGCCTAACCTGCAACGGATTCAGGCGGGCGCGCCCTCGGCTATTCGAGGGAGACGCCAGCCCAGACGTGGACGCGGCCTCAGCCCGCCGGCTGAAGCGTCGCCGCGATCTTCTGCGCAAAAGCTAGCAGCGTGCGATCCGACCAGCGCGGCCCGATGAGCGACAGCCCCAACGGCGGCAGCCCGTTCGTCGCCAGCGGAAGGCTCACCTGCGGCAGGCCGAAGAAGCTGGCGAGCAGAAACAGCCGCATCATCGCATAGCGTTTGTTGTCGAGCGACGGGGCGCTTTCGTCGAGTGGCGGCGCGAAGAAGGGCGTCGTCGGCAGCAGGAAAAAGCACGAGGCGCCGAAAGCCGCATCGACGCGCCGGCGCGTCTCGGCGCGAAACGCCGCCGCCGCCTGCCGTTGCGCTTCCGTGACCGTGGCGGCGTAGGCGAAACGCTCCGCCACGCCCGGACTAAACTGCGGCTTCGTCGTCGCGATCCAGGCGCCATGCGAGCGATGCGCCTCAAGAGCCTGGAAATTTCGGAAGTGCTTCAGCGCCTCATGCCAGAACGCCTCGCCGAACGCGATCTCCCGCAACGGGACCGCGCCGCGCAGGGCGTCGAGCGCGGCGCGAAACAAGCCCGCCTCCTCTTCGGGGCAGGCGGCGCAGGCTTCTATCAGCAGCAGCCCCTCGTCGAAGCGCGCCTCGAACGGGTCCTTTGGCAGGAGCGCGTCGCCGACTACTACGAGAGTCGCCGGATCGCGCGCGAACCAACCGAGCGTGTCGAATGACGGCGCGAGCGGCACGAGCCCGTCCTGGGGCAGCGCGCCATGCGACGGACGAAAGCCGCAAATGCCGCAAAACGACGCCGGCGCGCGGCAGGACCCCGCTGTGTCGGTGCCGAGCGCGAAGTCGGCGAGCCCCGCCGCCACGGCGACCGCCGAGCCCGAGGAGGAGCCGCCCGGATGGCGGTCCGGCGCCTTGACGTTGACGGGCGTTCCATGATGCGGATTGGCGCCGAGCAGGCTGTAGGCCATCTCGTCCATCTGCGTCTTGCCGACAAGTTTCGCCCCGGCGGCGAGCAGTCGCTCGACGGCGGGGGCGCTGAGCTCGGGCGATGCATGGCTTGCGGCATAGGCCGGATGGCCATTGCCGGAGACGAGACCCTCGACGGCGATATTGTCCTTGACGACAAAGCGTCGTCCCGCGAGCGGCCCCCCGCCGCCAGCGACATCCAGCCGGGCGATCAGCGCCCCAACGTCCAGCTCCATTCGCGTAGCTCACCTTGAGACTGTGAACGTCCTTCTTATATAGAAGCACCCGGTCGGCGGTGGCGCAAAGCGCAGCGCCATAAGGCTGCTTTGCGCCTCCTGAGCCGAGACGTTCGACCACCGTTCTTGCGTCCTGGCGACAGCCTGTAGCGGGCGACCTTCGGAGTCGATCAGCAAGAAAACCGCGACATGCGCGACGCCCAGGAAAAGGGGTCTCGGCAGCTGCGCCTGTATCGCCGCGACGACGACCGTCTCATAGGCGCTCGTTTCCTCGCGCGAGGCGGATTTGGCGGCGAGGCCGCAATCAACGCCCCTGGCGTCGGGAAGCGCGAGCAGGGTTAAGACCGGAGAAGGCTTGAAATCTGCGTCGAGACTTGCCGCCGAAGGCGGCGCGAACGGCGGCCGCAGCGGCGCCGCCCGCCAGGCCTGGCATTTCGGCCGCAACGCCAGCGGAGACATCAAGCAGGCGTTACGGTCCGAAAGCAGCGTTTTGGCGACGGCGCCCGAGGCGCCGCCCGAGGGCAGAGCGACGGCGTCGTCGGCGCGCTCCGGCCGATAGAGCGCGACAAGAAGCTCGACGCCGCCTTCGTTCGTGAGCAGCCGAGATTCCATAAGGTTTGACCGCGTCAGCACGTGGATCGAGGCGTAGGGCGTCGCCGCCATCAGCTTGGGGATCGGCTCCGAGACCCCCATCTTTCGCAAATAGGCTTCGACGCCGCTCTCGATGTGCGCGTGATACTCCGGGTCGTCGTGCAGGACTTGCGTATGCTGTTTGTCGGCGAGCCATTCCCGCTCGCGCCGCACGACGCGGTCGCCGACGCGCCAAATCTTGTCGCGGTAAAATCGCTGCGTCCATATGAGCTTGCGATCGCCAGCATGGAAATCGTGAACGCCGACGCGGGCGGTGGGGGCAATGAAGCGGCGCGAGGCGCCGGCGATGAATAAGGAGCAGGCCGAGGCGCACCATCCGCCATAGCTTTGCGCTTCTCCGCGCAAGACGCCGTCGTCGCGCCGCGGCGGCGCGAGCGGCGCGGGCTTAAGGATCGTGCGCCCGACTGCGACGTCGATCCTGCGCGCGCGCATCACCCGGCCCATGGCCTGCGCCGCGTCGATGTCGCCGCCCGGCGAATGGATCACGATCGGCAGGCGTCGCTTGCCCGCTTGCGCCAGAACCTTCTCCAGCTCCCTAACCGAAGCGCCGACGAACTTTCCTTCGGCGGCGATCCACTCCGCGCAGGACGGCTCGCACCCCGGCTTCGCCTCGCGCACAATCTGGAATTTCAGCGGGTCGTTGGATTGCGGAGGCGCAGCTTGTGGCTCGGCGGCGGCGCCGTCGCCGATCAAGCCGAGAAGGACAGGGTAAATGAGCCGCATCGCAAACTCCACGGAATACTCGAATCTTCGTTTGCAATCTTTGCGCGATATTGCGGATCTGGCAAGCGCCTGGGTGAAGCCTGAAAAAGGCGCCGCTTTTTCAAGCCTCGCCCGGGTCGGACCGAGGCGCACGGCCTCGCGCGTCGTGCGCTTGCCGGGCGGCGCCCGCGAGCTAGCGGCTTGCGTCACTCAATTTGAGGGGCCGAAATGCGAGCCTGGAGGCTCTCGGTCCATTCGCATCTTGGACCGCGAGTCTCCAGGCTCGCTGGAAACCCGTCGATTTGTCCGACGTAGCCCGCTAGGCGAGCCCGAGCTTTTGGGCGAGGCCGATACGCTGCAGCTTGCCGGTCGCGCCTTTGGGGATTTCGGTCAGAAAGAGGATCTTGCGCGGAGTCTTGAAGGGCGCGAGGCGTTCCGACAGAAAGGCGCGCAGCTCCTGCTCGGTTGCGCGGGTTCCTTCCCGCAGCACTACGGCGGCGGCCACGTCCTCGCCGAGCTTCTCGTGCGGCACGGCGAAGGTCACGACCTGCAGGACGGCGGGGTGATCCATGAGCGCCTCGTCGACCTCGCGCGGCGAGACCTTCTCGCCGCCGCGGTTGATGATCTCCTTGAGGCGCCCGGTCAGGCTGATATAGCCGTCGCCGTCCTTGACGCCCTGGTCACCCGTGCGGAACCAGCCGTTCGTGAAGGCCTCGGCGTTTGCTTTTGCGTTATTCTCATAGCCCGGCGTCACATTGTCGCCGCGAATGGCGATCTCGCCGATCTCGCCCGCAGGCAAAATATTGCCGGCCTTGTCCATGATCTCGACCTCCGGTCCCGCGGCGAGGCCGACCGAGCCGGGCTTCCTCACGCCGCGCAATGGGTTCGACGCCATCTGATGCGAGGCTTCCGTCATGCCGTAAGCCTCGATCACGGGAGCGTGGAAAGTCGCTTCGAGCTCGGCGATCACTTGCGGCGGCAGCGAGGAGGACGAGGAGCGGATGAAGCGCAACGGATGACGCGCGATCGTCTCCCTGTTGTGCGGCGCGCGCGTCAGGATCGCCTGATGCATCGTCGGCACGCCGGTGTACCAGCTCGGCCTCGCCTCTTCCAACCAGGCGAAGAATTTGAGCGCGTTGAAACCCGGCGTGCAGAACACCGAGCCGCCGCGCGACAGCGGCGCCAGAAGGCCGGCGATGAGGCCGTGAATATGGAACAGCGGCATGATGTTGAGGCCGCGATCGCTCTCGCAAAACTCCACCGTCCGCGCGATGTTGTCGGCCGACGTCGCGACATTGTGCTGGGTGAGCGGCACGATCTTAGGCCGCGAGGTCGTGCCCGAGGTGTGCAGGATCAGCGCAACGTCTTCGGGCGTAGCGGGTCCCGGCTTCTCCGCCGCTCCGGCGGCGGAGCCAGAGAGCGTGAAGGCGCCGGCGCCGCTCGGATCGGGCGTGAGGGTGAGGATCGCGACGCCGAGCTTCTTCGCTGCGTCGATCGCGGGAGACGTGCTGCCCGCCTCCACGACCAGCGCCCTGGCGCCGAGATCGCCCATGTAGAATTCGAACTCGTCGCCCTTATAGGCGGGATTGAGCGGCGCGGCGGAGGCGCCCTGCGCAATCGCGAGAAAGGCCGCGGCCATCTGAGGCCCGTTCGGCAGAACGATGGCCACCCGGTCGCTGCGCCCGACCCCAAAGCTGTTGAGCGCCGCGATCGTCTCCCTGGCGAGATCGCGCAGGCCCGCGTAAGTCAGCGGCGCCGCGCCGGGCGCCATCAAAGCGATGGCGTCGCCAGGGGCCGAGGCGAGCAGGCTCTCGAAGGTGCGGGAGGGCGGCATGGAATCGAAGCTCCTCGAGTTGTTGAGTTTCAGGCGGGCGTGACGACGAGCCGGCCTTTTTCGCGCGTGAGCGTCTCGCCGAGCAGCTTCACGAGGGCGTAGACGGCGCACAGATGCGGCGTCGCGATCCCGGCCAGGCGCGCGAGCTCGATCACCGAGCCGAGCAGCGCTTCGACCTCGATCGCGCGGCCGGACTCGACGTCCTGCAGCATCGAGGTTTTATGCGCGCCCACCGCCTCGGTGCCGGCGATGCGCTTATCGAGCGAGATGCGGAAGCGCACGCCGAGCGCCTCGCCGATCGCTTGCGCCTCGCGCATCATGTTCGCGGCGAGCTCGCGCGTCGGCAAGAATTTGCAGATGTCCGCCAGAGTCGCATGGGTGAGCGCGCTGATCGGGTTGAAGCTCAGATTGCCCCAAAGCTTGGTCCAGATTTCCGCGCGAATATCCGAGACGACGGGCGCCTTGAACCCCGCGCGCGTGAGCGCCGCCGAGACTTGCGCGATGCGCTCCGTCTTCGCGCCGTCGATCTCGGCGAGCGAGAAGCGCTCGCCCTCAATATGGCGGATGACCCCGGGCCGCTCGATCTCCGCGGCCGGATAGACGACGCTCGCCAAAACGCGGTCGATCTCGATATTGTCGGCGATGACGCCGCCAGGATCGACGCTCTCCAGTCGTTGGCCCTCGTGCTCGCCCCCGTGCTTGAAGAAATACCACCAGGGGACGCCATTCTGCGCGCTGAGCACGGCGGTGCGCGGCCCCATGATGCAGCCGAGATCGGGCGCGACGGCCGCGACCTGATGCGCCTTCATGCCGAGCACGATCAAATCCTGCTCGCCGACATCGGCGATGCGGTCGCAGGCCTTGAGCTTTGCGACGATCTCCCCGCTTTCTTCAACGAGTCTCAGGCCGTCGGCGGCGATGGCCGCAAGATGCGCGCCACGCGCGATGACGCTGACCTCCTCGCCGGCGTGAGCGAGCTTGGCCGCCAGCAATCCGCCGATCGCCCCAGCGCCGATGACGCAAATCCTCATTCAGGGTCCTTCCTGTGTCCCGCCGGGCTCATGCCGCATCGGCGCAAGCGTGTCCAGAGGGGGAGGCCGAGACGGCGCCTTTGGCAGCGCAGCATAAATTTCAGTTGCCGAAATTGAGCCTGGCCTCCACTGTGCGCCGCTACCGGCGGGAGAGCAGGCAGATGACGCAACTGGCGCAACACCGGCAGAAAGCCCTTGCGGCTCCCCATGACCGCCCGCATCGCTGGCTGCAGCTCGGGCTCGGCGTACTGTGCATGACCATGGTCGCCAATCTCCAATATGGCTGGACGCTGTTCGTCAATCCTCTGCAACAGCGGTTCGGCTGGGAGCTGAGCGCGATCCAGATCGCTTTCACCGTGTTCGTTGTCGCCGAGACCTGGCTCGTGCCGTTCGAAGGCTATATCGAGGACCTTTTCGGCCCTAAGCCGCTGCTTCTCTTCGGCGGCGCGCTCGCGGGCGCGGCCTGGGTCATGAACTCCATGGTCTCCAGCCTGCCGATGCTCTATGCCGCGCAAGCGATCGGCGGCGTCGGCGCGGGCGCCGTCTATGCGACGTGCCTCGGCAATGCCCTCAAGTGGTTTCCCGACCACCGCGGTCTTGCGGCGGGCGTCACGGCGGCCGGCTTCGGCATGGGATCGGCGCTCACCGTCGTGCCGATCACGATGCTCATCAAGAGCAACGGCTATCAAGAGGCCTTCTTCTATTTCGGCCTTCTGCAGGGCTTCGTCGTCTGCCTCTGCGCCTTGGGCCTCGACTCGCCGCATAAGGAGGACGACGAGGAGATTCCAGAGATCGCGGAGGATCACCGCCACCGCCAGCTCACGCCGGTCGAGATGGCGAAGAAGCCTTTGTTCTGGCTCATGTATGCGATGTTTGTCATGATCGCTGCGGGCGGACTCATGGCGACGGCGCAGCTCGGGCCCATCGCGGACGATTTCGGCGTCGGCGACGCGCCGGTGAGCGTGCTGGGCCTCACGCTGCCGGCGCTGACCTTCGCGCTTTCGATCGATCGCGTGCTGAACGGCGTGACGCGGCCATTCTTCGGCTGGGTGTCGGATGCGATCGGCCGCGAGAGGACGATGTTCATAGCCTTTGGCCTCGAGGGCCTCGCGATCCTGGCGCTTGGACAATACGGCCACACGCCCGGCATGTTCGTGCTGCTGACAGGTCTCGTCTTCTTTGCCTGGGGGGAGATCTACAGCCTGTTCCCAGCGACCTGCGCGGACACGTTCGGCACAAGATACGCCGCCGCCAACGCGGGACTGCTCTATACGGCGAAGGGCGCGGCGGCGCTGCTCGTGCCGCTCTCTAGCCTGATCGCCAAAGAAGCCGGTTGGCAAGCCGTCTTCTATATCGCGTCCGGTCTGAACATTTCGGCCGCGCTGCTCGCCCTGCTCGCGCTCGCGCCGGCGCGCAAGCGCGCGCTCAAAGCCTGGCTGCGCGGCTGATCCTTTAGGCTCACGCCTGCGACTGGGATTGCGCTTGCGCCGCCGGCGAGCTCACGTTCACGCTCACGTCCAGGGCCTCGCCGCCGCCGCCGAAATGCGCGCCGCGAATCGGCGCAGCGCCAAGACAGTCGAGCGCCGCCGCCACCCGCACATAGGCTTCGTCAGGCGAGACGCCATGCGATGGATCGAAGCCGACCCACCCAAGACCCTCGACAAAGGCCTCTGCCCAGGCGTGACCGGCCGTCTGTTCCGTGATGGCGTCGACGCGCCACAGGTAGCCGCTGACGTAGCGCGCGGGAATTTCGAGCGCGCGCGCGCAGGCGATGAAGAGATGCGCGGAGTCTTGGGCGCCGCCGCGCTTCTCTTCGAAGGCCTCGGCGGCGCTCGTCGCGGCGCGGATCGAGTCCGCATCGAAGGTCATGACCGCGAAAATCGAAGCGAGCAGCTCGTGCAGCCGCGACAGCGCATCGCCGCGCGGCGCGGCGACTTCCTGCGCAAAGGCGCGAACGCGCTCGGAGGGCGCGGTGAGCGGCGTCTCGCGAAGGAACAGCGCCGGCGGAAGGCGCTCGACCGCGCCGCGCAGCACGCCCGAGGTCTCGAAGGTCTCGACCTCGCCTTCGACGACCGTCGTCAGCCTATCCAGGGGCCCGTCGACCGAGAAGCAATGCACGATGTTGCCGAAGGCGTCCTCGCTCTGTTCAAGCCGGCAGTCGCGGCAGATCTCGATGCGCCAGCTCTCGATCGACTGGCTGGCGCAGGCGCGCGGGGTCAAACGCAGCTTCACGATGGCGCCGCGCGGGGGCGTCTCGTAGCGGTAGATCGATCGATGTCGAATGCGCAGCCGCATGTCCGCTCCGCCTTAAAACAGATATTGCTCGGAGACGAGCGTCCCGAGCTTGTTGTTGTCCTCGATGAACTCCTCCACGAACTCGTGCAGGCCGCTCTGGAACAGCGCTTCCGTCGAGAGGCTTTCCAGCCGGCCGTGCACGGCGCGCGCGTGGCGCTGCGCCGGCCCCTGGCGTCCATGCGACTTGGCCAGGCGATCGAGATTGCGCACGGCGCTCTCGTAGCAGGAAATCAGCGACCGCGGCATTTCCGGACGCAGGATCAGCAGATCGGCGACGAGCCAGGGCTTGAGGCTCTGGCGATAGACCCAGTGATAGGCGGTGTGCGCGGAAACGGACCGCAGGATCGTCGTCCACTGGAAGTAGTCGAGCGAGCCGCCGACGACCTCCTTGTCGGGCAGCAACACGTGATATTTCACGTCGAGCAGGCGCGCGGTGTTGTCGGCGCGCTCGACGAAAAGGCCGAGGCGTGAGAAGTAATAGGCGTCGTTGCGCAACATCGTGCGATACGCGCCGCCGTCGTAGGTCAGCGACATCTGCTTCACGAAGTCGAGGAAGCGCGTCAGATCCTCGCCGTGAGGAACGCCGTGCGCCTCGATCGCGCGCATCTCGAGATATCCGGCGTTGACGCCTTCCCACATCTCGGTGGTCAGCGCCGTGCGCACGGCGCGCGCATTGGTGCGCGCGTGCTCCAGGCAGTTGCGGATCGAGCAGGGATTGTCCTTGTCGAAGGTCAGGAACTCGGTGACGTTGGCTTCGTCAGCCGCGCGGCCCGTGGCGGCGAAGCTTTCCGCTGCGCCGGACGAGAGCAGCACGCTCTCCCATTCGCTCTCGGCGCCGCCATAGGCTTTGGGCAAGGCCGCCAGCCGCCTCGACGCCTGCAGCACACGCGCGAGAAAATCCGCGCGCTCCATGTAGCGTGCGAGCCAATAGAGATTGTCCGCCGTCCGCGAAAGCATGCGCTTCCTTCTTCGTGAATCCTTCGTGTCCTTCGTGCCTTTGTGGTTCGTTTTTCACCACGAAGGCGCGAAGGACACAAAAAGCGACGTCATGCGCACCCCTCGAAGGCGTCGTCGACGACCCAGGTGTCCTTTGTGCCGCCACCCTGGCTCGAATTCACGACGAGAGATTTCTCGGTCATAGCGACGCGCGTCAAGCCCCCCGGCACGACGGTCGAGCCGCCCGCCCCCGTGAGCACGAAAGGCCTAAGGTCGACATGCCGTGGCGCGAGCCCCTGCTCCACGCAGATCGGGCAAGTGGAGAGCGCCAGGGTCGGCTGCGCGATGAAGTTCATCGGATTGGATCTGAGCTTGGCGGCGAATTCTGAGATTTGATCCTTTGTCGCATGCGGGCCGACGAGCATGCCGTAGCCGCCCGAGCCGTTGACCTCCTTGACGACGAGCTCGTCGAGATGGTCGAGCACGTAGGCAAGCGCCTCCGCCTCGCGGCAGCGCCAAGTCGGCACATTCTTGAGCAGCGGCTCCTCGCCGAGGTAGAAGCGGACGATGTCCGGCACGTAGGTATACATCGCCTTGTCGTCGGCGACGCCTGCGCCGACCGCATTCGCGAGCGTGACATTGCCGGCGTGATAGGCGCCCATCAGGCCCGCGACGCCGAGCGCCGAATCCGGGCGGAAGGTCAGCGGATCGAGAAAATCGTCGTCGATGCGGCGGTAGATCACGTCGACGCGGCGCGGTCCTTCGGTCGCGCGCATGTAGACGACATTGTCGCGCACAAAGAGGTCACGCCCCTCGACGAGCTCGACGCCGAGCTTGTCGGCCAGGAAGGAGTGCTCGTAGAAAGCAGAGTTGTATTGCCCGGGCGTCAGCACGACGACGGTCGGGTCGCCGCCGGCGTTCGGCGGCGCGACCGAGCGCAGGGTGGCGAGCAGCTTGTCGGGATAGTCGTCGACCGGCGCGACCTTGTGCGTGGCGAACAGTTCGGGAAACAGCCGCATCATGACCTCCCGGTTCTCCAGCATGTAGGAGACCCCGGAGGGCGTGCGCAGATTGTCCTCGAGCACATAGAACCCGTCGTCGCTCGTGCGTACAATGTCCACGCCGGCGATATGCACGAAAATATCGTGCGGCGCGCGCCGATGAAACATCTCCGGGCAGAAGCCCGGATTGCGATAGACGAGCTCGGCGGGGACGACGCCGGCCTTGAGCGCCTCGCCCGCCCCATAGAGGTCCGCAAGGAAGAGATTGAGCGCCTTGACGCGCTGGATGAGCCCTTTCTCCAGCGTCGTCCACTCGCCGCGCGAAAGAATGCGCGGCAGGATGTCGAAAGGAATGAGTCGCTCCGCCGCCTCTTGCGCGCCATAGACCGCGAAAGTGATGCCGATGCGCCGAAACATCAGCTCGGCTTGCTCGCGGCGCGACGCAAGGTGGCTCGGCGGGGTCTGCGCGAGCCATTGCGCGAGCTTCTCATAAGGCGCGCGCGAAACGCCTTGGGTCCCATTCATCTCGTCGAACTGGACGGCGCTCATGGGCGCGCTCCTTAAAAGCTATGGGCTTCAGGGCGCGCATGCAAGGACCGCGCCGGTGATCACCGATCACCGCCGTAAGGCGGCCGAGGGATGGCCATATGCGCGGCGCGCAACGCCCTGGACCAGCTATCGCGCAGCGCGCCGAAATAGGGGTCGTCCGCCGTTATGCGCGTCGAAGTCTCGATTTTCAATGCGTCACGGCGCAGCACAGCGAGATCGATCGGCAGGCCGACCGAGAGATTAGAGCGGATCGTCGAGTCCATCGAGATCAGGCCGATCTTGAGCGCGTCGTATAAGTCCGTCTCGTAGCTTACGGCGCGATCGAGGATCGGCTTGCCGTATTTGTGCTCGCCGATCTGGAAGAAAGGCGCATCCGTCGTGCATTCGATGAAATTGCCGGGCGTGTAGATCATGAAGAGCCGCGGCGGCTCCGCGCGGATCTGGCCGCCGAGCAGGAGCGTGACCTCGAAGCTCACGCCGGAGACTTGCTCGACGGCGTCGCCGGCGAGCGCGCGCGAGGCGCGCACGGCGCGGCCGACGAGCTGCGCCGCCTGGAACATCGACTTCATGTCGGAGAGCCGCTCGACCTCGCCGGTCTCCTTGTTCTCGACGCCGTCTTTCAAGAGGCTCACGACGGACTGCGTGACGGAGAGATTTCCGGAAGCAGCCAGCATGACCACATACTCGCCAGGCGCCTCGAAAATATGCAGCTTGCGGAAGGTGGAGATATTGTCGAGCCCGGCGTTGGTGCGGGTGTCGGCGATCATGACGAGCCCGCCTTCGACGAGGATGCCGCAGCAGTAGGTCATGGGGGGCGCGCTCCGTGGCGGGGGACGACCGAGGTTTTACAAGGAGCCGACCGGAGAGGGCAAGGAGCCCGGCGCTACGAGCATTGGCTCGGGCTTGTCCAAGCCTGCGAATTGATCCATGGTCTAGCCTTCGTCAACTGAGCCGCCAAGGCCAAGACGAGAGGAGGCACAACCATGAAGCGCGTTCTTCTGCCGACCCTGCTGGCTTTGCCGGCGAGCGCCGTCCTCGCCGATCCCGTGCCGCTCAATCTCAGCACCGGCGAGTGGGAATACACGGTCACGATGCGCATGGCCGGCATGCCGCAACTGGGCTCGATGACTATTCCCGAGGAGCAGCTCGCCAAGCTCCCGCCTCAGCAGCGCGCGAAGATGGAAGCCGCCTTGAAGCAGGCGGCGGATGTCACCGCCGGCAAGCCCACCGTCAGCAGAAATTGCGTGAAAAAGGAAGACTTGACCCGGCTCAATCCGATGGGCGAGACCGCGTCGAGCTGCAAATTGGCGCTCATCGATTCCTCCAGCGCGAAGCTCGTGTTCACGACGACATGCGACGCGCCGGGCAACAAGACGAAGACCGAGATCACGATCGAGGCCCTAAGCTCCACAGAGAGCCGTTTCCACGCCACGACCACCGGCGCAATGAACGGCAAACCGATGAACATGACGATCGACGGCGCCGGCAGATGGCTTGCCGCCCAATGCTTGGAAAAGAAATAGGCGTTTAACTTCGCTTGCGGCCACGCGTTCTCGAAAGGCGACAGCGGCGGGCCCAGCCTCCTCGCCGCACGCGCCCGATGCACGCGCCAATGGGGCCGCGCCGCGCTTCTTTTGGACGAAAGGCCTAGG
>Ga0187781_10001635_pt1 | contig 17038 bp, 15 predicted proteins | sample 0715_SJ02_MP02_2_FD_132447 | JGI IMG/M metagenome (GOLD analysis project Ga0187781, IMG submission 132447) | Tropical peat soil microbial communities from peatlands in Department of Meta, Colombia - 0715_SJ02_MP02_20_MG | ecosystem: Environmental > Terrestrial > Soil > Wetlands > Peat | place... | reverse complement strand
GTTACTTCTTTTCTTCCGTTGGCGCCGGCGTGGCAGCGGGCGGATTTGCGGGCGGCGTGCCACCCGGTTGGCCGGGCGTCGGACCGTGCATGCCTTCCTTGAAGCTGCGGATGCCTTCGCCCAGGCCGCGCATCACTTCGGGGATTCTGCGTCCGCCGAAAAAGACCAGCACAATGATCAGAATGATCAGGAGATGGGGAATGCTCAAAAATTCCATGCGAAAACCTCTCTTCGCGCTCGCATCCTACCGCGCCACTCTACATCACTTAGATGCGAAGGGGACATCCTTCGGAGCCTAAAGTATAACACGCTCGTCGCCCACACGGCGCGTCACCCGCTCCCGGTCCAGGTACTCAAGCAGCGGAATCGCGTATTTGCGTGTAATGCCGGTCAGCTCCTTGAAGGCGGGGATCGGCAGGCGTTCGCCGTGCTCTTTCCTGTATTTGGCCAGTGTCTCCCGGAGCCGGCCGACCGCCGCCCGATGAAATACGAGGTCTTCCGCCACTTTCACGAGCACCTTCTCGCGCAAGAGGATTTGCAAAATCTTCTGCGCGCGCTGCGATTCGACCGGCAATTTCTCGAGCACAGCGGCGAAACTCGGCACTGTAAGTCCCGCTCGCTCGAATTCCTTTTCGATCAGTTCCTTTGCGCGCGCCTCCTCGGCAGAAAGCGCGATTTCACGTCCGGCGCGTTGAACCAGGTCTCCTGAAACCGCCACCGTGCCGGCTTTGACGAGATCCTCGAGCGCCGCGGCAAAAATCTCGTCGCTGGTCTTGCCCACGCGCCCGCGCAACTCCTGCTTCGGGATGCCCGGCAGCAGTGGATTGGCGCGGTGAAACTCTTCGATGGCCTTGCGTAGATTCGCTCCCGAATGTGCCACAGCCTTTGTGGTTGCAATCACGAATGGTTGCTGGCTAACGGCGCGCAGTTCCTTCGCCGCCACCAACTTCCCAGCGGTCTGGAGGACCTGCGCCCCCGTCCAGCCTGTGCGCGCGATCGCCTGCTGAAAACTCAGACCTTCCGGCGAGGTGCTTGCCAGCACAGCAAGAATCTCCTCGCTTTTTCCTCGCTCCAGCGTCTCGAGAAACGGGCCGACCGCCGCGTCGCCCGTCCGATGGCGCGGCGCGCGGGCATCGAGGACGACTCCGCCGCCGATCGTCACGACCGGAGAGAACTGCCGGAGGATAAAACGGTCGCCCGGGAGCAGAAGCACTGGCTTGTCCAAGCGCAATTGAGCAAGGGCCGATTTTCCCGGAGCTAAAGTGGTATTGCCGTCGAGCAACACCAACTCGGCAACCGCCTCCGCCGTCCCTTGATGGAAATGCACGCGCGCATGATTCTTCAGCCCGCGTGCCGACCCGAGCAATGAGATACGCGCATCCAGGCGGCGAGTCGCTTCAAAAATTCCGGCCGGCGCGAGCACCATTCCGCGCTCAATTTCTTCGCGCTCCACGCCCGCGAGATTCACCGCCGTCCGCTGCCCCGCCACGGCTCGCTCGACCGGCTCGCCGCCCGATTGCAGGCCGCGCACGCGCACTCGCCGCCCTGCCGGGTACAGCTCGACTTCGTCCTCGATTTTCACGGTGCCCGAAACGAGCGTGCCTGTGACGACCGTCCCGAAACCTTTCATGGCGAACGCACGGTCAATCGGCAGCCGGAAATGGCGCGACTCGTCCTTCGCCGGAACGCTCTGAGCGGCGCGCAGAAGCTCCCGCTTCAAATCGTCGAGGCCGGCGCCGGTCCGCGCGCTCACCGCCACAATCGGCGCGCCTTCCAGGAATGAGTCACGTACAAACTCTTCAGCCTCGAGGCGCACCAATCCCAAAACATCTGTGTCAACGAGATCGGATTTCGTGACCGCGACAATTCCACGTGGAATCCCGAGCAGGCGGCAAATATCAAAATGTTCGCGCGTCTGCGGCTTAATGGATTCATCCGCGGCGATGACCAGCACCACCAGGTTAATTCCGCCGACGCCCGCGAGCATGTTGCGCACGAATCGCTCGTGCCCGGGAACGTCCACAAATCCAAGCCGCGCCGCCCCCAGATCGAGAAACGCAAAGCCGAGGTCAATGGTGATCCCCCGCCTCTTTTCCTCTTCGAGGCGGTCGGGGTTCGTGCCCGTCAAGGCCTCGACCAGCGTGGATTTGCCGTGGTCAATGTGGCCAGCCGTCCCGACGATGACGTGTTTGGGGGTGCTCATGGCGCGAAAGGTGTGCGGGAAGGATGCTAGCGGACTCCGTTGGTGGAGGTCAAACCGCGGCAGACTCGCCCTCGTGGTTTGATAATTAAGAACTGTCGGTGGGGAGCAGACTCGAACGGCCGAAGAAAAAACGGTTGGAAACTTTCGGGATATTGCTGGGGCAGAAGGAGAGGAAAAATGTGTTTTGACCGATTGTCATGTGTTGATAAAATATCAAGGCAATGAGTCTTGGTGCCCTAAAGCTTGCTGAGGCCCTGGATTTGTTGCACCGCTGCCTTTCGGGACAGGGCAGTGTCCAATGGGGGTCTCATTTCAAGAAAGCACTGGAGGATGAACGACTGACGTTCCCCGATGCCTGGCATGTGTTGCGCACCGGGCGAATTTATGAGGCTCCCGAACGGGACATAAAGACAGGTGATTGGAAGTACCGTGTGGAAGGCAATGCACCGGATGGGGTATGGCTTGTGATCGTCTTTTGTTTCAAGGAACTGGACCGAACTTTCTTAATCACCGTCTTTTCCGTGGAAGCAAGGAGGAGGGGCCGCGATGAAAAAAGAAATGTGCGCTGAGTGCGGAAAGCAGAGAAAGGTAGTTACGGGCAACTATCGTTTCGATGAGGTAGGGTTGCGCGTTTTGTTGCAAGACGTACCGCTCGTCAAGTGCGAAGAGTGCGGCACGACGGAGCCCGTTATTCGAGATCTGAATGGATTGATGCATGCCATTGCGTTCGCAGTCGTCACTCATCCCTGCAAATTAACCGGAAACGAACTGAGATTCCTGCGGAAGTATGTGGGATTAAGCGGGGAGGAGTTTTCCAAACTCGTCCGCATCGAGCCCGAAACTCTGTCCCGCTGGGAGAACAGCCAGCAGGAGATCGGCAAGAACAGTGACCGATTAATCCGTTTCATAGTGGTGAGCAAGAGTCCGGACTTGCGGAAACAAATGGAGGAATTCCTGGAGAAGTACCGTGAGCTGACCGACTGCGAGCCGCCCCGCAAGGCACAACTGAAAATCAATCCCGCGACGCTCGAATACGAGTATGCCTGATTTGGAGAGGCGCCACATCATCTAAAGGCGGGTCTGAATGTAGAAGGCGGCGCCGGAGCGCCGCCTTCCTTGAGGGAACCAGCGAGGATTACCTTCCGCTGTGCTCACGCTCCGGCTTGGACTTCTCCTTCTCCGAGGGTTGCGACTTCTTATTGCTCTTGGAGTTGGAGCTGTTCTTCCCTTCCTTTGCAGACGAGTTGTCCTTGCTTTCGGGGCGTGCTCCGGCCGGCTTGGCAGCAGCGTTGTCGCGTGCCTCGGCTCCGCGCGACGCCGCATTGCGCGTCTCGCCCGCCGACTTTGCCGACTCGACGCCCTTTCCGCTGAACTCGCCGGGCTTCGCCGTCGCCGCTACCGCCGGACGTCCATGATTCTCGGACGCGAGGAGGGAGCGGTTCTGGCTTGCGGCATGTTCGTGCGAGGTTTGTTCGCTGGTCGGTTGAATGTGATTCTCGCGTTCCGCGGCGCGCTCGTCAGCGGACGGCTGAGCGGTGGTGCCGCCCTCGCCGCCGTTGTAGCTGACGCGGTTCACGGTAGTGTTGTTGACGACGACCTTCTTGTCTATGTAAGTACTGCGGACAACCGTCGTGTTCACGTTCATCACCGCCGTGTTATACGCGAAGACGCCGTGATCCCACCGGCCTCCCACGAATCCGACGCCGCCATATCCGAACCCGTAATTCACGCCACCATAGAACCCGATGTGCGGGCCCCAGTAGCCGGCGTGCCAGGCGTATGCGCCTCCGACGAAGCCCCAATAGCCGGGGGTCCATAGGAAACCGACCCGCGGCGCCACGATCCACGTAGCCGGAACCCAGAAGTAGCCGTCAGCTCCGTAGGCCCAATAACCCGGAGTCCAGATGTAGCCGGCACCGGGGCAAACGGGCTGTGCATACACCGGAAGAGCCGGCGGCCCGATGTGGATCGAGACGCCTACGGAAATTTGAGCTGAAGCTGTTGCTGGCAAAGCCAAAAGCAAAAGTGCAAGAGCAGACAAAATGAATAAATGCTTCCTGTACATGTATGTCCTCCTAAGAGATGAGCTGGGAATCTAAGAATGCTGTGTACTTAAACCCTCGGCGCGGAGAGAAGTTGCGCAGAGTTAAACCGAAAGCAAACCAAGAGGCTAGAGACAAAAGGCTAAGGCGCTACGGAGCGGATCGTGAAGGCCCATTCCTAGCCCGTGCGGATAGCAGTTCTTATTTCGCGCTGGATCGAGAGGGCTGCGGCGCGGGGATCTGGGGCTGCTGTGATGGGGCGCCCGACGATGAGGCAATCGGCTCCGGCGCGGATCGCGGCGGCAGGAGTGGAGACACGAGATTGGTCATCGAGTGATGTGCCGGCGGGGCGGACACCTGGTACAAGAATCAAGAATTTCGGCCCGCAGGCTCGCCGAATCGAGCCAACCTCATGCGCTGAGGCGACGACTCCATCGAGGCCAGCTTGCTTAGCCAGCCGAGCAAGCGAAACTGCACGAGACGCCGGGCCGCCCAAGAATCCAATGCGCCTCAAGGCCCCGTCATCGAGGCTCGTCAGGATCGTCACGCCTAGGAGGGCAGGGCGGCGCTTCCGTCCAGCGATAGCCTCGCAGGCAGCCTGCATCATGGCCAAGTCCCCGGAGGCATGGAGCGTAAGCATCTCGACTCGAGGAAGCTCTGCTGCGGCCGCCACCGCTCCCGCCACCGTATTCGGGATATCGTGGAATTTCAGGTCGAGGAAGATAGAAGCGCCAAGGCCCGCAAGCTTTTTCACGGCTTGCGGGCCTTCGGCGGTAAAGAGGGTGCTGCCGACCTTGAAGAGATTAGCCACGCCGCCCAGTTGCCGGGCCAGCTTGAGGGCTGGCCCTAGGCGGTTAAAATCGAGCGCGACGGCTAGTCGCGGCGCTCCGTGGCGAGGCGTGAGGGCACCTCCAGCAGCTCCAGCCGGACCTTGGCGGTTCCGGACTGGTCAAACCCAAGTCTCCGCGCTACTTCGTAGGAGACGTCTATTTCGCGGCCCACGACGTAGGGACCGCGATCGTTGATGCGGACCACCTGGCTGCGGTGATTCCGCGTATTCACCACCCTCACGACTGACCCGAGCGGGAGCGTGGGGTGCGCAGCCGTCGTGGCATACATATCATAAATCTCGCCCGTTGCGGTCGGCTGCCCGTCAAAACCCTCTCCATACCAACTGGCCGTACATTCCCAGGTAGCGACAGGCTGCTGCTGTCCCTGGGGGTTCGAGTTAATCTGTGTGGCGGGGGACGTAGCTTGGAGCGTGGCTTCTTTGGGGGAGGGCTTGCCCGGTTTTCCGGCGGACGTAGGATTCACCGTCGGAGTCAAAACGAGCAGACCCATTCCTAAGAACACCGACTGCAAGACTACAAAAGGTTTGTTTCTCATTTTCTCCCTAACCTCATTTGAATCAGTAAATTATATCTTTCCAAGGCTAGTTTTCGCAACCTGATTACGTTTCCAAACCGCCTCGTAACTTACTGATTTCAAATACCCTTTCTTCCGAGCACCACATTTCGAGGCCTTCCACGATTGTTTCCGAGGCCCGTGGATCCACGAAATGGGCTGTTCCCACCTCTACCGCTGAGGCCCCAGCTAGGAGGTATTCCGCTACATCTGCTGGATTTTCTATTCCACCAAGCCCGACGATCGGTATTTTGACCGTCCGGCTAGCCTCGTGCACCAGCCTCATCGTTATAGGTTTTATCGCCGCACCCGACAACCCTCCCGTCGTACTACCCAGCCGGGACCTCCGGGTGTGTGCGTCTATACACAGTGCAGGGTAGGTATTTGCAATGACGAGGGCGTCGGCCCCGGCCACCTCCGCTGCCTTTGCTATAAGTCCAATCATTCCAACACTCGGAGACAGCTTCACCCACAGTGGCCTCTTGGAAGCCTTCCTGGCGACTTCGACGACTGTCCCAGTTAGGGAGGGGTCGGTACTATATTCGATCCCCCCCCTCTCCACATTAGGACACGAAATGTTCAGCTCGTAAGCCGCTATACCCTCCGCATCTTCCAGCACCTGAATCACTTCCACGTATTCCGATATGGTTTTTCCAAAGACGTTGGCAATCACCCTCGTCTCAAAGGAGCGGAGGACGGGCAGTTTTTCGGCCACAAAAGCCTTCACCCCGATGTTCTGGAGGCCGATCGCATTGACCAGACCGCTCGCTGTTTCGCATATCCGCGGAGCTGGGGCACCAGCCATTGGCTCGGCGGAAAGCCCCTTCACCACGATCCCGCCCAGGCGGTTCAAGTCTACGAGAGAAGAGAACTCGACCCCGTATCCGAAGGTTCCACTGGCAGCAATGACGGGGTTTTTTAGGGAGAGGGTGCCTACGCTGACTCTGAGGTCAACTCCCGCGGGCCGATTCTGCAAGCCTGCCGGCTGGGGCGAACTCACTACCCGCATTTTAACACTGCCAGACTCAAGGTCAAGCTTCCCATGTCGCCAGAAGCCGAGCCTCCGGAGGCCCTCCCGGGTCGAGTCAATGCGCCCCGGCGATTCCCGCCGGCCTCAGCGGTGGATTGACGGGCTGCGAAGCAGCGGGGTCCTGTGCTAGGATGGCGCCGCCCGATGCGCGTCGTCGAAAAGAGACAGCTCCTATCTGCGGAGGAGATTGGCCGAACGCTTCAGCGGCTGGCTCACGAGCTGGTCGAAAAAAGCGGCGGTACAAAGGATTTGGCGCTGATTGGTGTGCGCCGTCGTGGCGTGCCGCTCTCCCAACGGCTGGCGCGAATCATCCGCACGTCCGGCGGAGTTGAGATTCCCGTCGGGACGCTCGATATCACGCTCTACCGCGACGACCTTTCAACTGTCGCGCATCAACCCGTTGTCCAATCGAACGAGATCGAATTCACTGTGGACAATCGCGACATCGTGCTCGTGGACGACGTTTTGTACACCGGCCGGACAGTTCGCGCGGCCATGAATGGGCTTTTCGACCTGGGGCGGCCACGGCGCATCCGCCTGTGCGTCCTGATTGACCGCGGCCATCGCGAATTGCCCGTCGAAGCGACTTTCGTCGGAAACACGGTGCAAACGAGCGACACGGAAATCGTGGAGGTCCGTCTTCAGGAAATTGACGGCGAGGAACGCGTCATGCTCGTGGACCGCGTGCCCTGAAGTCATGCAGCTCCTTTCGGAGGGGCGAATCTAAAGGGAAACTGTGCTGGAGCGTCTGACACACCTTCTCGGTATTGAAGACCTCACCCGCGAGCAAATCAGTTTTATTCTCGATCAATCGAAGCCCTTCCAGGAATTCCAGCGCCACCCGCTGAAAAAGCTGGCCACGTTGCGCGGAAAGACCGTTGCGCTCGCCTTCTTCGAGCCTTCGACGCGCACACGCATCAGCTTTGCCACCGCCGCTGCCCGCCTCGGCGCGGATACCATGAATTTGCAAGCGGAATCGTCCAGCCTGAAAAAGGGCGAATCGCTGGTGGACACGGTGAAGACGCTCGAGGCAATGCGGCCGGACGGCATCGTGATCCGGCACAGCTCGTCGGGCGCGCCTTATTTCGTGGCCGAAAGGCTGGGAATCCCGGTCGTCAACGCGGGAGACGGCACACATGAGCATCCCACGCAGGGATTGCTCGACGCGCTCACGATTCGCGACCGCAAAGGAAAGCTCGATGGCTGGAATGTGACTATCCTTGGCGGCATCCTCCACAGCCGCGTGGCGCGCTCCAATATTCATCTGCTCAGCAAATTCGGCGCGCAGTTCACGCTCTGTGGCCCGGCGATGTGGGTGCCGCGCGAACTCGAATCTCTCGCGCCGCGTATCCGCCGGGTGCCTCGAATCGAGGAAGCACTCGACGGCGCGGACGTAATCATCGTCCTGCGCGTCCAGACTGAACGGATTCACGAGCCGGCCCTGGCACCGGAGGAGTACATTTTGCGCTATCAGCTCACACCCGAGCGGCTGCGGCTTGCTCGCCAAGACGCCCTTGTCTTGCATCCCGGGCCGATGATTCGCGGGCTTGAGATTGACCCGGTGGTGGCTGACGGCCCGCAGTGCGGCGTGCTTGAGCAAGTGACCAACGGGCTCGCCGTGCGCATGGCGCTCTTGTACCATCTCGTCGGCGGCGCGCCGGTGGACGCGCCTCATCCGGCAAAGGAAAAGTCAAGTGCTGCTGATTAGGAATGGGCGGGTGCTCGACCCGGCGAGCCGGACCGACGCTGCGCTCGACGTGCTTCTCGAAGGCGAAAGAATCGCGAAGGTCGGCGCAGGCATTTCCACGCCGGACGCCGAAATTTTCGACGCCAAAGGGCTCATCGTCGCGCCGGGCTTCATTGACCTGCATTGCCACTTGCGGGAGCCGGGCCAGGAGTTGTCGGAAACGATCGAGACTGGGACGCGATCGGCGGCTCGCGGTGGATTCACGGCTGTCTGCTGCATGACCAATACCCAGCCCGTAAACGACAACGCATCCGTGACGCGCGGAATCGTCGAGCGTGCTGCGGCCGTCGGAAGCGTGCGCGTCTGGCCGATTGGCGCGGCCTCACTTGGTAGCAAGGGCGAGGCGCTCGCGGAAATCGCGGCGATGAAGGACGCCGGAATCGTCGCTGTCAGCGACGACGGCAAACCTGTGGCCACGGCTCGCCTGATGCGCCAGGTGATGGACTACTGCCGCGCGCTCGACCTGCCCGTGATTGACCACTGCGAGGACCCGTCGCTTTTCGCCGGCGGCGCAATGCGCGAAGGTCCGACTTCCGCGCGGCTCGGGTTGAAAGGCATTCCGGCGCAATCGGAGACAATATGTGCGGGGCGCGATGTCGAGATTGCAGCGCTCACTGGCGCGCGCTTTCATATTGCGCATATGTCCACAGCCGGTTCTCTCGACTACGTGCGCGGCGCAAAGAAATCGGGCCTGCGCGTGACTTGCGAAATCACGCCCCATCATTTCACGCTGACCGATGAAGACGTCCGCTACGACACGAATTACAAGATGAACCCACCGCTGGCATCGCGCGCCGATCGCGAGGCGCTGATCAAAGGCGTCACCGACGGGAGCGTAGACGCCATCGCTACCGATCATGCACCGCACCACCCCGCGAGCAAGGACGTGGAATTTGATCGCGCGCCCTTCGGGATCATGGGCTTTGAAACCGCGCTGGCTCTGGGCCTAAGCGAGCTTGTTCACCCCGGGAAGATCCCGCTCGCGCGGCTCGTCGAGCTTTTCACCACGGGCCCCGCGCGTGTGCTCGGCATCGAACGAAAAATTGCCGAGCGCGAACCAGCCGATCTCACGATTTTCTCGACGGACCACGCATGGACGTACCGTGCGGCCGATTCGCCAAGCAAGTCGCGCAATACGCCGTTCGACGGCCGCTCGTTCCGCGGAGCGCCGATGGCCACGATCGTCGCCGGGCGCATCGTTTTCCGCCGCCAGGCCGCCGCGTCTGCATCGTAATCAGTGCCGTTAACTCTGTCTGCTTTTACACAATCCTCTACGTCCTTTCCTGATGGCTTGACAAACTGATTAACATAGACTAGCCTCCCGCCTCAGCTATTCGGCCCCTAGCTCTTCTACCCATATTGTTCAGCCAGGAGATATCTTCATGCGCCGAATGTGTCTAGGAATCCTGCTCGTATCAGCCGCACTCCTAATTTTTCCCGGTGGCGAAATCGAGGCGCAAACTACTGCAGAACCCAACCCTGCGCCCCCCGTCGCCACGACCCCGGGAACGACTCCCGCACCGGCTTCTGCCGCGACGAACGCGCCGAAGCAAAAACCCGCGAAAGGCAAGAAGGGTGACGGAAACGCCCCGCCGCCTTGCACCGGAGATGAACTTCCCCTGGTCAGTCTTGCAGGAACGGACGCGACAGCCCTGGCAAAGATGTTGAATTCACTGTTTCCGGACTTTGCAGTTACCGTGGCGGGCGACAAGAACACGGGGCCATATTCGCTGTGCATCGCCTCGCGTGAAAAGAATAAGAAACCAGATGGATGCTCAAAAATCGGTTCATCCTCCCGGCACAGGTGTGAACTCGATGCTATTTTCCGCGAGGCGGATACCGACGCGTTTGTTGGTTCGGGCTTCAATTCCAATTTCGTCGTACCGCTGCACAACCTCACGGCCGCAGTGATGGCACAAGCCCTTCACTACCCAACCCCGGATTTCGAGCTTCGAAATCCGGCTGACAACTACTTGATGCTAGTACCTCTGGCGGGCGCAACGGCGCAAGATTCCGGGAAGAACGACGGTCTGGCAAAGCAAGCGGCCAGCATCAAACACGACCTGCAACTCCTGGACGAGCTTTACGGAAGCGCCCTCAGTGACACACAACTCTTCAAGGATATGGTGGCAGCCTTGCAATCTTGCGGCAGTTGCAATCCCGCGGACGTAACATTCGAGAAAGCCGAGCGACTCGCAGAGCAGTGGCTCGTGCAGCACACCGTGCGACTTTCCTTTTTGGATCCGCGCGACGCAGCCCTCGCGCTCTCAAGTCTCCCAACAGGATGGATTTTCCAAGTGCGTTCCTTCGGCAGGGCTGTCACGATTCTGCCGGCTGCAACGCCTTCGCTCCGAACCTATGGGGCGTACCTGGCGGCGGACGCGATCGAGCGTGACGTCATCTACCAACGTAGACTGGCCGAGTTGAAAGCATCGTCGCAGGCAGGTAATCAAGACGGGGGAGAAGGAAAACCATCGTCACCCGGCAACGTCATCACTACTCATACAACCACGACCACAACCCAACCCGCTCCGCAGAGCAAGCCGGCCGCTGCTCCCGTCACAACTGTTGTGGATTCTGTGACCACAACGAGCCAGTCGGCTGCCTCCCAATCGCCGAACGCCGCACCCAGCTCCAACCAGCCAGCCGGCGGAGACAAGACTGGGAACAGCGCCGCACCCGATCCAACATCCACCTCCAACAATTCCGGGACGGACAAGACCGGCACGGATAGTGTGAGCACAAATGGCGGCACCAAATCCGGTAACACCACTTTGAAAACTTCTGCACCCGCGAAGCCATCCGGTGGCGGCGGGCAGCCAAGCGCGACGAAACCGGCGCTCTCCCAACAGGCCATGCATCTCGACAATGTTGTGCGCCTCTATCACCTCCGGCAAGCCAAGCAAATCGCCGACGCCATTAACACAGCCTCGACCGATGCCAAGCACCTCGTTGAAGCGCTCGATGACAACGGGAACAATGACCTCCTCTTGATCCTTCCTTCTGCATCGGGGGGAGACGACCAGAGCACGCCGATTCGCAGGGCCATCGCATTGCTCGATCTGCCGCGGCCGCAACTATCGCTGCAGGTCTGGTCCTATCAGATCAGCGCAGAGGAACCGTCGGACTATTCGGTGAACAAAAGAGGGGCCTCGAGCGTGCAGAAGGCGTTCGAGCTATTGCGGTCGACCGTCAACGGATCTAACGGCATCATGACCAGGAGCCTGCAAAGCGGCTTCGGTCAGTTATTGGATGAAGCCGCGGAGGCCAAGGGTAGATCGGACAGCATTTTTGATCCCACGTTCGAAGCCTATTTGACCGCGCGCTACGACAACTGCGTGGAGTTGGATTCCTACTGCCTTGGATATCTCGACGCCCTCGCGATTCCTACAGGCAAGGATCGCGCGGCCAACGCTTCTCTCAGCCGCCTTCTGCTTTATCTCATAGCGGTTAGTGACAGCGATGCCGCCGATGTAGCCCGAGACGTAATAGATGCGATGCAGCCTGAAAATTGTCCTGCCGGTTCGACCAAAGGGGACGATTCGAACCCGCGGCTTTGTTTCATTCACTTCGGGGAGCAGCTGACGGCAGCGCTTCAACCGAGAAACCTTCACATCCTGCGCGCAGCGCTACTGGACTTCCTGTTTGAATACAAATGGACGAATGTGTACCGGAACGATTTTGTTCCCTACGATCTCCAGCGAACCGCGCATCTGCTCGACAGTCTCCTCGGTCCGATCATCGAGGCATTCAACGAAGACCTTGATAATTACGTGATCCTCCAGCTCGACAGTCTCGAGAAAAAGATGACGCATGCCGTGGAAGGCGAGACGAGTTACGACAAGGCGGGGCTTAGCACTCTGGGGATGGTCCAAGTGGCCACCTTGAGTGGGTCGCAGGCTTCCGTGGATGCCAAGGTGAGCAACTATTTCGACATCACCCCGCCTATGTCCCTGAATGACATCCTGAATTCGGGCAACCAGCAAAATATCGCGAGCAACCTGAAAAATATTCTCGAACCCAAGGAAATCTTGATCTTGCAGGCTCTGGCGAATATCGGTTCCCAGCCGCGCATCACCGCGGAATTGACAAAGGAGGCCAAGCTCACCGTCACCCCGACAACCCTGGACACGGCTTCAGGCGCCCAACTCGATGTGGACTTCGACGTGAGCGAACCGAGCCCGCCGGCGACGGCGAACCAAAAGACTTCCACGAAGGACCTGCTCGATCGTGTTGCGGACCACCACGTGGCAACCCATGTGCGCGTCGAATCGCTGAAACTCTTTCAGGTCTCGGCGTTCACCATGGAATTGACTCATCCACAGCGAGGTGTGCCTATCCCAGTCATTGGCTGGGCGTGGCAGGGCGTCTTCGGGACAACGCCGGGATTGGACCGGTTGTTCGTTTACCCGCGCGGACCAAAGACGATTGATAACCGCAGTGTGGCGATTGTCCGCGCGGTCGTGGTCCCGACGGCCATGGACATTGGACTGGGCCTCCCCTTCATGGCTGACCGCATCTACGATCCTGTTTCGGATGCCACCGACCCCATATTTTCCGTTGCGCAATCGGGCGGGAGGATCCGGCCGTTCCACAAGGAATTGATGAGCTGCATCCTGAATGGCAATAGCGACTGCCACCAAGTGAAATTGAGCTCCATGCGCGAGGATTTACGGGACCCCACCTCTCCCTAAGGAATGGTTAGTGAGAATTTGGGGGGGATCCTTTCCCTCGCTGACGCTACGAATCCCTGTGCTAAATTACGGGCGGTCAAGAAGCGCCAGGGGGGCATTGCATGCACATCTCCGGGAATCTTTGCTGCCGCAATTCATTGTGCTTCCTCGCTGCAATTTTATTGCTGGGCGCTCCCGCAATCGCGTGGGCGCAATCGGCCTCGAGCCTGGAGACGCTGCGAAAGGCCGCGCCAGAGCAGCGAGCGGCGAAGGCGCTCGAAGCCGCGAGCGCGAATCCGCTCGAGCTGCGCGCGTTCCTTGTGCGCATGCCCAAAGGCGCCGACCTGCACTACCACTTGACTGGCGGGGTCTATGCGGAATCGTGGATTCGCGCGGGCGCGGAGGACAATCTTTGCGTGGACCTCGCCACCTACTCCTTTTTCAAGACCGAAGCCATGACCCGGAGCCTTCCGCCGCTGCCAGTCTGCGGCGATGGCAAGGTGCCCGCGGCAAATGCATTCACGGATCAGAAACTTTACGACGCGCTGATCGACGCCTTCTCGATGCGCAGTTTCGTCCCATCAGCCGGAGTGAGCGCGCACGACCATTTCTTCGACACCTTCGCGAAGTTTCATGGCACGAATCCGCGGCACACCGGCGAATGGCTCGACGAAATTGCCACGCGAGCCGCAAGGCAGAATGGACAGTACCTCGAGCTGATGGAAACGCCGGATTTCAGCCACACGGCGGCCATCGCAAAGGAAATCGGCTGGCAGGATGATCTGGCCAAACTTCGCGCGGAACTGCTCGCGAAAGGCCTGCGCGATGATGTTCCCGTTGCGCTCGCAGATCTCGACCAGGCCGAAAAGCTGCGCCGCGAGCGCGAGCACTGCGACGCAGGCGATTCAGGCGCGTCCCCTGCCTGCCGCGTCGAGATCCGCTTTATTTACCAGGTGCTCCGCGGCTTCCCGAAAGAACAGGTCTTCGCGCAGACGGTGCTCAGTTTCGAAACCGCGTCAGCCGACCCGCGCTTCGTGGGAATCAACTTCGTCATGCCCGAGGACGGCTACATTTCCATGCGGGATTATGCGGCCCAGATGCGCATGCTCGATTTTCTGCACGGTCTCTACCCAAAGATTCACATCGCGCTGCACGCGGGTGAGCTGGCGCCCGGCCTCGTCACGTACGAAGGTCTCTGCTGCCATATCCGCCTCGCCGTCGAGCGCGGGCACGCGGAACGCATCGGTCATGGCGTGGATGTGATCTACGAAGACCGCCCGGAGGCGCTGCTCAAAGAAATGGCGCAGAAGCACATCATGGTAGAGATCAATCTGACGAGCAACGACGCCATACTCGGCATCAAGGACAAAGATCACCCGTTTCCGGTTTACCTCAAGTATGGCGTGCCCGTCGCGCTCTCAACCGACGACGAAGGCGTTTCGCGCATTGACATCACGAACGAATATGTCCGCGCTGTCGAAACGTACAGTCTCGGTTACGCCGATCTCAAGCGCCTGGCCCGCACGAGCCTCGAGCACAGTTTCCTTCCGGGTGACAGCCTCTGGCGCGAGCTCGACAATTTCACCCGTACCATCGCCGCCTGTTCCACCGATTCGCCCGGCGCTGACAAACCCTCGGCAAAGTGCGCGGAATTCCTCAAGGGGAGCGAGAAGGGACATCAGCAGTGGGAACTCGAGCGCCGTTTCCGCGAATTCGAATCCAGCTTCTGATGTGGAAAATGGAAAATTGAAATTGGACACTGGTAACTCCCAATTTCAATTTTCCATTTTCTAATTTCCGCCTCAGTGTGCGGCGGGTTCGGCGGCAGGATGCATTCCGTGCTGGGGAACTTCGTGGACGCCGCGGGGCGGCGCTTCCTGGTGGAAGCGGTAGAGCTGATTGAGCGGCCCTGCGCCCTTGCCGATTGTGTAGGACTTCTCGATCGCCTTCGTGACGTAAGCTTTTGCGAGAATCACCGCTTCGCGTAGTTGCTGGCCGATGGCCAACTGCGCGGCAATCGCCGATGAAAACGTGCAGCCCGACCCGTGCGTGTTCGGGCTTTTTATGTGGTCGCCGCCGAAAGTCTCCACTTCGCCGCCCGCGCAAAATACATCAATCGGCTTCTCCAAGTGCCCGCCGGTGACGACCACCGCGTGCGCACCCATTTCCACGAGCTTCTGTCCCGCGGTTTTCATCCCGTTCAGGTCTTTCACTTCGAGCCCGGCCAAAAATTCTGCTTCTGGCATATTCGGCGTAATCACGCTCACACGCTTCAGTAGCTCGTCGCGCACGAATTTCAGGCCGCCCGTGTCAAGCAACTCCTCATTCCCCGCGGTTGGCCGGAAAACCGGATCCAGGACCACGTGCGGGAATTTGTGCTTATCGAGAAATTCCGTGACCGCGATGGCGTTGCCCCGATTCGCGAGCATTCCGATTTTCACCGCGGTGATGTTCACGTCATCAGCCAACTCATCGAGCTGCGCGCGCAATTGCGCTGCGGGAGTGGCGTGCACGGCCTTCACTCCCTGCGTGGATTGAATGGTGAGCGCGGTGATGGCCGCTACGCCGTAGCAGTTGTGCGCCGCGAACGTTTTCAGGTCGGCAGCCACGCCAGCGCCGCAGGAGGGATCGAATCCCGCGATGGTTAAGAGAATTGGTGGAGTGTGACTCGTGTGATTGTTCAACTGTCTCTGCCTCCCGCGCGAGGCCTCGTTACAGACAAGTTTGCCGGCGCCGCCCATCTGCCAGGGGACGCCGGCCAATAAAAATGTACGCGCGTTTTACTCCCGCGCGCAATAGAAAATTTTTGCGAAAGGGTATGAGATAAACGGATGCGAGTTCCGGAGACGCAGCGCCCAGTCAAATCAGTGAACGCCGTGCCTCCTCGAAGAGTTGCCTTTCTCGAGTCACAAAAGTCAGCATCGTGTGCGTGTCTGCAACATAAGATTCCGGCCGGATCCAATCCATTTGCTTCCAAAAGATTGAAGTGAGGGCTTCGCAATCGGCGCGGTGCAGGGAAAAGCCGTCGCCGAAATTGACCAACACGGAGATCGTTCCCGGAGTCAGTGGGGATTCAAAAATATTGCCACGCCAGATTTTCCCCAGGCCCTGCGGCGCGGTGAAGACAAACCATTCGTCAAATCCGTCTGTTCGTAATACGCTCGGATCTCGAATTTCCGGAGTGTAGGCAACATCGTCCTGGAGCTTCCAACCATCTCGCATTTCCTCATCCGTTGGGTGCAGTGGACCACTGTCGAGGGAAGTAATCGCGACATACTTTCCCAACACCAGCTGAGGGCACCTGTCGATAAGTTGTTTCAGCTCGTACTCGCACGAGATGAACCACAAGTACTGCCCGCGAGTGCCTTCGGCCAATATTGGATTTGCATCCATAGTCGGGGAGCCGCGCTTTCCGGACTTAAGGAATGGCGCAGTGGCGAAACGATGGAGATCAGGGGAAGAGCCCGCGAACGAGCGTCGCATCGGCGACGCGCCCGACGGCCAGGCAATAGGCGCCGGTCCGCATGTGCGTGCGGTGCTTGCGCGCGGTTTCGTGTACTTCGAGGAATGCGCGCTTCATCACCGTCTCGAGCTTGGCGTTCACTTCCGATTCCGACCAGAAGAAACTCTGCAGGTCCTGCACCCATTCGAAGTAGCTCACCGTTACGCCGCCCGCGTTTGCCAAAATATCCGGCAGCACCATGATCCCCTTCCGCGCGAGCACTTCGTCGGCGTGCGGCGTGGTCGGGCCATTTCCGGCTTCGGCGACAATTTTCGCTTTGATTTGATCGGCGTTGTTGAGCGTGATCACGTTTTCGAGCGCCGCCGGAATCAGGATGTCGCACTTCATCGTCAGCAGGTCATCATTCGAGATCCGCGATGTTCCCGGCATCCCTACTACCGTGCCGGAACGCTCCTTATAGCGCATCGCTTTCAGCG
>Ga0187781_10001633_pt1 | contig 17051 bp, 16 predicted proteins | sample 0715_SJ02_MP02_2_FD_132447 | JGI IMG/M metagenome (GOLD analysis project Ga0187781, IMG submission 132447) | Tropical peat soil microbial communities from peatlands in Department of Meta, Colombia - 0715_SJ02_MP02_20_MG | ecosystem: Environmental > Terrestrial > Soil > Wetlands > Peat | place... | reverse complement strand
GCCGTGCAGCAGGTGCAGGAAATGGCCGCCGATGGAGTCGTCATCGGTTTCCACGTCGATGCGCTTGCCGTTGTGGCTGAAGTGGTACCAGTACAGCAGCATGGAGCCGAAGGAAGCCATCAGGCGGTCGGCGATATCACGCGCACCGGCGATATTGTGGTCGTCCTTTTCCGGCAGGGTGCAGCCCAGGGCGGACACGCCGCTGCGCATCACGTCCATCGGGTGGGCGGAGGCCGGTAGGGCTTCCAGCACGCTCTTCACTACTTGCGGCAAGCCGCGCAGGGCCTTCAGCTTTTGCTTGTAGCCAGCCAGCTCGGCCTTGTTCGGCAGCTTGCCATGCACCAGCAGGTATGCCACTTCTTCAAATTCGCACTGGTCGGCGATATCCAGAATGTCATAGCCGCGATAGCTCAGGTCGTTGCCGGTACGGCCAACCGTGCACAGGGCGGTATTGCCGGCGGCAACGCCGGACAGGGCGACCGATTTCTTCGGCTTGCCAGTCAGAACCACTTCAGTCATGCCATTTCTCCTTGGACAATTTCTCTGGTGTTACTGTTGTGTGTTTGGCGGGGCAGCGCACGGCCGCCCGGCCTGATTGGTTTTGCTGCTGATGTTTATTTGTTTTTGCCTTCGGCGGACAATTACTTGTTTTGCCTTCGGCAGATACTTACTTGTTCTTGCCTTCGGCAAATAGCCCATCCAGCTTTTGTTCGTAGCTGTGGTAGCCCAGGTGCTCGTACAGGTCCATGCGGGTCTGCATCTGGTCCAGCACATTCTTCTGCGTGCCGTCACGGCGCAGCGCGCCGTACACATTCAGTGCGGCCTGGCTCATGGCGCGGAAGGCAGACAGCGGATACAGCACTAGCGACACGCCGTTGTCGCCCAGTTCCTGCGTGGTGTAGAGCGGGGTGGAGCCGAATTCGGTGATATTGGCCAGCACCGGTACGCCTACCGCTTCGGAGAATTTCTTGTACATGGCCAGATCGGTCATGGCTTCCGGGAAGATCATGTCAGCCCCGGCTTCCACGCAGGCCACGGCACGTTCGATGGCAGAGTCCAGTCCTTCTACCGCCAGCGCATCGGTACGGGCCATGATGACGAAGCTGTCATCCTTGCGGGCATCGGTGGCGGCCTTGATGCGGTCTACCATTTCTTCCTGGCTGACAATGGCCTTGTTGGGGCGATGGCCACAGCGTTTTTGCTGCACCTGGTCTTCAATATGTACGGCAGCGGCACCGGCCTTTTCCAGGCTCTTGATGGCGCGGGCGATATTGAAGGCACCGCCCCAGCCGGTATCGATATCCACCAATAGCGGGAGTTCGGTGACTTCGGTAATGCGGCGGACGTCGATCAGCACATCTTCCAGCGTGGTAATGCCCAGATCCGGAATGCCACAAGAGCAGGCTGCCACACCGCCGCCAGACAGATACAGGGACTTGAAACCCGAATGTTCAGCCAAACGTGCTGCATAGGCGTTGACTGCGCCCACGACCTGCAACGGTTTTTCTTGTTCTACGGCGAGACGGAAGCGTTGACCGGGTGTGCTCATGGCTGGGTCCTTATGGGATGCGGGGATATTATTGAATATTCTAGCAAGTGCTTGGTTGGAGTGCAAACACTCCATCACCACCACCCAGCTATGATGGAAATGGTTCATGTTTGCTCCAGCCTCTGCTATGTTTCACGTCAGTAAAGCTCGGGGGAACTCATTGCAAACGCCATGGTCTAGCTCTGTGTTCGCACACATGTACACAACTAAACCAGCGGACAATTCAGGGAGCATTACAACGACATGAGTGATCGTGCTATCGATCAACAGTTGGTGGAGCGTGCCCAGCGAGGTGAAAAAAGAGCTTTCGACCTGCTTGTTGCAAAATATCAGCGGCGTCTGGCTAGACTTTTGTCACGTTTCATTCGCGACGGCTCGGACATCGAAGATGTAACGCAAGAAGCGTTTATCAAAGCGTATCGCGCATTGCCGTCGTTTCGCGGCGAGAGCGCGTTTTACACATGGCTGTACCGGATCGGCATCAACACTGCAAAGAATTTCCTCAGTTCATCCGGACGCCGTCCGGTAGTGAACAGCGAGTTCGAGGATGAGGATGGCGAGAGCTTCGACCTTGCGTCGCAAGTTCCCGACATGAACACGCCCGAGACCGAGCTGATGAACAAGGAGATTGTGACGACGGTCAATGCAGCCGTGCAAGCCTTGCCGGAGGAGTTGAGAACGGCCATTTCACTACGTGAAATGGACGGACTATCCTACGAAGAGATTGCACAGGTGATGAATTGTCCAATCGGCACCGTGCGTTCGCGGATTTTCAGGGCGCGCGAAGCAATTGCTGCCGAATTGCGGCCATTGCTGGATACGGCCAAAAACAGAAGGTGGTAGCTTATGAGAGAAAAAATATCCGCACTGATGGACGGCGAGCTGGACGGGCAGCAAGCAGGCAGGACCATCAATGCCATCACCGAAGAAGAGGACTTGAAACAGGTGTGGGATGCATATCATCTGATCGGGGATGCCATGCGAGCCAATAGCCATGTTGCGGTCAATGTGCGCCAGCAAGTGATGGAGCAACTGGCAGGCGAGCCTACCGTACTGGCGCCACGTCGCTGGTTGGCTCCGGTTCGTACGCGTCGTGCCGGTGCCGTGGCGCTGGCTGCCAGTGTCAGTTTTGCCGCTGTGGTTGGCTGGCAGCAACTGTCGCATGGTAATGGCGCTGCGCCATTGGCTGATCATGCGGTCCCTGTGGCGGCCATTCAGCCGGCCCAGCAGGATCACGATGATTTGTATCTGACTGCGCATCAGGAAATGACGGCCGATCAGAGCGTGTACAAGGTTTCTTATGGAAATGGAGTCCGCCACTGATGCGTCTGTCACATCTGTCCGGAGTCTGTTTGATGGGCATTGCCTTATATGCCCATGCTGATGATGACTGGGTCCTTCTGCGCAAAGTGGCTGTTGCGGCAAGGCAGCAGCCACTGAGTGGAACCTACCTGCATCAGATGAATAGTTCGCTGGAAACTTTCCGTCTGGTGCGCAGCGGTTCCGCTGACAATATCCAGGAGAAACGCAGCTCGCTGGATGGTCCGTCGCGCGAGATCATTCGCAAGGGCATGGAGCTGACGTGCTACGCACCGGACCCTCGTTCGCTTTCTGCGGCCAAAATCAGTGCCATGCGTTTGTTCCCTGCCTTGCTGCCCGACGATATCAGCAATATCAGCCAGTCCTATACGGTGCGCCATGTCGGTAAGGACCGGGTTGCCCAGCGGGATTGCAACTGGCTGGAGTTGCGCCCTAAGGATAGCAAGCGCTATGTCATGCGTTTGTGCGTGGAGCCAGTCAGCTTGTTGCCCTTGAAGGTTGTTACCCAGAATGCGACGGGTGATGCGGTGGAGCAGTTCACCTTTACCGAGGTCGAGTTGCAAGGCCCGAAAGACAAGGGGGTGTTCCGTTCGCAATACAAGCAAAGCTATATGCTGCGCAGTGCCAGTGCCCCGCAAATGACGATTGATGCGGATGCTGCCGGAGAAGTGACCGGCATGCCGCCGGGTTTCAAGCTGCTGCGCGCAGTTCAGCGCAGCCTGCCGGGACAGCTTGATCGTCAGGTGCGTCACATGGTGTTCAGCGATGGCCTGGTCATGCTGTCACTGTTTATCGAACCACAGGCTCCGGATGCGCGTGGAGACCGTACTGTCAATCTGCACGGGGCTGTCAATATGGCAACGGCCGAGCAGGGGGACTACCTGGTCACACTGGTGGGCGATCTGCCCGAACCAACCATGCTGGCGATGATCAAGAATCTCAAAATTGCCCTCAAACCCTGAGCCAGTCTGCGGCTGCCGAGAGTCATGTACGGGCAGCCGCCTAGCCTGGTCTCTTTGTGAGTCTTGTGCAAACCACATCAAGATGGAGCGAATATGCCGATCAAAAAACTGATCTTTGCTGCCATGCTGGCGGCTTCTGCCCTGATCATCCAGCCTGCTGTAGCCGTAGCGGCTGATCTGCCTGATTTTACCCGCATCGTGGAAACTGAAGGACGGGCAGTAGTCAACGTCAGCACCACCTCTACCATCAAACAGAATCTCAGCACGCTCCCCGAAGGCATGGAGGGTGATCCCTTTTTTGAATTCTTCCGTCGTTTTGCACCGCAGCAACAGCAAGAACGCCAGGAGCGCTCTCTTGGTTCCGGGTTCATCATTTCTGCCGATGGTTACATCCTGACCAATGCGCATGTGGTGGCACGGGCAGATGAAATTACGGTGACGCTAACAGACAAGCGCGAATTCAAGGCGAAGGTGATTGGTTCGGATGCGCGTACCGATGTGGCTTTATTGAAAATCAATGCCAAGGAGTTGCCAGTGGTGCGCCTGGGCAATATGGCAGATGTCAAGGTAGGTGAGTGGGTGTTGGCCATCGGCTCGCCATTCGGCTTTGAAAATACCGTGACATCGGGCATTGTTTCGGCCAAGAACCGGTTGTTGCCGGACGAGAATTTTGTCCCTTTCCTGCAGACTGACGCTGCGGTCAATCCAGGGAATTCCGGTGGTCCGCTGTTCAATATGAAGGGCGAGGTTATCGGTATCAATTCGCAGATCTACAGCCGCTCCGGTGGCTTTATGGGGATTTCCTTCTCCATTCCGATTGATGTTGCAATGAATATAGCCGACCAACTCAAGCGGACAGGCAAGATCAGCCGTGGACGTATCGGCGTCGCCATCCAGGAACTGAATGCAGAGTTGGCCAGCTCTTTCGGCCTGGCCAAGCCGGTCGGTGCGCTGGTCAATCAGGTGGAAAAAGGAGGCCCGGCAGACAAGGCAGGGTTGAAGTCTGGTGATATCATCCTGGCAGTTGCCGATCAGCCGGTGGGAAGCTCATCTGATCTGCCGCGCTTGATTGGTGCTGCCCGCCCCGGTCAACCGATACAGCTGGAAGTGTGGCGTAATCGTGCCGGGCTTAAGCTGACCGTGGTGCCCGAAGAACTGAAGTCGGAAGATGCCCGTACTCAGCAGCGCGAGTATCGTGGTCCGCAGGCGGTTCAGGAAGGACAGAATCTGAAACCGTTTGGTCTGGTAGTCTCGGAGCTGAATGCGCAGCAATTGAGTCAGGCAGGCATCAAGTACGGTTTGCAGGTCAGAAAGGCGACGGGTCTGGCAGCGCGTGCCGGCCTGCAAGCCGGTGATGTGATTGTCGGGCTGGGCGGTGAGTCCATCAGCAGTTTCGCCCAGTTCAAGTCCCAGTTGGGCAAGGCGGCAAAGGGGAGTGCGCTGGCTTTGCAGGTCATGCGTCAAGGAGTGACACTGTTCATTCCGCTGACGGTAAGTGAGGAAGAATGAAGCTGACTTTGTATTTCAGGGAATATTGCAGTCTATGCCACCAGATGTTGGCTGAGCTGCAGCCCTGGCAGGCCCGGTATGGGTTTGCGCTGGATATTGTTGATGTGGATGCGGACCCGGAATTGGAAGCCAGATTCAATGAATTGGTACCGGTTTTGATGGATGGTGAGCAGGAGATTTGTCACTGGCATCTGGATATTCCTGCTTTGGCTGCACATTTGGGCGAAATCGGCTAAAATCCGCGCCAGTGTGAGTTGTTTGAGGGCACGCCAGCGTGCCCTTATCTTTTTGCTGGATACCGATGAAACATATCAGAAATTTCTCGATCATTGCCCATATCGACCATGGCAAATCGACTTTGGCCGACCGCTTCATCCAGTTTTGCGGTGGCCTCGAGCTGCGTGAAATGAGTGCCCAGGTGCTCGACTCGATGGATATCGAGAAAGAACGCGGCATTACCATCAAGGCCCAAACCGCGGCCCTGCAGTACAAGGCAAGGGATGGTCAGGTATACAACCTGAACCTGATCGACACCCCGGGACATGTGGACTTTTCCTACGAGGTTTCCCGCTCCTTGTCCGCCTGTGAAGGCGCGCTGCTGGTGGTGGATGCCTCCCAGGGCGTGGAGGCGCAGACCGTGGCCAACTGCTACACCGCCATTGATCTGGGCGTGGAAGTGGTGCCGGTCCTGAACAAGATCGACCTGCCGGCGGCCGAGCCGGAACGCGTGTCCCAGGAAATCGAAGACATCATCGGTATCGAAGCGATTGATGCCGTGCGTGCCTCGGCCAAATCCGGCATCGGCATCCAGGATATCCTGGAAACCGTGGTCAGCAAGATTCCGGCACCGGAAGGTAATCCCGATGGCCCGCTCAAGGCGCTGATCATCGACTCCTGGTTCGACAACTATGTCGGCGTGGTGATGCTGGTGCGCGTCAAGGATGGCCAGGTTCGTCCCAAGGACAAGATCAAGTTCATGGCCACCGGTGCCGAGCATCTGGTGGAGCAGGTGGGGGTGTTCTCGCCCAAGTCGGTACAGCGCGAAGTGCTGAACGCAGGCGAAGTAGGCTTTATCATCGCCGGCATCAAGGAGCTGAAGTCGGCCAAGGTGGGCGACACCATCACCCTGATGAAGACGCCGGCTACCGAGCCGCTGCCGGGCTTCAAGGAAGTACAGTCACAGGTGTTTGCCGGTCTGTATCCGGTGGAAAGCCATGATTACGAAGCACTGCGCGATGCGCTGGAAAAGCTGCAGCTGAATGATGCCTCGCTCAAGTTCGAGCCGGAAGTCTCACAGGCGCTGGGCTTTGGCTTCCGCTGCGGCTTCCTGGGTCTGTTGCATCTGGAGATCGTGCAGGAGCGTCTGGAGCGCGAGTTCGACATGGACCTGATCACCACGGCACCGACCGTGGTGTACGAGCTGGTGCTCAAGGATGGCAGCATCATCCAGGTGGAAAACCCGTCACGCCTGCCGGACCCGGGCAAGATCGAGGAAATCCGCGAGCCTATCATCACCGCGCATATCCTGGTGCCGCAAGACTATGTCGGCGCGGTGATCACCCTGTGTACCCAGAAGCGCGGCGTACAGCGCAATATGCAGTATCTGGGCCGTCAGGTGATGCTGACCTACGATATGCCGATGAACGAAGTGGTGATGGACTTCTTTGACAAGCTCAAGTCCACCAGTCGCGGTTATGCTTCGCTGGACTACGAATTCAAGGAATTCCAGTGCGCCGATCTGGTCAAGCTGGACGTGCTGGTGAACAGCGAGAAGGTGGATGCGCTCAGCCTGATCGTGCACCGTGCCTCCAGCGTGTATCGCGGCCGCGAACTGGTATCCAAGATGCGCGAACTGATTCCGCGCCAGATGTTCGATATCGCTGTGCAGGCGGCTATTGGCGGACATATTATTGCGCGTGAAACGGTCAAGGCGCTGCGCAAGAACGTACTGGCCAAGTGCTATGGCGGTGACATCACCCGTAAGAAAAAGCTGCTGGAAAAACAAAAAGCCGGCAAGAAGCGCATGAAGCAGGTCGGCAATGTGGAAATTCCGCAAGAGGCTTTCCTGGCCATTCTTCAAGTAGGGGATAAATAAGTGGGCGATAACCTGTTCTGGGTGTTTAGCGTGGCCGCCATTGTCGGCGTGCTGATGGTGGCTTTTGGCGGGCAGCGCGAGCCGGGTGCCAAGGATTGGCCGGCCCAGGTGCAGTGGGGCTATCTTGCACTGGTCATCGGTGGGTTTGGCCTATTGTCCAGTTATATGAGCTTTACCGCCGTCATGCTGGTGTTTGTGCTGGTGACTGGCGTGGTATGGGCGCTGGATAAATGGCTGTTGGAAAAGAAACGTGCCCAGCCGGCCGGACATTTTGTTGAATATTCACGGGGTTTCTTTCCGGTCATCCTGGTGGTATTCCTGCTGCGCTCTTTTCTGGTTGAACCCTTCCAGATTCCCAGCAGCTCCATGCGCCCGGGCCTGGTGGTCGGTGATTTCATCCTGGTCAACAAGTTCACTTATGGTGTCCGGGTGCCCGTGCTGAACAATGTTTTCATTCCCGTGGGCAAGGTGGAACGGGGTGATGTCGTGGTATTCAATTATCCGGTCAATCCCAAGGTCAATTACATCAAGCGGGTGATTGGCCTGGCCGGTGATGTGGTGGAGTATCGCAACAAGCGACTAAGCATCAATGGCAAGGCTGTGCCGGATACGCAGGATGGAACTTACGACTATCTGGAGCAGGGCATGGCCACCATCCATAATGATCAGTTCAAGGAAACGATGGACGGCAAGTCTTACCGTGTACTGAATATTCCGGATACACCGGTCGTGGCATTGGGGCAGGTATCGGACTTCCCCTCGCGCGATCAGTGCCAGTATGATGACAGCGGATTTGTGTGCAAGGTGCCTGCCGGTCATTATTTCATGCTGGGTGATAATCGCGATAACAGCCTGGACGGCCGCTATTGGGGTTTTGTCGATGATAAGCTGATGGTAGGGAAAGCCTTCCTGGTATGGATGAACTTTTCCGCACCGTCGCGTATCGGCACCCTTATCCACTGATATTTCTTTTGCGCAAAGGAATCTCCCCATGCATCGTCAGCGAGGTTTGACCGTTATCTCGGTACTTTTCGTCATGCTTGTGCTGGGTGCCGTCTTGCTGCTTGGTGGCAAGGTGGTGCCGGTTTATTCCGAATATGGTGAGGTACGCAAGGCAATCACCGCCATGGCCGGGGAAAATGGCAAGAGCGAGATGGAGTTGCGCAAAGAGTTCATGAATCACGCCATGGTGGGAGGGATTACGTCGATGAAGCCGGAAAACCTCACCATCATTACCACCAACAATGCGGTATTTGTGCGTGCAACGTATCGCCGCGAAGTGCCTTTGTTCGCCAATGTCAGCCTGGCTTTCGATTTTGATACCCAGGCCGGACAGACGCCTCAGTAATTATAGTGAACCAAGTTGATACCCGTTTCCGGCGGCTCAGTCAGTCGCTGGATTATGCATTCCAGAAACCGGACCTGCTGCGGCAGGCGCTGACACACCGTAGTTTCGGTGCGTCCAATAATGAACGTTTCGAGTTCATCGGTGACAGCATTCTCAATTACACCGTGGCGCGCATGCTGTTTGATCAGTTTCCCCGCCTGAGCGAGGGTGAACTGTCGCGCCTGCGTGCCAATCTGGTCAATCAGAATACCCTGGCAGAAATTGCTCATGAACTCAAACTGGGCGATTACCTGTATCTGGGTGAGGGCGAGCTGAAGAGCGGTGGTTTCAATCGGCCGTCCATTCTGGCGGATGCGCTGGAGGCCACCTTTGCCGCGGTCAGTTTTGATGCCGATTTCCAGCGGGCCGAACAAGTGGTACGTCGGCTGTATACCGGCCGCGTGGCAGCCATTGACCCGACCAAGCACGCAAAGGATGCCAAGACACGGCTGCAGGAAGCCTTGCAGGCGCGTAAATGGCCCTTGCCCAAATACCGTATCGAAGCACAATCCGGCGAGGCCCATGAGCAATGGTTCAAAGTGGCTTGCGACCTGGGCGAGCTTGCCATTGAGTCTTGCGGCGAGGGTGGCAGTCGCCGTGCTGCCGAGCAGCAGGCAGCAGAGGTCGCCTTGCAGCTTCTTGAACAAAAACTGGCCACAGGCAAGAAAAATCCATGACTGAAGAACACGCATATCATTGTGGCTTTGTGGCCATTGTCGGTCGTCCCAATGTGGGCAAATCCACGCTGATGAACCACCTTATCGGCCAGAAAGTCAGCATTACTTCGAAAAAGGCCCAGACCACCCGTCACCGGGTCAATGGCATCCATACCGAAGACAATGCCCAGTTCATCTTTGTCGATACCCCGGGTTTCCAGACCTTTCACAAGGGCGCACTCAACGAGACGCTGAACAAGAGCGTCAAGGACTCGCTGGGTAGCGTGGATTGCGTGTTGTTCATTCTGGAAGCCATGCGTTGCAGCGCGGCCGACCGCGAAGTGATGGCACTGCTGCCCAAGCACACCCCGGTGATCCTGGTGATCAATAAGCTGGACAAGGTCAAGGACAAGCTGCTGCTGCAGGAATTCATCGACGGTGTTCGTGCGGAATTCCAGTTTGCCGATTGCGAAGTGGTCAGCGCCAAACATGGACAGCGCCTGTCCGAGTTGCTGGACAAGGTGCGTCCGCATCTGCCCGAATCCATGCCGCTGTATCCGGAAGACATGGTGACAGACAAGAGCGAACGCTTCCTGTCCGCCGAAATCGTGCGCGAAAAACTCTTCCGCTACCTGGGTGAAGAGCTGCCCTACGAAATGAATGTGGAAGTGGAGATGTTTGAAATGGATGGCGCGCTGCGCCGCATTCACATCGCCATTCTGGTGGACAAGGAAAACCAGAAACCCATCGTCATCGGCAAGGGGGGGGAGAAACTGAAAAAAATCTCCACTGAGGCGCGTCTGGACATGGAGAAACTGTTCGACGGCAAGGTTTTCCTGCAAGTCTGGGTCAAGGTCAAGTCCGGCTGGGCTGATGATGTCCGTTTCCTGCGGGAATTCGGCCTGAACTGATGTTGTTTCATTTGCCTTGTCCCCCATGCTGCTGCGACAACCGTGGTCTGCCCGGGATGCTTCCCGGGCTGGCTGAGACTGTTTCGTGGGGGCATGCATGAGCCAGCCAGGCCGGGTGGATCGGCAGCCTGCCTATCTACTGCATGCGCAAGCCTATCGCGAAACCAGTCTATTGGTGGAAGTGCTAACGCCGGCGCATGGGCGTTTTACGCTGGTCGCGCGTGGTGCACGTCGTCCCCGAGCGGATGTCCGGGGCGTGCTGCTGCCTTTTCAACCACTGACCCTGTCCTGGTTTGGCAAGGGTGAGGTACGTACCTTGCATACGGCCGAGTGGAATGGTGGCGTTCCCCAGTTATCCGGCTTGCGGCTGGTTTGTGGTTTCTATCTGAATGAGCTGATGATGAAGCTGACGGCCCGCGACGATGCCGAACCGCGGGCTTTTGCCGTTTATGATCAGGCCATCCGCGCGCTGGCGCAGGCCGATACCCTGTCTGCCGTATTGCGTCGCTATGAGTTGCGCTTATTGCAGGCGCTAGGCTATGCGGGCAGCTTTGCCTGTGACCAGCATGGCGAAATGATTGATGCCACTGCCGACTATCTGTGCCGTGGTGGTGCATTGCCCGAGAGGGATCAGGGGCAATCTGTACAGGGCAGCGGGCTGAGCCTGCCCGGTGCGGCCTTGTTGGCCATCGAGGCCAATGATTATTCTTCCATCGGTACGCGCCATGTTGCGCGCAGCCTGCTCAGGCTGCTATTGACTGATTTACTGGGCGAGGAGCCGCTGGCCTCGCGTGAACTCTTGCAGGCCATTAACGCCATTGCCGATTGAGGCCTGCGTAACAGGAGCTGAAGATGATTTTGCTTGGTGTGAATATCGATCACGTTGCCACCCTGCGCCAGGCGCGTGGCACCCGTTACCCCAGTCCGGTCGAGGCGGCTCTGGTGGCCGAAACTGCTGGTGCCGACCTGATTACCCTGCATTTGCGTGAAGACCGCCGCCATATTCAGGATGCCGATGTGGTCGCCATGCGCCAAGTGATCAAGACCCGCATGAACCTGGAAATGGCCATGACACCGGAAATGCTGGCCAACGCGCTGGCCGTTGCGCCGGAAGATGTATGCCTGGTACCGGAAAAGCGCGAAGAGGTCACTACCGAAGGTGGGCTGGACGTGCTGGGTCACTATGCCGATGTCTGTCATTACACCGAAACCCTGCAGCAGGCCGGAATCCGGGTCTCCATCTTCATCGATCCGGATCGTGCCCAGATCAGCAAGGCTTATGAGGCCGGTGCCCGTGTGATCGAACTGCATACCGGTGCCTACGCCGATGCCGTGCATGCTGCCGAGCGGGAGGCCGAACTGGCACGTATCCGCGGTGCTGCCGCCTTTGCCGCCGAGCTGGGCATGGTGGTGAATGCCGGTCACGGACTGAACTATCACAACGTCAAGCCGATTGCCGCCATCCCGCAGATTACCGAACTGAACATCGGCCACGCCATCATCGGCCAGGCGGTGTTTGTCGGCCTGGATCGTGCCGTGCGCGACATGAAGGCACTGATGCAAGAAGCGCGTAACGCCTGAAACATGGCAGGAGGGGCGGGCGCATGATCTACGGCATCGGTACCGATATGGTGGAAATCGCCCGCATGCAGGGCCTGCTGCAGCGCTGGGGTGACAAGGCTGGGCGACGTATTCTGGCCGAGTCGGAAATGGCAGGCTTCTTGCAGGCGGCGGATCAGGCCCGTTTCCTGGCCAAGCGTTTTGCGGTCAAGGAAGCCTTGTCCAAGGCAGTAGGAACGGGTGTGGTGGCGCCGGTGTTGCTGACTGCCATTGCGGTCACGCATGATGAACTCGGCAAGCCACAGCTGGTCTTCTCCACTGAGTTGCAGGACTTCCTGCAACAGCGCGGCATCGCACGTAGTCACGTTTCCATTACTGATGAGCGCGAACACGCGCTGGCCTTTGTGGTGCTGGAACAGGGCTAATCAGGCCTGTTTCTGTGCAAGAATAAATGGCGGGGCGCGAGCCCCGCACTGTCTGGAGAATCTGCCATGCAAGCCTTGTCGCTGCAACGTGGTCCGGTGATGGTCGATGTGGTCGGCCTGAGTCTGACCGAACAAGAAAAAACACGTCTGCGTCATCCGCTAGTGGGTGGAGTCATCCTGTTTCGACGCAACTTCCAGGATATCGAACAACTCAAGGCGCTGACGGCGGAAATCCGCAGCTTGCGTAGCCCGGAGTTACTGATTGCAGTGGATCATGAGGGCGGCCGGGTACAGCGCTTTCTGGCCGGTTTCACCCGACTGCCCCCCATGAGTGTGCTGGGTGCCTTGTGGCAGCAGGACGAGGCGGCTGCACGTGCGGCCGCCGAGAATGTCGGCATGGTACTGGCGGCCGAATTGCGTGCCTGCGGCATCGACTTGTCCTTCACCCCGGTGCTGGATCTGGACTGGGGGCGTTGTGCAGTGATTGGCAACCGTGCCTTCCATCGTGATCCGCAGATTGTCAGCGAGCTGGCATTGGCCTTGCAGCGGGGTTTGCAACAGGGTGGCATGTCCACCTGCGGCAAGCATTTCCCTGGTCACGGTTTTGTGGCCGGAGATAGCCATTTCCTGATGCCGCAGGACGACCGTAGCCTGGCCGAACTGGAGGCCGACGACCTGATTCCTTTTGCCCGCCTTGCCGAGGCCGGCATGGGGTCGGTCATGCCTGCCCATGTGGTGTATCCGGCGGTGGATTCCCGACCGGCCGGCTTCTCGCCGGTGTGGCTGCAGGACATCCTGCGCAACAAGCTGGGTTTTGATGGGGTGATTTTTTCCGACGACCTGGGTATGGAAGGGGCTGCGGGCGCCGGTGATTTTGTTGCCCGGGCCGAAGCCGCATTGGCGGCTGGTTGCGATATGGTGCTGGTATGCAATCAACCGCAGCGCGCGGACGAAGTGCTGGCCGGCTTGCAGCCACCTGTGCAGCCTGAGTTGGCTCGACGCTTGCAAGCCATGGCTGGCTTGGGTGATAGCTTGCAATGGCAGCAAGAGATTGATAGCCCGGCTTTTGCCCACCGGCGTGCTGGCGTGTCTGCATTGACAGTGCCGGCAGATGTGCTGCATGGACCCGCAGTGGGGGAGGCCAGCTAAGAAGCTGTTTGCGATCTGGGCGACTCGGGTGATCCCGCGTTGAAATGTCGCTCACAAAACGCATGGGCTCTATGTGCATTCTGGTCTTACGCCCTTTTGCCTCGTCTGCCCCTTGGATCTCTTGATCGTAAATAGACTATCAGGCCATTCCCCATCAGTCCTTGCATGCCAGAGGACTGTCCATTTAGAGAGCTGTTTGCGCATGAGTGTGCAGACGGCTTTTTTATTGCTGGTGATGACAGTTTTTACGTGAACAGTTGCAGTGAATGTAGATTCACAAAATTTAATCTGCCTAGCATGACGAGTCCTGCGCTATCGACTAGCATGAAGGAAATCACTCTCGTTACCAAGGTAGACTTATGCGTCACCGTCCCATTGTGCAGCAGGTTGTTGTGCCGGCAGGTCTGCTCTGTTTTCTGGTATTTGCTACCCTGACCATCGTGGCCAGCTACAGTGTGAGCCGTTCGGCGGAGATGGAGGCCGAGCATAATCTCACCACCCAGCTCACCTTGGTGCAAGGCAGCCTGCAACAGGCCTATCTGGCTGCGATGAGTCGCTCTGAAGGCCTGTTGACGCTCTTTCAGCGTGGCTTGCCTGGGGCGATTGTGGTGAGTGATCAGTTGCAGGATATGGGCAGTGCCCATGGTTTACCGGTCGTCAGATCGGGTGACATGCTTCTTAGCGGTAATGTCCAGCCTTTGCAGCAGCTAAAAAATATGACAGGTGCTGAAGCGGCCATTATTGCACGCACGCCGGACAATCGTTATGTCCGGATATCAACCCTGCTGAAAGGGCCTGATGGCAGCAGCATGATTGGCAGCACGGTTGCGGCAGGGGATCCGGTGCGCGACAGTATCAATGCCGGCCATCCTTATGTCGGTCTGGTGGTGCGTAATCAGCACTACTATCTGACTCGCGCCCAGCCGCTTTTCACGCCTGCGGGTGCCGTTGCCGGCTGGTTTCAGGTGCGGGTGGACCTGGTCATGGAAATCGATACGCTCAAGCATTTGCTCAAATCGGTAAAAGTGGGCGATAGCGGTTTTGTCTATGTCATGGCACCTAGCAAAGAGGGGCTGGCGCGTTTCATTGTCCATCCGCAATTTGAAAATCTTCTGGCCACGGATGTATTGCAAGGGGCCGCCTTGCAGGCCGTGCAGGAGCAATTGGCCAAGCCTGCCGGCATTGTTCGCTACCAACAGGCGAACCCGGCGGAAGGCTCCAGGCAGCAAACCATGTTGCAAGCCTATGCCAAGGTGCCTGGCTGGGATTGGGTCGTTGTCAGCGGCAGTTTCCAGGATGAATTTACTCACGCCAGCAGTCAGTTGCGGCAGCAACTGGTATTGCTGTGTGCATTGCTTGGGCTGTTGTTGCTGGCCCTGCTATATGCAGTGCTGCGCCATCTGCTGCATCCGCTGGGTGACGTGGTCAAGGTGTTTGACCGTTTTGGTGGCGGAGATCTGAGCGCACGACTCCCCGTGCCTCAGCGCAAAGATTCGGCCAATGAAATAGAACGACTTGGTCTGCACTTCAATCAGGCGGCTGATGGCTTGTGCCAATTGATTCATGAAGTACGCAATACTTCCGATCATATTGAAAGTACAGTGCGTCAGTTGGATGACTCGGTGGAAGAGGCTGCCAATCTGTATCATCAGCAAAGCAGCTCTGCGGAATCAATGGCCGGTGCCGTGCAGGGTATTGCCGTCAGCATTCGCCAGATTGCGGCTGATGCAGGCCTGGCCGAGCAGGAAGGTGCTGAAGCGCTGGTGGCCACCAGCCACGGTCGCGATGCTGTCCGCACCATGGAGCAGGAAATGCAATCGATTGCCAGTGCCTCGGGCAATGTCGCGGTCAAGGTGGCCGGTCTGGATAAGCATTCCATTGAAATCAACGGCATTGTCAAAGTCATTCGTGATATTGCCGATCAGACCAATCTGCTGGCGCTGAATGCGGCTATCGAGGCTGCACGGGCGGGCGAGTCCGGTCGTGGGTTTGCCGTCGTGGCCGATGAGGTACGCAAGCTCGCAGAGCGGACGGCCAGTTCGACCAGGGAGATCGGCCCCTTGCTGGCGGTGATTGTGACCGGGACTCAAGAGATCGCCGGAGAAGTCGAACAAGTGGCCCTTCAGGTGCAACATGGCGTGGAGCGTGCCGCCATTGCTGGCAGAGTGCTGGATGATATTAATCAACGCAATGGAAGAATCGCGGAAGTCCTGGTGGATATCGCCGCTGCCACCAGCCATCAGTCCAGCGATAGTGTGGAACTGGAGTCGGGTGTCGGACAGGTGGCTCGCCATGCTAGCCAGGGCGCGGGCTTGGCGCGGGACAATCACCAAGCCATGGGTGGTCTGTTACAGCAGACTGAAGAGCTGCGCAAGAAGCTGGCGCGTTTTCAGGTCTAGCAGGGGGGCTTCCCCTGCTTTTGCCTGCTTAAATCGTTGCCTTGTTGTTGCGCCAGAGTCGAGCCAGATGAGAGGCGCGTACGCCTGCCATGGCCGCGGGGCATGGGGCAATCACTTTGTGCGCCGGATTGCTGGTGTCACGAATCAGCGCATCAATATAGGCCGGACCATCTCCGTGGCGGATGGCGGCAACCTGTGGTTCATTCGCCTTTTCACGGCGAGCCAGTACGACGCCGATTTCATTGCTGGCCAGTCTAACAAAACTGCCTGGCGGGTAGATGCCCAGCTCCTTGATCAGCAAGGTGGTATAAGCCGGGTCGAATTCGGTGTCCTTGCGCTGGAATAGATGGCCTAGCGCGGCTGCCGGCACCATGCCAGCCCGATAACTACGCGGTGTCAGCTTGGCGCAGGTAATATCTGCCATGTGCAGCATATGGGCTAGCGATTGAATCTCATCGCGGGCGAGGCCATAAGGATAGCCATTGCCTAGCCATGATTCATGGTGGGTTTGTACCAGCCAGTGCCATAGCTCATCTTCCACGCCGGCTTCGCGCAAAATGGCAGAGCTCAGCAAAGGGTGGCCGGCAATTTCTTCTTCCTGAACCGTGCTTAATGATTCTTGCTGATGATAGAGGGTGTTCTGCAGCTCGCAAATCGACATATTCATGGTCAGCGCGGCAGATAGCATGGTATTGCGCTGTTCGGTACCCAGATCGGGAATCCGGCGGCTGAGCAAGGCGAGCAGGGCAGTGGCATGCAGGGCATGCGCCGGGCCGTATTCATTGAAGGGAACCAGCAGCAGGCTGGCAATGACACCATCGGGGTGCTGCTCCGTCAGGCTGACGATATCATGCACCAGTTGCGAAACTTTTCTGGGGAAGTCGTTCAGCTGCAGGGCGTAGCTCAGCAGAGTGCGCGTGCGTTGCTGCAAAAAGGCCATTTCATGCAGTACGCTTTCGCGGATGGTCATCGGTTCCGGCTGATCCGGCAGGCTGACGGCATCCAGTTTATTGCCATCTACCGCATAACCCATTTCCAGCAGTTTCTCGCGCTGGCGATCACTCAGTACAAAGTGTCCTTTACTGAGTAGCAGCAAGCCGTTTTTTGCATAAACATCCAGCGGCAACTC
>Ga0187781_10001632_pt1 | contig 17057 bp, 13 predicted proteins | sample 0715_SJ02_MP02_2_FD_132447 | JGI IMG/M metagenome (GOLD analysis project Ga0187781, IMG submission 132447) | Tropical peat soil microbial communities from peatlands in Department of Meta, Colombia - 0715_SJ02_MP02_20_MG | ecosystem: Environmental > Terrestrial > Soil > Wetlands > Peat | place... | reverse complement strand
GCGCCGGTATTCGGGTTGAGTTTCCAGAGGCTCGGCTGGGTGGTGCCGCAATTGGCGTGGCTGGTGACCCAGACGGCCTGGTTGACGTAATCAACGAGGGGTGTCGAGTCCATGATGTCCATGGGCTGGACGCCGCCGGCGTTGCCGATGGTCTGCCACAAGGTCGCGCCGGTGTTGCCGTCAATTCCGACAATTTCATTGGTGCTCGTAGTGGCGCCATTGCGAGTGCCGGCGACAGCTAGATCGTGTGTCAGCGTGTAGGTACCGCCGCTAAGAGATTTCAGTTGAACGGCGAGGCCGCCCTGAAAATCATTCGTACCTGCGCCGGTTGGGTTGACGACCCACAAGATTTGGCCGGTGTCGGTGTCAACCGCGTAAACGAGGCCGTCGCTATCGGCGACATAAATCACATTGTCGGAGAGAGACGAGTCGCCAGAATCAATGACGGGCGAACGGCTGAAGATAGGGCCGCCGATGGAAACAGGCGGGTACTTTCGGAGTCCATAGGCAGGACTAAGGCCGAAGATGAGATTCGTCTGAGATGCAACCATGATAACGGAATTGGGGAAAAGAGAAGGGGCCGCGAGATCGGTGGCGTAGGTGGCATCTATCCAGACTGAATTTTGCTGCGCGGCTGCGGTGGCGCCGGGCGTGGCGGAAATTTCTTCGGTGAAGACGGTGCCGTTGGCGATCGGCTGGCAAGAATAGTTGTGAGCGGTATCGAAGACGAAAAGCTTGTAGTAGTAGGTGATGCCGTTCTGGGGCGGGCCGCCCGGGTCGGCCATAAAAGCCGGGCAAGTGCTGTTGTCGGTCCAGCTATTCGTGGTCGCGGAGGAACTGACGAAAACGACCATGCTTTGCGCAAATTGATGGCAGAGGGCGTAGGTGGTGCCGTCGGTGGGAACATCGGATTTGTGCACGGGGAGGGTGGCGTACCGCAGAATCATGACGCCGGCGTAAGGCTCGAGGATGGTGCTGCCGGTGAGAGGCGTGGGGTTGACCCAGTTGAGCGTGATGGTGTTGTTGCCGGGGGTGGCGGAAAGATTGCTGACGTTCTGGACGAAATTGATTTGAAGCTGGGGGGCGTTGGCGGGCACCGCAGCTTCGGGGGAAGCAAAAACGGTCGAATGCCCGGAGTTGTTTTCGTTCTGATCTTTGATAAGCCAGCCATAGTTGGGCGTGGCGTTGTACCAATTCTGGACGTCGGAAGTAATGTTGAAGGTGGCGGTGGTACTCGTGTTCATTAGTGCGGCAGTGCCGGTGGCGGTGCCGGGAATGTCTCCGCCTGCAACTCCCCAAGCCGTGGTTGCGACGCGGGTATCCCAAGTGACATTCGTGCCCCAAAAGAAGCTGGTAATGCCGTAGGCGCCGTAGGTGCGATTGGCGTTGGGAGGCGTGAGAACCGTCAAAGTCATCTGGGCTTGCTTAATGCCGACATTCGGAAGGAGAGAGAGATCAAACAGGATCAGAGCGCGCTCATTACCTGCCGCGAGAGTGCCGGCCGTGAAGGTCGGCTGAAATGAGGAATTCGTGTTGGGAGTGGACTGGATGAGAGTGGCGTCCGCGCCGCGCAGTTGAGGATTTGTGGACGACTTTTGGATCGTGATCTGCTCGCGAGCGATCATGGGCGCGGCCAGAAAGAGCATCAGCAGGACGCTCCAACCGCGCTGCCACACAACTTTCGGGAGTTGGGCATCCGTGAACTGCATCCTCATGATCTCGGTTCCTCCCGACAAAGATTTCTTGGCGCAGCTAACTGCCAGGGCCTAAGACCGCCGCGGCGCCGCGTGACAAACCGCGCCCTGTCCAGGCAATTTGCCGCAGGCAAGCGCCAGGGTTTCGTAAATCGGCTCGGAGACGCAGCGAGGCTTTACGTAGGCTTTTTTCCTGCCGGAGCCTGCTTTCCCCTTCGCGACCTTTTTTGCGCTTTCCATCAGCTCTCTTGAATCAACTACCGTGCAATTGCACCAAGCCCGCGGCCGTAGAAATCGGAATCACGGGCAAACCGCCGCCAGGTTTTTTCTGCGCGCGCCATGCACTAACGGGATTTTCGATGCCGGCAAGGCGGGCATTGAGCTCCGCCAGCTCGCAGGCGCGTTCATAGGCACCGCGCAAATCCCCGCCCTCCATGAGCGCTAGTCCGGGGCAACGCTCGCAGTACTCGCGAATGGAGCAGGAGGAACAGATTGGCAATCGCGATTCGCGAAGCGAGCGAACGCGATTCATCTCGCGCGAGCCAAACCAGATTTCATTGAAATTTTGGCGCCGAAGGTTTCCTGTCGGAACAGGCATTTGGACGCAGGGGAAGACATCGCCGTACGGCGAGATGTAGCAGCTATTGTGGCCGGCGCTGCATGGGATGTCGTCGTAAGCCGGGGATTCGACGCCGCTCGAGCTGGCGCTGCCGGTGGCGAGAAGTGGCGCATTGCTCTTCTCGATGACTGGCGCCTGTGCGTGGGGAGATTGGAGAACGGGCAGAAGCTCCTGCGACGGAATGCGGAGAGCCAGGATGCTTCGATCGCCGTCCATTTTGGGAGTGATGGTCAAGTCAAGGACGTAGGGCACGCCAAGCTCTTCGGCGAGAGCCTGCACGCCGCAGTAGGCGGTGAGGTTCTGCTTCATGAGTGGGCAGGCGATCTTCACGTTCAGCCCTTGCGCCTGCAGGAAACGGATTGCCGCGAGGGAGCGCTCGAGAGAGCCGGGAACTTTCGTGATGGCGTCGTGAACGCCAGGCTCGGCGCTATAAATGCTGATCTGGATGCGGCGGACGCCGAATTCGCGCAATCGGCGCGCACGGGCGGCCTCAATCAGAAGGGCGTTGGTCTTCAGGCTGACGTCGAAGTGGAGGAGGCGGGCGTAAGCGATCAGATCGAAGAGATCCTTGCGGAGGAAAATTTCGCCGCCGCTGAGTGTGAGAAAGAGAGTGCCGGCTTCGGCAAGCTGATCGAAGGCCTTCTTGATTTCGTCCGTAGTCATCTCGCCATGGTCTTCATGGTCCAGATAGCAGTGGATGCAACGCTCGTTGCAGCGGTAGGTGAGGTCCACATGGACGCTCCATGGAAGGCGGCGTTTCGCGGTCTTGCGAATCCAGCGGTCCATGACGGGAGTGCTTGGCATCCGTTCAGCCCTTTGCCACGGCTACGGCGAGAATCATCTGTTTTTCCTGGAATTGAGCGAGTAACTCGGCGACGTCATCGCGGGCTTGCGCGAGCGAGACTTCGTACTGAGCGGCGATTTCGGCGGCGATTTCCTCTTCGGTTTCGTCACCGTTGGCGCGCTTCCAGACAAGCGCGGCTGTCTCATTCAGCTCGTGAACCTGGCTATCCTCGGGCGAAATGATGACGATTTCGCCGTCAATTTCGCGCCAGGCGAGCTGTGGATTTCGCATCGGACGACTGCTCATCAGGCGATTAACCTCCAGAAATCGGCGCAGCGCCGGAAATGGAGCCGGTAGCAGGGGACCTGTTCGATCAAGTTGAGCAGCATGACCAGGAGCAACTCATGGGCACGCTTTTGCGACGTGAAAAAGAGGACGCAAGGTAACAGAGCGCGCAGAATTTCCTTGGAAGAAAGCGGTTCGATCCGGTCGTGGGTGGCTTGGGATAGAACGTAAATTCCGGTGACGGGGTAGTGGGAGTTTGTGCCCGCGGCACGAAATTCGCCCCAGAAGGGCGTGCCGTAGGCCTGCCAGGAGCCTTCGGAAAAACGAAGAAGCGAAATTTCGTCAGTGAGGACGCTGCCGGCGGGCGAGAGCGAGGCCACGGTGCTCTTCCCCGCCCCGGAGCGGCCCATGAAAATGTAGGCGCGGCCATCGCGAACGATAGAGGCGGCATGAAGAAGGAAGCCGCGGCGAGGCAACAGGACAACTGTAAGAAGAATTCGCAGCAAAGAATCGAGCGCATATTCGTGTCGAACGCCGTGGAAATCAGCGCCCGATGAATCAAGGACGAGGGAGGCATCGTCGAGAGCGTACGAGAATTGGCCAGGGCCGGTGCGCTTCCTGCTGTTAGCCCGCAGCAGGATTGGAATGCTGTCCGGCAGGCAGGACGCAAACTCGCGGTAGCGCCGTTCGGCGTGCCGCTGCAAGTCTCCCGGAGGGATGTGAATAGAAAAAGGAATGCGGCCGATGGAGATGTTGAGCCGCTGGCCGGACTGCGGCCGCATGAGTTGTGTGGTCAAATCGCCTAGTCCCCCCGACTAGAGCCGCAGGCGCACAGCAGTGGCCGCGCGCGCCGAAGAGCTTCAAATTTCCCCAAACAGAGAGCGGAAGCAGGCTTCAGTCTCATCCGCTAGTAGGAAAGTGGTCAACACGGATGGCGATTTGCGTGTCGTAACTGTGACTAGCGCGCGAGGGACGTGTCTGCGGGATTTATCTCAGGCGGAAGAGTGGTGAGCGCGGCGGCCGGCCCAGCCGTATTTGCGAAGGAGGCGGAAGGGGCGCAGGGCAAAGTAGAGGGGCGCGAGCGGGGCGGGCAAACGCATCATAAGCCAGTCCTCTTCGGCGGGAACGATGGCAAGCCGAAGAGAATAGCGCAATCCGGCGAAGGTTCCGGGGACCATGCGGCGGCGGAAATGAAAGCGGCCTCTGGCGTCGAGGCGGGGGAGCTGACGGCTCAGAAGGCGGCCGCGGACTTCAGCCGCGACGGCCGAGGCTGTGAGGTCCGAACTCATGAGGCGGAGGATTTCCGGCGGCAAGGGACAGTCCAGCAGGGTGGCCGCGAGGGCAAGGCCAAGATGAAGCATGCGCTGGGCGTTTAGCGATTGAGCGCAGCGCGCCACCACGTCCCAATCGAGAGAGGGATGCGACTGGATAAGCTCGGAAATGTCCACGATCCAGGAAAGGCGCTCCCAAAAATCTTTCGAGCCGTGGATGCAGAGAACCGGCAAGGCATCTTCGGGCCGGAAGGTCTTGATGGTCTGGCCGGCCAGAGGGAGTGGAACAAGCCGCGCGGAAAAATCATCGAGACCGGGCACAACGGGAAAATGGCGAAGGGTGATTTCCGTGTGCAGCTCGACCATGATGCGGCGGCTGTCATCGCGATAATTATATTCGCCGGGAACTAGCGAAGCAGCCGCGCCGGGAGAGAGAATCCAGGGAAATTTTGGGCGATAGCCGAGGCCGAGCATGATTTCGTGCGCTTTGGGGAGATCGCGCTGGGGAAGGATGATGTCGAGGTCTTCGAATTCACGCAAGGTGATATCCCCGTAGGCCTGGGCGGCAACGACAGGCCCTTTGTAAGGAATGGCGAGGATGCCGGCGGAGTCGAATAGGCCGAGGATCCTGTTTAATTCGGCAGCCAGGAAGAGGCACCTGACGGTATTGGCGCGCGAAACATTTTTCAGGCGGGCCAAGGGAACCACAGGAATTTGGGTAGCATCGGCCGAGCTCAGCGCACGGTCGAACAACGGAGTGACAGAATTTTCGTAGGCTTCGGAGAGGAGGTATTCCCAGTCAAGTGGCTGAGAAAGAAGCGCGCCGATTTCTTCGGCGATGGCGGATGTGGTTCGCGTGCGGGCGCAGCAGACGAGCAGGCGCTTTTCGGGGCAGGTCACTTGGTTTGCGGGAAGAGGCATCCGTGGCGCAATCGCAAGCGCAGGCAAATTTTACGCCATTTGAAGAGCTTTGATGGGTGGATTCTCTTCGGGGAGGGAAGCCCTGCGCCGCACTATAGCCTGCGGCGCAGGAAATTAGTAACAGATATGAGGTTATGAATTATATGAAGCCAATATCTATCGCAGCAAATTCGTGCCCGGGGCGCGCGGCAGGATGAACTATGCCGCGAGCGGATTGTGGAAGGCGCCCTCCATCTCGATCTTACGCCCGATCCTCAGCAACTGGGCGCGAAGTCTGCTGGGGTCAAGCCCGGCGCTGGCGCAAACCTGATCGAAATCGCGGTGATCTTCAAAGAGGAACTTCTGTGCTTCTCGGCGGGCGCGCAGGGTACCCACGCGCCAGTCCTCGACGGCCTTTACGATTACGGCTGTCCAAAGCCTGTTCTCACCGATTGATTCTTCCGTTACGGCGTTCTCCGCAGCCACATGAATCCGACTCGCGATTCCTTCCATTGTTTCCCCCGGTTCTGGATTCCGCTCACCGGCCCAATCCCCCCTTGAGGATTCCCAGCAGCGTTGCCGGAGGTAAAGCATCTGGTTGGCCAACTCGACGGGCAGGTACTAAAACCATTTCCACGAGCGCAAACGATTGAGGGCAAAGGGAATGCGAAGGCGAAAGTGAGGCAGGGAGCCTAGAGCACCCGGGCCGGTTCGAGAGAAGACTGTTCCGGGGCGTGCAAATGTTTCAGGCAGGCACGAAAGACTTACGCAGGGAAAGGGGCGGGTGCGTAGGACTACTGAGCTTGGAAGGTCTCGACAGCCAACAGTTCGCGCAGCTTAGAAGCGAGCGTTGCGAGAGTGAACGGCTTCTGCAGGAGAGGCACATCATCCTCGAGGATTCCATGGTGGATCACGGACTGGTCGGTGTAGCCAGACATATAGAGTACCTTGATTCCCGGCCGGATCGCTGTCACACGCGAGGCCAATTCACGGCCGCTGATCCCCGGCATTACGACGTCGGTCATGAGGAGGTGGATGGGGCCGGCGTGCATGCCGACCAGTTCCAAAGCGGTATGGCCGTTTTCAGCTTCGAGGACATTGTAGCCGCTCATTTCAAGGTATTCGCGAGCGAGTTCGCGGACACCTTTTTCGTCCTCGACAAGGAGGACGGTCTCCGAGCCACGCGGAAGTGAACTCATCTCCACTTTGCGGTCACGGGCGCCGGCAGCGGGCTGCTCTTCGATGCGCGGCAGATAAATCTTGAAACTCGTGCCACGGCCTTTCTCGCTATAGACCCAGACGTAGCCGCCGCTCTGCTTGACGATTCCGTAGACGGTGGCGAGACCGAGGCCAGTTCCCTTCCCTTTTTCCTTGGTGGTGAAGAAGGGTTCAAAAATGTGGGCTTGTGTTTCGGCGTCCATGCCGCAGCCATTATCGGTAACGGCGAGCATGACGTATTGACCGGGCGCGAGGACGGCGGGCGGATGGGCGTAAGAGGAATCCAATTCGACGTTGGCAGTTTCGATTGTCAGGCGGCCGCCCTGGGGCATGGCGTCGCGCGCGTTGACGGCGAGATTCAAGATTACCTGCTCGATCTGGCTGCGGTCCGCTTTCACGAGCCAGAGGTCCGGAGCGGAGGAAGTTTCGAGCTGGATATCCTCGCCAATGAGGCGGCGGAGAATTTTTTCCATATCGGCGACAATCGTTTGGACGCTGAGGACCTTGGGGGCAAGCATCTGCTTGCGGCTGAAGGCGAGCAACTGGCGCGTAAGGGACGTAGCGCGCTGCGCGGCCATTTGAATCTGTTCGGCGTTCCGGCGCAGGGGTTCGCCGGTGGGAAGGCGCTCGGCAAGAAGGTCGGCGTAACCCTGGATGACCATGAGCAAATTGTTGAAGTCATGCGCGATTCCACCTGCCAGGCGGCCGACAGCTTCCATTTTCTGCGCCTGGCGGAGTTGCTCTTCGAGATTCTTGCGGTCGGTGATGTCGAGCGACATGCAGATGGCGCCTTGCAACTGACCGTTCGCGTCGCGCAAGGGCTCGGCGTGGCAGGCGTAGGAGCCGCTCTTCCATTCGACGTGGAAGGTCATAGCTTCACCTGCGACCGCGCGGCGGTGCGCGGCAATGGGCAGGAAGGTCTGGTCGGCGGTTTCAAAATAGTCAAGGAGCGACATGCCCACAAGTTGGTTCGGCTTCAAACCCAAGCGCGTGAGGCCGGCCCCGAGGACGGAGGTGAAGCGCAGATCTTTATCCACGGTCCAGAGCACGGCGGGCAACTGCTCGATGAGCACGCGCAGGCGGGCTTCGCTTTCGCGGACTTTTTCTTCTGCGCGCTTGCGTTCGATGGCGAAGGCGATCTGGCCGCCGACCGAGGCGAGGAATTCAAGATCGCGCTCGGTATAGGCGTCTTCGATTTCATAGTGCTGCACGACGAGCACACCGATCGTCGCGGCGGGCGTGCGCAAAGGAACACCGAGCCAGGAAGGCGAAGGCGTTCCGACCAGTTCCACTTCGCCCTTGGCGGCGAGATCGTCGAAGGCTTTCTGCGGAATGAGCATGGCGCGGCCCGTGCGGTAGACATAAGCCGTGCAGCTTCGGCCGACTTTTTGGGGGGGCGGGGCCTCGTCGAAATGGTCCACGAAGAAAGGGAAATGAAACATGCCGGTGGAAGGCTCAAACAAAGCGACGAAGCAATTTTCCGCGTAGAGAACTTTATTGAGGGCGAGGTGGATCAGGCGGAGCAAGTCGTCGGATTTGTCCGTGACGTTGACGGCGTGAATGATTTCAAAGGTTACCTGGCGCTCGAGTTCGGAACGCTTGCGCTCAGTGACGTCCTCGATAGTGCCATCGTAGCTGACGACGCGGTCTTCGGCGTCGCGGACGGCGCGGGATGTCTCGGAGACCCAAATCTTGACACCGTCCTTGCGTCGAATCTGATATTCGAAGCCCTCAACGAAGCCCTGCTCGTCCATCAGGCGCTTGAATTCTTCGCGGCGCTGCGGCTCGACGTAGGATTCTTCGGCGACATCGCGAACACTCTCCATCAATTCGGCCGGGGAAGGGTAGCCGCAAATGCGCGCGATGGCAGGGTTGGCGCTGAGGAAGCGGCCGTCGGGGGTGGTTTGGAAAAGGCCTTCGACGGCATTTTCGAAGAGGCTGCGGAATCTTTCTTCCGCGCGACGCTGAGCTTCTTCAGCGCGGCGGCGGTCGGTGATGTCCTCGTACATCGCGGAATTGCCGATGCGCTTGCCGTTGACGACAAGCGGAATGCCGAGAATCTGGACGTCCACGAGCGAACCATTGCTGCGGCGGCGCTTGGTCCTGGCGCGGGCGGCTTCGCCAGCCGCCATGCGACGCGTTAGTTCGGCTGCTTCGTTTGAGAGATCGGCGGGGGCGAGCAAGGAATCGAGATCCACGCCGAGAATTTCGGGTTGGCGGTAGCCAAAAAGATGTTCAAAGGCGGGATTGCACATGCGGATGCGGCCATTCACGTCGGAGACAGCGATGGCCAAAGGATTGTTGTCTATCAGGGCTTGCAGATAGGCATTATGCTCGGCTAATTCGGGCGAAGGCGCCGGACCCGCCCCGTTTGCACTTGGCGATGCGTCGGCGCGAATCGCCTTCGAAGGGGGGAGAGTGGCCACGGCCACGCCACCGGATTCCAGGCCGGGGGGGGAGGGTCTCTTTCGCTTGGGACGATCGGTTGTAGATTTTCCCGCCATGGCTCACAGTTCGGAGCCATGACAGCGCTCCGTGGATTTACCCCAGTCTCCTGTATAACTTGGCGGGACCTGCCTCACAATGGTACGACGGTACTAAAGTGTTACATTTTGAGGCACTTACGACACTTTTGCGAGGCTGAAAATAAGTAGTTTCCGCAGCAATTCACCTTGGGGGAGGGTGTTCGGGGATGGCCTCGCCATCCTTGCGGGGGTCGGAGGCGCCGAAGTTTACGCCTGTCGAAAAATCGCGCCGGACGGCTTGCCCTGCGCCCATATCGAGCGAAAAACTGGAGCGGATGTCCAACTGATGGCCGCGGCCGGCGAGGGCCGTGAGGACATCGCCCGGGATCCGACCTTCGACCTTCACATCGCAGCCATCAAAGGTGTGCTTGGAAAAGCGGGCGGCTTCGAGGGCGGCCTGGATGTTCATGCCGTAATCCACGATATTGGCGACGAATTGGGCGTGCGCCTGGGCCTGATTGAATCCACCCATGATGCCGAAGGCGATGCGATCCTGACCCCGTTCCATGAAGCCGGGGATGATGGTGTGCAGGGGGCGTTTGTGGCCGGCAAGCGCATTGGGCGAAGCGGGATCCACGCTGAAAAGCCCGCCACGATTCTGAAGGGCAAAACCTGTGCCCTCGGGGACGATGCCGGAGCCGAAGGACGAGAAGTTGCTTTGGATGAGTGAAACCATGTTGCCGTCGCGATCCACGACAGAAAGGTAGGTGGTATCGCCTGTCGGAGGAAATTCGGGCTTGCCCGGCGCGACACGGCAATTTGCCTTCGACATGTCAATTAATTTGGCGCGCTGGGCGGCGTATTCTTTCGAGAGCAATCCCGCGACGGGGACCTTACTGAATTTTTGGTCGGCGACGTAACGAAGCAAGTCGGCGTAAGCGAGCTTCTTGGCCTCGATCATGGCGTGGAGGGCGTCAGCAGAATTGTGGCCGAACTTCGAGATCGGCAGTGTCTCCATGATGTTCAGCATCTCGAGCACGGCGATGCCCTGGCCGTTCGGCGGAATTTCGTAAACCGTCCAGCCGTGATAAGTCGTGGAGATGGGCTCGACCCATTCGCTCGAAAATTCAGCGAAATCGGCAGCGGTCATCGTGCCGCCAATTTTCGATGAGGCGGCGACGGTATCGCGGGCAATCTCGCCTTTATAGAAGGCATCGCGTCCGCCGGAGGCAATCAGTTCGAGCGAATGAGCCAGTTCGGGGTCGCGGAAGAGTTCACCCGCACGTGGTGGGCGTCCGTTAGGCAGAAAGGTTGCCGAGGCATTTCTCGTTGCCGCCAACTTCCCTTCCGACTCCTCCCAGTCTGCGGCAACCATTTCGGTGACGGGAAAGCCTTCGCGCGCATAGTGAATTGCGGGCGCGAGTAGCTCCGGAAATTGTTTCGAGCCGAAGCGCGACAGGAGTTTGTCCCAGCCGTCCACGGCGCCGGGAATCGTGACGGAATGGATCCCGGCCGTGGGCATCGAGTCGAGCCCCTGGGATTTGAGATAGTTGATTGAAAGCGAGGCGGGCGCCCAGCCGCTGGCATTGAGGCCGTAGAGCTTGCCGGTCTTGGCGTCATAAACAATCGCGAAGAGATCGCCGCCGATGCCGTTCATCATGGGGGCGACGACGCCCATTGCGGCATTTGTCGCCACAGCCGCATCAACAGCGTTGCCGCCGCGAGCGAGGATCGTGGCGCCGACTTGCGCCGCGAGCGGACTTTCGGCCGCCACGATCCCGTCGCGAGTCATGACCATCGAGCGGGCTTGCGTGCGCTCCTGCGCCCGGGCGGGCATGTAAGGCAACGGCATACTCACAAGCAAGAGCATGGCAAGACCTCCAAGCGCGATTTTTTTCGAGGCGATCACGGAATGAGGCGCATTATTTTTTGGGGCGCGATTCCGGCGGGACTATGCCGTTAGCGCGATAGTAGGCGACGAGGAGGCCGTAGTGCTCGCCCATGTGTTCTGTGTAGCCAATCCAGTAATCGAGGTGCGCGGTCACACCCGCGTCGCCGGCCTTCTTGATTTCCGCCGCACCATCTGTCACGGATTTTTTCAGGAAGGCGACCGTGTCGGCTTTGGTCTTGTACTCGGTCACAGGCGGGTCGTTGCGGTCATCGCCGACCTTGGATTTGGTGACATTCTTGAGCAGATCGTAATTGGAACCGGCGATGTGGAGAATGATTTGCTGGAAAGAGCGCGTCTCCGGCTTCAGTTTGTAGTCGTACTTGTCTTCGGGCCAGTCCTCGGCCATGGTGATGAGCCTTCCGCCGATGTCATTCCAGTTTTCGAGCACTGCGGCGGAGACGGTCTTCGGCTTTTGCGGTTGTGTCCCTCCCTGCGCGCGCGCAGTGCCTGCCCCCACGAAAAGAGCGAGGGGCGCGAGGAGGAGGATGGAACGGGCGAGTGATTTCATCTGAGATCTCCTGTTTGGATTGCCTCGCTGCGAGCCCCAAGGACGCGATTAGCCTACCCAGCTTTTACGCCCAAGTCCAGCGGGAGCGGTGTGGCTCGCAGTGCGAGCGTTTGGAGCGTCTGCGTCTCTCCGGTAAGATGGTTGATGATCTCGGCGTCTGAGCCTGAAAGGCCACGGAAGAACGAGCGCGTGTGATGGAAAAACAGAAAAATCTGGCGGACACGAAAAGGTTGCAGGACCCATTTCAGATCGAAATCGAAGGCCTCGTGCAGGGACGCCATTCGGATCCATTCCGCTTGCTCGGGCCGCATTGGACCGGAGCACCAGGTCAGCGCGCGCTTTCGATTCGTGTGTTCCGGCCGAGCGCCACCGAAATCGGTGTCCTGTGGAACGGGAAATTCGAGCCGGTGCCCGCGAAACAGATTCATCCCGCGGGAGTCTTTGAAGCGGTTTTTGCACCCGGCTCTTTGCGCCAGAACGAGGACCAAGCGATCTCGCCGGGGTCGTATCGTTTGAAGATTCGTTTCGAGGACGGCGCTACATTCGAAACATACGATCCATACGCATTCCTGCCGCTGCTGACGGACTACGATATCTATCTCTCCGGAGAAGGAACGCACTACCTGAAATATGAAATTCTTGGCGCGCACGTGCGCGAAGTCGCGGGCATTCGCGGAGTGCATTTTGGCGTGTGGGCGCCGAACGCGAACCGCCTGAGCGTAATCGGCGATTTCAATGCGTGGGATGGCCGTGTTCACGCGATGCGAAGCCGCGGGACGAGCGGGATTTGGGAAATCTTTATGCCGGGGCTCGACGAAGGCGCGCTATACAAGTTCGAGATAGTGGGTAGCGGCGGGAAATATCTGGGAGTCAAGACGGACCCGTACGGATTTGCGGCGGAGGTTCGGCCAAAAAGCGCGTCGGTGGTCTTCAACATTGAGCGGCACCGGTGGAATGACCGCGAGTGGCTGGCGGCGCGCTCTTCGGGTGACTGGCTGCATGCGCCGATGTCCATCTACGAAGTGCACCTCGGGGCCTGGCGTCGGAAGGCGGAGGAAGGAAATCGGTGGCTGACCTACCGCGAACTGGCCGAGGATCTGATTCCCTATGTGAAGCGGATGGGCCACACGCATGTGGAGCTGATGCCCATCATGGAGCATCCGCTGGATGCTTCCTGGGGCTACCAGACGGTCGGCTATTTCGCGGTGACGAGCCGCTATGGGTCTCCGGCCGATTTCATGTATTTCGTGGACCGCTGCCATCAGGAAGGCCTTGGGGTGATTCTCGATTGGACTCCGGCGCATTTTCCGCGCGACGCGCATGGCCTGGCGTTTTTCGACGGCACCCATTTGTATGAACACGCCGATCCGCGGCGTGGCGCGCATCCGGACTGGGGCACGCTGGTCTTCAATTACGGCCGGAACGAGGTGCAGAATTTCCTGATTTCGAACGCGCTCTTCTGGGTGGACAAATATCACATTGACGCGTTGCGGGTGGATGCCGTGGCCTCGATGCTGTATCTCGATTATTCGCGAAAACCGGGTGAATGGATTCCGAATCCCTTTGGGGGGCGGGAGAATCTGGAAGCCATTGGATTCCTCAAGCACCTTAATGAGGTGCTGCACAGCCGGCATCCGGGGGCGCTGACAATCGCGGAGGAATCCACCTCGTGGCCGGCGGTTTCGCGGCCGACCTATCTTGGAGGACTGGGGTTCGATCTGAAGTGGAACATGGGCTGGATGAACGACACGCTGGGCTATTTTTCGCTCGATCCCATGTTCCGGAAATATCATCACAACGAGCTAACGTTTTCGATGATCTACGCCTTCCACGAAAATTTTATCCTCCCGCTGTCGCACGATGAAGTGGTTCACGGAAAGCGTGCGCTGCTGGAGAAAATGCCAGGAGATGACTGGCAGAAATTCGCCAACTTGCGCCTGCTCTTCGGCTACCTGTTTGCGCATCCGGGGAAAAAGCTGGTCTTTATGGGCGGCGAGCTGGGCCAGCGGGACGAATTCTGGGAGGAAGGCTGCGTGGATTGGTCACTTGAAAATTCGCCGCCGCATCGAGGGATCCAGAAACTGGTGAAGGATTTGAATCACCTGCATTCGCGGGAGGCGGCGCTTCACGAAGTGGATTTCGAATGGCAGGGGTTCGAATGGGTGGAAGTGGCCGACGCCGCTTCGAGTGTTCTTGCGTTTATCCGGCGGGCGAAGGACCCCGAAAATTTCGTGGTCGTGGCGTGCAATTTCACACCGGTAGTGCGGGATAACTACCGCGTTGGTGTGCCCGTGGCGGGTTTCTATCGCGAGATTCTCAATACCGATTCGGCGCACTACGAAGGGAAGGACGTGGGCAATTCGGGCGGCGTTGAAGCCGAGCCTGTTCCATGGAGCAACCGGCCTTACTCAATCAAGCTCCGCTTGCCGCCGCTCGCAGCGGTGTATTTCAAGCTCCGACGTGACTAAGTATTCTCTCGAAATTTTCCCGAATTTTCAGCGAAGTTATATTCCCGCGGCGGAGGAAGCATCCTTTGAAGCGCCCTTAGAAGGAATAAAGTAAACCTCTTCTTTCAGGTATTCCTTCGCGAAGCCGCGCCGCTTGAGGATGCCCATGCCGTGCTCAATCATCTCAGGGTGGCCACAGAGATAGCCGGTGGTATCGCCGCCGGTAAGACCCCATTGGTCCGCATACTTCCGGATAATGTCTTCAACGCGTCCGGTTTCGCCGCGCCAGGAAGGATCCTCCCAGGGACGGCTGATGGTGGGAACATAGGTAAGCCAGGGAACTTGCGCCGCGATTTCCTGGACCTCCGCGCGGTATCCCAACTCCCAGGAACGGCTGGCGCCGTCGAGTATATAGAGACGCAAGTCCGCCGGAAACTGGCCGTTCTTCCAATCTTGAAAGAGAGTGCGAGCGTAGGAGATGAAGGGCGCGATACCTGTGACGGTACACACCAGCAGATGATTCTTGTGGCCGCTCTTCAGATCGAGCGTAAACCGGCCCTTGGCAATCTTGCGCAAGCTGAGCTCGCCACCTACCGGAACTTTGTGAAGCTGCGGGGTCAGCTCGCCCTGCGGCACGAGCTCAATGAAGATCTCCAATTCCTTTTCGTAGGGGGAAGAGACGATGGAGTAGGCGCGCTCGACGAGCCTCTCGGGGGTATGGATTCCCAGTGTCGCGTACTGCCCGGCAACAAACCTGAACTCGCCGCCCGTATCAATGCGAATTTTCCAGAGGTCCGGAGACAGCTCATCCCGGTGGGTCACGCGGGCGCGATAGAATTTGTCATCACCTGCACTCATCCGTCCGTCGCCTCCCGAGGGGCCGATTGAGTCTCTTCAAAAATCACGCCGGATAAAAAATAAGAGGCGCTTCGGAGAATCCGGAGCGCCTCAGGGATTCGAACTAGACTCGCGCCGTCATTGCGGCCGCTGCCCCATCATCATCGGGTTCATTGGCTGAGGCGTGCCGGTAATTTTGTCCTTCGCGTCCGTAATTATTTTAATTAGGACCATCGAAGAGTCTTTCCCCTGGAACTTCACGAGCCCCCAAGGCGGGACGTCTTTCACGGCCCAGACATCCCCGCCGTCCTTGGCGCGGTAATGCTCAGCAACAAACGTACCTGCCGGCACGGTGACGGATTCGCTGCCCAAATCCTGGCCCTCGTTTCTCACATCGGAAGACTGCGACGAAACGCGCTGCAACATCTGCATCGGCATCTCCATGGGACCCATGCCAGGCATCTGCATGACGGCTTTGACCACATGGGTCTGCTGGCCATCCAGGACGATGAGGTGCTTGATCACCATTTCGCCGCGGTCGGTGTTTTCAAAGGACATCTCCATCCAGAAGCCGTCCTTGCCCTCGACGGATTCCTTGCCAACGATGGCGATCTGCATGGTGGTTTTCTTTCCGTCGCTGCCCGTCATTTCGTACACGCCTCCGTGGCCGACCACGGGATTCCACACGCCGTGGAACTGGGGTGGTCCACCCCGCATGCCCACCTGTGCGTTGGTTGCAGCCGCGGCGACAAAAGCGAAGGCCACCATCGCCGCCCACTTGCCGAATTGGATCATGAACGCTCCTCTCGGAAACAAAATTTACTTGAACGCGCCGGCCTACAGATCGCGTCCTTGCGAGTCATCCATCTTCGAAACATCAAAACTGGTCCTGATATTCGCGCCTCCGGCCGAGCAGGAAAACTCGACCTCCTTTTCGCTCGTGCCAATCGTTGGTTCCCCGCCCGCGGCCTGCTTGGGAAAATTGAACGCCAAGGCCTGGACGGATTTGCCGTCGGGCCCGCGCTGAAATTCCACGCCAGTCGCTGCAATGCGCTGTTTCGTTTTCTTAGAGGTGAGGAAAGCCCTGGACGCGAGATCTTTTTCATCCGCGCCCTGGAAAGGAGTCATGTCCGTGCCGACTACCATGACCTGATAGGACTCCACCGGCTGCGCGGCCTGCTTCTCCGCGTCTTCTTGTTTCATTTTCCCGCCGAGAACGGCGCTGCGCAACAAAGCCTCGCGAACCGTGCGCGAGGAAATCCAGCGCACCACGAAATTCGCCTGGGTGACTTGCGGAGCGGATGGCGGGCCGCCTGAGGTCTTACCACCGCCCATCACGCCACCGTCCGGGGAATGTTCTTGAGTGGCGCTGGGAAGCGTGGAACCCGAGGAGTCACCGGCCGCCCACGACGCCGGAACTTGAGTAACTTTCGACCACGGCGATTCGGACAGGATCTTGCGGACATCCTTTTCATCCCACTGCGCAAACGGCTTCGATTTCCACACGTCTCCCGCGGCGCATGCGATGCCAGCGAGGAGAACTATCAACCATGCTGCAACATAAATTTTTCGCGCTGTCATTGGAACACCTCGTTGGTCCCGGCGATTCCAGGTTCGAACGATCCCCCGGTTGCTGTTCCCTCCCTTATTTTAACGCCACCGCACGCGCGCTGCGGACGATCGGCAAAATAGTGGCTGTGCGTTTGAGACGAAAATCGAAGATTAGGAAGCGCCACAATCTGAAAGCCGGCCTCCAATTAATGACTTGGAAGCTACCTGACGGCGCGTTTGGCGGCAAGGGGATTTTCGCGGGAAAGTGCGGCTGACTGCGAGAGACCCTTCGCACCGGTAACGCGTTCGATGCGGTACACCGGGTTTTCGCGCGACTCGAAATGGGTGCGCATCAGCAACTCACCCACAAGCCCGACCGCCAGCAATTGGACGCCAAAGAGGCAAAGCATCATGCCGAGCAACAGCAACGGCCCGTGCTGCACGAAAATCGAGGCATGCCAGAAAACCTTTTGTAAAAAGAGGGCCAGCATGATTCCGGTTCCCGCAGCGACGCCGAGGAGTCCCGG
>Ga0187781_10001631_pt1 | contig 17059 bp, 13 predicted proteins | sample 0715_SJ02_MP02_2_FD_132447 | JGI IMG/M metagenome (GOLD analysis project Ga0187781, IMG submission 132447) | Tropical peat soil microbial communities from peatlands in Department of Meta, Colombia - 0715_SJ02_MP02_20_MG | ecosystem: Environmental > Terrestrial > Soil > Wetlands > Peat | place... | reverse complement strand
GCGCCCTGGCATTTCGCCAGCACCATGGACGGCGGCAAGCCCTCGTTGAAAATCGACGAGGTGCCGCTGGAATGGTTTTTCTCGTCCGGCGTCAAGCTCGATTTCCGCTCCAAGCCGGACGGCTATGTCTGCAAGGCCGACGACGTCAAGCGCGAGCTTGACCGCATCGGCTATACGCTCAAGCCGCTCGACATCGTTTTGGTCAACACCGCGGCGGGCGCCGCGTATGGTCGACCCGATTTCACCGATAAGGGCTGCGGCATCGGCCGCGAAGCGACCCTCTTTTTGACCAAGCAAGGCGTACGCGTTACCGGCACCGACGGCTGGAGCTGGGATGCGCCGTTCTCATTCACGCGCAAACGGTTTGCCGAAACCGGCGACCCCGGCATCATCTGGGAAGGCCACAAGGCCAGCCGCGACATCGGCTACTGCCACATGGAAAAACTCGCCAACCTCGACCGGCTGCCGCCATTCGGCTTCAAGGTCTGCTGCTTCCCGGTGAAGATCGAAGCCGCTTCTGCCGGGTGGACGCGTTGCGTGGCGCTGCTCGACGGTTAAAGGCGTGACCCGCAGGCGCGTTGGCCGGCGGCGCCGGTGCGCTCTCGAAACGAGGGAGAGAAATCGATGGACCGCTTCCGTTTCGGTCCGCGTAACAACGGCATTATTCAGATCGCCTATTCGGTCGCCGACATTGAAGCGGGCATGCGCCATTACGGCGAGCTGCTGCACGTCGGTCCCTGGTTTCTGATCGGCCCGTTCGTGCCGCCCAAAGGGCTGTACCGGGGTGCGCCGACAAAAATGCAGGTCAGTCTCGCGCTCGCCTATGCCGGCGAGCTCATGGTTGAACTGATCCAGCAACACGACAATGAACCTTCCGTCTTTCAGGAGACGCTGAAGGCGCGCCGCGCTCACGGCTTTCATCACTGGGCGGTCGGCTCACGCGATTTCGAGAAAGCCGCTGCGGACTACCGCTCGCGCGGATACCAGGAGGCCTTCAGCGATACCGCACCGGCGCCACTGGGATGCCGCGTAATCTATTTCGACACCGGACGCGACCTGCCGGGCATGCTCGAAGTCATCGAGATCAACGCCGGCGCCGAGGAGGCATTTTATAAAATTTATAAGGCGGCGCAGGACTGGAACGGGAAGGACCATATCGTGCACCGCAGTTGAGCGCGGCAGGTTTTGGGTCTTGCCCAATTTACGGGCAAATCAGATGCGCAGCTGTCTTGTGCTTATCGCGACCCATTACCGGCGTGGTCGCAGGTTTTGCACAATGACGGAATAGGCTATGCGAATGACGACGGTGGTCGGTTGTCTCTTTGCGAGATACGCAAGGCGCTGCGTCGCTGTCGCGCTGGCATCGGCGGCCTCGATCGTTCTCGTTCTGCAATTGCCCGTTCCGCCCACGCGCGCCGACGATGAGACCGCGAAGCCGGCCGATACGGCGGCGCCAAGGACCGCCCAGGCGAAGATCTCGGCGACTATCGAATTCAGCCTCAGCGCCTTGGACCGCGCGATCGAAAGACGCGTGCCGCGGCGGCTTGCAACTTTCGACGACCGTGCCGCCCGTTGCTGGCACCGGCGCATGCTCGGCCGCGAGGTCGATATCGATTGCGTCTATTCCGGATTTGTCGAGCGCACCGCGGCGATTTCGCTCCGCGCCGAACATGGCCGGCTGGTCGCGGCGGTGCCAATCTATGGCGCGGTGTCAGGGCAGGGCCTGGGCCGTTTCGCGCGCCTTCTGCACGGCGCCGCCGAGGGTCAATTGATGGTCTATGCCAGCGCGCGGCCGCGGTTGCGGCCAGATTGGAGCGTTGCGCTCGACATGAGCGAAGGGTTCCGCTGGGAGGCGCCGCCGGTCCTGCGCATCCTGGGATTCGAGATCAACCTGTCGCGTTTCGTCGAACCGAGGGTGCGCGAACAGCTGGCGCGGATCGAAGCCGATGCGGTAGCCAACCTGCGCACCCTGGACATTCGCGGCAAGGCGGAAACGGCGTGGCGCCAGGCTTTCACTCCGGTGAAGATTTTCGACTCGCCCGAGATCTGGATACAAATGACGCCGCAAACGGTGGCGTTTGCCGGCTTGTACGCCCATGGCGACGTTCTCGAGGGTGCGGTAGAGATGGCCGGCCTGACGGAGACCAGCATCGGCGCTCGGCCTCCGGCAAACGCGCCGACGGCATTGCCGGCGCTCGGCAGCGACATCACCGAGCCGGGGCATTTCGAGGTCATCCTGCCCGTCGACATTGCCTACGATCCGATCCGCGCAAAACTTCAGGATGCAATCGCCGCAATGGACCACGCCGGCGTCGGCTTGCGTGACATCAAGCTGCAGCCGTCCGGCGATAAGCTGCAAATCGGCCTCAACCTCGCCGGCCCGGATGCGGACACCAAAGATGGGCAGTGGGTTTATCTGACCGCAACGCCCCGGGTCGATGCCGCAAGCCAGACCGTGCAGTTCCCGGACATCGCGGTCACCGAAAATTCGCAGCCAGCATCCTCTTCTTCACTCGCGGCGGCGCTCAAAGACAACGCCCGCCTGCAAGCGCTGCAGCAGCAATTGCAGCTTGGCTATAAGGCTGCGCTCGACCAGCTCATCGAGGCGGCCAACACACGGCTGAGCCGATCTTTGGGCAACGGATTTCGCAGCGAAGCCCACCTGGCCTCTGTCGGCTTGGCGAATACCGAGCTGTTGCCGCAAGGCTTGCGCCTCGATTTCCGTGTCGGCGGCGACCTCAAGATTCTGTACGGCTCCTGACGGCATGCGCGGTCTGTCACCGCATCGAACGGTCTGCGCGGATACGCTCCTTGCGGCGTTGGCGATCGCTTGTTGCGCATCCTTTGCCGACACCGATCGCGCGCGGGCGCAAACGGGCTTTTATGCGGCCGAGAAACAGGAGCTCGCGGGTGCGCCCGGCACGCTCATTCGCACGGAGCCGATGCGCGGCGCGCCCGAAGGCGCCGCTGCCTATCGCGTTCTTTATCGCTCCACCGGGCTGCACGGCGAGCTGATCGCGGTGTCTGGCGTTGTCGTTGTTCCCGCCGGCCCGACGCCGCCGGATGGCCGGCCGATCATCGCCTGGGCGCATCCTACGTCGGGCGTCGTGCCGCGCTGCGCGCCCTCGCTCGCCTTGTTCGTCTTTCAGCAAATTCAGGGACTGCGGGAGATGGTCCAGCGCGGCTATGTCGTCGCCGCCACGGATTATCCCGGGCTTGGAACCGCGGGTCCGCATCCGTACCTCGTCGGCGTCAGCGAAGGGCGCGCCGTGCTCGATGTGGTGCGGGCCGCCCGGACGCTGCCGGGCACGGGCGGCGGACACAGCTTCGCCGTCTGGGGACATTCACAAGGCGGCCAGGCGGCGTTGTACACCGGCATTCTGGCGCAGAGCTACGCGCCCGAACTGTCGCTTGCCGGCGTCGCTGCCGCGGCGCCGGCAACCGAACTCGCCGCGCTGATGACGGCGGACCTGGACAGCGCCGGCGGCAGGAATCTGACCGCGATGACCTTATGGTCATGGGCGCGCGTATTCGGCGCGCCGATCGAGCGGGCGGTCGAACCGGCGGCAATTGCGGTGGTCAACCGCCTCGCCGAGGAATGCATCGAGTCGATTTACGATATTATGCTCCGGCAAAGAACCGCGCGGCCGTTGGCGGAGACTTTTCTGTCCATCAAAAATCCCGTCGAAGTCGAGCCTTGGCGATCCTTGGCCGCCGAGAATACCCCGGGCGTTCTGCCCGGAGGCATCCCGATTTTCCTCGCCCAAGGCACCGACGACAAACTGGTGCGTCCGGAGGTGACCAGGGACTATATGGGCCGATTGTGCCGCGGCGGCAGCAAGGTGCAGATGGTCTTGCTGCCCGGTATCGATCATGGCTTCGCTGCGCGTAACAGCGCGAGCGCCGCAGTCGACTGGATGGCCGATCGTTTCGCCGGCGCATCGGCGCCGAGCGATTGCAGCTAGTGCATGATCCGGAAAAGTGGAAGCCGGTTTTCCGAAAGGATCATGCACCAACAAAGAAACTAAGGCCATGATCCGATTCGATTTGATCAGATCATGGTCCAAGCGTCGCGCTCGACGGGCGCAAAAAAGAAAACTCGGCGGCGGATTGCAATGCTGACCGTCTATAGCCGCCCGATTTCGAAATCCTCGCAGGAATAGCCGAGCATCGACAGGCCTTCCTCCAGGAAATCACCCAGGAGCGGCGTGCCGAGCAAATATTCTGCCGTGCGCTTATTGTGCGCGCGCAGCGCTTCGGCGCGCACTGCCGGCCAGTCGCTGGCGGCGTAGTCATCTCGCCCCAGCCAGGTCAAGGCAACGAGATCAACCTGCTCGTCTTCGGAAAGCGAATTGATGAATGAGGTAAGTTCCTCGACAACCGGATCGTCCCTGTGGTCTTCAAGAACCGCCAGGTCTCCATCGTCCGCCGGGTTCGACCCCGGATCCGGGTCTGTCACTTCATCCTTGGCGTCGAACTCCCTGGCTTTGATGATGACGAAACAGACCTTCTCGGGCGAGATTGTGAGCGGCGATTCGTCGTCGTCAGTCGTTGCCGACGGCTTCAATGGTTGCGGCATCATCGCCTCCTTGTGATTTCAGCATGGATAGGTTGCATGTCAGACAACATTGATCGTCATCAGGCCGGTCGGCCGACGCGACGGTCACGTCCGCAGTCCGTGTTTCCCGAGCAGCCTGACCGTCGTCGCTTGCGGGCCTTTGTCGCCCGGTTCTTCAGTAAATCTCACGCGTGAGCCGACGCTCAGACGCGAGAATGCACCGTCGAGCACGCTGTTGCGGTGAAAGTAGATCTCTTCACCACCCGCCGCTTCAAGGAAACCAAACTCGCCGGACGGATCGAGCGATACCACCATTCCGATCGGTGGGCCGTCGTGATGTTTGACCCGCCCCTCCATGCGCCGAACTTTGTCCTGAAGCTGCCGGCGGGCGTGCTTAAAGGCATCGTTCAAGGCGAATGCCAGATCAGAATGCCGCTCGTCCGCCGGCGGCGTCCTCTCCACGTTGACCTCGCGGCCGTCGGGAAGAGCGAGACGAATATGCACTTCGTAAAGTCCGCCGGTACGATGATGTTTGCCCGGGGCCTTTAATACGATCCGGCACGCGGTGATGCGGCCGAAGCGCGTTTCGAGCTGCGCCACGTGGTTCCCGATGGCGGCTTCGATCGCCGGCGTTGCCTTCATGCCTTGAAATTGGATTTCAGGCGGCGTTTGCATGTTTTTGCTCCTACTGGGCCGTCAAGTTTGATTGGTGACTTTCAGACGCGCGGCCGTTTACAGCGACACTTCCGGCGAGATTTTTTCCAAAGTGGCATCGGTCCGATCGTCCATCTAGTCAACCCGGTCGATACCTGCTTTGATTTTGATCAAAGCGTTCGTCGGCTTGCGGCGGTTTTGTCGGTGCTCGTGTCGGGAACCCGAACCGTCACGCAGGCGACATAGCCAATACGAGATGAGGCATGTTATCCATCGGCCATCCGACAGCGGGAAGAAAGCGCAAATTTTTGCCTCGGTGGATCATCCATCACGAGCCCGTAGGGTACCGATGCATGCCAAGAGTTCCCGCATGGCCGCCGATTGATGCGGCCGTGTTCTTGGGGCCATTGTTGGCAGGCGCGGTGACTTTTGGCCAAGCGGTTGCGGCGGAAGTGGATGCAGTAGGTGTTCAGGCGCCGCCGGGCTTTGCCGAAGTGGTCGCCAGGGTCAAGCCGGCCGTCGTCGGCATCCGCGTCACGGTCGAAGCGGGCGCATCATCGGATGAGGTCCAGCCGAAGACCCCGTTTCCCCCCGGCTCGCCCCCGGACCGCTTCTTCCGCCGATTCGGCGCTCCGAATTCGGATAACTCGGCCGCGAAATCCGAAACCGCTTTGGGATCCGGCTTTTTCGTCACCGGTGACGGCCATATCGTCACCAACGAACACCTCGTCGCCAAGAGCAAGAGGATCGAGGTTACGACCGACAGCGGCAAGACCTACGACGCTAGGATCGTCGGCGTCGATCCGCAGACGGACCTAGCTCTTATCAAGGTCGGCGCTGCCTCCGATTTTCCTTATGTTCGTCTCGCCGCCGAAACGCCCAATATCGGCGATTGGGTTCTGGCGATCGGCAATCCCTTTGGGCTCGGCGGCACAGTCACGGCCGGAATCGTGTCGGCGCGCGGACGCGATATAGGCGAAGGCCCCTACGACGATTTCATTCAGATCGATGCGCCGGTCAATCTCGGCAATTCCGGCGGGCCCACCTTCAACGTCAGGGGCGAGGTGATTGGTGTCAACACCGCGATATTCTCGCCGTCGGGCGGTTCGGTCGGCGTTGCGTTCGATATTCCCGCCGAGACCGTCAAGCTCGTCGTCGGGCAACTCAAGAACAAAGGCCAGGTCACGCGCGGCTGGATCGGGGTCCAAGTCCAGTCGGTCACGCCGGCCATAGCCGAAGCGCTGGGGCTGAAGCGTCCCGAAGGCGTGCTGGTCGCCGATCTTGAGTCGAATACTCCGGCCGCCAAGGGCGGCATTGAAGTCGGCGATGTCATAACGTCGGTGAACGGTGAGCCAATCAAAGAGTTGCGCGATCTCGCCAGAAAGATCGCCGCAATCGCACCGGGAACGCCGGCGAGGTTCGGCGTCTTCCGCAGCGGCCAGGAGAGAACACTCAGCGTGGTCGTCGGCAAATTCCCCCAGAAGCCAAGCGACGCCGGCGCAGAGCCGCAAGCCGCATCGAGCGGAGCACCGATCCTGGGGCTGCAGCTCGCTCCGGCAAGCACGATTCCGGCCGCTGGCGGGCGCGGCGTCGTCGTGACCGATGTCAGTCCCGCAAGTCCGGCCGGGGAAAACGGCATTCAGGTCGGAGATGTCATCCTTGACGTCAGTCGTCGGCCGGTTAACGACCCCGCGGATGTGCGCAAGACCGTCGAGGAAGCGCGCATGCAATCGAAGCAAGCGGTGCTGTTGCGGATCAGAAGAGGCAACACCGTCACCTTCGTTGCCATACCTGTTGCGTAGATTAAGCTAAAAAGCACCATGTACGAGCGCCCCGTTCGTCGCCGCATTGCATCAGATGCAGTGGGTGCGAAGCGGCGGAAAGCCATTGAACTCCACCGAGGCGTAGCTTGCGGTGTAGGCGCCTGCCGACAGGAAATCGATCGGATCGCCGAGACCAAGATCGAGCGGCAGCTCGTAGCCGGCATGCTCGTAAATAATGTCGGTGCTGTCGCATGTCGGACCGGCAAGAATCGCCGGGGCACTTGATCGGCCGTCATGGGGCGTACGAATCCGGTAGTGGATGCGTTCGCCCTGCGTCTCGGCCAGGCCGTTATACCGCCCGGCATCAAGATAGACCCAGCGCTTGACGGCGTGGCGCGCTTTCCTCGCGACCAACAAGACTTCGGCGCGCAGGAGGCCGGCGTCGCCGACGAGGTAGCGGCCGGGTTCAACGATGATCTCGGGCCGCGCGCCGCCGAACTGTACGTGCAGCGCCGATTCGATGACTTCCGCATAGGTGTAAAGCGGCGGTATGGGCGTGCGGTATTGGGCCGGCAGGCCGCCCCCGAGATTGAGAAAGTCGAGATTGAGGCCGAGGCCGGAGCATGCGCGAAAGAGGCCGGCTGCGGCAGCGATCGCCGCTTGCCATTGCGACGGGTCAGTCTGCTGTGACCCAACGTGGAAGGATACGCCGTTCGGCCGCAAGCCGAGTGACCGGGCATGAGCGAGGAGCTCGATTGCCATGTCGGCATCGCAACCGAACTTCCGCGTCAACGGCCATTCGGCGCCTTTGCCGCCGACCAGCATACGGCAGAACACCTGCGCGCCGGGGGCCGCACGGGCGATTTTTTCGACCTCGGCAATGCTGTCGAAGGCAAAAAAATCGACGCCGTGGCCCCGGGCCCGCTTAATGTCGGCCTCACGTTTGACCGTGTTTCCGAAAGACAGGCGAGCCGGCGAAACGCCCAGCGAGCGAACACGCTCGATTTCGCCTTCGCTGGCCAGGTCAAAATTGGCGCCGACGGAAGCGAGGGTCGCCAGCACGTCGACAGCCGGGTTTGCTTTCACCGCATAAAAGATTCTCGCATCGGGAAAGCAGGCGCGCAGCGCCGCATACTTGGCGCGCACGACTTCGAGGTCGACGACGATGCACGGCGATTTTGGCCGATGCTTCGCCAGGAATTCGTCGATTTTTTTCGTCGTACCCGGACTGACATCGCCCGAGGTTGAGGCCGAAAATTGGGTGATGGGCCCGCCAAGGCTCATGGTTCACGACTCGTGCCTTTCGTCGGTCAATTCGCCGCCGGCACCAAGGCAAGTTGCGGCTCGCCTGCGGCCTTCGCGGGACGGATCGCCGGAAACTCGCCTGCCGTGATAGTTTCGCGCTTCAACAGCAATTGAGCGCCGCCGTCGAGATCGACGCGCCGCCTGGTCAAAATATCCTTGGCGCGCGCAAATCCTTTTTCAAGGAGATCGCGAACGGCGATATCGATTTCTCGGTTGGTAGACTCCGCCGCCTGACCATGTTCGCCGGCCGGCAGGCCCAGGAAAGGCTGCTGCGGCGGCACATAGGTTCGCTGCCCGACCTTCTCATCCATGCCGAAGCGCGTCACCATTTCCAGCGCAACCTCGGTGGCGCGCTGCAGATCGTCTGCGGCCCCGGTTGAAACGTCACCGTCGAACACAAGCTGCTCGGCGGCGCGCCCACCCATCAATACCGCAATGCGGTTTTCCAGACTGGCACGGCCGAGGAGAAAACGATCCTCGGTGGGACGCTGGATCGTGTAGCCGAGCGCGCCAACCCCGCGCGGAATGATCGAAACCTTGTGCACCGGATCGACGCCCGGCAACGTGGCGGCAACCAGCGCATGGCCCATTTCGTGATAAGCGACGCGGCGGCGCTCATCCGGGCTCAGCACGCGGCTCTTCTTTTCCAGGCCGGCGACGATCCGCTCGATGGCTTCGGTGAAATCATTCAAACTTACCGCGGAGGCGTTGCGCCGGGTGGCCACGATGGCGGCTTCATTCACCAGGTTGGCGATGTCGGCGCCGGTAAAACCCGTCGTCAGGCCCGCGATCGCGTCGAGATCGACGTTCGCGGCAAGCTGTATCTTGCGGATGTGAACCTTGAGAATCTCCAACCGACCCTTGCGGTCGGGACGATCCACAAGCACTTGACGATCGAACCGGCCGGCGCGCAGCAAAGCCGGATCGAGGATTTCCGGCCGATTGGTCGCCGCCAGGAGGATAACGCCGACGCTCGGATCGAAGCCGTCAAGTTCGGCGAGGAGTTGATTGAGGGTTTGCTCTTTTTCGTCCAGGCCGCCGACCGGGCTCGCTGTGCGGCTGCGGCCCAGCGCGTCGAGTTCGTCGATGAAAATGATGCACGGGGCGGCCTTGCGCGCCTGTTCGAACAGGTCGCGGACGCGCGCGGCGCCGACGCCGACGAACATCTCGACGAATTCCGAGCCCGAGATGGAAAAGAACGGGACACCGGCCTCACCGGCGACAGCTTTCGCCAGCAACGTCTTGCCGGTTCCCGGCGGGCCCACCAACAAAACGCCTTTCGGCACATGGGCTCCCAGCCGTCCATAGGATCTCGGGTCACGGAGAAACGCAACCAACTCCTGCAGTTCGAATTTTGCCTCTTCGACGCCGGCAACATCTTTGAAGGTCACCTTGGTGTCGGTCTCGACGTAGACCTTGGCACGCGATTTACCCACGGTCATCAGCCCGCCCAGCCCCTGTCTTTCCGCCACGCGCCGAAACAGGAACATCCAGGCCAGATAAAAGATGACGATGGGAATGACCCAAGAAAGAATAATCTGTATGAAACCGCCGGATGCGGCGCCTTTAACGACGACGTGATGACCGGCAAGCTTTTCCGCCAGTTGCGGATCGACGCGGACGGCAAAGAACTCGCGCTTCCCGTCCGGCAGCGGCTCCTTCAGTGTTCCCTGGACCGCGTCAGCGCTTACCGTGACTTCGGCGACCCTGTCCTGGTCGAGCAGCGTCTCAAACTGACTGTAAGGTATTGTTTCGATCTGCGTATAACTGGTCCAAAATTGCTGAAACAGCAAAATGCCCAGCAACGCGGCCAGCACGTACCAGATCAGGAATTGCCGCTTACGAACGTTCGCTTCCATCATCTACCCGCCGTAAATAGCTCCTTTACCCTCCGCAGATTGCCAAGATAATTCAAGCTACAGAAAGACTTTCCGCGCCTTGAGATGGATCAAAGGTCGGCCTTCAGTCGCCTTTATTGTGCATCGACTCGCCCCTGCAGGTTCGATTATTGAATCGGCGCTGTGCTCCAAATTTGGCGGGGTTCTCAGGACGCGGATACGCTCTTTCTAGGCGGTGCTGCGCTCTGCCGTGACCGCCGCAGCTTGCCTGCGCCAGCGCGCTATCTCTTCCCTATCGAATGCGGGCTGATCGGCAGCGATTTCGCCGCGGCCGACATACACGCTTCCCGTGCCGCCATCGATCGAGAGCCAATCGCCTTCGTTGACGGCATTCGTCCCGATACGGCAGCTCCCCTGCACCGCATCGACCGCAAGGTCCGTGCAGCCGACAATGCAGGGTTTGCCCATCTGCCGGGCGACGAGCGCGGCATGGGCGGTGCGCCCGCCAACCAACGTCACGATGCCGGCGCAGGCGGCAAACCCGGCGACGTCGCTCGTACTGATATTGGGCCGCACCAGAATCACCGGGTCGCCGCTCTTTGCCAGACGTGTTGCACTGTCCGCGTCGAACGTCGCGCGGCCCACCGCGATCCCGATCGATGCCCCAATTCCACGCGCGGCCGGGGGCCCGACCTCGGTCAATCGCTCATGCACGAGGCTCTTTAAATCCACTCCGTTGAGGCGGCGCAGCGCCTCTGCCGGGGCGATGCAGCCTTCCCTGACCAAATCGATGGCAATACAAACCGCAGCTTGCTTTGTTCGCTTCGCGGAGCGGGTCTGCAAAAACCACAAGCTGCCGTTCTCGATGGTGAATTCGACATCCTGCACATCGCCGAATTCCTGTTCGAGCCGCTTGAGCGCCGCCCGCAACTGTTCCGCGACCGCCGGCAGCGACCGCGCAATGGCATCCTCGGTTTGCGGGGTGCGCCTTCCAGAGACGACGTCTTCGCCCTGGGACTCGAACAACACTTCAATGACGGGTTCGGCGCCGCCGGTCGACGGATTGCGCGAAAAGGCGACGCCAGCGCCCGATGCCACGCCGTTATTGCCGAAAACCATCGCTTGCACGGTGACGGCGGTACCCTGCAAGAATTCCAGATGCTCGATCTGGCGATAGGTACGAGCGCGGGCGCTGCCCCAGGAACGATAGACCGCCTCCGCCGCCGCGGCGAGTTGATCCATCGGATCCTCGGGAATGGCGTTGTCCTCACGCTCGATCAACGCCTCGTAAGACGCGGCGAGCTGCTCGAGCGCCTCGCAGTCGAGCGCCTGACCGCTACCTATGCCCTCCGCGGCGACCAGTTGGTCGCGCCGCTCGACGAACGCCGCATCCGCTATGCCCAGAACCGTGGTGCCGTAGCTTTCAAGAAAGCGGCAACGGCAATCGTGGGCGAAGCTTGGATTGCCGGTCATTCGCACCAAGCCACGCACAGCCGCGGGTGTGCAGCCGACGTCAAGGACGGTGTCAAGCATGCCGGGCAGGGATCGCGCGGCCCCCGAGCGCACGGAGACGAGCAGCGGTTGACGGCGGTCACCGAAAATCCTGCCGCTGGCCCGCTCAAGAAACTTCATTCCCTCTTCGAGGCCGTCGACCAGGTCCTTTCGTGCCGCGGCATCGCCGCGTGCGATGGCGGCGCAAAACTCGATCGGCAATACAAAGGCGGGCGGCACCGGAAGTCCAAGCGCGGCTATACGGGCGAGGTTTGCCGCTTTGGCGCCGACGACATCGGGCGAGGTTTCCGCGGCCGAAGCTTCACCGATACGAATGATTCGCATGTCCGCCAATACCCGTTCAGGTGGAAAGGTCGGCGAGAACATGTTCGCGAAGCGTATGCCCGAACATGGCCAAGCGATCGGTCGCCCGCTCCAACGCACGGGCGAGTTCGAGCGCCGACAGCGCCGTTTTCAGATCAAATTCGTCTTTCAGAACGCTGGCCGTCACGGCGCGCTCGGCGGCGTCGCCGCGGTGTTCGGCCTCGATAAGCGTGGCCACCGCCGACAGCACGGTGTCGGAATCCACGCGCCGGCCATGCGGTATCTCGGCTGCAGCGGCCGCGCCGATTGCCGCGGCTTCGGCGCCGGCAACGGCGGCGCTGCAAAGTTCGATGAGCGGCTCGCGCAGCGCCGCGACGAGTGCGGCCGGTGTGAGCGAAGCAACAAAGGCTGCCTGTTCGAGTTCGTCGATGGCATCTTCCATCTCGTTGACCAGGCGTTCGGTTCCGCGATCGGCGTTGAATCTGCGTATTTCACTGCGGGTCTCCAGCGCAATGCGATCGGCCTTTTCCTCGATCCGTCGCGCCCGGTCGGGCACGGCTCCGTCGATCACTTGGCCCACTCGGCCCTCGCCGAGGGCCGCCTTGATGTCGACGGCGATTTGGCGCGCCAAGCCGGCCTGGCGAATGGTCACCGCGAGCAGCTTGGCGCCGACGCCCTGCAAATGCGAAACGAGCGCGGCCTCGGCGCCAGCTTGGGCGAGCCGCAGCGAACTTCCCGCAAGCAGCGTTTCCGTCGCGATGCGCAGTACCGATTTGAGGAAATCAATCGCCGCCTCGCGCCCCAACGCGTAGTCGAGCCGTTCGCCGAACCCGATGCGAGACGGCGCCGCATGGTGCACCGCTGACGCGACGAAATGAGGACCACCGAGCTCAAGGAAAGCCCGGTGGCCGATGCTGTGGCGTGCCGCCCAATCGAGAACGCGAAGCGCGTCGGCGTTGGAAACCCATTCCCGCAGAGTTTTGCGCGCCCTGTTCCAGTCGATCAGGAAGACAAGCGATGCACCGAGCGCTTCCAGAAATGCCGCCTTCGCTTCGCCGTTGCCGGCCGACAGCCGGCCGGTGATCAGATAGAACACGCCGTCCTCGCCGAAGCCGCTTTTGCGCTCAAGACCGCTCCATTTGACCGGAAAATTGCGGAAGCGCTCCGTAAAGAATTTGGCCCGCGCGCGATGCACGTCGGTATAGCTGACCGTCACCGTATTGGCTTCGACGGTGGTCATCACGACGTGCGCGTCGGTTTCACCGATGTCGTTCTGGATGACGAACCGCGTCGCAGTGCGGACCGCCGTCGTTTCAAGACCGGGATGATTGAACTTTAGTTGCCGGGTGGCGTTGAGCCCACGCATGAACGCTTCCAGTGCCGGACGATCTTCCGGCTGCAAGCCATAAGCATGGGCGCCGGCGACGGTTTCCTCGGCCTGCGCGGCGGCGAGCCGATTGAGGGCTTTGTGCAAATCCATGATCAGCCGGTGCAGGCTGTCGCCGTCGTTGTCGGAAAGGTCGGTCAGCTTGACGATTTGGGTGAGGTCGATGTCGTCGGACGATGGGATCGTCGTCGCGGTCGCGCCCTTGATCGCCGACAGCCGCTCGACGAACCGGTTCGCAGCGCCCGCGTCGCCGACTTTGACCGCGCCCGTCATGTCCTGCATGTCGTCCCAGATCGCCGCGCCGAGCTTTGCGAGACCCGGTGCGGTGAACCGTCCCTCGGCCATCATGCTGGCCCGGTTGACCAGGGTTTCCAGGGCTACCGGGTCCAATCCGGCCGCCCGACATTCATCGGTCAGCTCGAACCGCGCGCCATCGGGGTCGCGGGCGCGGGCGGAGGCGGCCTGCAGCACGCTCAGCCGCGCCTTGACGCGGTCGTTCGCGGCCAACCCTTTCTCGATCAGCGACGGCAATAGCACATCGCTTTGGCCAAGCTTCTCGATGATCTCGGATTTCACGCGCTTTGATCCCGCATTTGCAGGCGCGAGAAAAGCATAATTCGAGGAAACCGTTATTGAGGTAGATCAGTCGCCAAACTGTCACAATTTGGCCAGCCGAAACCGACTGACGACCCGGCGACCGATCCTGGTGCCGCTACTTTCGTTGAGCTTCGAACTGCTCGAGCGCCGTCATCGCATCGCAAGCGTACATCGTCGCCGGACCGCCACCCATCATGACGGCCACGCCGAGGGTTTCCAGAACTTCCGCGCGACTGGCGCCGGCTTTGAGCGCGTCGTGGACATGATAGGCGATGCAAGACTCGCATCGCTGCGCCACGGCGATACCCAATGCGATGAGCTCCTTGATCTTCGCATCGAGTATGCCGCTCGTGGTGGCGGCTTTATGAAGATTCGCGAATCCTCCCAGCGGCCCGGGAATCTCGCGCCCGAGCCGCAGCATCAGTCCCTGCAACTCGTTGCGTCGCTCGGGAAAGTTGGTGCTCATCCATGTGTCTCCTATGGCAGCAGTTTGCCGGGGTCATTGAGCTGTTGCCGGAGCGTTTCGAGAAAGCGGGCCGCATCTGCGCCGAAGACGACGCGATGATCGCACGCGAGCGTGACGTAAACTCCCTGCGGCCGGGAGGCCGCGACCGACAGGATCGCGGCCGCGCCCGGAGGAACGATCGAGTCGAAGGCATCAACCACCGGGAACACGCCGAGATCGCTCAAATAAAATGTCGCGCCGCTATAGTCGGCCGGCAGCACCCGCCGGCTTCTGACCTTCTCGCGCAGAGCAGCCCAATCTTGCGCCAGCTCGTCAAGCGGCCGCCGCGCCGCGTCGCGCAGCACCGGCGTAATAAGTCCATCGCCGTTGTCGACGGCAACGCCGATGTCCACCCGATCGCGGCGCGCCAGTCCGTCCGGCGTGTAGGCAGCGTTGAAAAGAGAATGCTCCACGACCGTAAGCGCGCAGGCTCGCGCCAGTGACAGCGTCAGCGATTGCTGCCGCTCCTTTGCCGCTTTTATCAGCGGCTCGATCGGCAATTGTGCGCTCACCCGGAAAGTCGGAATCGCCGCACTTGCAATCATGTTGCGAGCGACGGCCTCGCGCAGGCTCGACGCACGTTCCACGCGATAGGGCGGCCCGGCTTCAAGCGGTGATGACGGGCCTGGAACAGTCGCCGCGGGCGTCGGCCTTGGGGCAGGTGCCGGGCGCGTCTGACGCGCCCTGGGGCCCGCAGTGGCCATCGAAGCGGCCAGCACCGGCGAAATCGGTTGCGCTTCGCTGGAGCCATCCGTCCGTTGCGGTGTTTGGGCAGCGACTGACGCCGCGCCGTCTGCCGCCTTCGGCGCGACCGGTGCGGTGGCCGGCGCCGCCACACTCGCCACTTCGCCACGGCTACTGGCGATATAGCCGATGGTTTCGCCGACCGGCGCTTCGGTGCCCTCGGCGACCAAGGGACCACTCAAATAGCCGTCTTCGAATGCTTCCACGTCCATGACAGCCTTATCGGTTTCGACTTCGGCGATCACTTCTCCCTTCTTAAACGTATCGCCCGGCTTCTTTCTCCATTTGACGAGGCGCCCGTTGCTCATCGTGTCCGAAAGCGCCGGCATCGTGATGGGCTGGCTCATAGTCAGGCTGCTTTGGTTTCTTTCGTGGATTGGTACAGCGCGCGCGCGGCCGCCACGATGTCCGGCACTTGGGGGATCGAAGCTGCTTCAAGCGCGCCGTTAAACGGCGTCGGGATATCGAGGCCGGCCAGACGCTGCACCGGTGCGTCGAGCGAATAGAAGCAGCGTTCGGTCAAGGTGGCGGCAATTTCCGCGCCGGCGCCGGCGAAGCGGCAATCCTCTTCCACCACCAGCACGCGGTGGGTTTTCTCGACCGATTTCGCGCAGGTGTCCCAGTCGATCGGCCGCAAGCTGCGCAGGTCGATGATTTCCGCTTCAATGCCTTCCTTGGCCAGCTCGTTGGCCGCCTCCTGGGCGAGCACGGCATGACGCGAATAGCTCACGACGGTCAGATCGCTGCCCTGGCGGCGCACGACGGCACGATGCATGGGCGGCGCCTCGGCGACGAAATCGACCTGGCCCTTGGTGAAATAAAGCACCTCATGCTCGAGGAGGATGATCGGATCGTCGCTGGCGATCGCCTGGCGAAGCTGCCAATAGGCGTCCTGCGGCGTTGACGGAACGGCGATGCGCAGGCCGGGCACATTCATCAACGTGTGCTCCAACCGCTGTGCATGCTGCGCGGCGAGCTGACGGGCAATGCCGCCCGGCACGCGCACGACCAGCGGCATCTTGAATTGTCCTCCGGACATAAAGGGAATCTTGGCCGCCCCGTTGATGATCGAATCGAGCGCCAGCAGCATGAAGTTGATGGTCATGATTTCGACCACCGGACGCGCACCCACCAAGGCGGCGCCGACGCCGAGGCCGGTGAAGCTGTTTTCCGAAATCGGCGTATCGCGCACGCGCCATTCGCCGTATTTGGCGTAAAGCCCTTCGGTCACCCGATAGCTGCCGCCATAGAGGCCGACATCTTCGCCGAGCGTGAACACGGATTCGTCCGCTGCCATTTCATGGTCCATGGCGCGGTTGAGCGCCTGCCAATAGAGCAATTCTTGCGACATCGTTGTCTCCTCACATCAGCGTTTCGTGGCGGTGATTGCCATTGAGATGGCCCCAAGCCGCGTCCATGGTCGGCTGCGGGCTTTGCGAAGCAAATGCAACCGCGTCGTCCACGATTTTTTGAATGTCTTGCTTGAGCTCTTCGACTTCGGCCTCGGCGAGATGCTCCCCGTCGATCAGATGTTCGGCGAACAGCTTGATGTTATCCGGCCCGACTTCCGCCAGTTCCTCCGGCGTCGGATATTTGAATTCAATGTCGCGGATGACGGCAGCGACCGGGTCCCAATTTTGATGGGCTTTAAGCTCGACCGCCGGGCGCGTGGTGCCGGGATCGGCCATCGAATGGCCGCGGTAGCGGTATGTTTCGCATTCAATGAACTGCGGCCCGCCGCCGCGGCGGATGCGCTCAATCGCCTGCTTCGTCGCATTGTGGACTTTCAGCACGTCCATGCCGTCGACCTTTTCGGCCGCAATGTTGTACGCGGCGACGCGCTTGAACACTTCGGGCACGGCCGAATGACGGTGGATCTCGGTGCCGATGGCG
>Ga0187781_10001630_pt1 | contig 17059 bp, 12 predicted proteins | sample 0715_SJ02_MP02_2_FD_132447 | JGI IMG/M metagenome (GOLD analysis project Ga0187781, IMG submission 132447) | Tropical peat soil microbial communities from peatlands in Department of Meta, Colombia - 0715_SJ02_MP02_20_MG | ecosystem: Environmental > Terrestrial > Soil > Wetlands > Peat | place... | reverse complement strand
TGGAACCCCCATAGAGGACAAGACCCGGAATATTCAAACGAGCCAGAGCCATCGCGCCGCCGGGAATGGTTTTGTCACAACCCACCAGCACGATGAGACCATCAAAGAGATTCCCGCGCGCAACCAGTTCAATGGAATCGGCGATCACTTCCCGGCTGACCAGCGAGGCACGCATGCCTTCCGTGCCCATCGTGATGCCATCAGAGATGGAAACCGTGTTGAATTCGAGCGGAGTGCCCCCAGCAGCACGGATCCCGTCGCGAACGTGCCCGGCTAGTTCGCGCAGATGATAATTGCAGGGACCAATTTCAATCCACGTATTGGCGATGCCGATGAGCGGCTTCGAAAAGTCCTCATCTTTCAAGCCAACCGCGCGCAGCATAGCTCGCGCACCAGACCGATGTGCGCCGTCGATCAAAGCGGTACTGCGAGGTTTCAACGAACTGTCAGACACTGCCGTTCCCTCCGGAAACCGGTGTAGCAACGACGAAGACGAAAAAACTACCCTCTCCCTCGAATGAAGCTTCCGAAACCCCTTCGGAGCCTTCTAACCTGCCATCACCCGTTTATCGAGCTCATTAGTGGCAGAAAGTATCTCACACGGCTGTGCAAATCATCGAAATGCGCATTGCATGCGAGTCCAGACGGGCAATACGTCCCACAACCGCCCGCAAATGAATAGCTTGGGGGAATGTCCTTAATGAGTCAAATTAATAGAAGTGTGTACGAAAATAAGAGCCAATTATAGTGGCAAGGAAACTCCGCCAGAGAACATCCCGGCCACACCCAAACGCATCCATGCACACAAGGCGCGTTGCAAGCAGCGCGTAGCTGTGAGGAAACTCTGACCAAAACTTGACCAATTCTTGACCGGGCGGAAAGGTCGCATTGCGGAATAATGTGCTCCTGGGAGGCTGCGAGTGTTCACGCGAAAACACGATTCGGATGTGTCTGTGATTGCCGGAAGGAAATCAGCGATCTTCGGTGCAGGTCTAATCTGCGGCGTGGCGGTCTTCCTGTCCGCGATGGCGGCTCCTCCAAAGCCGCAAAGCCCGCCAATTGCCCCACAAGAGGTAGTGCTGATGCTCGATCCCGCGCGATGCAAAGTTCATTACTCTGTCGACGCCACGCTGCACACGGTTCACGGCACCTTTAATCTGAAAAGCGGGAGCGTGCGTTTCGACCCGGACAGCGGCAAGGCTGCCGGAGAAATTGTGGTGTATGCCACCAGCGGGGATAGCGGCAACAGTTCGCGGGATGAAAAAATGCATAAAGAGGTTCTGGAATCGTCCAAATACCCTGATGCAGTCTTTCATCCCATGCAGGTCGAAGGCAAAGTCGCGCGGACCGGTGGCTCGGACGTCAAGCTGCGCGGCGTTATCCTCCTGCACGGGCAGGAACACGAGATCGTAGCACCGATTCACGCGCAATTGAGCGCGGACCGCTGGACCGGCACCGCCAGTTTCACCGTGCCGTTCATCCAGTGGGGAATGACGGACCCAAGCAACTGGCTGCTCAAGGTGAAACCCGTCGTCCGCGTGGAATTAGAGATGGCCGGCTCCGCGAAAAACTCCAAATAAGCCTTGAAACAAAAACCGCCCGGCGCAATCTTATAGGAAAGCGCAACTCGGCACAGTATCGCCGCTTGGTTTGGCGGCCGAGGCCGGCATGAGGTCCATCAATCTCCAGAAAGTCTTCGCACGCAGTACGCTGACCATATTCGTGATTGTTGCGCTCGGCGCCTTGGGCTATGCGCTTACTCGTGCTTTGCGCCACGATCGACAAAGCTTACTTTTGTTCTTCTTGGTCGGAGCCCTCGTTGGCCTCAGACTTGGCTTGGGCATTCGGCGTATTTTGAAGCCCAAGCCCGACCCAGGTAGCGGCAAAACGGCGGCTAAGGTTGAGAAGTACAACTTGTTTGGAGGAGACTCGTAGCGGCGCAAGCAGGACCCGCCTTTGCCTGTCCCCGATTCGGGTTGCTCGCTGTCCTGGAGCGGTGGTTTACGTTTGCATATCTCGCACGCTTCCTCCAGAATTGAGTCAGAACTAAATGTTTGGGCCACAGCTTTCGCAATGACCTGCGCTGCCTGGCTGTGCTCAGGTGTTCCACCAATCGAAAACCGAGGAATTCCATGGAAAAGCCAACGAAGATTGCTGCGCCGAGAGGAACGTTGGGCGTTCTGACGCCGGGAATGGGCGCCGTTTCGACGACATTTATGGCCGGTGTGGAACTCGTACGCCAGAAACAAGCCCTTCCGGTCGGTTCACTCACACAAATGGGCACGATTCGGCTTGGTAAACGTACCGATGCACGTTCCCCCAAGATCAAGGATTTTATAAAGCTGGCCAAGCTGGACCAAATGGTCTTTGGTGGTTGGGACATTTTCCCGGACAGTTCCTATGAGGCTGCTTCCAAGGCAGGCGTGCTGGATGCGCATCACCTGGCCGTGGTGAAAACGTTTCTGTCCAAAATCAAGCCCATGACCGCGGCATTCGATCGCGAGTACGTGAAAATGCTCGACGGAAAGCACGTCAAGAAGGGCAAAACGAAATACGACATTGCGCTGCAGCTCAAGGACGACATCGCGAATTTCAAAAAGAAGAACGAGTGCGCGCGCCTGGTGATGTTGTGGTGCGGCTCGACCGAAGTGTTCATGAAGCCGGACGAGGTGCACAGCACTGCGGCGAAGTTCGAAGAGGCCATGAAGTCCAATCATCCCGCGATCGCTCCCTCGATGTTGTATGCCTGGGCCGCGATTACCAGCGGGATTGCCTACGGGAACGGCGCTCCGAACCTCACCGTGGATATTCCCGCGATGCACGAACTAGCCGCCGAACACAACGTGCCGATCGCTGGAAAAGACTTCAAGACTGGGCAGACCTTGCTGAAGACCGTGCTCGCACCGGCGTTCAAGGCGCGCATGCTTGGCCTGAACGGCTGGTTCTCCACAAATATTCTGGGCAACCGTGACGGCGAGGTGCTCGAGGATCCCGGCTCGTTCAAAACCAAGGAAGAGTCGAAACTCGGCGCCCTCGAATATATTTTGCAGCCCCACCTCTATCCCGACCTGTACAAGAAGATCCACCACAAAGTGCGCATCAACTACTACCCGCCGCGCGGCGACAACAAAGAAGGCTGGGACAATATCGACATTTTCGGTTGGCTGGGCTATCCCATGCAGATCAAAGTGGATTTCCTATGCCGCGATTCGATCCTTGCGGCACCCATCGTGCTGGATTTGGTCTTGTTCCTCGATCTGGCGCAACGCGCCGGGATGCGCGGCATTCAGGAATGGCTCAGCTTCTATTTTAAATCGCCTATGACCGCTCCGCAGTTGTATCCCGAGCACGATCTGTTCATTCAGCTGATGAAGCTGAAGAACACCCTGCGCTGGATGATGGGCGAAGACCTGATCACCCACTTGGGCCAGGAGTATTACGACTAGCCCGTTAAAGTTGCTCGGGAGTTTCCCACTTCCCAGATTCGGCCGAGCGGAACAGCGCTTCGATCACCGCTATGTTTAGAATGGAATCCTCGAGCGGGTTGGGGACTTCCGTGTCGTCGCGAATAGCCGCGGAGAACAGGTCCGCCTGAATGGCGAACTGGTTACAAACGGGAAATGATTCTTCCACCACTCCACCGCCATAGGGTTCCCGGCCGTTATCGATGAGAATTCGTGACGGCTTCTCTGTCGGCGGGTTGAAGGGGAGCTCCACTTCGATGCGTCCCGCCGTGCCCAGAAATTGCATCTTCTGGTAGTAAACCATCTGCGTGCTTACGGTGAAAATGCACTGGCCGGCAGGGAATTCGAGGATCGCAGACGTGAGCCGATCGGTCTTGAAACTCGGATCGCGTTCGATACAGCAGTTCACGCGAACCGGTTCCTCGGCAAATACCATCCGGGAAGTCTTGATGGGGTAGCAACCCACGTCCAGCAGCGCGCCTCCGCCATAATCCGGCACATTGCGTGTGCTCTCCGGATCGACGTTGAAAAAACCAAAAAAACCGAAGGCCGAGCGCAATTTGCCGATGCGGCCGGAACGCACGAGTTCCTCGGTGCGCAGCCACTGCGGATGCGTGCGAACCATAAAGGCTTCGCCGATTTTCACGCCGTATTCGTCGCGCGCTTCGAGCAGCCGGCGCGCTTCGGCAACCGTGCGGCTCAAGGGTTTTTCACACAGGACATGTTTGCCGCGGCTCGCCGCGCGAATGGACCACTCGACGTGCAGGTGATTCGGCAGGGGATTGTAAATGGCCTCAATCTCCGGATCGTTGAGGAGTTCCTCATACGAGCCATAGGCCTTCGGAATAGCAAACTGCTTCGCGAACGCCTCGGCTTTTTCAAGCGAGCGCGAAGCAATGGCGGCGACTCGAGAGCGTACACAATCCCGCATGGCGGGAAGCACGCGGCGCTGGGCGATGGGGGCGGCGCCCAGGATGCCCCACTTCACTTTCTCAGACATAGCACTCTCAGCGAGAGTATCGCAAAAAAGAAAACGCGCTCAAGCGCGAAGCGTAAGGCAGCAACTCCAGCCCGCAGCGCCGAAAAACTGTTCCCGCGTCACTCCGAACCTGCCTGCGGCTGGCAGGGGGAGTCCGCGAAGTGAGGAATCTCTGTTTCCACCCAAGCGCCCTCACTCCACCCAGTCGAACGAGCGTGTAACAGCCTTTTTCCACTGGCGATAGTACGTTTCCCTTACCGTTTCCTCCATGCGCGGCTCCCAAGTCTGGTCCACCGCCCAATTCTCGCGCAAATCTTCAAGGTCGGCGTAATAGCCAACCGCAAGTCCTGCGGCATAAGCGGCCCCTAGGGCCGTCGTCTCCTTAATCACCGGGCGCAGCACAGGAATGTTCAGGATGTCCGCTTGAAACTGCATCAGGAAATCGTTTCCGACCATCCCGCCATCCGTCTTCAAAGAAAACAGATGGATTTCCGAGTCTTTCTCCATAGCTTCCAGGACTTCACGCGTTTGATATGCGGTCGCTTCGAGCACCGCGCGAGCCAAGTGCCCTTTGTTCGCGAAACGCGTCAGGCCAGTGATGACCCCGCGGGCGTCGCTGCGCCAGTATGGCGCGTACAGCCCGGAGAACGCCGGAACAAAATAGATGCCGCCATTGTCGCGAACGGAACGCGCCAACTCCTCGATCTCGGAACTTTTCTGGATGAGGCCGAGATTGTCGCGCATCCACTGCACCAGTGCGCCGGTGATGGCGATGCTTCCCTCCAGCGCGTAGACAGCAGGCTTGCCGCCGAGCTTGTAGCCGACAGTTGTGAGCAAACCGCAGGTGGAAGCAACCGGCCGTGTGCCGGTGTTCATTAAGAGAAAGCAACCCGTGCCATAAGTGTTTTTCGCTTCGCCGGGAGAGAAACAGGTCTGACCAAACAGCGCCGCCTGCTGATCCCCCAGATCGCCGGCTATTTTCGCGCCGGAAATGGAATCCAGTTTTGCCTCTCCGTAGATTTCGCTGCTGGAGACGATTCGGGGCAAGATATTTGCGGGAATTCCAAAGGCGTTAAGAATCTCGGCGTCCCACTGAAGCGTGCGGAGATCCATGAGTTGCGTTCGGCTGGCATTGCTGACGTCCGTCAGATGCACGCCTCCGTCGGGGCCGCCGGTCAGGCGCCAGAGGAGATACGTATCGACGGTACCGCATAGGATCTCTCCCGCCTCCGCCTGCTTGCGGGCATCGCGCACATTCTCCAGAATCCAGCGAATTTTGAGCGCGCTGAAATACGTGGAGAGCGGCAGACCTGTCTTCGCGCGAAAACGGTCGAGCCCGCCCTGCTTGGCGAACTCCGTGACCATGCTTTCCACGCGCGTGTCTTGCCAGACAATCGCATTGCAAATCGCGCCACCCGTCTTTTTGTTCCAAAGAATGACCGTTTCGCGCTGGTTGGTGATGCCGATCGCCGCAAGATCCTTCGGCTGCAGAATCTGTTGCGCCATGGCTTTGCGAATGACGTCCTGCGTGCGGCGCCAGATTTCGTCGGGATCATGTTCTACCCATCCGGGAGCCGGATAAATCTGTTTGTGCTCCTCTTGAGCCTGCGCCACAATCCGCCCCCCACGGTCGAAAACAATAAAGCGCGTACTGGTGGTTCCTTGATCGAGCGCTCCGAGATATGCAGGCATGGCCGCTCCTTAGAAAGCCAGGACCTTGACGAGCAGCCCCGCGAGTGCGCCGCCAAGCAGCGGCCCTAACACCGGGATCGGCGCGTAACTCCAGTCGGACGCGCCTTTGCCGGCGATCGGCAAAATCGCATGCGCGATGCGTGGCCCCAGATCCCGCGCGGGATTGATGGCATAGCCCGTCGTGCCGCCCAAGCAAAGTCCGATGGCCCACACGAGGCCCCCAACCAAAAACGGGCCGAGTCCTGCTACCGGAACCCCCACGGTCTTCGTGAAGATGGCGCTGGCGACCAAGACCAGCACGAACGTGCCGATCACCTCACTGACAAAATTGGCTGGATACCGGCGAATCGCCGGGCCTGTGCTAAACACCGCCAGCTTTGCTCCAGGGTCTGCGGTTTCCCGCCAATGCGGCAGGTAATGAATCCAGACGAGCGCGGCGCCGGTGATTGCACCGAGGAGTTGCGCCGCAAAAAAAGGCAGAAAATAGGAATAGTTGCCGGATGAGATTGCCACGCCCAGAGTCACTGCCGGATTCAAATGCGCTTGCGGACTGCCGCAGGCCATGGCCGTAAACACTCCGCACATCACCGCGAGCCCCCAACCCGTCGTGATGACCATCCATCCGGAGCCTTCCGCTTTGGAGCGTTTCAGCAGTACGCCGGCGTTAACTCCCTCGCCTAACAAAATGAGCACGAGTGTGCCCATGAATTCCCCAAACCAGGCTGAGTGCATGGAATCCCTCGCAAAAAAGTTGGTAGTCCCTAGCCGGTAGCCTGAAACTCGAAATCAAAATCTTCGCAGGCCTTTTTGCCTACTAACTACTGACTACCGACTACTGACTTTCTCCAGGCATTTTTTCCCACAGAATGAGAGAAAGTGCAAACGCGCAGAAAGAAAAAGGCCAGGGCGAAAAGAGCCCTGGCCTGTGACCTCGATGGCAGTGGTGCTAGCGGCCCGGCTTCTCGTGCGATCCTCCCGACGGATGAGGATTGCTCGGGTGGCTGCTGGGGTGCTCGTTGCTCGGATGCGAATTTGTGGGATGCGAATTGGAGTTGCTGGTTTTCGATTGGGATTGCGTCGTGTGGCTCGTCTGTCCGGCATTCGGCGGCCGATTGTTCTGTGTCGCCGTGTGACTCGCGCTGCTCGTGGCGTTCGGCGGACGATTGGCGTTCGATGTCGCCGCATGCGCTGCCGTTACGCCGTGCCCCGTGAACTCACCGGGCTTGCTGGTCGCCGCGATTGCCGGGCGGCCATGATTCACGGAAGCTAGCAAAGCGTGATTCTGGCTCGCGGAGTGTTCATGCTGGGTCTGCGCCGTAGTCGGGGCAATGTGGTGCTCGCTGGCTGCCGCTCTTTCGGCTGCGGTAGGCTGAGCCGTCGTACCGCCCGTGCCGCCGTTGTAGCTTACGTTGTTGTTCACCACAGTTTTATTGATTACCGTATTGTTGACGTAGGTGTTGTGGATGACCGTCGTATTCACATTCGTGATTGCGGTATTGTAGGCGAAAACTCCGCCGCGCCACTCGCCGCCCACGAAACCCACGCCGCCGTACCCGAAGCCATAGTTAATGCCGCCATAGAACCCCACGTGCGGGCCCCAATACCCGGCATGCCAAGCGTAAAAACCACCGCTCCAGCCCCAATAGCCCGGAGTCCACAGAAAACCGACCGCCGGCGCCACTACCCACGTGCCCGGCACCCAGTAATAGCCGTCGGGCCCGTAAGCCCAATAGCCCGGCGTCCATAGGAAGCCAGGTCCAGGACAAATCGGCTGGGGATAAACGGGCAGGACCGGCGGGCCGATACGAATCGAGACCCCGACGGCGATCTGTGCCTGCGAAGCAGAAGGCATCGCGAGGACGGCCAGAACCATAAGCAGCAAAAAGCACACTTTTAGAAGACGCGACATTTCCATTCCCCTTCCTTTGGTCCTCTTATACTGTCTTGCGAACGTTTTTTCCATTCCAGATTGAGCTCTGGAGAGCACCTGCCCATGGAACCCATTTTCCCGGGAAAAGTTGCCCAGGTGCGTGGGAGCATGAATTTCTGTTGATTAAGAGTACCTGCCCCTCTGGGTAACCGTCCTCCGCGCAGCAAGAAGACCCAGAAACCCGCCTCCCCTATCGCTCCTGAAAGCGGCGCGAAGTTGGGCTGCACAACTTGGAGTGTCGCGGAAATTCTGCGATGCTACTTAAAGCACCAAGAAGCCGCTGCCCGGCGAACCATGGCCGCACGAGTGCTCCGTTGAGAGAGTTTCCGATATGAAGATCCCCCGGTCGAGCGGGATTCTGCTGCATCCCACATCGCTGCCTGGCCCCTTTGGAATTGGGGACCTGGGCCCGGAAGCTTTTCGCTTTGCCGAACATCTGAGGGAGGCCGGCCAGAAAATCTGGCAGATCCTTCCCTTGGGCCCCCCGGGGAAGGGCAACTCGCCCTATCAGTGTCTATCGTCTTATGCCGGCAATCCAATGCTGATCAGTCCGGAGATGCTCGTCGAGCATGGCTACCTCTCGGCAAAGGATATCGCCTCGCCGCCGCGTTTCCCCGGCAGGAGCGTGCAGTTCGAGACGGTCAAAAAGTACAAAATGACCTCGTTGCGAAAGGCCTTCGCGGGGTTTTCGGAGTCGCCGGAGTACCGCGAGTTCGAACGTTGCGCCGCGTGGTGGCTCGATCCTTTTTCGCGCTTCATGGCATTGAAGTCCGTCAATCGGGGACGCCCCTGGAACCGCTTCGATCCGAAGAGTCGCGCGCCCGAATCCGAGATTCGCTTTCAGAAGTTCGTGCAATGCGAATTTTCCCGGCAGTGGGCGAATCTGAAAGCACGCTGCGGTGCCCTCGGGATTTCTATTCTCGGTGATATTCCTTTTTATCTTGAGCATGACAGCGCGGATGTTTGGTCGCATCCGGAATACTTTAATCTCGACGAGACCCGAGAGCCCAAGACGGTTGGGGGCGTCCCACCGGATTATTTCAGTGCCACCGGCCAATTGTGGGGCAATCCGACATATCGGTGGGATGAACTCGAAAAGGACGGCTTCACGTTCTGGATTGAGCGCCTCCGCGCCACCTTCGAGCGCGTGGATTTAATTCGTCTGGACCACTTTCGCGGCTTCGAAGCGTACTGGGAAGTGCCCGCCGGGGAAACTACCGCGCGCAATGGCACGTGGCGCAAAGGCCCCGGCGAGCGTTTCTTCGATGCCCTGCACAAAGCGCTCGGTGAGCGAATCATTGTCGCGGAAAACCTCGGCGTCATCACCCCGGAAGTGGAAGCGCTGCGCCGTGTGTGCGGTTTTCCTGGCATGGTAGTTCTGCAATTCGCCTTTGGTGAGGAGGATTCCATTCACCGGCCTCACAATTACGAACACATGCTGGCAGCTTTTACCGGGACGCACGATAACGACACCACCCGCGGCTGGTGGAAGAGCCTTCGGAAGCCGGGAAACAATGGAGCTGGCGATCGTCACCGCGCTGCCGCCTATCTGCAGCTTCGGGCTGATGAACAACGCGACATTCACTGGCGGTTCATTGCGGCGGTCATGACCTCAATCGCGCTTTTGGCCATTTTCCCGCTTCAAGACGTGCTGGGACTTGGTAGCGAGGCGCGCATGAATGTTCCCGGGCGCGCCCGCGGCAACTGGCGATGGCGCGTGCAGGCAGGTGCCTTCGACTCTAAGCTGATTACGCGGCTCCGCGACCTGACGCACCTCAGCGGCCGGTGAAAAATGGGGTGCCGAAGGTCGATCTGCGAGAACGGCGGATCCTTCAGGAAGTTGTGCTGCGCGAAGATGCACATATCGCGAATTCCTAATTCAAGTTCCAAACCTCCCACCATGGTGATCGGATTGCGGTCTTCGCACAGGCTTTTCTTCTAGCCTCCCACTCCTGCCTGAAACTAAAAAGGCCCCACCCCCGTTTCGGAGGGTGGGGCTCCCGGCGGCGGAGAACAGAAGGAAGGGCGCGCGAACGTGAGCTAGTTTTCTGAGCGAGTACCTGAGTCCGGATCGCCGGGAAGACGGAATCTCTCTTCGGCTCTCTGCTTCTGCGCCGCGAACTTGCCTCGTGAATCGGCGTCCAAGCCTCGAACAGCGGTTCTGATTGCTTGCAGTGGTGTTACGGCTTTCAGCCGCAGAAGCTTTCCCTTTGCTTCAATGATTTCGAAGGTCTGCAGCATAGAGGCGGCTAAGCAAACCAGATGGAAGGATGCCTGTCCGTACGCTGCCGTACTGAACTTCGTAACCCTGAGTGCAGTCCGTACGGCAGATGACATACGCCTTGCCCGAAGGTACTATTGTGTACCGGAACGCACGGTTTTGTCGGACGGATCAGATTGAACCACCGCACCATGCCCTGCAAAACTGCTGCAGAAGTCTTTGGCGCGGGCCCGTTCATGGTCGCTTAGCGTACGGTGAGTCGGCGAGTTTTGGGGTACAGCCGTTCTGGGGTAGCGCCGAATCGGCTCGCCGAGGGGGGTCTTGGCCGTGATTTCGAAACCTATTCCCATTCCGCGGCGCTGGAAGGCCGGCGCGAACCATATCCTAAACGCCATTCCACGAAAAGAGTATGAACTCCTCCTGCCTTTCTTGAGGCCGGTGCCGCTGGCCAACCGGCAGGTACTCTACCAGTACGGCGAGGAAATCCTGGATTGCTATTTCATCAGCAGCGCGCTGATCTCCTGTATGCAGGTCATGCAGAACGGCGACAGCATTGAGGTTGGATTGTTCGGCGCCGAAGGATTTGCCGGCCATTCGGCGCTCCTCCATATCGACCACTCCTCGATGCTCGTTAACGTCCAGGTTCCGGGTGAAGCCTTCAAGATCGATGCCGCGGTCTTGCGGCAATTGCTCCCGCAACTCCCCGTGCTCGAAAGACTGCTGTTCCGTTTCGCTTATTTGCAGGCGCTCCAGGCGCAGCAGATCGCCGCGTGCAACGGCTTGCACGAAATTGAGCAGCGCCTGGCGCGCTGGATCCTGATGACCCAGGACCGCATCCGGACGGACGCCTTGCCCCTGACTCACGATTTGCTGGCGGGAATGCTCGGCTCCCGGCGAGCCAGTGTGACTGTGGCGGCTGGGGCGCTGCAGAAGGCCGGAATCATCGAGTATCGCCGGGGCAAAATCCACATCCTGCAGCGCGAGAAGCTGGAGCAAACAGCCTGCGAGTGCTACGGCACGGTTCGTTCGCAGCTTGAGGCCTTCGTGGAAAGCGTCGAAATAGCTCGCCCCTTTCTTTACTAGAGCCTATTGCACAACTGAGCTAAGGTATTGATTCTATTGAGCGAAAACTGGGTTGTGCAACAGCTTCTAGTCTTGCTCCTGTCTTTCAGGGCGTGCGAGTGCTGTTCAGCGCCCGATAGAACTCCTGCAGCACGAAGAAGGCCTTCTTTTTCTCGCCGGCCTGCGTCACTAGCCCCTTGCGATTGAAATAATCCTCAATTCCCGGAAGTGTCCGCCGAGGGCTCCGAAAATCCATCAGAATCCACGGCGTGGTCCCACGCAGGAACGCAATGCGTTTTAGCATAGCGATTTGATGGACGTAGAGATTCTCCTGATACTCTTCTGTCCAGCGCGTTCCGGCGTCGCCGTGCTTGCCGAAAAGAGCATCGCCGCCAAATTCGCTCATGATCAGCGGCTTGTCGTATTTCGAAGTCCAGTCAATCCCATCGGCATCGGCAGGCTGGCGTGAATACCAGCCGATGTATTCATTGTTGCCGAGGACGTCGAGGTCCGCCGCAATCGGATCATTGATGGTAATGGTGATGTGATTCGCCGTGACGGATTCGTTGGCTTGCAAAGCTGCGGAGACCAGGCGCGTCGCATCGCTCTCATGAGCTTGCTCGATGAGGTGCCGCAAAAAGTGATTGCGCACGTCGCTAACCGGCGTTTCGTTGGCCACGGAATAGATAATCAGTGCCGCGCGATTGTGGTCGCGTGCGATCATGTCGCTGAGTTGGTTCTGTGCGTTACGCAGAGTATTTGGATTTTCCCACTCGATGGTCCAATAGACCGGCACTTCGCCCCAAACCAGCAGACCCATCTCATCCGCCAGGCGCAGCATCGCTTCGTTGTGCGGATAGTGCGCCAGGCGCACGAAGTTGCAGCCCAACTCCTTTGCCCAGCCGAGCAGCGTGCGCGCGTCGTCTTCCGTCCATGCACGCCCGGAGCGCCTGGGAGCTTCCTCGTGAATGCTGACTCCTCGTAGAAACACCGGCTTGTTATTGAGCAGGATGTCCGTTCCGCGCGTCTGAATGGAACGGAAGCCGATGCGGTCTGAAACTTTGTCGGTCTCTGCGGCGATTTCCACTGTGTAAAGCTTGGGATTTTCCGGGGACCACAGCGTCAAGTTGGCGTCGAAGGAAAAGTCCGCCCGTCCCTTGGCATCCGTCTCGACGGTGTTGCTAATTCCTGCCTCCGGAATCCCTATGGTGACCTTCTGGTGCAATTGCGTGCCATTAAGCTGCACCCACCCGGCAATTTGACGCATGGAGCCTTTTGCGAGCTGCACGAAATAGCCTTGAACGAAGGTTTCCGGGACCTCCACGAGACACACCGGCCGGGTGATTCCACCGTAGTTCCACCAATCCGTGTTCACCGTCGGCACGAATTCCTTGGAGCGTCTGTTGTTGACTCGGACGATCAGAAAATTGTCCCGCGGCCTCACGCGATCCGTAATCTCAAAATCAAAGGGAGTGAAGCCTCCCTCGTGCTGCCCGAGCTCTTCGCCATTCAAAAAGACATTTGCGAGATAGTTGGCCGCGCCGAAGTGCACGAACAATCTCTTGTTGGGCGTCTTCGCGTAATGGAAGGAGCGTTTGTACCAGACGCTACCTTCATAAAAGAGCAGGGAATCGCGTTGCGTGTTCCAGTCGCCGGGAACGCGAAGCTGCCCCGAAGTATCGAAATCATATTCCACCAACTCCGAGGGAGACTCCGGCTTGTGATCCTTGAAGAATCCGCTGTTTCCAGTGATCGGCTTGGCGCGATAGTCTATGTAGCCGACGTCGTAAGGATCGACAATCGCCTGCCATTGACCATCCAGATTCGTGGTCTGCCGCGCGCTGACATTTGCGATCAGCGGCGCAACCTGTTGGGCGTCGCCCGCGACCCCAAATGCGCACATCGCCATTGCCAGAAAAGACGTTCGCAGTAACTTCATCTCAGAAGCTCACCCCCTTTTGCAACTCGACCCAATTCAAACTCGTCATTCCGAACGGAGTCTTCGGAGTGAAGAATCTCTTTTCGCTTGACCACGGTATTGCTGCTCACTATTGGTTGGGGATTCCATTCTCGCATTTACTCCTGTCCCCTAATCACGACGCGAAACGCTCACGATGTGCCCACAGCCCCAAACCCGGATTCGGCACGAAAAACACATCTTCTCCATCCACCCTGTTGTAGCCCAGCTTCATTCTTGTTGGATTGTACTTGGACATGGTGCACTTCAGGTCCGCGTACTGAAATCCCACAGTGGTGATCTCGTCGCGCGTCAGTCCGCCCGGGCAATAGGTGATCGTGAAGCGCCCCTCGGATGAGCCATGAATCAAATGTGCCGCCGCGCTCAAGTTCGCGGCAAGCTCTCCACTCTTCGCGACCCCTTCCAGCGTCGCGGGTGTACCGCGATGGCCGAATTGGCGAATCAGCTTGTCAATGGTGGCGTCTTCGCCAAATTCCTTGACTCCGGGCGCAAGCACGATGAGCTCCGCTCCGTCGGCCAGCGCCATGCGAGTGCGATAGATGGCTTTGTTGCCCAGCCAGGTGCTGCGGAATTCGCCAGGATCCAGATAGACAACCGCTTTTCGAATAGGCGCGTCCAGCATGACGAAATTAACGCGCAGAGCGAGTTCCGCCGCTTTATGAAAGCATTCGATGTCGTCCCCGATGAACAGCCCGCGCGTGACGATTCGGTCTCCTTCCGTGCCGACCACGGTTAATACGTAGACGATCGGCAAGTGATGAATAAACCTGCTGGCGGCGTAGTTCAACAATTGGCGCACCGGATTGTCTGCCCTGCCCATGATTCGCTCCATCCCGTAAACCGCTCCTAAATAGTGGCTGCGGTGAATACTTTCTGGTCCCCCGGTGCCCACCAGAATATTCTTGTTGTAGTTGGCCATGCCGATGACTTCGTGTGGCACAACCTGCCCGATGGAAAGAATTAGGTCGAAACCGCCATCCACTACCAGCCGGTTCACCTCCACCGGCCAGGTGTAGTCGAGCTTGCCTTCCGATAACTCACGCACGTATTCCGAAGGCACCTCGCCAAGACGCACGACATCCTTGCGCCAATCGTGATGACGGCATAACTCCGACGGCACTCCGGCAAACATTTTGTTCCATTGCTCCGGTGACACGCGAGCATGTGTACCCACTGCGGGCAATACCCCGCGAAGCGCCGGGCCATAAAAATCGTAGGCGGCTTTTGTCAGCTCACCCGCCCGGGAGTAATAACGCGTAAAATCCGGCGGCACTGCCAGCACGCGTTTACGCGGGCCAAGCGCCTGAAGACTGCGGTGCAGGGCCTTGGCGAGCTCCGCGGAGGAAAGCTCGTGCTTCTCGCTTCCCAGATTTAAGAACAGGCCCATGACGCCTCGTACCTGAAGCTCTTATCCTAATTTATAAACGCGGCGGGCGATGCGATAAGCCAGGTCCGCCGCGACCTCGTGCGCCTCGTCTTCGTCCAATTGATGCTCGGCAACCAGGCGCGCAAGAAACGCGCAGTCCACTCGCCTGGCCATCGCATGCCTCGCCGGAATCGACAGGAACATGCGCGTGTCGTCGTTGAATCCCACGGTGTTGTAAAAGCCCGCCGTATCCGTCGTCCATTCGCGGAACCTCATCATCCCTTCGGGGCTGTCGTGGAACCACCACGCCGGCCCCAGCTTCAAGCAGGGATAATGGCCTGCCAGCGGTGCCAACTCCCTCGAATAAGTGGATTCATCCAACGTGAAGAGAATGACCGCCAGGTCCCGCTCGTTCCCGAAGCGGTCCAGGAGCGGCTTCAACGCATGCACGTAATCCGTGGGCGCCGGAATGTCCGCTCCCACGTCCCGGCCGAATCGTTGAAACACCTGCGCATTGTGATTCCGAAAGCTGCCGGGATGAATCTGCATCACCAACCCGTCATCCAGGCTCATGCGCGCCATTTCCGTCAGCATTTGTGCGCGAAACACTTCGCGGTCCTGCGCCTCCGCCTTTCCCGAAAGCACACGCGCAAACAAATTTTCCGCGGCGCCAGGCTCTAGGTCAGCAGTTGCGGCCGTGGGATGACCGTGATCGCTCGCCGTGCAACCCAAAGACTTGAAGTACGCACGCCGTTGCTTCAAGGCACCCAGATAGCCGCTCCAAGTCAGCGTATCTTCTTTCGTTAAGCGCGCCAGAGATTCCAAGTTCGCGCGGAAACCCGCAAAATCCGGGTCCACCACCGGGTCGGGGCGAAACGTGGGAATGATTCGCCCTTGGAACACCGAAGCGCGAATCGCCGAGTGATACGAGAGGGAATCGAGTGGCGAATCCGTGGTAGCGAGAACCTCCAGCCGAAAGCGCTCAAAGAGTGCCCTCGGACGAAACTCCGGAGTCTTCAACTTCGCGGCGATTGCGTCGTAATATTCGTCGGCATTCTCTGCACAGAGCCGTTTCTTCAACCCAAACAGCTCCTGAAACACAAAATCGAGCCACAGCCGTGTCGGTGTTCCGCGAAACAGAAAATAATTCTGCGCAAAGATTTTCCAAGCCTTCCTTAGGTCGAATTCGGCGCAGCCAATTCCAACTTGTTCGAGAGGAACTCCATGGCTGTACAACATTCGGAATACATAGTGATCCGGCACAAGGAACAAGCGCACCGGATCCGGAAACGCCTGATCTTCGGCAAACCACCGCGGATTGGTGTGCCCATGCGGGCTTACCAGCGGCAAATCGCGCACTGTCGCATAGAGGCGTTTCGCGATTGGCCGGATGCTCGAGTCCGCCGGAAACAGCCAATTTTCGTCAAGAAGGGTCACAAGTCGCCTCACGGGAGCGGCTTGATTGCATGATTGCATCAGAGTGCTTTCGCCGCACCCGGCACCGCAAACTCTCACACATGGGGCTCCCAGCCTTTTTCGTATTCGCGTCCCCACATCTTCATCGCTTCCGCGTCGCTCTGGATACGCCCATCTCGCGTATCCACATGCAACTCCCGGTTGACTTTCCATGCGATATTGGAAAGGTGCAGCATGGTTATGGCAACGTTCCCCTCCGCAATGGGAGCATGCAGCTTCTCTCCATTGCGGATCGCCGCGATGAAGTTGGCGAAATGCGCGTCCGTCATGGAATCGCGTCCGACCGTGTCCGCGGAAGATGTGCCGCTGCCCACTTTGAATTCGCTCGTCTTCTTCCCCTTTAGATCGTAGATCTCATAGCCATCGCGATCCAGAACCACCGAGCCGATCGTCCCCATGATCGCGGCACCCCGATCGCGCCCGTAAATCTTCATTCCTTCGCAGCACTTTCCTTCCCACGAGATCAGTTTGTCCTCGTACTCGAAGCTGGTCACCAGCGTGTCATAAAACTCCCAGTCGTCTTTGAAATGATAACGCCCGCCGGAAGCCGTGACTCGCTTCGGATAATCGACGCCCAGCGCCCAGCGGCAAACATCCACCTCGTGCGTCCCATTGTTGAGTGTTTCGCCCGTGCCGTAGATCCAGAACCAATGCCAATTGTATGGGTGCACATTATCCTTATATGGTCGGCGCGGTGCCGGACCCTGCCACAAATCCCAATCCAATCGCGCCGGCACCGGCACTTCCTTCCCGATCCCGATGGACTTCCGCACATTGCTGTACCACGCCTTCGCGTAATACGGCCTGCCGATGATGCCCCCGTGAATCTTCTCGATGATCTCCATCGCGTGAGCGGAAGAGCGCTGCTGGTTGCCCATCTGCACAAGCTTT
>Ga0187781_10001629_pt1 | contig 17059 bp, 18 predicted proteins | sample 0715_SJ02_MP02_2_FD_132447 | JGI IMG/M metagenome (GOLD analysis project Ga0187781, IMG submission 132447) | Tropical peat soil microbial communities from peatlands in Department of Meta, Colombia - 0715_SJ02_MP02_20_MG | ecosystem: Environmental > Terrestrial > Soil > Wetlands > Peat | place... | reverse complement strand
TTTGCCCGTCCCCGTGGGACCGATCAACAGAATATTGGACTTGGTGAGCTCCACCTCGCTGCGTAGGTGGGTGAGAATGTTGCGTTTGTAATGGTTGTAAACGGCCACGGCCAGTTTTTTCTTGGTTTTTTCCTGTCCCACCACGTATTGGTCGAGAAAGGTCTTGATATCGGGCGGTCTGGGAGGTTTGGTTTGGGTGCTGGGAAGGTCCTCGCTTCCCTTCTCCTCCAGAATGGAGTTGCAGACGGCCACGCACTCGTCGCAAATGTAGGCGCGGGGAAAGTCCCCCGGTGAAGAAATGAGCTTACCCACCGCATCCTGACTCTTCCGGCAGAATGAACAGTGGGGGGCTTCTTCCGAGCTGGGACGCTTCGTGGTCATGTCCTTAGATTACTTGTGCTTGTAAATGATTTCATCAATGATGCCGTATTCGCGAGCTTGCTGGGCGCTCATCCAAAAATCGCGCTCCACGTCGCGCTCGATCTTTTCGATCGGCTGGCCGGTATGCTTGGCCATGATCTCATTAAGGCTGGCGCGAATGCGCAGGATTTCACGGGCGTGGATATCGATGTCGGTGGCCTGTCCCGACAGACCACCCATGGTCGGTTGGTGAATGAGCAGGCGCGAATTGGGGAGGGCAAAACGCTTTCCAGGAGTTCCCGCCGCCAACAAAAGAGCCGCCACGCTGGCTGCCTGGCCAATACAGATGGTTGCAACGTCGGGGCGAATGAACTGGATCGTATCATAGATAGCCATGCCGGCAGTGACCACGCCGCCCGGCGAGTTGATATAAAGCGAGACGTCTCGCTCCGGATCCTCGGCCTCCAGGAAGAGCAGTTGGGCAGTCACCAGGTTTGCCACGTTGTCGTCGATGGCGGTTCCGATGAAAATAATATTGTCCTTGAGCAGGCGGGAATAAATATCGTAAGCGCGTTCTCCGCGGTTAGTCTGCTCAACCACCATGGGAATCAGAGTCATGTAGGGCCTGCTGGTCATCGCTTTTCCACTGGGGAAACTCTGCACCGTTTCTGAAACCTAGTCACTTTTGCGAGTGATTTTGGCGTTGCGGTAGATGAAATCAATAGCCTTCTGATTGCGGCGAGTAGACTTTATCATATGCAACTCGCCGTCGCGTGTCAAGCGCGTCTTGAGGGCGGCCGGAGGCTCGTGCGCCTCTTGCGCCATCTCGCGAATCACCTCATCGACTTCTTCTTCAGAAACCTCCAACCCTTCCGCCTCGGCAATCTTGCTCAGCAACAATGAGGACCGCACCTCCTTCTCGGCATCCGCCCGGGAATCCTCGCGCAACTTGCGCCAGTCCACCTGCGCGTGCCTGGGATCAATTCCTCGAGAAATCAGCTGGCTCATGGCGCGTTCGAGTCTGCGGTCAAGCCGGGCTTCCACCATTACCTCCGGGATTGTGAATTCGTGTAATCGAAGAAGCTGTTGCACGAGTTCTTGCTTTGTCGCCATTTCCGCCTGGTGTCTGGCGCGTTCCGCAAGGTCCTTACCTAACTTGGCACGGAGTTCCGCCAGCGTGGAGAACTCGCTTACCGATTTCGCCAGTTCATCGTCAGCCGCGGGAACCACTTTATGTTTGATGCTTTGAACCTCGACGCGGTAACGGAAGGTTTTTCCCGCCAGGGCCTCCTGCCGGTAGTCCTCCGGGTAGTTTATCTCGAACTCACGAATCTCGCCCGGCCGGGCCCCGCGCAGGTTCTCAGTAAAGGCTGCGGGGGTTCCTCGACCCCCCAACTCCAGCGTCACTTCGCGTTCCTGCTGCGGATGGGCCGCAGGCGCTTTGACATCATAGCCGCTATAATTCACCGTTAGGTAGTCCCCCTCCGCCGCAAGCCCATCCGAAACCACCTCGAAAGTGGCGGCCTGCTCGCGGGCTTCTTCTAGCGCTTTGTCAATGTCCACCTCAGTCACCCGGGGTGTTTCTTCTTCGACCTCCAATCCTTTATATTGCTGAAGCTCGATTTCAGGCAATACCTCGAACGTGGCCTTGCACGCCAGGGGTTGGTCCTCTTCGAATCGCAGATCTTCGAAGCGCGGATGACCCACCACTGTCCACTTCCGCTCCTTAACGGCATCCTCGAAGTATTTGGGAACTAACGCTTGCACCACTTCCTCTCGAATGTCGTCCCGAAAGCGGCTTCGGACTAGCGAGGCAGGAGCGCGGCCGGGGCGGAAGCCGGGAATTCGAGCCTTGCGCGCATATTGCGCGGTTACCGTATCGGCTTCCTGCCGGACCACGTCGACAGGAATCTCAATCAGGAGTTCTTTCTTGCAATTCGTTGCTTCCACAAGCCCTCATTGGTTATTGGAGTGGTGGAAATTAGGATGGCGAGTACGAAGCCTCACACGAACAGGCACTAGCGACTGGGTACCAGGGAAGCCATGTTTCCAATCGGAAGGCTCTAGAGCCCCTCGCGACCCTAGCACTTTCCAGTATAGCACGCCAAAGCAGGCTGTCAATGCCTCGTCGCGTCGTCCTGTGGCTCAGCGCCCAAGATGGTGTGAAAGAATGTGTTGCAGGGGTCCCGGAGGTGCGGTACAGCCGCCCGACGGCTTTGGGCCGCAGGACGGGCAAGGGGGTACCCACCTGAACCGGAGGGAGCGGTCGGTTCACTTTGGACCTTCGGTTTAGCCTATCTCTTTCCGTTAGTCAGGGGTCAATTGCCTCTGATGGGCCGTGATGGAGGGGCGGATTTGCCCAAGCTAGGTGAATTGAACTTTTTCATCCCCCCTGATAGTATAGAGCCGATGGCTACAATTAGTGTAGAGAGAAAGCCGAAATCTAAACGCATCGTAGTTGAAATCGATGCCGACAAGCTGGAGCGCTTAGCTGCGAGTCTGGGGCTGTTTAGTTCAAGTTTCCTGGACAGCGTCTCGCGTTCTGAGAAAGAGATTGCACTCCATAAGAGCAAGCGCCTGCACAACCTGCGTGAATTGCGCGGCAGATGACCGAGATTTTTTACACTGAAGAGTTCCTTCGGCGCTACCGTGAGCTTCCGCTTCCTGTTCAAAGGAAAGCTGAGCGCCGAGAGAAGCTCTTTCGCGAGAATCCCTTCCATCCATCCCTTAAAACTGAAAAACTTCAACCCCTCGAGAAAGAGTATTGGAGTTTCCGCGTCGACCGGAACTATCGGATCATTTTCCGATTCGGAGACGGCAATCGGGTCCATTTTGTGACTTGTGGCCACCACAACTGGATTTACCGTTACCTTTTAACCCGCTAGGCAATCGGACATAGAACGGCCGCCAGCGGCGGCGTGGACCACCTGTAGGCGCCGCGCTGGTCCCGTTCCGTTGTCACTGTTTGACGTAGATTCTCGCCCATTGGCGGCGCCCAGCGAGGCTCGTCAGCAGACGCAGATGATACCTGGCCACGAGTTCGCTCTCCGAGACCTCGGGCTGATAGTCAAAGTAGCGCTGCTGAAGCCTTTCGAGCCAGGAGAAGCGTTTCATCCAATTGTTCGAGGGTTCCCAGCGGCGGGAGTAAAGGTACAAGCAGTCGAAAGACTCCGGAGAAACACCATCGAAATCCTGCCGGCCGAAATCCTGCAACGCGACCACGTTGAGAGGCTGGCGAACGTAGCCCAGAAACGGATGTGTCAGTTCGTCGGAGGCCGGCCAGGCAGTCAGGATTCGGTCCTTTCCGGCTTGAGCCTGGAGAAGCTGCGCGGTACGCACATGCAAACGAACGAAGTCCGCATAGGTCAAGTTATCCTCAAAGGGAAACGGGAAAGGAGGATTCAGAGACCACGCCCATACAAAGCAGCCCGCAGTGAACACCACAATAGCGCGGGCGGCCGCCCGTGGCAAACGCCATATCAGGATCACTGCGATCAAGACCAGCGGCGGAAAAATGGGCAGCAGATAGCGAGGCAATATGGCGCCGCCAACCAAGCTGAGCATCACTAGATAAGCCGCGGTGAGCCAACCGCCAAGAAAAAAAAGGGAATGGATTTCCTCTCTCGCGGGGATGACTGGTGTTTCGCGGTTCGCGGAGTAGATTCCTGCTTTCGCGGCCTGTTGCTCTAAGGGTCGAGGCCGCGAGGCGGGAATGCCTGGCGTTTCGAGAGGGTTTGCGGAGCGGACACCCACTCCCCGGCCTTCGCGGAGGACAGGCTTCGCTGGAATGACCGATGTCACGGGATTTGCGCCGATCTTCTTCCTTCGTGCCCAGACAATTCCTGCGATGGCGCCGGCGGTCAGGAGCCAATTGAAGCCGCCGACGAAGGTTTCATAAAGGCGGCGGAGCAGGGTTAGTAACGCTCGAACCGGATGGAGCGTGGAGTAGAGGTTGTAACTAAGATATTCGCGATTGCCGGTCCAGAATCCTGTGGCATGGTGGTAGAAAGCCGTCCAGGCGATCAGCGCGGCGATGGGCGCGAGATAAGCCGCCCACCAGGCGCGGGCCAGCGGGCTGGTCGTTCTCCTGCGCTGCCACCAGGAGAAGACCCAGGCCACGGGCAGCAGGACCAAAGCAGTCTCTTTGCTCAGGACGGCGGCGGTGGAGGCAAGCGCAAACATCCACGGGTGGCCATCCAGCAGGGCTAAAAGGGCCAGAAGAGTGAATAATCCCGCCGCGAGGTCGAGATGAGCGAGCGAGCTCTGGGCGAAGAACAGCGGCGAAAGCGCCAGCAGCAGTACACTCCAGCATCGAATCTCCCGATTGGCAGCACGGCGCCCGAGCGCGTAAAGGCCTGCCAGTGTCCCTGCGGCAACAGCGATCATCGCCGTGCGTGCAACCAGGGGTGAAAACCCAAACGCCCGCCAAGCCATAGCCAGATAGATGATAACCAGGGGCGTGTGTCCATTAGGAAGGGTGCTGCTCGGAATCAACTGTCCGTAGTGGAAGAAGTCCATCGCGGCGGGTATGTAGTACCCCGCCTCGTCCCAAAAGTAGGGCAGGCGGAGCAAGGGTAGGTGAAGAAACACGAGCGCGGTGAAGGCGGCCAACCAACTGAGAATCCAGGGGAGGTGGTAGCTCCTGAACTTGGCGAAAGCGCTGATCCCGGTTTGGCGGCCTCCGCTTTCTGCTTTCTGATTTCTAGTTTCTAGTTTCAACTTCGACTTCCCCGGACGGCTGGCTTTCGTTGTTTGAAAGATTAACCGCTGTCACCTGATAGGAGTAAGTGTGGCCAGGCTCGACACTGGCATCCCGGAGTATTGGAGTTTGAAGCAGTTTCATGTTCAGCTTCTTGGGCTTTTCGCCGTTCTCGCGTCGGTAAACATAATAACCGGCCAGGTCCTTTTCCGAGTTGGCCGTCCAAACCAATTCCACTGCGCCGCTGCTATACAAAGCTGTTAACCCCGTGGGGCGCGCCGGCGGAAACGTATCGCGGGCGAGCACTTCGTAGGGTTGCGAGGCTTCGCTTTCAGCGGTGGTTCCGCCCTCTTTGAACAACGCCCGGACTTCGTAAGAGTAATTGTGTCCTAATTCAAAATCCTGGTCAGAATACCTTGGCTCTGTGCTCTCGGCCAGCAATTGAAACGATCCCGGTTTTCCTGTCGTGCTCCGGTAAACCCGATATCCCCCAAGATACTTGACTCCCAGGCCCTCCAGCGTTTTTCCCGGGGGCTGCCACCTCAGCTCTATCGCCTTCTCCGTCACCGTACTCTCCACGCGCTCGACGGGGCTTGACACGTCTAGCACACGCAACCGCGCAAAATTGGAAATCTCGCTTTCCAGCGCGTGATGGCGTAACCCCCGGGTGAGTGTGCGGGCAGCAATGAGCGAGTCCTCTCCTTGCCAGTTCTTGTATTCCTCCTCCGATAGGGGCGCGGGGTAGATGAGCCTTCCGTCGTTGCTGTACTGGGCCCACTGGCTAGGTTGAAGCCTGGTCCAAAGGACCATGGAAGGCGACTTTGAAGGTCGTGAGCCTGAGGGGAGGTGGGCGCGCAGAATCTCAATCTCCAGAGGTTTAGTCAAACGCTCTCCATCCACGGCCAAATGGGGTAGCGTAAACCGGATCTCAAGGCGGCGGCCCACCTGATCTACGCTAAGGTCGGTCACGCGTCCCGGCACCTCAACCCGGGGCGGCTGCGGCGGCCCCTGCACACCGCAGGCCAGCAGGAAGACAATGCCAACAGCTTGGGTTAGCAGAAGCGCCCGCGCGACCGTCGTCACCCCAGCGGAAGCGAGGGTCCAAGTCTGGATCCCCGCTTTCGCGGGAATGACGAGCTCTTGATGATCTTGAAGGGAGCGAGGCGAGGAGTCTCGCATTAGTCACAAGATATACCGGCTGAGGTCTTGGTTCTTGACGATTTCCGCCAATTGCTTCTGAACGTAAGCCGCGTCGATGCGGATGGTTTTTTTCTTCAGGTCCGGACCCTCGAAGGAGATTTCGTCGAGAAGTTTTTCCATAATGGTGTGCAAACGCCGGGCCCCAATGTTTTCCGTTTGCTCGTTGACCGCTGCGGCAAACTTGGCAATTTCCTCCAGCGCCTCGTCCGAGAAGGAGAGCTTAATGCCTTCCGTTTCCAGCAAGGCCGCATACTGCTTCACCAGGGCGCTCTTGGGCTCTTTCAAAATACGGATAAAATCCTCGGTGGTGAGCGAGTGCAGTTCCACCCGGATGGGGAACCGCCCCTGCAGTTCGGGTATGAGATCGGACGGCTTGCTGACGTGGAACGCTCCGGCCGCGACGAAAAGGATATGATCGGTGCGCACCATCCCGTAACGCGTATTGACGGTGGTGCCCTCGACGATGGGCAAAATGTCGCGCTGCACCCCTTCTCGGCTCACGTCCGGCCCGTGGCCCCGTTCCCGCCCCGCAATCTTGTCGATTTCATCCAGAAAGATAATGCCTGACTGCTCGGCGCGCTCCACCGCCACGCGGGTGACCTGGTCCATGTCAATTAGCCTGTTTTCTTCCTCCTGGGTCAGGTAATCCATGGCCTCGACCACGCGCATGCGGCGCTTCTTGGTTCGGGAGCCAAAAAGGCCGGGGAGAATGTCTTTGATGTTGATGTCCATCTCTTCGATGCCTTGCGAGGAGATCACCTCGAAAGCCGGGAAGCTTCGGTCCCGCACTTCCACATCGACTTGGCGTTCGTCGAGTTTTCCCTCGCGAAGCTGGGCACGCAATTTCTCCCTCGTGCGGCGGAACTGCTCCTGGGCAGCGGCGGCGTGGGCTTCGTCCTCGCCGCTCTTTTCGTGCGGCTTCAAAGAAGGTGGAGGGGGAAGAAGCAGATCCAGCAGGCGCTCTTCAGCGTTCTGCTCGGCCTTTTCAGCGATCTCATCAACTCGCTCTTCCCGGACCATGTCAATGGCGATTTCCACCAAGTCGCGGACCATGGATTCCACGTCCCGGCCCACGTAGCCGACTTCGGTGAAGCGCGAGGCTTCCACCTTAAGGAAAGGAGAATTCGTCAGCCGAGCCAGACGACGGGCGATCTCCGTCTTCCCCACTCCAGTGGGGCCAATCATGATGATATTCTTGGGAAGAATGTCGTCCGCTTGCTCGGGAGGCAGCTTTTGCCGCCGCATGCGGTTGCGCAAGGCCGTGGCCACACACCGCTTGGCTTCACTTTGGCCGATGACGTACTTATCCAATTCCACCACAATCTGGCGCGGGGTTAGCTCGTCCAGCGACGTGGCAGTCTCCAGAGTTTCCGGCAAATAGAAAACCATAAGATTGAGCGTGGGAGCGCCCGGCTTACAGTTCTTCGATCGTCACCTGATCGTTGGTGAAGATGCAGATCTGCGCGGCCAAGCGCATGGACTCCTCAACAATCTCCTTCGCAGTCATCGTGGTGTGCTTTGCCAGGGCGCGCGCGGCGGCTAGAGCGAAAGGTCCGCCGGAGCCGATGGCCACAATGCCGTCATCAGGCTCAATCACATCTCCGTTGCCGCTCACCAGGTACGTGTTCTTTTCATCCGCGACCAGGAGCAGGGCCTCCAGGTGCCGGAGCGCGCGGTCCGTCCGCCAGTCTTTGGCCAGCTCCACCACGGCGCGGCTCAGGTTTCCGTGATATTCCTCGAGCTTCTGCTCAAACCTGGAGAATAGGGAAAGGGCGTCGGCCGTACTCCCGGCAAAACCCGCCAGGACTTTCTCGTTGAAAAGACGCCGGATCTTGCGGGCTTTCTGCTTGACAACGTTCTCACCCATGGTCACCTGACCATCGCCCCCCATGGCCAGCCGCCCGTTACGCCGGACGCAGATTATCGTAGTGCTTCGTAAGGTGGAAGGGTCGGTCTTTAGGCCGGCCGCCACGGAGTGAAGGCTTGAGCGGTCCCTTAGGCTCTGAACCCGCTTTGCTTCGGGAGCCGAAGTCCTGAGAGTCCACCTGGGCGCTGGAGCGTGGCCAAAGCCACGTCCTTCTTTCGGTCTCTTCACGGTCGCTCCCCCAAGTCATTATAACAGATGGGACTCCTACTGAACGGGTTGGAAATAGGTAGAAGGGTATTCGTCGTCGTAGCGGGCGAAGTTGCGAAAGACTTCAGAAACTCGTTCATCATCCATAAATCTTGCAATATGCATCGGTGTCACGACTCCATCGATGTTCTTGTATTCGCCGTAGACGTCCGCGAACTCGTCCCAGTCGCCTGTCTTGGGGTTGTGCACGCGATAAGTGACGCTAACCGGCAGAAGCGTCTGGCGATTCAAATCCAGTTTCAATTGAGTTCCTTGCGCGTCGACCATATCCAGACTTTGAGTGGCCACGTTATCCACGAAGTCGACGCCGCCCAACTGAACGAGCATTCCGGGTTCATGTATGCGGAGACGGAAGAGATTTTCCAGCGAATACCGATTGGAAATCTGCCAGCGCCGGACCTGCTCCGGCATTTGAGTGGTCTGGCCCATGCGGTCCAATTCCCAAGCCTGGTCTCCATTGTTAATGAGGGTGACGGGGGGGTTCTTCCCGTAGCTGAAGCGGCGCTTATCCGGGTATTCGACGTAGCTTTCAAAAGGGGCCTGGGCTGAAGTGGCTTCGTTGGTGATGGAATAAATGCGGCCGCGGGTGGTTAGCCGCTTCACTTTCAAGAAAGCAGGGCCGCCCAATGCCTGAATCACGCGATCGAGGATCTGTTGGGCCTTTGGGTCGATCCGCGAAGGAGGCTCGACAGAATTCGAACCTGTCACGGCAGGATTGGCAGCAGGCTCGGCAGAATTCTGCCCCGCGCGCAGTCCCATCCCAGGGGTTGCCCCGAACAGGACGACCAGCGCCGCTCCGGTCATTATCTCTCCGACCTTACATTTTCGCATGACCATCGAAGGTCCCTTCTTTTCTGGGGGCAATCCGTCGGCTGATCCGTCGGGTGACGGTTGCCCGCCCTGCGGTCCAAAGCCTTCGGGCGGCGGGCGGCCACGAGGGCCGGCCCCTACCCACACAAAACGCTACCCCCGTTTACATTCAGGACTTCTCCGGTAATGAACGTCGCCATGGGGGAGGCCAAGAAAAGAATAGGCAAGGCAATTTCTTCCGGCCGAGCAAAACGACGAAGTGGAATCGTGGATAGGGCTTGTTTATGCTCGCGCCTATTTTTTAACACCGGCGTGCACATGTCCGTTTCCACCCAGCCGGGAGCGACGCAATTCACCAAGATGCTGCCGAGCCAGTTCTGCAGAAAGCCCTTTGACAAAGCTGATCAAGCCGCCCTTGCTGGCTCCGTAGTGGCTGTGAAAAGCCTCCCCGCGTTGCCCCGCGGTCGAGGAAACCACGATGATTCGACCCCCTCTCTGGCGGATCATATGGGGAACGACGTTGCGCACCAGCGAATAAACGCCTTTGAGGTTTACGGCCATCATTTCGTCCCATTGCTTTTCCGTCATGCGCTCGATGGGCAAGGGTTTGTAGTTCCAAATCCCTGCGTTCGCCACCAGCGTATCCAACTTGCCGAAGCGGTAAACCGCATCTTCAACCAACTGCCTGGCATCGGCCATGTTTGAGACGTCGGCCCGCATCGCAACGGCCTGACCCTCCAGGCCTTCACAGGTTTCGATGACTTGCTTGGCGGCGCGGTTTTCCCGCCGATAGTTAAAAACAACCTTCGCGCCCGCGGCAACGAACGCCTTCACAGTCGCCGCGCCGATACCACGCGACCCGCCCGTAATCACAGCTACTTTATCTTTGAGACTGATGTGCATTTTTTTCAGACTAGTTTATCACTTCCCGCCAACAGTGACACTGGGCCATCTCTGGAAGGCCGGATGAAACGAGGGATCTGCGCCCGAATGGCACGTGGATGATTAAGACAGCTTGCCGGATTTCCAACCGTCTGAGCACTCTGCTCGACCACCTACGGTTGCAAGACATCAACAAAGTTGTACGGTGGCCAGGGGCCGCCCAAAAGCAACTTGAAGGAGGAGTTCGCGGGGAGCTGACGCGCGGCGTGGCGAAAGGTCTCCACAGCATCGCGCGGCACGAGGAAATAGAGGGACAGGAGATGGCTTCGCTTGGAACAAGGGATTTCCACCTTGTGTCGAACGAACGAACCGTGCAGCGAAGCGCAGAGATCCTCAACCAACGTGTGCTGAACCGTAGTTGCCTGCTGGTCGCTTTGGCAACCTAGCTTCTTCGCCTCCCAATAAGCAGCCCCTGGCATGGGTGCGCGGCGAGCAAACCATTTTGGCAAGTTCGCGGACCGATCGGTTTCCCCCGCAGCGAGGGAGTTCTCGAGGAGCACCTGAATGCTTACCTCCGCCAACCCCTCGAGTTCGCGGAGAAGCGCGCTGTAGGCCCGGTGATTCTCCCTCAACATCACGACGGCGTCGTATGGACACTCCACACGACACCCAAAGCGCCCGGGAATCACGGTCAAGTAGCGATAAAAGGACTCGACTACCCGCTCGTAGGAAAGAAGGTCCGAGGTACTAGAAGGCGCGTGAGGCTCGCCAAGCTTGGAAAGTGCCGCTCCCAAGCCATTGTAATTCGCAGTGAAGACACGATACCCTGCTACACCGTCGGGAATTTCGAGGGCCGCCGGAAGAGGTCCGCGAAAGATGCAATAGACTAAGTAATTCACAGGGATACCCCATTGTCCCCTTCAGCACTTGCTACCTATAAACTCCCCTATCGGCAGCGGTGGACTATGGCATGAGGAAAGGAGGCAAAGTCGCTTTTTGGTGGCGAGTGATCAATGCCTTGTGGCTGGTGGCTAATGGCTAGCGTTTGACGATTGGAAATTGGCTGGGGATTTCAGGGTTTCCGGGTGCCCGTCAGCCGACGGGGATGCGCGACTGCTTTCTGCATGCTGCCTGCACCCTAACTCCTGTTTCCTATTCCCCCACTGGTTCGAACCGGGCTTGGAAGAAGCGCAGGTACTTGGGTTCATAGATCATCTTCAATCCGCGCGCCTGGTCCCGTTGCTCGTGAACTTCCAGAATCGACTCAGCTACCACGTCCATATGGGCCTGAGTATAGACGCGGCGCGGGATAGTGACACGCACCAACTCCAAGCGGGGATGGTACTCCTGGCCCGTCTTGGGATCGCGCCCAGCGGAGACGATGCCGCGCTCCATGGTGCGCACCCCGGAATCGATGTAGATGTTAGCGGCCAGCGTCTGAGCCGGGTATTGTCCCTGCGGTATGTGCGGGTAAAAGCACCTCGCATCCAAGAAAACCGCGTGCCCTCCGATTGGTTTAACGATGGGGATGCCCCAATCAAGCAAGTGCCGGCCCAGATACTCGACCTGGCCGACGCGGGCACGGATGTGATCGTCCTCGACGCTTTCCTTGATGCCCCGCGCCATGGCTTCCATATCGCGCCCCGCCAGGCCACCATAGGTGTGTAGCCCTTCGTAGACCACGACCATGTTGCGCGCTTCTTCGTAAAGTCTCTCATCATTGGTGGCCAGCCAGCCTCCAATATTCACCAGTGCGTCTTTCTTGGCGCTCATCGTGGACGTCTGGGTATAGGAGCAGTACTCCTTCAGAATCTCCGCCACTTTCTTCGAGCGGTACCCCGTTTCGCGTTGCTGGATGAAGTAGGCGTTTTCGACCGCCCGTGTGGCATCGAGGACGATGGGAATGCCGCGCTGGTTGCAGAGTTCCCGGAGCGCCCGAATATTGGCCATGGATTGCGGCTGGCCGCCCGCCATATTCACCGTTCCAGCGACCGAAACGTAGGGAATCTTCTGCGCTCCCACCTTGTCGATCAGCGTTTCGAGTTTGGCCAGATCCACGTTTCCCTTGAAGGGGTGCTCGCTGGCCGGGTCGTGGGCCTCGTCGATGATGACGTCCACGAAGCTTCCTCCCGCCAACTCCTGGTGGAGGCGCGTGGTGGTGAAATACATGTTTCCAGGGATAAAGTCGCCCGGCTTGATCATGATCTTCGAAAGGATGTGCTCGGCCCCACGCCCCTGGTGCGTGGGAACCAGGTACTTAAATCCGTAGTATTGGCGAACGGTCTCCTCTAAATGGTAAAAGTTGCGGCTGCCCGCGTAGGCTTCGTCGCCGCGCATCAGCCCCGCCCACTGGATATCACTCATAGCATTGGTGCCGCTGTCGGTGAGCAAGTCGATGTAAATATCCTCGGAGCGGAGCAGAAAGGTGTTGTAACCGGCCTCGACGATGTACTTCTCCCGCTCCCCACGGCTCGTCATGCGGATGGGCTCGACCATCTTGATCTTCCACGGTTCCGCCCAGGAGCGCCGGGAAGGCTTTGGGTAGGGCATGGGAACTCCAGTGGTTAGTGGCTAGTGCCTGGTGCCTAGGGTCCCGGAAGAACAATGGCTTGCAGTCTATGGCAAGAGGCCTGCCACAGTCATTAGCTGCACCCGACACTAGGCACTAGCCACTAAGCGCTAGGCACCGTTTTGAGCACCTCTTCCATCAGGCGGGGGAAATCGTAACTCAGAATGCGCTGGCAATTGCGGCAGCGCCATACCTCTTCCTGCGGGTCGAGGTAGTTGAAGTTAACGCAGCCGCAGTCGCATAGGACCTGTAGCCCTTTGCTGCGCCCTTGAATCAACCTCACGTCCTCGGGCTCCACCGGATGTTTCATATCACTCCCTCGCTCAAAAGCAGTGGCTAGTGCCTAGTGGTGAATGACGAGAAAGAGCGGTTAGCGGCTAGCGCCTAGTGACGAGTGAACACGCACTCGCCACTAGTCGCTGAGCACTAACCGCTAGATACTAACCACTGTGTTTCTGAATCCGCTCGCAAAGCATGACTCGGTCCTGGTTGTCCACTTCGCGGAGGCGAACTGCAATTGCTTCGGTATCGGTTGTCTGAAGAACCCGGCCCACGTAATTCGCCTGGATGGGCAACTCCCTGTGCCCACGGTCGATCAAGACGCAGAGTTCAACGCGGCGCGGCCGCCCGTGCTCCACCAGGGCGTCCAGGGCAGCACGCGCAGTTCGGCCCGTATAAAGGACGTCGTCCACAAGGATCACCGTCTTGTCCTCCACCGAAAACCGCCGAGGTGGCTGGGCGGCGCGCTTTTGATCGACACTCATGAGGTCGTCGCGGTGGAGCGTGATGTCCAGCGTTTCGACCGGAGGCTCGGTCTTTTCAATCTCCGTCATCTTCCTAGCCAAACGCTCGGCGAGCGGGACTCCACGCCGCCGGATTCCCACCAGGACGAGTCCCTCGAGGCCGTTGTTGCGCTCCAGAATTTCGTGTGCCAGGCGCACCACTGTACGGTCGATCTCCGAGGCTGACATCAATTGTGACTTTTCGCGAACCGCCGCGGTACCTGATTGAACCGTCACAGCACTTTCCATTTTCACGCCCCCAGACGCTCCTTGTGGCGGTGCTCCCCCGTCTGCGGGATCGCCAAATGGCGGCATGAAGCCGCCTCTGCTTCAGACGGACCTGCTACCACCGCCTGATTATAACATTCTGCCCACTTGATACGCTCGGCGCAAATCTCGGACGTAGTGGTCAGCTTCCCGCGTGGGCTTGGGGATGCGGTATCCATCCACGCATTGTTTCACCAGGCCGATGGCGGAATCGAGTGAAACCCGATGTCCCGTAGTGACGTAAATGGGCCTCACGTGGTCGCGCGTTCGCAACACCACCCCCAGGCGCTCGCCTTCGAGCATCAGCGGGGCAGTCGCGCCGGCTCTCTCACCGGGTTCTTCATGCTCACCCACCAGCCGCGACTTGGCGCAGCCGATCGTGGGCTTGTCAAACAAGATGCCGATGTGGCATGCAATGCCGAACCGTCGCGGGTGCGCGCGCCCATGGCCGTCGATAAGGATAAGGTCAGGCTCGGTCTTGAGCCGGGCAAAAGCCGCAAGCAGGATGGGGCATTCGCGGAACGAAAGCAAGCCGGGGACATACGGAAAACGCAGCTTGCGCCGCGCCATCCGGCGCTCCACTTCCTCCAGGCCCGGGAAACGATAAACAATGACGCCTGAAAATGCCACCTCGGTTGCGGGATCAAACGCCATGTCCGCGCCTGCCACGTAGTGGATGTCTCCAAAGCGGTCCTTGAGCTCCACCCGCTCGCGCAAGCTCACCTGAAGCCGCATGGCTTGGCGGGGAGTCAGGTTCCAACGAGTCTCGAACCGGGCTTCCATAGGTGCTTCCCATATTCTAGCGCTTTAACCTGGCCTCTTGAATTCTGAATCTGGAATTTGTAATTGCGACTCGCCCGCGCCGTGTTACACTTTTTGTTTTAGGTCAACCAGCCTGAGGTTGCGTGAAAGTCCTCAACTTCGAATTCAAAGCACGATTGAAGGACGAGCCTCGCGTCCGGGAGGCGCTCAAGCGCTTGGGCGCCCGCTTTGTTGGACCCGACCACCAGATCGACACCTACTTTCGTGTCCCTTCCGGGCGGCTGAAGGTCCGGGAGGGCCGCATCGAGAACGCCTTGATTTTCTACCGGCGCAGTAACCTTCGCCGCCCCCGCCAGGCTGCGGTTGAGATGATGCTTCTGCCGCGGCGAAACTCCCTCCGGGCGATCCTGGCGCGCGCCCTCGGGACGCTTACCGTAGTCGACAAGCGCCGCGAGATTTACTTCGTGAAGAATGTGAAGATTCATTTAGACCGCGTGCGGCGGTTGGGCAAATTCCTCGAGGTTGAAGCCATTTCACACGTTGGCGACGTAAACAAGATACGGTCACAGGCGCGCCAGTTTCAAAAACTGTTCGGAATTACCCTAAAGGATATCGTCGCGGAATCGTATTCCGATTTGATTCTTGCGAAGAGGCATCCTAATGGTCAAACCCGCGAGGACTGACCAGCGACTATTTCAGAAAATCGCCAATCGCGAGAGGGCTTCAATCAGTCAACTCGCCCGGGAAATGGGCATTCAGCCGCAGTCCCTGCTAGGCAAGCTCCGTCCATTGGTTAAGAAGAGACTGCTGGTCATCAGCGAGGGCGGGGCGAAGATCGGGATCAACCCCGGTTTCGGCCAGGTCGTTGGGATCGATTTGGGCGGAAGCCATCTCCATTTCGCCCTGGCGGATTTTGGCGGAAAGATCCTTCAGGATTCCCAAATGAAAATTCGGCCCGCAGACGGGCCACACAAACTGATGGGCGAGATTGTGGATGGGGTACGTTCGCTCACCGCACAGGCCGGCGGACGCCTTCGCGCGGTGGCCATTGGCGTCCCCAGCCCTGTGGACGCGGAGCGCGGAGTGGTGGCCTTCGCCTACAACTTGCCGGGATGGAAGAACGTCCATCTGCGGCGGGAACTCGAAAGGAAATTGCGCGTGCCCGTCTTCCTCGAGAACGACGCGAATATGGCGGCCATCGGCGAGCATTGGCGCGGAGTCGCTCAGGGGGTCAACAATTTCGTGTTTATCGCCATCGGGACCGGAACAGGCTCCGGAGTTTTCGTGGACGGCAAGCTTTATCGCGGCCGCACAGGGTCCGCCGGCGAAGTCTACCATATGAACATCGATTGGCCCCGCTGGGCGGAGGACTTCGGCGATTCGGGCCACTTTGAAAGCTATGTTTCCGGAATGGGGATCGCCGCCGAGGGCCGTAAGGCACTCCCGCCACCGGCCGTCTCGGCAGCTCCCGGCCTCGCTGCGGAACGCGACGCTCACTTTGTTTTTGAGGCTTTCCGCCAGGGCGACCCCAACGCCCGCGTGGTTCTGGAGAAAATCTTCACCATGCTGGGGGTCGGGATTGTCAATATCATTTCCGTCCTCGACCCTGACTTGATTGTTTTGGGAGGAGGCATCGCGAAGGGGGCGCCGGATTTCATGCTTTCCACAGTGGGCAAGGTCGTGCAGCAGATTTACAAAGAGAATGCTCCGCCCATTAAACTGAGCGCCCTTGAGGATAAAGCTCAGACGTTTGGCGCCATCCGCTCAGCCCTCACCCTCGCCCAGCAAGCCATCGCCCGGCGCCTGTAGCGCGGCCCCCCGGTTTTGGGATCAGTGGCCCGCCTGAAGATCTTAGCCACTCGATTTTCGACTCTCGACCCCTCGACTGCATGTAATGCAAAGAAAGCTCACGGCTAATAGAGAAAAAACCCCTACCCGTATGGCAGAACGATTGAAACCTGGGGACGATATTCGCTAATGTCAAGGCTGCGTCGGGTCCTGGGCAGAATCAGGGCAAGATCCACAGAGCATGAAAAACACACGCCCTAGCCGCTCGCGGGGAGGCTGGCTCCTCCCCGCGTCTGCGGCCCTTCTCATTTTCAACAGCGCCTACGTCTCCGCCTTCGGCACGCCTTCACTGTTTTATGTCGCGAACGCTCTGCTGCACCCGTTGCTGGGGATAGGTGTCGGCATCCTTTTCGTTGGCTTTGTGCTCCGGCATCGAAGGTCCTTTGGCGACGTTTGGGGAACCGGCGCGCTCTTGTTATTAGGGCTGGCCGCGGCTTTTGGGGTCTATCTGGCTATTGTGGGCATGACTCGGCCTCACAGCATGGCGCTCTATGCGCATGTGGGGCTGGTGATCGCGGGCTTGTTCTTCCTGCTTGCGCGCTTCCGCCGACAGGTCTGGGCGAGCGGCGACCGCACACCTGGCTTGGCCAATCTCCAGGACCCGGCCAACCAAGGTTCCGGCAGCCGGCCCACCGCGTGGCGCTGGAGCCTCGCAGTGGCCGTGGCTGCGGGCGCATTCTACTCAGTCGTCGCGGTCTACCATTACATCCACTCCGATTCGCGCTACAGGATTCAGAACCCTTCCA
>Ga0187781_10001627_pt1 | contig 17073 bp, 16 predicted proteins | sample 0715_SJ02_MP02_2_FD_132447 | JGI IMG/M metagenome (GOLD analysis project Ga0187781, IMG submission 132447) | Tropical peat soil microbial communities from peatlands in Department of Meta, Colombia - 0715_SJ02_MP02_20_MG | ecosystem: Environmental > Terrestrial > Soil > Wetlands > Peat | place... | reverse complement strand
TGGATTTACGCCTACTCATGAGGACGGCACAATGATTTTGCTGGGGCTTTGGAAACAGAAACCCCAAGTTCAGTGTTGCGGGGTGGGGCAGAATGCCCTCTCCAGTTGAAAATGGGAAGCCGTGAGAGTATAATACGCCCCGTTTTGAAACAAGGCACCATACCCCCAAAAGCAATAGGAAAGCGAAGCTGTTGAATTGTAAACAGGGGGGCTCGATAGCAGTGTCAGCGTCTTCGTCTGGTTCCCTTCGATGGTAGTGGTTGTGACCACACCTTGGAAATTGGGGGGAGTGGCTTCTACCCCGAAGAGCGGAACAAACAGGACGACAGCCGCAATGAGAGCCAAGACGATAACGACCACTGCCGCAATCAAACGCCACCTTCTCTGTTTCTTGGGCGTCACTTTGTCCGACGGTTCGTCACTGCCCATGCCTAGAGGGTAGTCCCATGGGGTGTTTAGTTCTACACATGAGAACGGCCCTAGCGATTTTGGTAGGTCTGTCTATCCCCGCACCCTCTTGTTGAGAAGAACGGTGAAGATTGGGGTTACTCTTGGGCTCCTCCTCGTTCAGCCCCTTTTCTTTTCCTCGAACCGCGATGATACACCCCGTAAGATTTCTTCCGCTCGTCCCTCTCCACTGGGGCCTCCTCTTCTTGCTCAGGGACTAGGGCTCTATCTACTGCGAAATGCCTTCAGGGCTTCCACTCGGTAGCTCCGTCTGGTTCTGAGGCTGGGCCTGTGGCGGAGGCTGCGTTTGAGGCTGAGCTTCTTTGGCGCCTTGTGGGGAACTCACTCTCAGGGCGAGTTCGACGCGGGCGTAGTCCTCTTCGTATTTCACTGAAAATCCCATCTCCCTGCAAAGCGAAAGCATGGGCGCGTTGTCCCTGAGGACAACACCGAAAATGGATTCGAACCTCCTTTCTCCAGCGATGTCGATGAGCATATCGACAAGCTTGCGCCCAAGGCCCTTGGTCTGGTACTGGTCTGCGATGACCACCGCGAACTCGCCTCTCCTTCGGTCGGGCTCGGCGATCAGTCTTCCAACGCCTATCTCTCGGCGGCGACCACCTTCGGTTATCTCTGCGACTATCGCCATCTCCCGGTCGTAGTCGATGTTGCAGAAGCGGACGAGGTCCGAGTGGGGAAGGTTCCTGACTATGTTGAAGAACCTGTAACGGCTCGTCTCTTCCGACAGGCCGTTGATGAATTCGGATTCTATGGCCTCGTCCTCTGGACGGATGGGCCTGAGTAGCACGTCGGTGCCGTCCTCGAGCTTCCAGGGGACCACGTACTTCGTAGGGTAGGGGAGGATGACCATGTGGGGGTATGGGGTGGAGTGGTCGACGGGCTTCGGATCAAGGAGGATCCTGACGTCGACGGCGAAGACCTTCCCCTCTCCCACCGACAATGGGTTCACGTCCATCTCTGAGATCTCGGGGAAGTCTGCGATCATGCTGGAGAAGCGGACTATGACCTCCTCGAGCGCCTTGAGGTTGGCGGGGGGATGGTTCCTCAGTCCCTTCGAGAGCGCCTTGTAGATGGTCGTCTCCTCCATCATCCGTCGGGCAAGGACCTGATTGATCGGTGGGAGACCAATCGCGAAGTCCCGGAAGAGCTCGACTCCTATGCCTCCGGACCCGAAGAGGAGCACCGCACCGAAGTCCCTGTCCTTCTTCGACCCCAAGATGAGCTCGTAGTCCACGCTCTTTGCCATCTTCTGGACGTAGACCCCGTCGATTTTCGCTTCCGGCTTCAATATCTTTACCCTGTCGATCAGCTTGTTGTATTCGTGGGCAAGCATCTCGCTGTTTGTGATGTTGGTGACCACTCCGCCTATGTCTGACTTGTGGACTATGTCCTGGGAGACGATTTTGAGGACGACTGGATAGCCGACTCTCCTAGCAATCATCAGCGCTTCCTCCTCTCCTCTTACGAACCCTCCCCCGAGCCTTGGAATGTTGTATGCGTCAAGGAACTTGTCCGCGTCGGCCTGCGAGAGGAGGAGCTTCCCATCCGCGATTGCTTTCCTAACCATGAGCCTCAGATGGCTGTTCGGAGGCATCAGGTCTACGGGGATCTCGTTTGGTGTCTCGTAGAGCAGGTCGAGGTTCCGCCTGTACCTGTACATGTACATGTAGGTCTTGACCGCCTCCTCAGGCGTCGTGTAGGACGGTATGCTGTTCTCGGCGAACTTGCGCCTCGCGTCGGCCACCCCCTTCTCCCCCATCCAGACCGTAAGAACGGGCTTGTGCTTGTCCTTGGACAGTCTGACGACCATAGAAGCGAGATCTGTGGCCGGGGTTACTCCCTGGGGGGTGCACACGGCGAGCAGGCCATCGACGTTCGAGTCCCCGTAGAGCGTTGTCATGGCGCGCTCGTACCGATCCACATCTGCGTCTCCGAGGACGTCGACGGGGTTGCCATGGCTCCAGTAGGGAGGAAGACTCTCGTTGAGGGCCCCCATCGAGGCGTCAGAGAGCCTGGCCAGCTCTCCTCCAAGGTCAGCAATCTTGTCGGAAGCTACCACCCCCGGTCCTCCCGCGTTGGTGACGATGGCGAGCTTGGGGCCTGATGGGAGGCGCCTCGAGTCCAGCACGCTGGCGCAGTTGAACAGGTCCCCTATCTCGTCCACCCTTAGGACCCCGACCCTCTTGAAGGCTGCGTCGTAGACCTCGAAGTCCCCCGCCAGGGCCCCCGTGTGGGACTGGACTGCCTTTGCGCCTGTTGTATATTTCCCCGCCTTGAGGACTACGATGGGCTTAGTCCTGGCGAACCCCCTGGCGGCGCTCATGAACTTCTTGGCGTTCCCTATGCCCTCAACGTAGACGATGATGCTACGCGTGTTTGGGTCAGTCCCCAGGAAATCAATCAGGTCGCCAAAGTCGAGATCCAACATTGATCCCATGGAAGCGAAAAGGCTGAATCCCACGTGAGAAACCGTTGCCCAGTCGAGGATGGCCGAACCGAGGGCGCCGCTCTGAGAGATAAACGCTATCGAGCCTGGCTCGGGGCTGTCCTTTAGGAAGGTGGCGTTGAGGTGTATGGAAGGCCTCGCGAACCCGACGCAGTTGGGGCCCAGGAGCCTGAAGCCGTACCTTGCGCGGATGGCTTTGATCTCCTCTTCGAGCTTCGCCCCTTCCGGTCCTATCTCCCTGAATCCAGCTGAGATTATCACGACGCCGTCGACCCCTGCCTCGCCACACTCTTCCACGACCTCGGGGACCGATTTGGCGGGAGTGGCGATCACTACAAGGTCCACATGCTCCGGGATTGAGGCTATGTTCGGATAGCACTTCAGCCCGGCCACAGTGTCGTGGCTTGGGTTGACCGGGTAGACAGTGTGCTTCCCTTTGCCCTGCAGGAGGTTCCTTAGGGTCGCCTCACCGACAGTTCCCTCTTTGTCTGTCGCCCCTATCAGAGCGACCGCCCTGGGGCGGAACATCTTCTCGATGTCGGCCATACTTCGTCAAGGGACTGGCGAACAGAGCGAGTATTATTGCCTTTTTGCAAATGGGTTAGGCCTCGGCACCTATGGGGGTGACCACCGAGGTCCCGTTCCTCTTCTCGACTCTGAACAAGTGGTCGGCCATGGATTCGAGCTCCTTCTCGTGCGACACGAGGATCACCTGCCTGGAGCCGAGCTCTTCCAGGAGCCCCCTCATTTTGTAGACCTGCTCCTTGCTGAAGCCGTCTGTGGGCTCGTCGAGGATCACTAGCTCGGGCTGGGCCATTATGCTCTCTCTTACAACCGAGTTGAGGGCGAAGCGATAGGCCAGGGCCATGCTGGTCCTTTCTCCCCCGCTGAGGGCCTCGTAGGCCTGCTCGAAGCCCTGCCTTTCGAAGACAGGGGTGAAGTCCTCTTTAACCCTGACGACCATATCCGGGTCCTCCACGAGAGAGGCGAAGAATCTCTGGAAGTGCTCGTTGAACCTCGCGGCTGCCTGTGTGAGGGTCTGGCTCTCGATCAACTTCACCGTGGGCCTGAAGAAGGAGGAGAGCCATGACTGGTACTTCCCGAGGTGCAACGACCTGGCCCGGGCGGCCCGCATCTTTGCCACCTCGGCGCTCAGTCGGTTCAGTTCCTTGCGGCCGTTCGCCAGATCACCCTGGGCACGGCTGCGCCTAATGGTCGCCTGCTTGTCCTGCTCTCTGGCGTCGTCGAGCCTCCTCTGCAATTCCGCTAGCCTGTCATAGATTCCACTCATCTCCCTGATACGCGAGCTGGCCTCGTCCAGCTCTGCCTTGCGCCGTGCAAGCTTCTCGCTAGCACTCTGGAGCTTCCTGCGGGCGGCTTTGATCTCTGCGCTGACCCTGTTATCGTCTTTGAGCGCCCTCGCGTAATCAGATTCGGCGGACTCGTAGGCGGTGGCTCCCTCTAGCTCCGACGTCAGGGAGGTAACCGAGATCGTAGCGGCCTGAAGCTGTTTCTCCACCCCAGCGAGTTCCTGCTCCGAGTGCTCAGATCTCGCAGTGATGTCGCCGGATATCTTCTGACCACAGAGGGGGCAGACTCCTTTCGCGAACAGGTCCTTTGTCCTCGCCAGCTCACCTTCCAACACGTCCCTGGCGCTTGTGAGCTGAGCGAGCCTTTCCCTTTCCGAGTCGAGGCGTGACTTGATCTGATTTGCCTCTGATTCTTGCTTTGGCATAGCCTCGAATCTTTTGATCATCGGCATGATTTCATCCGCGAGGCGTGCCTCAAGGTTCCTCAGTGTCTCCTCGTGTTCATTGATCTCTTCCGTCACATCTGAGATCTCCTGCCTGAGGCGAGGGACAGTGGCTTCTGCTCGACTGAGTGCCTCCTTCTGACCAAGATACTGCTTCCATTCGGCTTCGGTGGTCTTCACCAGCCGGGATGCCTTCGCCTCGGCGTCCTCGAGCTTAGGGAGCTCCCCTTCTAGGTCGGCGACACCCTTTGCCGTGGCATCCATCTCGTCCTCCCAGGTCTTCAGGTCCCCGCTCTCTCTGTTCAGTTCGTGGGAGATCTCCTTGATAGCGCGCTCCACGGTTTCGGAGTTTTCGGCGGCCACCTGATAGCTCTGGGCCCCCAGAATTCTCCGTATGACATGCATCCTGTCCGCTGGGTTTTGGATTAGGATCTCCTTCATCTGCTCCTGAGGGGTGAAGACGGCGTACCTGTAGACCAGACTTTCGGCCTTGGGGTGGGTGGGTTCGTTGAAGCCGAGAATCGATACGACCCGCTCCTTCAGGTCGCTGGGGGAGAGCTTCGTCCTCTCCCCGTTCGCGTAGATGTAGCAATCTTCCTGAACGACCTCCTCCCCTCTGGCCTTGAGATGGCGTAGGATCGTGTACTCTGTCCCCCCCGACTGGAACGTGATCGAGACCTTCCCTGCTTGCTTCCCCTCGCTCAGAAGATGGGACCCCTTCAGGTCGCTGAATCCGAAGAGGGCGAACTCGATGGCGTACAGCAACGTGGATTTGCCTGAGCCTATGTCCCCTTCGAAGAGTACTACCCCGTCAGGAAGATCGACAGCTGTCTCCTCCCCGTCGTTATAGCTTCTGATGTTCTTGAGGGTGAGTCTCCGGACAAGCATTCAGTCTTTCCCCTCCAGGCCGAGGATGGCTAATCCTGACTTCGATACCCTATCCTCGAAGTCCCCCTTGCTCTCGTTCTCCCTCCTCCCCTCCTTGAGGGCTCCGAGGAGGTTGATGGCCAGGTTGACCCCGTGCTCTCCGCGGAGCCCGGGCTCGTCAACGGTGACCGAAGGGGCGCGGCTTTCGAAGACTTCGCGCTCGGTCACCTTCACGGGCCTCGGGGGGAGCCCCTTTGGCATTTCTTTTGATACGAGCCGGCTGTAGCTCGAGAGGACCGACAGTGGATTTGAAACGAAAAGGCGCCTGCGAATCATGTTGAAGTCGATGTCGGAAGTTTTCCCTTCCGCAAGCTCCCCTTCTACCGTGAGGAGGACTACCTTGCCTGTTACGTTCGCATTCGAGGCGAGCTGGGCGAGCTCGTTGGCCGCCTGGGCCGAGGATTTTCCTTGGGCGGAGTAGTGGAGTTCGACGGGCTCGCAAACTCTGACTGGAACAAAAGAGACCTCCTTCACATGGTCGCGGTCGAAGTCGACGATGTAGAAGCCTCGCTCCTTTCCTCGAGCGAGCTGGAGGAGCTCATCGAAGTCGGTGGCAAACAGGGGGCCGGGATAGGCGATGTTGGCGCGGCCAGGGAGATCTGCCCTGTTCCGGCTGTGCACGTGCCCTCCCGCGTAGTACCGGAAGCCCGCCGGGAGGTTGCTTGCGGGCATCGACTCCATCTTCTCCAGGGAGGAGGGCTTGAGCTCGTCCAGCGCGCCATGGAAGACGAATATCTTGAAGCCGGGCTCGGCTTCGAGTCTTTCTCTGTCCAGGGCAGCGTACTCTTCCCTGTCTAGGGAGAGCTTCCTCCCTGAGATACCGCAGATCTTCGGGCCGGAAGGGTCCTGGACGAAGGACAGGACGGTCTTCCCCTCGACCGTTGACTTGGACTCGACCCTCGTGAACAAACCGGCGCCGTCGAGGACGTCAACCATGGACGAGTAGTTGGGACTGAAGTCGTGAGAACCGTAGATGGCGTAGAATCTTATCCCCGCGTCGGAAGCCTCCTTTATCTTCTCGGCCGCCCGTCTGACCGCCGACAGGTCGGGGATGTTGGAGTCGAAGATGTCCCCCGCGAGGATTACGAATGACACGCCCTCGTTGATGCACCTGTCGATGGCTTCGTCGAAGGCGTTCAGCAGGAGGCCCTTCAGCTCTGGCTGCCTAAAGGCGCCGATGTGGATGTCAGACATGTGGGCGAACTTAGGCATTGGCCGACCGGAGAATGCCGAGGTATATTTGAGATGAGGGCCCGTTAAGGTCAGACTACCACGGGCTTTAAGAGCGATGCCGGGGCATGAGCAGAGTCTATGCCGCGGCGGATTACTTGGCTATCCAATGTTATGGCATCTTCGGTGACGGGACTCGAAGAAGATGTGGCCAGATCCATCGAGGTAGTAGAGACCCCTCCTGCTTGGATGTGTCTCGCCTGCCGAGGAGCAAAGTTACTCTGCGGTAAGCCGAGGTGTCCCATCATAGTCAAGGCCCAGTCCATGGCCAAGCAGGGGCCGGCCATGGGGACGAACGAGATTCTTGGCTCATCACCGCCTGGCGTTTTTGTCGGGAGGCTGGGGTACCCGAAGGTCTCCATCGGACCGATGGTCCCTCCACAGTTCGGAGACACGACGATACTAGACACGCCGGAGGAATGGCTGGGCAAGCCCATCGAGCAGATCGTCGATTACAGATACTCACTTGTGAGGGGGAACTCCAGGGCGTCTGTGGAGGACGCGAGGGAGCCCAACAGGTTCCTCACCTCAATGCAGGAACTTGCGATGGCGGCGAAGCCTGTGGACTCTGAGCTGAAACTAACGAAGGCTCCGAGGAGAATACTTACACTCAGTGAGGACACTCAGCCGTACGGGCCGTCCGGCCCACTTGACAAGTTCAGGATAGACAACCCATCCGTCGACAGGAGGGTCCAGACCGCTTACTATGACAGGGACCTGGATGCCGCCGGGGCTGTGGACGAGCTATACCGTAAAGGTGTGCTTGTCACGAGGATTCAGAAGGCGTTCTCGCTCGGCATGTTTGGGGTCGGGCCCCGGAGGAAGATAGTTCCTACCCGCTGGAGCATCACCGCGGTTGACAGTTCCATAAGCCTGGGGCTGGTCGAGAAGGTGAAGCACCATCCGACCATCGACGAGTACAGGGTCTACAGCTACAAGGTCTACGACAACCAGTACGTGGCCATGCTCCTCCCCGAGAAGTGGAGGTTCGAATGGATAGAAGCCTGGTTCCCAAACACCACCTGGAACCAGTACACCACTTTGCCATACATGATTGGAGATTATGAGGAATACTTCGGGAGGACCAAGTACGCCCGTGTCGGAGGGTGCTACTACTCAACGAGGCTCGCGGTTACCGAGGCGCTCGAGAGGGAAGGGAGACAGGCTGCAGCCATATTGCTGAGAGAAACGTATCCAGGGTTCATAATGCCCCTGGGGGTGTGGAACGTAAGGGAGAGCATCAGGGAGTTGCTGAAGCAGCCGTTCGAGAATCACGAGACATTCAGGGGAGCGCTCGATTCAGCCCTTTCAAAGCTCGTGATATCGAACTCGAAGTGGATGAGGGAGAGTGTTTTGATCTCGAGGGAGCTGTCGCAAACGAAGATCAACTCATACTAGCCCCTTGAAGACTAAAGTGTCGGGGTCCTTGGGCTGCTGCAGTTGACCCGTCGTCTGTTCTGGGAGGACATGAATATGCGTGAATTTGACGCAAGGGTTGAATCGGCGGACGGCTTCAGGGTGGTACTGGACCAAACGGCGTTCAATCCGAGAGGAGGTGGTTTGGTATCGGACACAGGGGCGCTAGATGGCGCGAGGGTCTCGGAGGTTTTGAAGGAAGGCGAAGAAATTGTTCACGTGGTCGAGCCGCCGAAAACATTCGGGCCCGGGGTGGTGGTTCATGGCGTCCTGGATTGGGAAAGGAGGTTCAGGATAATGAGGATGCACACCTCGGCTCACATCCTCAGCGCAGTGGTTAACAGGGAAACGGGCGCGCTGATAACGGGGAATCAGATCAGTCCGGATCAGTCGCGGGTCGACTTCAACTTGGACGACTTCGACAAGGAGAAAATCTCGTCCTACATCGACAGGGTGAATGAGGTGGTTTTGAGGGGGCTCGAGGTCAAGACCTATTTCATGAAGAGGGAGGAGGCGCTTGCGAACCCCGGGTTCGTCAAACTGGCCAATGCCATGCCGCCGTCAGTCGACATCCTGAGGATCGTCCAAATCGGGGACGTTGACACTCAGGCTGATGGCGGGGTCCATGTGAGGAACACCCTCGAAATCGGGAATGTGGTGGCAGTGAAGACCGAGAACAAGGGGAAGAGCAACAGAAGGCTCTACTTCACGGTAGAGTGATGGCGAGGTTCCGCTGAATTGGGTATCTACCTTCTTCGGGCAACCCAAAGCGGCATCCGTTTTGCAGTGCAGTTGCCACAATAGGTCTTCATTGATCTACTTGTTTCGTCGAAGATCGTTGTAGAGTGTGACATGCATACTAGAGAACCGCATTCTGCGCATGACGCTACCGCGTGGCCCTTGCATACCGAGCATCTTGCCATTCGCTCACCCCCAATTTTGTCCGCGTCGAACGGGCACCACCGAGGGCTTCGAGCTGACTCGAATCATTTGGAGCCGGCGGGAGTGCTGGTAAGACGCAGGGGTATCAAGCCCAGAGCCGGTTAATAAAGTGGAGGCTCAAATTGGCAGCTTGACGTCCCCCGGAAAACTCGGAATCTCCCTCGACTCGAGCACCTTCGCCAGATTCGGGGCCTCGTCAGCTGGGAGCCAGCTGCTCATCGCCTTGGCGTTCCCCTCCGCGTCGCATATGACAAGGGCAGCACGCCCCTCCTTCCCCGGGACTACCTTGTGCATCAACTCGTCCCCGACAGGTGTCCAGTCGGATATCCCAAGCTTCAGGAAGAGCATGGGATATGAGGGACCGGCGATCTCTCGAAGGACGGCGACCGCCCTGTCGACCCTTTTCCTCCCCTCCTGTACCGCCGCGAAGTAGTCCACTACTGCCTATCCTCCAAGATAGAGCAAGACGAACACGCCAGCGAGGGAAAGAAGAACGCCAAGCAACTGGTTCGGTTCCAGCCTTTCCTTCAAAAATACGAGCCCATAGCTCGTGGCGACGGCCCCTCCCATTCCTGAGAGGGCGGTAACCACGGGGAGGGCGCTGCCTGCAGCTTCAATCCCGTAGGTGAACGCCAGGAATCCGAAGGCCTCGAGGACCCCCATCGCAATCATTGTCTTGGATATGACGAGACGGCTCGGTTTCGCTTCCTGCCTCAGAACAGGCGCCAGCAGGAAACCAGCAGAAATGGCGATGATTCGGAGGAAGATCACTGGGAGGACCACGCTGACTGACGGGGCTGCATACCCGATTCCAATGTAGACCATTCCGAAGCAGAGTGAAGCTCCTACGGCCAGACCGACCCCCTTCGTCAGCCTGGGTGCCCCCGCCCCACGCAGGTATGCGCGGAGCTCGGAGAACCGGGTCGAGAGGAGAATCACCCCTGCGATTATGCCTGCGAGGGCGACAACCTGCAAGACAGAGAGGGACGCCCCGAGTATCACCACAGCGAGGACGGCAGTCACCGCCGGGTAGGTGTAGACCACAGGAGCCACTACAGAGACCACCCCGCGGTGGAACGCGCGGTAAAGGAAGACGAAGGCGGCGAAGTTAATCACACCTGCGCCGATCAGCGCTAGGACCGGATAGACCGGGAAAGCCAGTTTCGGACTGATTATCGGAATAAGGGCCAGGACCACCATAAGGGTGATCATATGCGAGTAGATTATCGTCCTGTAGTACCCCACCCTTTCCGATTGGCTTCGGGACATGTAGTCTGCCGTCCCCCAGCAGAAGGCTGTTGCGAGGCCCGTGGCAATGGACGCGTATACCAATTGTTCCTTCTGCTGCCCTCCTTTCGGTTCGACTTTAAGAGGCGTCCTGAAGGGCAGGAAAACGCTTGAAAGTCGATGCCGAGATAGCTGTGGCATCCCCTGGGGAGGCGGCAGCTCTCGCTGGCAAGGCTGAGGAGTACGGGTTCGACTGCCTGTGGGTCAACGAGACCAAACATGACCCCTTCGTCCAGATTGCCCTGGCAGCCTGGTCCACCAAGAAAATCGAGCTGGGAACGTCGATAGCACTCGCCTTCACCCGTAGCCCCACGACCCTGGCCTACACCGCCTGGGACCTTCAGAACGTCTCGAAGGGGAGATTCATCCTTGGATTGGGGAGCCAGGTGAAGGGGCACATCGAAAGGAGGTTCGGGATGAAATGGGAGCCCCCCGCCCCCAAAATGAAAGACGTCGTTCTGGCCCTGAGGTCCGTCTGGGAAAGTTGGCAGGCAGGAACCAGACTGGACTACAGTGGACGATTCTTTCATCTGGACCTGATGACGCCTTTCTTCAATCCCGGTCCCATCGAAAACCCTGTCATACCAGTATACATCGCAGCGGTAAACGAAGGGATGTGCAGGGTCGCGGGAATGGTCGCCAACGGCATTCACGTCCACCCACTTCACACCGCGAAGTACCTGAAGGAAGTCGTCCGCCCGGCGATAGCCGAAGGGGCCTCCAAGGCGTCCAGGAAGAAGGAGGACATCGCGGTTGCTGCCTCCGTGTTCGCGGCGGTGGGCGAGAACGAGAGCGAGGTCGGAGCAGTCAGGGAGGCAATGAGGCAACAGATCGCATTCTACGCCTCGACGCGCAGCTACTGGAAAGTCCTCGAGCTACACGGCTGGGGAGACGTCGGCGAAAGGCTGCACACCCTATCTTTGAAGGGCGAGTGGGCCGAGATGGGGAAGGAGGTAACGGATAGCATGCTCGACGAATTCGTGGTCCAGGGGACTTGGTCCGAGATGGGGAGCGTGGTCGGGAAGAAGTACGGTGGGCTGGTGGACAGGGTCAGGATGTATCTCCCCTTCGATGGGGACGAGAAATGGCGGACCCTGGCGAAGGGGTTCACCGTCGGACGCTGATCTCCACCGCGTCTCCAGGACCGCTCCCGAAGTTCGGCGGGGATTCCTTGTAGGTGCTCGAATAGTTCCCGGAGTTCCTGACGTACTCCAGGTAGGGCGCTACTTCCTGGGCGTGGGACTTCACATTGTCGGCGACAACGACACTCCCCCGGTGAAGAAGTCCCTCGACTGATTTCAGGTAGGCGAGATAGTCCTCCTTGACGGCGTCCAAGAAGATCATGTCGAACATCCCACTGAGCGTCGGCAGCACCTTCTTCGCGTCCCCCACGATGACCTCGATGCGGTCAGCAAGGCCGGCGAGCTTGAAGTTGGCACGTGCGGTTCGCGCCCTTCCCTCGCTCAATTCTATACACGTCAGACGCCCACCGTCCCCCAGATGCCTCGCCATCCGGATGGCGCTGTAGCCGACCAGCGTCCCAACTTCCAAGATTGTCATTGGTCTGTGCTGCTCGATTACCTCGTCGAGAAACATTCCTCGCTTCGGCCCGATGATGGGGAGCCCCTGCCGTGGGGCGACCCTCTCTATGCCCGACAGGACCTCTTCCGGCTTCACGTACGCACTGTGCTGCTCCTAGGTGTAAAACATGTCGGTCGCCTCTCATGACGAGGACAATCTTTTTGTATTGGAAACAGGGATTTTCGTTGAGTTACATGTCAACGGAGCAGGTGGACATCAAAGAGGTACAGAAGCAGATCTCGAAAATCGTCGACCCCGAGATAGGGATGCCGATAGTCGAGATGAATCTAATCGACAGACTCGACATCAAGGACGGCCAGATTGACGTTGAGTACCACGCTACCACCCAGTACTGCCCCCCGGTGTTCGCGCTCAAGATTTCCCAGGACCTGAGGGACAGCCTGATGCAGGTGAAAGGGGTCAGGGAGGTCAAGGTCCTCGTGACTGGGCACTACTTCGCTGACGCTATCAACAGGCAGGTCAACAAGCCTGCCGCTGGTCCTGAAACCAAGCCCTCCGATCAAACCCAGGCTAGCAGCTAGAGAAGGGTTATCGCGGCTGCCAAGGCCCCGAGCCTGGCCGACACTTCGGTCACAGCTCCGCAAAGTATCACTACGTCCCCGTTCTTCGGTTTCAGTTCGTTTTTCAGGACAGGCCATGCTCTGCTGGGAAATTCCTTTTCGCAATCGGAGGAACCTCCGGGGATGATGAACCTCCCCGACCGGATTACGTAGGTCGTCGCTCCGGACGCACCAATCCCAACAGCCGAGTCCCGCTGCTCGATGCCTGAATGCACCCTACCCCCTGCCCCCCGGAGGACGAGGGCGGCTTGGTTTTCCCCCATCGAGAGCTCGGAACGGGGGAAAGATTCTAGGAGGGACAACGAGGCGTCCATGGAGTCTGCAAGGCGCCTTCCCGAAGGGGTTAGGAAGCAGCCAGCCCTGACGGCGCCTACGTACCCCCGGTTTCGAAGCTTGCCCAGAATCGTTCTGATTGCCCCCTCCCCGACCCCCGACCTTGCGGCCAGGGTCTGCCTTCCTACATAGGAAGAGCTCTCAATGGTCAAGAATACCAGCAGGAGGTGGGAAGGAGTGAAGGTTGGCGACGGCCCCGGGGCCTCCTTGCTCGCGAGTCTGAGCAGGCCCTTGATTGCTCGGAGAGAATCGGGTGAGTCCAATTTTCCCAAGATGTCCCCCAAAGACGCTAGCGAAATACATTTCCATTGGATGGATAATCCAACCAGTGATGCAAAGAAGTGAGAGCGTCGCCGTGGTGACGGTCTTTAGCGCTCTCGTCGTGGGTTCTGATTTCGCACTCGCGCCCTATCCCAACGTCAAACTCTTTGACACCCTGGTCTTCGTGGCCGCCTTCGTGTACGGTTTTCGAGTCGGCGCCGCCGTTGGCGTCCTTTCGGAGACCATCTGGGGATTCGTGAGCCCAAACGGGATGGCTGGAATCATCCTCCCCTTCCTGATTGGGGGTGAACTCCTCTTCGCTTTCGCAGGGTACGCTGCTTCGCGGGTCTGGACGAACCCAAGGACGAACGCTCTCTCCATACAGAATCTCTTCCTCGGTGCGTCGATGGCAATTTGCGCATTCGCGTGGGACTTCGAGACAAATTTGGCCACCGGACTCCTGGCGGGCGCGTCCACCGTTTCGGCGCTTTTGTGGTATGAAGTTTACGGGATTCCTTTCATGTTTGCCCATGAGACGAGCGACTTTGTCTTTGGCGCCCTGGCCGCACCACCGCTCATACTGTACACTTGGCAGGCGATGAAGGGAAGGACGCTTAGGGTGCTGGGAGCAGCCACCAAGGCCTCGCCAAGGGGGAAGGAGTAGGAAAATGCAGAACAGAACCCTTTACGGAATAGCCGCGGTGCTGGTTGCCGTCCTGCTGATAGTCTCGACCCTGGCAGTATTCTATTACTATCAAGACCAACAGGTACTCTCGCAGAACCAGAGCTATGTGGAGGAGCTAGACACCGCCCTCGCAAGCTACAGGTCCCTTTCGGGTTCCTTCAATTCCAGCCTCAGCGAATACAGCATGACGCTGTCCCTCCTCGCGACGTCCGTGGCAAACTTGAACACCAGCACTCCGGCCTATGCAAACGCGAGCGCTGCCCTGAATTCCCTCTGGAAGTCCTACCAAGCGCTCTCTGCGAGTGGAGGGAGGAGGGCGCTCATCTATCAGGTGAACATTCTGGTCGACTACGGAAACGGGACACGGCGCTGGAACAACAGCACAGAAGTACAGCCTGGATGGAACGGGTACGTGGACACGCTCGTAGCTTTCAACGGCGAGGTCCAGGCGACATGGTACCCCAGCTACGGGGAACACATAGTCACGGGGCTGCAAGGAATCTCAAACACCAATTCGCAGTACTGGTTCCTGCTGACTTACAACAGCACGGCTTCCTGGCAGGTGGCCCAAGTCGGGGTGGACGATATCCCGATAGTCAACGGTACAACGTTCGCATGGTTGTTCTGCTCGGCCAACGCGAACTACCTCCCCACCTGTCCCCTCCCCTAGGGGCGCCGGAAGACTGCTGGGATGGTGTGACAGTCGCGGGGGACCTCCTGGTTATGAATGAACCCCCGGACAAGGACGAAAGCGCGCCACGACGACGGCAGCGACTCGTTCGCGAATCTACCTAGATGGTAGGGAGGTCGATGCCGTAGCAATCTACCGTGGGAAGCGAACTCCTGCGAGGGAGAGGCTCTATCTCGCCGAGAAGAATGACGGGGCTCCCCTGAACCTGATCCTCTTCGGGCCATCCAGTCTGATGTGCCTGCTCCTGTTCATGTCGGGTGTAACAGACTTATCGACAGTTGAACAAGGGAATCAAAGACTGATGACCAATAACTCAACCTCGTTGACAGCCGCGACAGCTTAAGAGAGGGAGAAAGGGACGTGCCCCTCCTTGCCTTCGGCCGAGGACCAGATGAAGGCGCTCGTGGTGGCCCTGATTCTCGACTCGAAGACCGAGGAGGCGATGACAGTCCTTTCACGCTGGTACAAAGTGTCCGCCCCCCGGCTAGGGATGGGGGTGGTGGAAGGCAAGACCAAGGGAGTGGCAGCGGTCTACTCCCAAAAGAGGAAGGAGATCCTCGCTGCGCGACGGGACTTCATGTTCGACCCCTTCGTCATGATCCACGAGTTCTACCATCATCTCAGGTCAGTGAGCGGACGGCACAGAGGGACTGAGAAGCAGGCGGACAAATTCGCCCTCGATTTCCTTGCCACATACAAGCGCCTGGCCTCGGCAATGAGCAACCGGAGCTAGACACCGAGGGCGTTCCAAACGTCGTCGTCGTTGTCGAGGAGGACGAAGCCGCACACGCTGCACTTGGTCCCAGTTATGCTTGCCTTCCCTTCCGGGCCCAGCCTCTTCTCATAGTGTTCCATCTGGCCGGCGTGGCAACGGTCACAAATCAACCCCTCCAGGCGAGGACAGGGCGGTATTAAGATAGGGCGGGCAAAGGTTTAGGTGGTTTGACGGCAACGACATCTCCGAGGGGTGGCTTGAAGCGCTTAGCATTTAGTTCACCTACGGCAGGACCTGACAAGTGTATCTTCTGCCAGATAGCGTCGAAGAAGTCCCCGTCGAACATCGTCTATGAGGATAGCAAGTACGTCGGCTTCCTGGACCTCTACCCCTTCTCACGAGGCCATACGCTGGTGTGCCCGAAGGAGCATGGGGAGACAATCTGGGATATGAATGAGCAGGACATAGCCGGGCTCTTCAAGGTGGCATCCAAGGTCTCCAAGGCCGTGGTGGCCGCCGTGGGGGCAGATGGGTTTAGGTTCGTCCAGAACAACGGAGAGGCCGCGAACCAAGTGGTCGCCCATGTGCATGTTCACGTGATACCAGTGAAAATGGAGGACAAAGGGAGGTTCTTCGAGAGGAAGCGATACAGCCCCGAAGAGATGGAGGAGACTGCCCGTTTGATAAGATCAGAGATGGGTCAGACCTAGCGAGAGCCACTAGGGGACGAACACACAGACGGATGTAATGGCCGATTCGGTGCTAGAGCCTGTGATTAGATAGAGCGTGTAGACCCCTGGGCCGTAATCATTGATGAAGGAGTCCAAGGGGAACGCTATGTCGACAGTCTTTGACGTCACCTCCCATGTATCCGCGCAGACCGTGGTCCCCGAGGTGAACTGGCCGCAGTCTCCAAGGAAGCCAGTTCGGGGTAGAACCCCCCCTATTAGAGTGCCGGGCCCATATTCATGTGGACCGCTGTTGAGCTGACTAGGCGACATTGCTACGGTGGGGTTGTCGAAGGCAACGTAGAGAGAGTTGGGGGTAGGGAAGGACCCTGTCGGAGCTCCAGTCAGGGTGACGTAGTATGGATCGGGCGTGGAGGGCTGAGTCACCGTGAAGTTCAGGTTGATGTAATCGTTCTCGAACTCTTCGTCGAAGTAGACGGTGGTGCTGTTGTAGGCGACCCCTACTGAGACCTGATTGTGTAGGGGGTCGAGGATGTTGTATCTGTGGCCGTTGGCGCAGCAAGAGCTGTCGTTATAGACCATCGAGTACTCCAAATCCTTGACGGCTGTCTCAACCGAGCCGGTTGAAAGGAAATGGGGGATTGAGAAATAGAAGTAGGCCACGTTCTCAAAGTCTGCGCCGCGCCCACCCAGCAGAGAGTAGCGCATGTACGGCTTGTACCCCTGGGTGTCGAAGTGGCTGAAGTAGCCGTAGTAGAGCATGGAGTCGGCGTGCTGCTGGGCCGCCTGGTTGTAGTCAAGGGTGACCGGGCCAGTGCCGTTGGCAGCCCTATCCTGGTTGATCAACCCCAGGGCATAGGCCGCCAGCGTGCAGTAGTCAGAAGGATAAGCGATGTCTGCAGATCCGTTTCGAATGTCAGGTGCTGTCAGGTTCTCCACCGATACTACGCTCGAGCAGTTATTGTTGATTGTTGTCGAATTTGTCGAGGCGGTGCTCGTTGCGTTCGAGGGGGTGGAGGTGACAGTGCTGAGCCCCGTTGTAGAAGACCCGGAGAGGAAAGAGTAGCT
>Ga0187781_10001625_pt1 | contig 17084 bp, 15 predicted proteins | sample 0715_SJ02_MP02_2_FD_132447 | JGI IMG/M metagenome (GOLD analysis project Ga0187781, IMG submission 132447) | Tropical peat soil microbial communities from peatlands in Department of Meta, Colombia - 0715_SJ02_MP02_20_MG | ecosystem: Environmental > Terrestrial > Soil > Wetlands > Peat | place... | reverse complement strand
GACGAGCCGACCCTGGTGGCCCAGCACGACCCGCTGATGAGCCCGCTGGTCTGGGACCTCGCTCATGTCGGCCAGCAAGAAGAGCTGTGGCTGCTGCGCGGCGGCGATCCCCGGCGGCCGGGGCTGCTCGACCCCGAGGTGGACGTGCTCTACGACGCGTTCAAGCACCCGCGCGCCGAGCGCCCCTCGCTGCCGCTGCTCCCGCCCGTGGCGGCCCGCGCCTACGACTACGAGGTGCGTGGCCGCGTCCTGGATCTGCTCGAGCGCGCGTCCGAGGAGGACCTGTTCACCGCGGGCATGGTCGTGCAGCACGAGGAGCAGCACGACGAGACCATGTATGCGACCCTCCAGCTTCGCCAGGGGCCGCCCGTGCTGCTGGCCCGCCGCCGGCTCCCGGCTGGCCGCACGGTGGAACCCAGCCGGGTGTTTGTCGCCGGCGGCCCGTTCACGCTCGGCGTGGACGCGTCGACCGAGCCGTTCTCGCTCGACAACGAGCGGCCCGCACACACCGTCGACGTCGCGCCGTTCTGGATCGGGCGGACGCCGGTCAGCGCCGCCGAGTGGCAGAGTTTCGTCGCAGACGGCGGCTATGACCGGCGAGACCTCTGGTCGCCGCGCGGCTGGGCGCACCGGGTTGAGGCCGGCCTCACCCGGCCGAAATTCTGGACCGCTGAGGGCACCCGCCGTCGTTTCGGCGTCGAGGAGGAGATTCCGCCGGAGGAGCCGGCTCAGCACATCTGCTACTTCGAGGCCGAGGCGTTCGCGACGTGGTCAGGCGGCCGACTGCCCACCGAGATGGAGTGGGAGAAGGCCTGCGCCTGGGATCCGGCTACCGGCACGCGGCGCACCTGGCCGTGGGGCTCAGCGCCACCCACCGACGAGCTGGCCAACCTAGGCGGGCTCGGTTTGCGGCCGGCGCCCATCGGTGCGTATCCGGAGGGCGCCTCGGCCTACGGAGCGGAGCAGATGATCGGCGACGTCTGGGAATGGACGTCGTCGGACTTCGGTCCCTGGCCAGGGTTCACGCCCATGATCTACCGCGACTACAGCCAGCCATTTTTCGGCGGCGACTATAAGGTCCTGCGCGGCGGGTCCTGGGCCGTCGCTCCCTCGACGATCCGGCCGTCCTTCCGGAACTGGGACTACCCGATCCGGCGGCAGATCTTCACTGGTCTCCGCCTGGCCTGGGACGCCTGAGTGTGCCGCCACCTGGCCTGGCTGGGGGCCCCGCGTTCGCTCAGCGACCTGGTACTGGAACAGCCGCACGGACTGCTCGTTCAGTCGTATGCGCCCCGCCGCCAGCGCCACGGCCTCATGAACGCCGACGGCTGGGGCGTCGGCTTCTTCGCAGCCGAGCGCAAGCAGCCCGCTCGCTGGCGGTCGAGCCGGCCGCTATGGGCGGACCCGTCGTTTGCCTCGGTGGCACCGGTTCTTTCGGCCGGCTGCGTGCTGGCCGCCGTCCGGTCGGCGACGGCAGGCATGCCGCTGGATGAAACCGCGGCCGCCCCGTTCCAGTCGGGCCGGTGGCTCATGTCACACAACGGCGTCGTCGACCGCGCGATACTGGGGCCGCATCCAGATGCCGAGTCCGTTTGCGATTCCGCGCAGCTAGCGGCGCACCTGTTCGACTACGGCCCAGAGCGGACCGCGGAGTTCGTCGCCAATCTCGGCCGCCGTGATCCGGGCGCGCGGCTGAATGTCCTGCTGACCGATGGGCACCAGATCATCGCGACCCGCTGGCACGACACGCTCAGCTATCTTCGCCGCGACGACGGTGTCGTCGTCGCGAGCGAGCCTTACGACGACGACCCGCGCTGGGCCGACGTACCCGAGCACCACCTCGTCGAAGTCAGCGGTGACACGGTCACCCTCACCGAGCTGGAGGCATGACCAATGCCCGTGCAGAACCAGGTCCGAGCCCGTCCCGACAGGTACCACGAGGAGCTGCGCGCAGACGTGCGGGCCGGCCTGACCGCGACACCGAAGACCCTGCCGCCCAAGTACTTCTACGACGAGCGTGGCAGCCTGCTGTTCGACGAGATCACCCGGCTCCCCGAGTACTACCCGACCCGGGCCGAGACGTCGATCTTGCGCCAGCATGCAGCCGAGATAGCCGAGCTCTCCCGGTGCGAGTCGCTCGTGGAGCTGGGCAGCGGAACCTCGACCAAGACCGGGCTGCTGCTCCGGGCTCTGCTCGACCGGGGCACCCTCCGCGAGTTCATCCCGCTTGACGTTGACTCCGCAGTGCTGACCGATGCGGCAGAAACGCTGGCCGCGCAGTATCCCAGCCTGTGGCTGGCACCAGTTGTGGGCGATTTCGAGCACGACCTGCACGCCGTCCCGCCCGGTGGCCGGCGCATGATCGCCTTCCTCGGCTCGACCATCGGCAATCTCGAGCCGTCCGCGCGCGCCAGCCTGCTGGGCGAGGTCGCCTCGTCGCTCGGTGCCGGCGATACCTTCCTGCTGGGCACCGACCTGGTCAAGGATGTTGGCAGACTGCTGCGCGCGTACGACGATGCGGCGGGCGTAACGGCCGAGTTCAATCGCAACGTTCTCAGCGTCGTGAACCGCGAGCTTGGTGCCGACTTCAAGCCGGACCGATTCGACCACGTGGCGCTCTGGGATCCCGTGAACGAATGGATCGAGATGAGGCTGCGTGCGGTCGGCGAGCAACTCGTGACGATCCGCGATCTTGACCTCTCTGTTCGCTTCGCCGCCGGGGAGGAACTGCGGACCGAGATCTCCGCGAAGTTCCGGGGCGACGGACTGCGGGCCGAACTCGCGGCCGCCGGTCTGGAGGCGGTTCGGTTCTGGACCGACCGGGACGGTGACTTCGGGCTGACGCTGGCCCGACTGGCGCCAGCACGCCGCCGTAGTTAGAGCGCCAGCGGGGGTGCGAGCCACCCGACCGAGAGCGTGGGCTGGCCACCGAGGCGGACCCGCAGCTGAAGCCGGTGCGGAGTCCGGCGCGAGACGATCTCGGCGTGATACTCGCCGTCGGCCACCCAGGCAGCTGAGACCGACACCGCTGGGAACGGGGAGTGCAACCCGGGCAGCGCTCCGTCAAGCCACTGCCCGTTCGGCACCTCGAAGGCATGTTCGTTGCCGCTCACGGTCAGGACCAGGCGAGTGCCACCGGGCTGCGGCTCTATCCGAACGAGTTCTATTCGGTCGGTGAACGGGCCTTCGACGCTGGTGGGTGACAGCTCCACCGGCCGTTCCGGTCCGTGCCCACCCGCCGTGACGCTGTGTGTCGAGAGCCGCTCCAGCCTCGCGGTCAGTTCCTGCTCGACTGCGGCGGCCGGGCGTGAATCGCGAAACGCCGGCAGCAGGTGCCGCCAGATGAGATCCAGCTCGGCCTGCATGTCGATCACCTGGGCAGTGCACGCGATGACGGCGTCGGCGTCCGGCAGCACGACCGCCAACTGCCCGAAGGCCCCGTCGCCCCGCTGCGCGCCGTGCCGACACATCCACATCTGGTAGCCGTAACCCTCGCGCCAGTCCGGATCCGTCTGCTGACGCGAGTTGCCGACCTGCGGCCTGCGGCACTCGGCCACGAACTCGGCAGGGACGAGCTGCTCGCTGCCCCAGCGGCCGTTCTGGAGGACCAGCTGCCCGAGCTTCGCCACCGACTCCGTCGTCACGTGCAGCCCGGAGAACCCCTGGTCGATCCCGGTCGAGGTGGACAGCCACTCCGCTCGGTCGATCCCCAGCGGATCGAACAGCCGCGGGCGCAGATAGTCGACCACTCGCTGGCCGGTCGTCGACGTAATGATCTGCGACAAGGCAAGAGAGTTGCCCTGGTTGTAGGCGAAGACGCTGCCGGGCGGCTCATCTGGCGGCAGGGCCAGGAAATTGCGGACCGGGTCCGGCCCCATCGTCACGATTCGCGGCAGCGTCTCTTCGCGGTGGCCACTCGCCATCGACAGCAGATGGCGAACGCGAAGCTGTCGCAGATGGTCGGGCTCGGGCTCAGGTGTCAGGTCAGGGAGCAGGTCGGCGACCAGATCCTCGGTCGAGAAGCGACCCTCCCCAATCGCCATCCCCACGGCCATGGCCAGGAACGTCTTCGAGAGCGAGTAGAGCAGCTGAACATCGCTGCGGCGATAGGGAGCCCACCAGCCTTCGGCCACCACCACGCCGTGCCTGAGGATCATCAGCGAGTGCAGGTCCATCCCCGCGGTGTCCACCGCGTCGAGGAAGTCCACTACCCGCGCCGCGTCCACGTTGAGCTCGGATGGCGCCGACCGGGGCAGCGGCGCTGTCATGGTCGGTCGCGCGCAGTCTCGCCGCCAGCCAGCAGCCGCACTGCAACCCCCTCCCCCGTACACCAGGTCGTTCGTGCCAACCTACCGTTCCGACCTGCGCCGACAAGTCTCTACTTCTCGCGAGACAGCCGTGGAATGCTGAACTGCAACGCAGCAACTGCCAAGCCGACTGACGCGGCTTGCCGACTCCGGCCGCAGGCCGGGACGGAGCGGTGCATTGGACCTCGACGTTGGCCTGGACCTCAGCGGCCTCCCTTACGACGGTGAGGCGGAGATCGCGGCGTACGCCGCCCGGCTCGGCTACGGACGGATCTGGGTCGGCAGCGTCGCCGATCCGTTCCAGACGTGCGCGCTGCGCTGGGCCGCGTCGCGGTCGGCGATACCGGGCGGCGTCGGGACCGCCATCGGGGTCGTGCCGGTGGGCACGCAGACCCCGGCGAGCCTCGCGGCGAGCTCGGCGGCGCTAACGCGGCTCACCGGCGGCCGGTTCGTGCTCGGTGTCGGCGCCGGCACCGCCTATGAGCCCACCTTCCGGCGCACGTGGGGAATCGAGGAAGTGTCGTCGCTCGCCCTGGTGCGGGCGTACCTGCAGACCATTCGTGGCCTGCTGGGCGGCCAGAGCGTGACCTTCCACGGCAGCGGGATCAGCTACGACGGCGCCCGGCTAGCGACGGCACCCGCCGACACTCCGCTGTTCCTCGGCGCGGCCGGGCCCGAGATGACCAAGCTGGGCGGCGAACTGGCTGACGGTATCTACCTAAGCTGGTGTACGCCCGACAGCGTGGCGCGGGCCCGTGCCAACATCGCTGCCGGAGCCGCCCGGGCAGGCCGCGATCCCGCCGAGGTCACGCTGGCGGCGTCGGCGCGGGTCTGCGTCGACGACGACCCGGCCGCTGCCAGGCGGGCGCTCGCCGCGGCGCTGGTCCGCTACGTCACCGGCTGGAATGGCGCCCAACCGCGCGCCTACCGCGCGGCCTTCACCCGGATGGGATACGGGCCGGAGATCGCCGAAGTCGACCGGCTGACCGAGCGAGGCGCCGGGCAAGAGGAGATCATCGAGGCGTTCCCTGAGCGGATGCTGCGCGGCCTGGGCTACTTCGGCCCCGCCTCCGGAGCTGCCGAGGCAGTGCGACGGCAGGTCGCCGGAGCCGACACGGCGGTCGTCCGGGTCGTACCAGCCCGGCCGGGCGCCGACGCCATCCACGCGATTCTGAAGGCCAGCCGACCTATCGAGGAAGGAACCCCGCAATGACCACCACCGACGACCGCCCCGCTCGCGAGATCACCGTCAACGAGGCGGTCGCCTCGGTAATCGGCTACCTCTCCCGCCAGTCCCTCAACCTCGCCGTCAGCCACGTCAACCGCGCCGTGACAGAAGGCTCCCTGGACGACCTTCGGGTCGGCCTCGGCATCATCGCCGACCGTCTTGGCCACATCGTTGAGGCCATTCGCCGAGGCGAGACTCATGTCACTGACGTCGCCGGCGAGCCGTAACCCGGCGACTACTCGGGACCGCCGAGCGGCACGATGAGGTACTTGCCGCCGGTGGCCATGCGGGCATACGCAGCCAGGGCAGCTGGCTGCAGGGCCCCCGGCAGGGACAGCTGGCCGGCGTAGCTGGTGGCGAACGTGGTCGTGAGGCCTGCGGCCACCCGCTCTCGCATGGCCGTGACCGTAGCCGGGCCAGCCTTGCGCAGGAACGGCGTGAGCAGCCAGCCGCCTACGCTCCAGGCCATGCCGTAGCCCCTGGTCAGTTCTGTCGGGCTGCGGTCCAGCCCGCCGTAGATGTACACCTGCTTGTGCGTCTCGGAGCCGTAACGGCTAAACGGCTGATCCCCACTGAGCGCGGCCTCCATGCACGTCAGAATGCGGCTGGCCAGCTGTCCGCCGCCGATGGCGTCGAAGGCGATCGTCGCCGAGGTTTCCCGCAGCGCGGTCGTCAGGTCGGCCATGAAGGTGCCGGCCGTGGAGTCCAGCACGTGCGCGGCGCCCTGACTGGCCAGCAGCCGCACCTGCTCGGCCGATCGGACGATGTTGACCAGCGGGATGCCGTCTTCGATGCACACCCTGTTGAGCATCTGCCCCAGGTTCGACGCGGCGGCGGTGTGGACGATCCCACCATGGCCTTCCTCGCGCATGGTCGCCACCATGCCCAGCACCGTCATCGGATTGACGAAGGCCGACGCCCCGGCTGCCGCGCCGACACCGTCCGGCAGAACCAGGCACGCCGCCGCGTCGGCACACCGGTACTGGGCGTACATTCCGCCGCCGGCAATCGACACGACTTTGCCAAGCAGCAGTTTGGCCCGCTCCGATGAGCCCGCTCGGACCACCGTGCCCGCGCCTTCGTTGCCAGCCGGGAGCGACTCCCCGACCCTGGCCGCCGCGGCACGCGCCGCCGGGGGCGGCAGCGGGGCGGTAACCACCGGCCGCTCGGTCGTGCCGCCGACAGCGGCCCTGCCAAGATCCGCGCCGGCGAACAGCAGGCCAAGGTCCGATGGGTTGATCGGCGCGGCTTCCACCCGGATGAGAACCTGATCGGGGCCGGGCGCGGGCACATCGACCAACTCGAGCGACACCGAGACGGCCGCTGTGTCGGTCACCAGGGAGCGCAGCTGCAGCGCCTGCGCCGGCACGTCTTCGGACACCCCGACCTCCTCGGTTTCGCTCCCAGGCGGCGCGTGCGCGTCGGCCCGCGCCGTCCGGTCAACGGTAGGTGCTGAAGCAGTTCAGCGCGCCAGTTTCGCCGCCGGGCTGCCTGCCGGATGAAACACGCCGAGCACCCGCATCGGCTGCGTTCCGGTGTTCTCCAGGCAGTGCGGCAGGCCGGGCGGCAGGTGCAGGCACGTGCCAGCGGACAGCTCGCGGTCGGCCCCGCCCGCGTGTGCGACACCCGTGCCGTGCAGGATCAGCACCACCTCGTCATAAGGATGGCTGTGCTCCGGCGCCCGGCCCGGCGGGATCTCGCCGACGAACTGCGTGGCGGCCGCGCAGTCACGGCCAGGGCCAAAGAGCACCCGGAACCTCCGGTCTCCCGTCACCTCAACCGGGCAGTCCTGCAGGTCACGGCTGAGGAGAACGTCGGCACCACCGGCCGCCGACTGTGCGTTCCCCTCGGTCGGCCAGGTCCCGGTGGCGGGCAGCGCGACGACGTCAAGCCGCAGCGAGCCGGCCCCGTCGGACTCCAGCTGATAGGCCGTGCCCGCGGGGATCCGCAGGCCGCGGTCGCGGACCAGCGCGGGTCCTGGCACACCGCCCACCTCGAGCCGGCCCGAGCCGTCGATCACGAACCAGAGCTCGCCGCCGGCCCCGGCGGCGCCCGCATGCCGGCCGAATGGCCGAAGCTCCACCAGAGTGCGGACCAGGCCTGGTCCGCGCGCTGCGGTGCGGGCCAGGACCGTCACGCTGGTGCCGATGTCCTCCATGCCCGGAACGTAAGACCCAATCGGGGAGCCGGTCAACCGGTGGCTCGCCGGAGCGTTTGCGTGCAGAGCGCGGTGAGCCAGCCGAAGCCGGCGATGATGCTGGCGCGCTGGAACAGCCCGCCGAGGTTCGCGAGCCGCGGTGACTGGCTGAAGCCCGCGCCCGCCAGGCCTGTGGTCGTGAGCATCATCGCCGCGGTGCCGGCGCAGTACCGACCGAAGCCGCGCTGGCCAGCGCGCCAGGACCGGCGGCCACAGACGACTGCGGCGGCGGGCAGGCCCAGGAACACCGGGATGGCCGCCAGGTTGTGTGCGGTGCCAGACCGGCTGAACGCGCTAGGCATATCGGGCGTCCCTGGCGGGTAGCCGCCCACCGGGTCCGTGGGAAAGACGGCCGCGCCGATCAGGCCCGCGCCCGCGGCACCGATCAGGGCGGGCACTGCCCGGCCGCCGACCGCCGGACCACCCGCGCGCGCCAGGCCGGCGGCCCCGGCCAGGAACAGCGTTCCCGCCACCACGAAGTTCCCGGTCTGAATCCAGCCGCGCGGTCCGAGCGCGAGAGAACTCACCGGATGGCGCAGCGGCCGGTAACCAGCCCGGCTAGCACCCTCGACCAGGAACGCCGCGACGAAGACCGGGCCGGCGGCCGCGCCGCAGCGCAACAGCCCGCGAGTCCACGCCTGCGGCGCGGCGGGCATGCTGATACGGGTCACGAGCGAAGCGTAACCAACGGTGCCGGGCTCGCCGCCGCTAGGCGAACCGCAGCAGGCCGCGCTCGAGAACGGCCGGGACATACAGCTCTCGGTAGCCGTGATCGTCGAACAGCACCGTGACGTGATCCCCGTCGTAGCGCTGCACCGAGCCGGTCCCCCAGTGCTCGCTCACCACGCGCGCGCCGACCGGGAACGGGAGGGCCGGTGCCGGTGAGCCAGCGGACGTGCCGTCGTTGTCGCAGTTCCCGCACGGGCCCGGATAGTCCTGCCCGAAGTAGCTGAGCAGGTACGAACGACGGCATCCGGGGTGATCCGCGTACCGCTGCATCATCGTCAGCCGCGTGCGCTCGATCTCACGCTCGCGCTCGGTTTCCGCCTCCGATGCCGTGAGCGCTGCCTGGACGCTCATCGTGCCCGACCAGCTGACGGTGCCGTCGACCTGCCAGGTGGCCGCGCCGAGGTCGGCCAGCCGACTGAGAGCGGCCGTCTGCTGTCGCGTTCCGTGCTCGATCCGCTCGCCGGCGGCGAGGGCAGCTGCGATGCGCGCGACCGGTGCGCCGGGTATCCCGCGCTCCGTCAGGTGACGCGCGATGTCGAAGTCCTCATAGCGGTAGAGCAGTCGCACCTCCGCTGGCGCGCCATCGCGGCCTGCCCGTCCGATCTCCTGGTAGTAGGCGTCGAGCGACGGCGGCGGGTCGTAGTGCACCAGCCAGCGCACGTCGGGCTTGTCGATCCCCATGCCGAACGCGACGGTGGCGGCCATGATGCGGGCAGACCCGCCCAGGAACGCCGTCATCGCGTCGTGTCGTTCCCGCCCGCCGAGGCCGGCGTGATAGAGCCGCACCCGCTCGCCCGCCGAGGCCAGCGCGTCGTTCGCCTGCTGGGCGCTCGCATGCGTCGCCGCGTAGACAATCCCCGGCCCGTCCAGGCTCGCGGCGGCGCGAACGAGTTCGCGCTGCTTGTCAGCGACGGTCAGCACATGCTGAGCCGAGAGGTGCAGGTGCGGCCGGTCGAAGTCGCCGATCACCACGTCGGGATCACGGAGGCCGAGCCGTCGGATGATCTCCGTCCGGACCGGCGGCGCAGCGGTTGCGGTCAGCGCGAGCCGCACCGGCGCGCCTACTGCGTCGCTCTGCGCGCCGAGCATCAGGTAATCCGGCCGGAAGTCGTGACCCCACTGGCTGATCAGATGCGCCTCGTCCACGGCGAACAGACCGGGCCGAGCGCGCATGAGGGTCTCGCGGGTCTCCCTGATGGCCAGCTGCTCCGGGGACAGGAAGACGAACGTGTCCGAGTCACACGAGGCGAGGAGGGCCGCGGCGTGCGTGCCGGCCGACTGCTGCGAGTTGAGCACGATCGCCGGCAGGCCGCTCGCGCGCAGGTGGGCCAGCTGATCATCCTGCAACGCGATGAGCGGCGACACCACGATCGTCGGCCCCGGCCGCAGCAGCCCGGCCAGCTCGTAGATCGCCGACTTCCCGCCGCCGGTCGGCAGCACGGCGAGCACGTCACGGTCACTGGCGAGCGCCTCGACCGCGCGCAGCTGGCCGGGACGCAGCCCAGCGAACCCCAGGCGATCGCGGGCGAGCTCTTCGACTGTCACGGCACCCACGCTACGGTCCGCGGCTCGCGCGGCCGCTGACTGGCCAGCGACGGGCCGGGCCGCGGATATGCTGCCGAGCAGGCCAACCAGCACGGGAGCGGCATTGAGCGCGGGCGTCCCCGACTCCGGAACAAACCTCACGAATGACCACCCAGACGGCAGCGCTGCCGCGGCTGTCGGCCGCGCCTGGCTGGCAGCACTGCCGGCCGAGCTCATCGCCCAGCGACGTATCATGACCGGGCTGCTCGACTACTGCGAGGCCACCCCGGCGGCGACGGCACTGCTGGTGGGCTGCTCGCTGGGCCGGGGCGCGGCGGACGCGCTGTCCGACGTCGACGCGGCGCTCGGCGTCCACGCCGATCCTGGCGAGGCCGGCGCTGCGCAGGTCCAGGCCGTGGCGGCTGGCGTGGTGGCGGCCCTGCCTGGCCTGGGATCGGTCGTGGACGTGCTCCGGCATCGGTACGGACCCGCGGACAGGTTCATCCTCCGGATCTTCGGCCAGTTCGCCGACCGTAGCCAGCTCGACCTCACGGTCATGGCCGACGCCGAGATCCGCCGCGGCAGTTCCGCGGCCCACCCGGATTTCGTCCGGCTCTACGACACAGCCGACCAGCCAGACAAACCGATCCCGGCCGACGCCCGCGAGGCCGCCGAGCCGGACCCCGCCTACGCGGTGACCGGCGAGCAGGTCCGCGAGTGGGCGTTCCTCGGCTGGTGCGCCCTGATCGACGTGGACAAGTACCTCCGCCGCGGTTCGCTCTGGGAGGCGCACACCCGGCTCCACCAGGCACGCGAGCGCATCTGGGCGCTCTGGGCCGCTGCCGTCGGCGCGCTGTACCCCTGGCACGGCCTGTCTCAGGTGCTCGACCACGACCCGCGCAACCTGCCGCCTGGCATCCACGCCACCGTCGCCGGCCTCGATGCCACCGGGCTGCGCCGCGCCGCAGGGGCCAGCTCCGGCGTGCTCACCGAGGTCAGCGCCGCCGCCGCGCGCCGGTGCCCGGCCGAGCTCCCCGCAGCCATGGCCGACTACGTCACCCGCGTGCTTTCTGCACCGTAACCGTAGCCGAGAACGACGTCAGGCCGCGGGCCCGCCGGTGGCGAGCCGCATGAGGTCGGTGTCGAGATCGATGCCCACCTCGGTCCCGCCCGCGCTGCCGTACTCGTGCTGATAGTTCTCCCAGGAGGCGTCCCTGATCTGGCTGGCGAAGCCGCTCTCCATCAGGAGCACGAACTCGACCGCCGCCCGGTCGATGCGCTTGTTCAGGGCCGGGTCACCCCAGTCTTCGGGCGCGGCGAAGAGCGCGGTCGGGACCGTCATCGCGCGCAGGTACGCGAACATGGACCGCATCTGATCATCGACGGTGAGAGCGTGCCGCGCCGTCCCGGCGGTCGCGGCCAGCACCACCGGCCTCGCGATGATCAGGTCGTCGTCGAGGATGTCGAAGAATGAGGTGAACAGGCCGCTGGGACCGGCCTTGTACACCGGCGTGCTGGCGATGATCCCGTCGGCTTCGCCGAGGGCCGCGATCGCCGTCTGCAGTCTGGGCGTGATCAGCTGCGACACCAGCGCTGTGGCGACGTCGGCCGCCATCTCGCGCAGCTCGATGACGCTCGACGTCACCGCGCGGCCGTGACACGCCGCCAGCTCGCAGGAGCGGTCGGCGACGCGGTCGGCCAGCAGTCTCGTCGACGAGGGATCGCTGGTTCCGGCGCTGACGACCACGACTGTGAATGGCTCCGGCGCGGCACTGTTCATGGCTGCGTTTCCTCCTGGTTCGCGTTAGCCGCCGGCGTCACAGATTCGGATATTGCGGCCTCGACTCCGCCACGGTGTCCTGGTAGGGGGACCCGCCGGTGACGTTGTCGCCTCGGTTGGCGTTCGGACGGGGCTGACGCGGTGCCTGGTCTCCGTACCTGGCCTTGACCATGGCGGCGTGGGTTGGGGCCGCCGGGGTCTGCGGGTCCTGCCTGGCCTCGATCTCCTTGCGCAGGACCGGCACCACCTCGGCCCCGAGCAGGTCAAGCTGGTCCAGCACGGTCGCGAGCGGCAGGCCCGCGTGGTCCATCAGGAAGAGCTGCCGCTGGTAGTCGCCGAAGTGCTCGCGAAACGTCAGGGTCTTGTCGATGACCTCCGCCGGGCTGCCCACCGAGAGCGGCGTCAGGTCCATGAACTCCTCCATCGACGGCCCGTGCCCGTACACCGGCGCCTCGTCGAAGTACGGCCTGAACTCCTTCTTCGCGTCCTGGGAGTTCCGGGCGATGAAGGCCTGCCCACCCAAGCCGACGATCGCCTGCTGCTCGGTGCCGTGGCCGTAGTAGGCGTAGCGCTGGCGGTAGAACCCGATCAGGCGGACGTAGTGCTCCTTCGGCCAGAAGATGTTGTTGGCGAAGAACCCGTCGCCGTAGTACGCCGCCTGCTCGGCGATCTCCGGCGTGCGGATCGACCCGTGCCACACAAACGGCGGCACGTCGTCCAGCGGCCGCGGGATCGAGGTGAAGCCCTGCAGCGGCGTGCGGTACTTTCCCTGCCAGTCCACCACGTCCTCGCGCCACAACCGGTGCAGCAGGTTGTAGTGCTCCAGCGCCAGCGGCAGGCTCTGCCGGATGTCCTGGCCGAACCACGGATACACCGGCGCGGTGTTGCCGCGGCCCAGCATCAGGTCCATCCGCCCGTTCGACAGGTGCTGCAGCATCGCATACTCCTCGGCGATGCGCACCGGGTCGTTCGTCGTGATGAGCGTTGTCGCCGTGCTCACGATCAGCCTCTTCGTGGTCGCCGCGATGAAGGCCAGCAGCGTCGTGGGCGCGGACGAGAAGAACGGAGGATTGTGATGCTCGCCGATCGCGAACACGTCCAGCCCAACCTCCTCGGCCTTCTGGGCAATCCGCACGATCGCCCCGATCCGCTCTGCCTCGCTGGGCGTCTCCCCCGACACCGGATCGCGAGTGATGTCACTCACCGAGAAGATCCCGAACTGCATGACATGCCTCCTGCATTAGCGCGGCCGCCGGTCGGGTGGCCCGTCACCGCCCGCACCGGGGCGTCCCGCACCCAGGTCAGCTCGAAGCGCACCGGTCGTGCCATCTCGTCCTCCTGTCACCGATGCGCTTGCCTAGCTGTCGCGTGCTTCGACCACCGCGGTCAGGAGGTGAGCCAGACAGCAGCGGTGAGCACGTCGAGCGCCGAGCTTTGCCTGCTGGCGTCGGCCGAATCGAACGGTCCGCCCCAGCTGACTCCGAACTGGTTGTCGGCATTCCGGGCGTTATCCCAGATCGATCGCGCGTTCCGGATGATGAAGTCACGGTAGGCGGGCCGTGCACTGGCCTGGTAGAAGTCACAGAGGTTACGCACAAATACCCCCTTGAACTGGCTCTTGTCGCCGCGTCGCCCGGCCATGTCTGCCTCGCCGGGATCGACCAGAATGCCCGGCTCGGTGGCGGAGCCCCCGGTGGTCAGCTGACGCAGCGCCGCGTCGGCGATGCGCTCGCCGTGCCGCAGGTACGTCTCGTCGCCGGTGATGCGATAGAGGTCACCAAGACCGCCAAGGATCACGCCCTGGTTGTAGGTGTACGTGGGCTCGCCGTTGTTCTTGCAGTCCGCGGTGAGCCCGTCGTTGACCAGGCCGTTCTGGCCGATCAAGCCGCTCGCGCTGAACCAGTCCCACTCGCGCAAAGCCCAGTCGAGGTAGTGACGTCCGGCGTCCGGGGACAGCCGGTGCAGCCGCGCCGCGGCCGCGAGGAAGAGCTCGTTGGCGATCGCATTCTTGTATGTCCGGTCCTGGCTCCACCACAGGCCACCGGCGCACGTCTCGTCCCAGCCGGTGATCATGTTCTCGAAGAGACCCCGGCTCGCCGCCAGGTACCGCTTCCTGCCGGTCAGCTCGTAGGCCTTCGCCCAGGCCAGGGCCCACCACCCGTTGTCGTCGAAAAAGCTGCCGATGAAACGCGGGTGCTGCCAGCGAGCGACCCAGAACGTCCAGTTGATCACCCAGGCAAAGCTCCGGTCCTCAGTGCGCTCGGTGTAGTCGATGATGGCGGTGAGTGCGTTCGCCGCATTCCACCAGCCGGTGGTCCGCCACCGGCCGGTCCACGGGCTGTACCACCGCTGAAGCGCGGCCGCCCCGGCCGCGGCGTAGCCGCGGAAATCTGGCTCGACTGCCGCACTCATGTCCCGTTGGCGAACCGCGGCACGCCGAAATAGGCCCGAACCGCATCTTCTGGCGTCACGGTAGCCACTCCATTCGGCGACGAGCGGTGTGCTCAGCGCGCGTACCGCGCGACTGAGACGGTAACCGAGTCGCCGGACGGCTAAACCCTCGGGCAACGTCGGGGTACGCGCTCAGGTTGTCCCTTCGCTGCTGGCCGGCCGCGCCGCCAGGTGCCTGGCGAGGAACTCCACCGCCTCCGGAATCGCGTCCAGCCGGTTCGCGCGCTTCGCCAGCCCGTGCCCTTCGTCGTCGTAGACGAGCAGCTGGCAGTCCCGACCGCGGCTGGTCATCGCTGCGTAGATCTGCTCGGCCTCACTCAGCGGTACCCGTGGATCGTTGGCACCGTGGATCAGGAACAGCGGCGCCCGCATGTTCTCGACCTTCGTCAGCGGCGACACCGAGAGCAGGAACTCGCGATCGCCAGCGAGCGTCCCGTACTCGCGCTCGCGGTAAGCCCGGCGGTAGGCCGAGGTGTGCTCGAGGAACGTGACGAACGAGGCGATGCCGACGATGTCGACCCCGGCTGCCCACAGCTCCGGCTGGAACGCAAGCCCGGCGAGCACCATGTACCCGCCGTACGAGCCGCCCCACAGCGCCGCCCGGTCCTGGTCTACGGCCAGCTTCGGCAGGTAAGCGTGCAGCGCTGCCAGGTCGGCAACCGAGTCCAGCCGACGGCGCTTGTCGTCGGCTGAATACCACGCCTTGCCGTAACCAGTAGAACCACGCACGTTCGGGACCAGAACGGTGTGCCCGGCGGCGGCCAGTACCTGCACGTAAGTGTTGAAGTTCTGCCGGGACTGGCCCTCGGGCCCGCCGTGCACCACGACGACAGCGGACCCGGCGACTGCGGCGGGGCCGTCGGCAGCACCCCGGTACACCAGGCACGGCACGAGCTCGTTGCCGGCCGCCGGTATCCGATGCTGTTCTGGCGTAGCGGCGGGCTGGCCGAGGGCGTGAGCCGAGTGGGTGAGCTGGCGCAGCCGGGCGTCGCTAGCCCGGAGGTCGGTGGCCTGCAGCACGTCACCGGGCAGCTCGGGACCGCTCACGGACAGCACCAGCCCGGCCGAGTCCGCCGCCCAGCGCGGCGCCGGTAGCCGGGCGTCAGTGATGCATCCGGTCGAAGGCAGCGACAGGTCATAGAGCTTCGCGCCGGTTGCCGCGTCGTGCAGCGCCAGCCTCGAGGCGCCGTCGTCATTGCGCTCGACAAGCAAGACCGAGCCATCGGGCGCCAGCCAGCCCGTCACGTCGGCGTCGTCGGCGGTCACCAGCCAGGTGAGGCTGCCGGCCGCCAGGTCATACCTCGCGATACCGAGGAACTCCCTGTCGTTGTTCGAGGTGAAGTACAGGCCGGCGGCATCCGGCGCCCAGGCCAGCGCCTCGTTCCTGGCCGGCGCGTCCGCCGGGGTGACGTCGGTCATCCGCTCCTGGCCAGCCGACGCCCTCAGGTCGACGAGGACGACGTGCTCCGCCGAGGCGGTCACAGGCGAGGCGACCGTCAGTGCCAGCCACTTGCCGTCCGGTGACATCGCGGCGTCGTCGTACATCGCTTCGGCCAGCACCAGCTGGCGCTCTGATCCGTCCACCAGCTGACGGATGACCGGGTCGAAGGCAACCCCGTTCCGCCGGTTGGTGAAGTAGCAAATCTTGTCGGCGTGCACATCAGCCAGCACATGCATATGCCGCGGGTCACGGACGAGCGGCTCAAGGTCAGCCAGGCCCGCCGGCCGCCCGGAGGGCAGCGGCAGCCGGAGTATGGACAGCTGGTGCAGCTCGTTCCCACCCTCATCGTGTGAAACGATCACGGCTCGCTGGCCGGGCAGGTAGCGGCCGGTGCACGCGCCGGGCAGCGCGGTGACCGGTGTTCTCGTGCCGTCCGGCTCGATCTCGATCAGCTGGGTCGAACCGGTGTCATCGCTGCCGGCCAGCACGCGACCGTCGGCGTCGAGGTCGAATGCCTGGTAAAGACGGACGTCAAGAATCCTGGTCAGGTCGGGTCCCATACCAGCAGATTCGCACGCATCACGCCATGCCCGCTACGCGCCGAGCTCGGGCGCTCTCGGTTTCCGTGCCTGCCTAGCCGGGTAAAGAGGTTCGGATGTCAAGGCTGCTGGCCAGCGCGGCGGAGTATCAGTGACCGCGCCGGGACGCCCAGGCGAGACACCCGAGCAGCGCGATGACCGGAACCTCATCGACCTGTTGCAGGAGCTGCGGGTGGGGACGCTCGGCGTACAGGTTCCTTTCGGATTCCTGCTCGGACTCCCGTTCACCGCCCGATTCAGTCAGCTGCACGCCTGGCAACACTGGCTGTACCTCGCCGTCGTGGTGCTGTCGAGCATCTCCGTCGCGCTCCTGGTCGCACCTGTCGCTTATCACCGAGTGCTGTTCCGACGCCACGAGCTCGGGTACCTGCTGCGCGCGGCCAACGTGCTGGCTATCTGCGGCCTGGCCGCCGTCGCCCTCGCGGTCACCGGTGCCGTCTTGCTCGTGACCAGCTTCATCGAACCTGGCGTCGCCGCCGCCGTGCTGACCGTGCTCGTCGGCGGGCTGTTCGCCGGCTTGTGGTTCGCGCTACCGCTGGCACGCAGGCAGCGGCTTGCGGGCGTCTCGGCTACGCCCGATCCTCGTGCGGGTGACCACTAGCTGAACTGGTGAGCCCCGACGCCATGCGGCCGGGGCTCGGGCTCAGCATAACGCCGCAGCCGCGACCGCGCACTGGTCAGCTTTACGGCTCGAGCAGCTTGGCCAGTACCTCGAACACGAGGTCCGGCCGCCGCGGAATGCCGTACCTTTCGTCCCCGTACGGGAAGGGTCGCCGCTCCCCCGTTCGGCGGTACCCCCGCCGCTCGTACCACGCGATGAGCTCGGTT
>Ga0187781_10001624_pt1 | contig 17086 bp, 13 predicted proteins | sample 0715_SJ02_MP02_2_FD_132447 | JGI IMG/M metagenome (GOLD analysis project Ga0187781, IMG submission 132447) | Tropical peat soil microbial communities from peatlands in Department of Meta, Colombia - 0715_SJ02_MP02_20_MG | ecosystem: Environmental > Terrestrial > Soil > Wetlands > Peat | place... | reverse complement strand
CGCATGAGCTGCCGGGCTATCGCCACGTGTCGAACGACGACGTGCGCAGCGAGTTCGAGGGCGAGTGGGGCGTCAAGCTCGATCCGGAGCCCGGCCTGCGCATCCCCAACATGTTCGACGCCGCCGTCGACGGCGCGTTCAAGGGCCTCTATGTCCAGGGCGAAGACATCCTGCAGTCCGATCCCGACACCAAGCACGTCTCCCGCGGCCTCGCGGCGATGGAGCTTGTCGTGGTGCAGGATCTCTATCTGGTCGAGACGGCGAACTACGCGCATGTCTTCCTGCCGGGCGCGACCTTCCTCGAAAAGGACGGCACCTTCACCAACGCCGAGCGCCGCATCCAGCGCGTGCGCAAGGTCATGAGCCCGAAGAACGGTTACGCCGATTGGGAGGTCACGCAGCTCCTCGCCAATGCGCTGGGGTGCAACTGGAGCTACAAGCATCCGAGCGAGATCATGGACGAGATCGCGCGGCTGACCCCCACCTTCGCCGGCGTGTCGTTCGAGCGGCTCGACGTTGACGGCTCGGTCCAATGGCCATGCAACGACCAGTATCCGCATGGCGTGCCGATCATGCACATCGACCGTTTTGCGCGAGGGAAAGGGAAATTCGTCGTCACCGAATATGTGCCGACGAGCGAGAAGACCGGGCCGCGCTTCCCGCTGCTGCTGACCACGGGCCGCATCCTCTCGCAGTACAACGTCGGCGCGCAGACCCGGCGCACAGAGAACAGCAGCTGGCATCCGGAGGACGTGCTGGAGATTCATCCGCACGACGCCGAGCTGCGGGGCATCAAGGACGGCGATTGGGTGCGCGTGCAAAGCCGCGCCGGCGAGGCGTCGCTCCATGCGGTGATCACGGATCGCGTGGCGCCGGGCGTGGTCTACACGACCTTCCACCATCCGCAGTCGCAGGCGAACGTCATCACGACCGACAATTCCGACTGGGCGACCAATTGCCCGGAATACAAGGTCACGGCGGTGCAGGTCTCGCCGACCAACGGCCCCTCGGAATGGCAGGAGCGGTATCAGGCGCTCTCCGATTCGAGCCGACGCATCGCCGCTCAGGTTCCGGCGGAGTGACCGAAGGCCTGCCCCCGCCGTCGGTCGAAGTCCGCTGTCTCGCCCGCCGCAACGACCATGTTGCGGCGAGCTCCCGCATCATCCCCGAGGAGACGCCGATCGCCTTCACTTATGGCGGCGCGACGCACGCCGTCATGATGGCGACGCCCTCGGATCTGGAGGATTTCGCGGTCGGCTTCGCGTTGACCGAGGGGCTCATCGAGGCGGGCGGGCCGGCGCTCGACGTCGAGGTCGTCGAGAGCGAGCTGGGGATCGAGCTGCGCAGCTGGCTGCCGGGCGAGCGCCAGCAACGCTACGCCGACCGGCGGCGCTCGATGGCGGGGCCCACAGGCTGCGGTCTCTGCGGCATTGAGAGCCTCGAGGAGGCTGTTCGCGACCCGCCTAAGCTTAATAGCGCCCTGCGCGTGAAGGCCGAGGCGCTGATCGACGCCATGGAGCGGATGCCGTCGCTGCAGAAGCTCAACCGGGAGACGCGCGCGGTGCACGGCGCGGCGTTTTGGAGCCCGCAAACGGGCGCGCTCATCGTTCGCGAGGATGTGGGGCGCCACAATGCCCTGGACAAGCTCGCCGGCGCGCTCGTGCGTCAGGGCCTCGCGGGGCGGGAGGGCGTCGTGCTCATGACGAGCCGGGTCTCCGTGGAGCTGGTGCAGAAGGCGGCGCGCATCGGGGCGCCGATCATCGCGGCGATCTCGGCGCCGACGGCGCTCGCCTTGCGCAATGCGGAAAGTTGCGGCATGACGCTCGTCGCGGTGGTGCGCAGGCGCGACTTCGAGATCTTCACCCATCCCGAGCGCATAGAGGAACAGGCTGCTTCACATGGCGTCGCATAGCACGGTCGACACACTGGTCAAGATGGCCAATCAGATTGCCGACTTTTTCGGCGCGCAGCGAAGCGCGGACCGCGCCGCCGGCGTCGTCGACCACATCACGAAGTTCTGGGACCCGCGAATGCGCGCCAACATCGTCAAGCACGTTGAGGCCGGCGGCGAGGGCTTGAGCCCGATCGCGCTGGAAGCGGTGAAGCGCATCGCCGAAGGCGCCAAGCACAAAAACACTGATCACGGCCGCCACCAGAGCGGCGAGCACGCCGACGGGTGATCCGGGCGCTCAGTCGACGACGGCGTCCGCGGGCATAGAGGCCAGCAGGCTCTCGAGCGAAGCGAGGTCGATCGGCTTGACGAGGTGATGATCGAAGCCGGCCTGCATGGTCTTGCAACGATCGTCGTCGCGTCCCCAGCCGCTCAGCGCCGCGAGAACCAGGCTCTTGCCTCGCGGCGCCAGGCGGATGCGGCGGGCCGTTTCGAAGCCGTCCATGCCCGGCATGCCAATGTCGAGAAAGACCAAATGCGGCAGAAATTCCGGCAGCGACGCGAGCGCTTCGGCGCCGCCGTAGGCGACGCGCGCCTCGACCCCGCAGCACCCGAGCAGCATGAGCAGACTGTCGGCCACGTCGCGATCGTCGTCCACGACCATCACGCGGAGCGATTGCGATGGCGCGGTCGAGCAGATGTCGTCCGCCGCGGAGGAATTTGACGCTGCGAGGGGGAGGCGCACGACGAATTCGGCTCCTTGTCCCTCCCCCTCGCTGAAAGCTTCGACGCCGCCGCCATGCAGATCGACGAGGCTGCGCACGATCGCGAGACCGACGCCGAGGCCGCCGCGCGCGCCGTTCGCGCGATGCGCCTGCGTGAACAGCTCGAAGACACCAGATAGCAGATTGGGCTCGATCCCAAAGCCCTCGTCGCGCACGCTGATCTTGGCCTCGTCGCCCGCCCGCTCCGCCCTGAGCAAAATGCTCCCGCCCGAAAGCGAATATTTCGTGGCGTTGTGGAGGAGGTTGGCGAAAACCTGCGCCAGCCGGACCGGATCGGCGTCGAGCACAATCGGGGCTGTCGGCAGCTCGACGGTCATTTGATGGCCCCTGGCCTCGATATGCGGCTGAACGGTCTCCACCGCCTGGCGCAGTATAGCGTCGAGCGGGACCCGCTCCTTCTGGAGCTCGATCTTGCCGCGATTGATGCGTGAGATGTCGATGAGATCGTCGACGAGCCGCACGAGATGATCGACCTGCCGCTCCATCATCGCGATGAGCGCGAGATCGTCCTGCGAGGAGGCGAGCTTCTTGCGCGCGACATAGAGGCCGTTGCGGATGGGCGCGAGCGGGTTTCTGAGCTCATGCGCGAGCATCGCGAGAAATTCCTCCTTGCGCCGGTCGGCTTCGCATAGCGCCGCTTCGGCGCGTTTGCGGAAGCTGATGTCGCGCGCGGAGAGCTGCAACGCCGGCTTTCCGCGCCATAGCGTCGGACCCGTGGCGACGCCCACGTCGATGAGGGAGCCGTCGCGCCGGCGCCATTGATAGTCTGTGATTGGATCGGCGCGGTTTTCCTCCAGCGCCAGCCGATATCTTTCGCGCACGAGGTCGTGATAGGGCTCCGCCGCGATGTCGAAAGGCGTGAGGGCGAGAAGCTCCTCGGCGTCGCGGGCGCCGAGAAGACGCACCGCCTCGGCGTTCGCATAGACGTAGTGCCCGTCGACGTTGACGAGTATGGCGTCCGGACTCATGTCCGTGAGCGTGCGAAATCGCGCTTCGCTTTCACGCAAGGCTTCCTCGGCAAACATGCGCTCAATGAGATCGGCGGCGTGGCGCGCGAGCAGGTCGAGCAGGCGCAACGCGTTGTCGCTCGGGCGCTGCGGCTCGCGATAGTGCGTCGAAAAAACGCCGACCAGCGCGCCCGAGCGGCTAATGAGCGGCGTCGATTGCACCGCGCGCACGCCGACGCTGCGCAAGGTCTCCAGCCCCGGTGTGTCGGCGAAGATCGCGCTATGCTCGATGTCCTCGCAAATGATCCGCGCGCCGCCCTCGAAAGCGGCGTGGCAGGCGCCACCGCGTTCGGCGGCGTTCCAAAAATCGACCCACCAGTCCGGAAAACCGCGCTGCGCCGCGATCGAGAGCTTGGACGAATCTCGATCGACGATTTGGATATTGCCGAAATCCGCGCCGCAGATGGCCATCGCCGCATCGACGATCTCCAGAAAGATCGGCTGCAGTTCGCCGTCGCGAACCTGGAGCGCGCCGAGTCTTTGCAGGCGGATCATCGCCTCGAGATCCACCGCGAGCTCATTTTCGCTCCGTTGCAGCGCGGCCTCGGCGGTTCTCATTTTCGTGATGTCGCGCGACACGGCGAGCACGCGCTCGACCTTTCCGCCTTTGCCGCGCAGGGGCTTGACGATCACGTCCCACCACATGGGCTTCCCCCGCCGCGTCGGGCAGAACCCGGTGAAACGCGCTGTGCAGCCCGCCTGCGCCGCGCCGAGCGCGGCCTCAACGCTCGCGCGCGAGGCCTCGGGCCACAGCGAGGGCCAATCCTTGCCGCAAGGTTCGGCCTCCTCGTCGAGCTCCATCAGACGTCGGCCGGTTTCATTGATCCTCAGCAGGCGCCCGCCAACGTCCAAGACCTCCACGATGTCGGGGCTGTCCTCGACGATGGCGCGCGTGAACTCCTCGCTCTCGCGCAAGGCGGCCTCGGCGCGCTTGCGCTCCGAAAGATCGACGACGACCGCGACGGCCCCGATGGTCTCGCCCTGCTCGCTCCTGACCGGCGCCGCCGAGACTTCCGCAAAAAAGCGGCGCCCGCCCGCCAGTTCAATCTCAAGTTCGGTCGGCTCGATGGCGCCCGCGCCCGCGGCCACGCGCTGCATCGGCAGATCGGCCGCCGAGAGCTCGACGCCGCCGGAGAAGAAGCGCAGCTTCCGACCGACCGCCGCAGACTCCTGAGCCGAGGCGGAGGCGTTGTCGCCGGCCTCCATTTCGTTCAGCTTCAGAAACGCGGGATTGCCGGTGATATTCGTGCAGCTGCGATCGTCGCTATAGGCGACGCCGACCGGAACCGCCGCCATCACGGACTCCAGGCGTCGCTGGGCTTCCCTGAGCTTTGCTTCCGCCGCCTTGCGCTCAGTGATGTCCTGCGCGAAGAGGATGAGGCCGCCGATCTCGCCGCTCTCGTCGCGCCAGGGCTGCGCCTCCCATTCCAGCCACTGCGCCGAGCCGTCGAGGCGCTCGAAACAATCTTCGCCCTGCCTGATCGTCTCTGCGGCGAGCGCCCGGCGATGGAGGTCCTTCCATCTCTCGGGGATTTCCGGAAACACCTCGTCATGCGAACGCCCGAGCACGCCGTCGTCGAGGCCGTGGTCGGAAAGCCAACGCCGGCTCGCCGCAAGGCAGCGCATGTCGCGATCGAACATTGCGACAGCGACGGGCGCATGTTTCAAAAATAGTCGAAACCGCGTGTTCGGCACGGGCTCATCTCACTCGCACGGGCGCCTCGTTCTCTGGCACGAACCTCGGTCGCGCACAATCGCGATCCACGGGCATTCTCGTAAAAGTGAGAAGGCGGCGAGGAATATCGGCGAACGATCCGTCTCATCCTAACTGTCGCCAGCAACGCAGCCAAGGCGATTAGGTACATATCCGAATTTCTCGCAAACGCGCTTTGTTGTATCCATTCGGCGCGGCGTGACTTTGGCGCTTCACAAATCGAGCGCAAGCCAAAATCCCCGTTCGAAGGGCTAATCCTTGCGAGGCGGCGCTTTTGCGCGCGCTTTTGACGGATCAAACGAGGGCTCCAGGATGACCGACTACTTCGACAGCCTCCAGCAATACGGACGTGATCGTTTCGAGGCCGCGACGGCCGCCTCGGCTTCGCTCGCCAAGGAATTCGGCAGCGTCGTCGAGGAATCGCAGAATTACTCGAAAAAGTCCTTCGAGGACGCGCAGACCTATTTCAAGAAGCTGCTCACCGTGAAGACGGTCGACGAGGCGGTGAAGGCGCATACGAGCTTCCTCGATGCGGCGCGGCAGGATTTCATCGATCATGCCGGCAAATATGGCGACCTCTATTTCAATTTCGCGAGGACGCTGCTGAAGTCCGGGAACGGCGCCGGCGGCAAGATCGCCAATGAAGGCTTCGTGAAGTCGAAGTCGGCGTAGCGCGTTGGAGACGCGCTCGGCCCCGCGCCAGCGGAGGGAGAAAAGCGCCGGGCGCGTCTCCAGCGACATGAGCCCGACGCGACAGCGACGGAGAGGCTGTCCGATGTCGGTCGTGCGCTTTTTGGGAGAAAGGCCGAAGAGGGCCAGCCGCCCTGCGATGTCCGCCGCCGACGCGCGCTGGCAATTGCGCATGTCCGGCGCAGTGGCGATGTTGTGGGTTGCGGCGCTGGGGCTTTGGGTGGTTTTCTGCGCCTTCGATCCTTTCGAGTGGAACGCCGAGCGGCATGACCCGCGTCTCGGCGCCGCCCAAAAGCTCCTTCTCCGCCATTAAGCCGGAGGCGATCCGCCGCCGCCACACGCTGCCAAAGCGCTCGCGAGATGCTATGCCCTTGAAGCATGAGCGAGGACGGGGGCGGGGCGAAAATTGTCGAGGTTCTGGCGCCCGTCGCGGTGGACCAGACATACAGCTATCTCGCGCCGCCGGCTCTCGCGCTTGCGCCGGGCGATCATGTCAAAATTCCGCTCGGAAGCCGCGAGGCCTATGGCGTCGTGTGGGAGACGCGCGATCTCGCGGGCGGGGCGAGCAATCTCAAGAGCGTCGCCGCCCGCTACGACCGTCCGCCGCTCTCCAAAAACCTGCGCGACTTTCTCGACTGGCTTGCGCGCTGGACGCTTGCGCCGCGCGGCATGGCGCTGCGGCTTTCGACGCGCAGCGGAGAGGACGCAGGGCTAGAGGCGCCCCGCCTGCTCTATCGCGCGACCGGGACGCCGCCGCGCCGCGCGACGCCAACGCGCCTGCGCGTGCTCGAGGCCGCGGAGGGCGGGCTCGCCTTCGCCAAGAGGGCGCTCGCTGAAGCTGCGGGCTGCTCGGCCTCGGTGATCGACGCGCTGGTCGACGAAGGCGCCCTGGAGGCGGTTTGCGCGCCGCCGACGCCGGTTTCCGAGCCGCTCGATCCGGCTTTCGCGCAACAAAAGCTCGAGCCCGCGCAGCGCGCGGCGGCCGACGCCCTGCGCGAAGCCGTCGAAGCCCGCGGCTACAAGCCTTTTCTGCTCGATGGCGTCACCGGCTCCGGCAAGACCGAGGTCTATTTCGAGGCGATCGCGGCGGCGATCGCGCGCGGCGGCCAGGCGCTCGTGCTGATGCCGGAGATCGCGCTGACGGCGCAGTTCCTGGAGCGCTTCGCCGCGCGCTTCGGCGCGCGTCCCGCGGAGTGGCACTCGGGCGTCTCCGAAAAGAAGCGCGCGCGCATCTGGCGCGGAACGGCCACGGGAGAGGTCAAGGTCGTCGTCGGCGCGCGCTCGGCGCTGTTCCTGCCCTTCTGCGCCCTGGCGCTGATCGTCGTCGACGAGGAGCATGAAGCCGCTTACAAGCAGGAGGATGGCGTCTGCTATCACGCGCGCGACATGGCTGTCGTGCGCGCGCATATCGAAAGCGCGGCGGTGGTGCTGGCGTCGGCGACGCCCTCGTTGGAGACGCGCGTCAACGCGCTCTCGGGCCGCTATGCGCATCTGCGCCTTTCCGCGCGCGCCGGCGCGCGCAGCCTGCCCTCGATCGAGGCGATCGACATGCGCGCCGCCGGCGCGCCGAAGCATCGCTGGATCGCGCCGCGCCTCGCCGCAAACGTCGCCGAGACCATCGCGCGCGGCGAGCAGGCGCTGCTGTTCCTGAACCGGCGCGGCTACGCGCCGCTGACGCTCTGCCGCAACTGCGGCCACCGGTTCCGCTGCGAGAATTGCGACGCCTGGCTCGTCGAGCACCGCTTCCGCCGCGCGCTGGTCTGCCACCACTGCGGCCACATGGAGCGCCGCCCCGAGAGTTGCCCCGAATGCGAGGCCGAGGACACGCTCGCGCCCTGCGGCCCTGGCGTCGAGCGCCTGGCCGAAGAGGCCGCGGAGCTGTTCCAGGGCGCGCGAATTTTGGTGCTGTCGTCGGATTTCCCGGGCGGGACCGAGCGACTGCGGCGGGAGCTGGACGCCATCTCGAAGGGCGAGTTCGATCTCGTGATCGGCACGCAGCTCGTGGCCAAGGGGCACAATTTTCCGTATCTGACGCTCGTTGGCGTCATCGACGCGGATTTGGGACTGGGGAGCGGCGACCCGCGCGCGGCGGAGCGCACCTTTCAGCTCTTGGCGCAGGTGACGGGGCGCGCCGGGCGCGGCGACCAGCCGGGCCGCGCGCTGATCCAGACCTATCAGCCGGAGCACCCGGTGATCCGCGCGCTGCTCTCGGGCGACGCCGAGCGCTTCTACGAGCAGGAGACGCATCTGCGCGAACGCGCCGGCCTGCCGCCTTTCGGACGTCTCGCGGGGCTGATCGTCTCGGCGAAGGACGCGGCCTCCGCCGAAGCCCACGCGCGGGCGCTGGCGCGCGCGGCGCATGGGCTGCCGGCGACGGAGCGCTATAAGGTCGCGGCGCTCGGCGGCCTGCCGGAGGAGGGGGAGATTTTGGTGCTCGGCCCGGCGGAGGCGCCGATCGCGGTGCTGCGGGGGCGATTCCGGTTCCGCCTGCTGGTGAAGGCGCCGAGGAAGGCCGATTTGCAGGGGTTTCTGCGCGATCTGCTGGCGGCGGGGCCGCCGGAGCGGGGCGGGGTGCGGGTGCAGGTGGATGTCGACCCGCAGAGTTTTTTGTGAGACTCGGCCTCTCGTTGAGCGCGTCAGAAACGTTTTCCCAAAAAAGTTGCTTTCATATCCAATGAGGATAAGATAATAAAATGGGCATGGAGGCCGAGCTTGAGCTGCTGCTGTCTCTAGACGGCGCAAGCTTCGAGGCGGCCGAGGGTTATGTCGTCGAATTGATGGCTCGCCGCACAGACCAGACGCCGCAGCGTCCACATGGGCTCAGCTACGCGCTTGTATTTCGGCCCAAGGATGGCGAGCCGCTGGTGCGTTTCGATAACGCCCACGCAGTTGAACGTCGGGGCGGAAAGTTCGTCAAAGCGCCAGCCGCGCACGATCATTGGCACAGAACCGTAAATGATCCCGGACGGCCTTACGCTTTCAGGACAACCGCGCAATTGCTCGAAGATTTCTGGCGCGAGGTGAAGCGAGCAATGGACGAGAGGGGGATACCCAATGACCTATAAGACCGGAACTATCGGCGCCTTTATGAAGTGGACGAAGCGCGTTGTCGCCGATACCGACGCGGCCAAGGACACGCCCAAGCGTTGGTTCGACAGCGACGCGACGGCGGCGCGCGCGCTCGGCGGCGCGACTTCGCCCGAAGCCATGGTGAAGCTGCTCTCCGAGCAAAACCTGCAATTGCTGCGACTGATCGCGAGCAAAAGGCCCAGCTCGTTGCATGAGCTGGCGACGCTTTCGCATCGCCAGGAATCCAATCTCTCGCGCACGCTGCGCAAGCTGCGCGAGGCGGGAATTGTGGATTTCGAGAAAGGCCCAGGGCGCACGCGCGCTCCCCGCCTGACGGCGCGGCGCGTCACGCTCGACCTCGATCTCGAAGGGCCAAGCAGCGTCGTATCCGTCGAGCGTCGGCCTACGGTGGCGTAAGGCCGCTTCGCCTCGCGCGGACCATCCATCCTTGACATTCCCCCCGCCACACCGCAATTCTGGCGAACAAATCGTTCGGCATATCGAACAGGCAGGAAAACATTGGCCTTCATCTCGCCGCCGCCGCTCGCCGAGACCAAGCTTCCGGACGCGAACGGCGCCGGCGTCCCGCATCGCGCCGTCTGCTTCGGCCCCGACAAGCCGCTCGTCACCGACGGCGGCCGCGTCATCGCGCCGCTCACTATCTCCTATGAGACCTATGGCGAGCTCAACGCCGCACGCAGCAACGCCATCCTGCTCTGCCACGCGCTGACCGGGGACCAATACGCCGCCGGCGTCCATCCGGTCACCAAGAAGCCCGGCTGGTGGGACGTGCTCGTCGGCGCCGGCAGGCCCTTCGACACCGACCGCTTCTTCGTCATCTGCACCAATGTCGTCGGCGGCTGCATGGGCTCGACCGGCCCCGCCTCGATCAATCCCGCCACAGGCCGCGCCTATGGCCTCGACTTTCCCGTCGTGACCATCCGCGACATGGTCCGCGCGCAGGCGATGCTGATCGACCATTTCGGCATCGACACGCTGTTCTGCGTCGCCGGCGGCTCGATGGGCGGCATGCAAGCGCTGCAGTGGGCCGCAAGCTTCCCCGAGCGCGTGTTCACGACCATGTCGATCGCCGCCGCGCACCGGCACTCCTCGCAGAACATCGCCTTCAACGAGGTCGGGCGCCAGGCGGTCATGGCCGATCCCGACTGGCGCGGCGGGCGCTATCTGGATCAGGGCGTGCGGCCCGAGAAAGGCCTCGCCGTCGCCCGCATGGCGGCGCACATCACCTATCTCTCGGAACAGGCGCTGACGCGCAAGTTCGGACGCAAGCTCCAGGAGCGCGCCGCGCCGACCTTCTCCTTCGACGCCGACTTCCAGATCGAGAGCTATCTTCGCTATCAAGGCGTCTCCTTCGTCGAAAGGTTCGACGCCAACTCTTACCTCTTCGTCACGCGCGCCTGCGACTACTTCGATCTCGCCGCCGACTACGACGGGTCGCTCGCCAAGGCCTTCCAGGGCTCGAAGACGCGCTTCTGCGTCGTCTCCTTCACCTCCGACTGGCTCTATCCGACCTCGGCGTCGCGAGCGATCGTGCATGCGCTGAACGCCGCCGGCGCCTCGGTCTCGTTCGTCGAGATCGAGAGCGACAAGGGCCACGACGCCTTCCTGCTCTACGAACCTGACTTCTTCGCGACGATGCGCGGCTTCCTCGCCTCCGCCGCCAAGGCGCGCGGCCTTCCGGAGGCCATAGCGAACCCAACGCGACCTTCATCGTGAACTCTTCGTGTTCTTCGTGTCTTCGTGGTGATTTTCGCCACAAAGACACGAGGAGCACGAAGTCGTTCACCACGACCTGCAAAGCAAAAGCCAGCGTGACGAAAGAATTCACTTTTGCGCCCGAGCGTTTCGACCTCTCCGTTGTCGCGGACATGGTCGAGGCGAAGAGCCGCGTGCTCGACGTCGGCTGCGGCGACGGCCTGCTGCTGCAGCTGCTCGCGAGCCGCAAGGAGGTCGACGGGCGCGGAGTCGAGCTGTCGCAGCGCGGCGTGAACGACTGCGTGGCCAAGGGGCTTTCGGTCATCCAGGGCGACGCTGACACGGATCTGCGCGATTATCCCGAGGACAGCTTCGACTATGTGATCCTCTCGCAGACCTTGCAGGCGACGCGCCGTCCGCGCGTCGTGCTGGAGCATATGCTGCGCATCGGGCGCCGCGCGATCGTTTCCTTCCCGAATTTCGGCCATTGGCGCGTGCGCGCGCAGCTGCTGCTCGGCGGGCGCATGCCGAAAAGCGTCAACAGCGATTGCGGCTGGTACGACACGCCCAATATTCATCTGTGCACGATCAAGGATTTCGTGGCGCTCCCGGACGAGCTCGGCGCTGAGATCGAGCAGGCGGTCGCGCTCGACCGCGCCGGGGCGCCGATCCCCTTCATGTCGGTCGGTCGGGCGATGAACTTTTTTGGCGCGCAGGCGATTTTTCTACTGGAGCGCGCGCGTGCGCCGCAGCACAAGAGCGCCGACGACATGTGATCGCTTTACGAGAATTAACGGGGAGCGCCGCAAGCGCGGCGCAGAAAGCGGGACTGCGCGCAGTTGCCGCCTTTTCTCCGGCTCGAGATGAAGCTAGTTTTCAAGGCGTCGTTCGCAGTCGCGAATGGGAGAGTTCGTCGCGCCGGCGCGGGTCTTTTTGATCCCTAAGGCGTTACGCAAAAAAAGTGGCGCGGCGGCTCGCTTTGGCGTCCGCCGGGTCTTCGAAAGATGCGGATTGCCGGCCAGGAAGCGCGAAACCCATGTCCGAATTGCCGCCACTACGCGAATTCCCGATTTTCGCCGCGTTCGACGACGCGACCCTGCGGCGGCTCGCATCCGAGGCCAAGGTCGAGACATACGCCGACGGCGAGGCGATCTTCCGTCAGGGCGACGCCGCCAGCGCGTTGATGCTGGTCGTTTCCGGCTTTGTGAAGCTGCTGCGCACCTCGGCGAGCGGCGACGAAACCGTCATTTGCATCAGGGGCGACCGCGCGGCGATCGCGGACGCGCCGACCTCCGTTCACGAGACCTGCCACGTGTCGGCGGAGGCGGTCGGCCCGACGACCGTGCTGAAAATTCCGGCCAGCAAATTCAGGGGGCTCATGGCCGAGCAGCCGGCGCTGGCGATGGCGGCGCTCGACGAGGCCAAGCGCGCGGTCGCCGAGCTCGTCGGCGAGATCGAGTCGCTGAAGTCGCACAGCGCCGATCAGCGGCTTGCGCGCTTCCTCCTGTCGCTATGCCCGGCGGAAGCCGAGCGCCGCCGTTTTCGCCTGCCCTATGACAAGCGGCTTATCGCCGCGCGGCTCGGCGTGACGCAGGAGACGCTGTCGCGCGCCTTCGCGCGCCTGCGCGAGTTCGGCGTGCGCACGGAGACGCGGGACGTGTCCGTCGAGAGCGCCGCGCGCCTGCGCGCGCAATATCGCGACCTCGAGCGCCCAGGCGCCGCCCCCGGCCCAAGGCTGGGGGAGGGCGGCTGAACCGCCCCATAGTCATGGGTCAGTGTGAATACGCGGCGTGACTCTTTCGATCCGACAAGCTCTATCGACGCCTTCTTCGCGCCCTTCGCGTCTTTGTGGCGACACTCCACCACAAAGACGCGAAGGGCGCGAAGAATTGCCGATTCATTGGCGCTAGCCGGCGCGCCCCGAGCTTCATCCGCGCCGAAGCCTGATCGGCCCCGCTATTTCTGGACGCCGCCTTGGCGGACGTTCGAGGATGCGCCATTTCCGGCCCCTGCCGGAACGGCCAGGCGCAAGCCTTTCGCTTTTGCGGGCCCCTTTCCTCACTCGCCGACGATGTATTCCCTGGTGGTTGCGTTCGCCGAAGCAATGGTCGACAGCGAAGAACCCACCATCTCGTCTGATTTCGTAGCTACGCCGTGATTGTTCGCCAAGGGCATCGTGAGGCTGAAAATCGCGCCGCCCTCCGGGTTAGGGCTGGCCCATATTCGACCGTGATGCGCTTCGATAATTGCGCGCGAGATTGAGAGACCTACGCCCATACCCCTGGGCTTCGTCGTGACAAACGGCTCGAACAAGCTCGGCTTAATCTTTTCGGATAATCCGACGCCCGTGTCGATAATGTCGATCCGGATTTCTTCTTCGTCGGACGCCGTCGAGACTACGACCTCCCGTCTTCGCACAGGCTCCATCGCCTGCATGGCGTTGTTCAGCAGATTAACGAGAACCAGCACGATCTGCGTCTTATCGGCCAGAACCTCATCTTGTGCGGCGTTCAATCGAAGCGACACGGCGACGCCCGCATCGTTCGTGGCCGCGGCCGTTGCGCTTAGCGCCTCGTGAATCAGGCCATGCGCGCTCAGCTGAAGCTGGTCTGGCTCGCCATGCGCGATGAACGATCGCAGCCGGGAAACGATTTCGCCGGCGCGCGCAATTTGCGCCGAGGCGTTATGGAGCATCTCCTGAATTCCCGTTGTTGAGCGCTGCTGCGGCCGCATTTCAAGCAATCGACGCAGCGCTCCCAGATAAGCGCCAGCGGCAGTGAGCGGCTGATTGATTTCATGCGCGATGCCGGCGGCCGTGCTTTGCATGATCGCTATTCGATCGGCATGCAGCTTTCGCTCCCGCGCCTCATTCCGCTTCTGCTCTGAAATGTCTAGGACGAAGGCGACGCCGTCGAGGGTGGCCTTATCGAGCAGCGCTCGAGCGACGAGAATCGGGATGCGTCTTCCATCCTTGCGGATATACTCTTTTTCCGTCGGGCGTTCGTTTTTGCCTCTAGCAATCAATTCCGCGATCGCCACGGCGTTAAACGGCCGATGCTCCAGAGGCGTCATTTCATACCAGTTAATCCGCCCAGCGCTCAAATCTTCGCGGTCATATCCGATCATCTCGAGGAATTTGTCATTTGCATCGGTAATCGCGCCGCTGCGGGCGTTGCCGTAACAGACGCCGAGCAGATTGGAGTCGAAAAAGGCTCTGGACCGCTCCTCGCTGGCGCGCAGCTCTTCCTCGGCGCGCTTGCGCGCCGTGATATCCTGGACATGACCATGCCAGACGATCGCTCCTCCCGGCTCGGGCACGGGGCGCGAAAGGCCTTCAAGCCAAATCGTTCCCTTCCGCGGGTGATTGTAGCGAAATTCTTCGCGCCAGGTCGAAAGCGTGCGCGCAGACTCGGCAATGCTGGCGCTGATCCGCTCGCTGTCATCGGGGTGGTTATGCGCGAAGACAGGCGCCGCGTCCGTTCTGACCTCTTCCGGAGCAAAACCAAACACCGAGGGGAAGTTGTCGGAGGCGTATGGGAATGATGGCTTGCCGTCCGCGCCTTGACGGAAGCTGGCGATTACGCCCGGCATGGCCGCGACGCAGGCCGCCATGATCTCCAGCTGCTCGGCGAGCCGGGATTTCTCCGACAAAAGCCGTTCCATCGAGACTTCGTCTGTGATGTCGCGGCAGATTCCGATGACGCGGACGGCCTTGCCCTGCGAAAAAAAGGCCTGCCCAATGGAGCTGATCCAGCGCTCCTCTCCGTCGTTGGGCCGATGAATTCGATACTTTGCCCGATATTGTCCATCGCCCTCGGGGTCGAGCGCCTTGCTCAAGGCTTTTCGCGCATGCAGCCGATCGTCTTCGGCGAGCAGGGAAAATATTTCCTCCGGAGCAATGCGTCTGTCTTGCTCAAATCCAAACATGGTCCGCAATTCGGAGTTCGCCTCCGCTGCGTCGGCCACGGGATCATAATCCCAAGTCCCGATGCCGCCGGCGGCCATGACCAGTCGCAACCGTTCATGAGCCACTTGCATCGGGTCCATTGCGGTTTTTCCCTCTCGAAGAACCATAGTTTCTCACCGCCGGCTATTGAGACGCGAACGGCGATAGTAGCAGCGTGGGCCGCAGCCAATCCAGAGCAGAATCTGTTTGTTTTCACCCGCGTTCGGACCCGGCGCAAGCTTAACGGTCTCAAGCCCAAGCCACGTTTGAGTTTAAACGCCAGCCGAGCAGAATCCTTTCTTCTGGCGCTTCTCAAAAGTACTGTATTCCTATTCAGCGTGGACAAAACAGCGCGATTTCGAACAGGCCGCTGCCTTCGCTGCCCCAGCTTGCAAAGCCAACAACAAGGGCGGTATGGGAGGGAGCGCGGCGGGCGCGGCGCGCGAACGCGCTGAAGCCCACAGAATTCGCGCAAGATTTTCGCGCGAGAGGGCGTATGTCCGATCTTTCCGGTCTCCTCAACGCCGGCGGCGCCGACGCGCTCCTGCTCGTCCCCACGGCCATCGCGCTCGGCGCCCTGCACGGGTTGGAGCCCGGCCACTCCAAGACCATGATGGCGGCCTTCATCGTCGCCGTCCGCGGCACGGTCGCGCAGGCCGTTCTACTCGGCGTGGCCGCGACGGTCTCGCATACGCTGGTCGTTTGGCTCATCGCCATGACCGGACTCTATTTCGGCTCACAATGGCGGGCGGAGCACGCCGAGCCCTATCTGCAGCTCTTCTCGGGGGGGCTGATGCTGCTGGTCGCGGCCTGGATGGGCTTGCGCTATTGGCGCGAGCAGAGCGGCGCGGCGGCCTTTGCAGAGGCAGGCCACGATCACGGCCATTACCATCACCATCACCATGACCACCATCACGGTCATGGTCATGATCACGGCCACGCCCACGCCGGGCATGATCATGACCAAGACCAGGACCAAGAGCATGAGCATGAGCACGAGCACGAGCTCGACGGGCAGGCGGAGCACGGGCGACAGGACCACCATCACCGCAACTTCGGCCATCCGCGCCGGCGTCCGCCGCTGGCGCGCTCGAAGGAAGCGCGGTTCAAGCAGGAGCTCATCGCGGTCGATGGCGAAGTTTTCGCTGACGCCCATGAGCGCAAGCACGCGCTGGAGATCAACCGCCGCTTCTCCGGCGCTCACGCGACAACGGGCCAGATCGTGATGTTCGGCCTGACGGGCGGCCTCATCCCCTGCCCCGCGTCGATCACCGTGCTGCTGCTCTGCCTCCAGGTCGGCAAGATCGGCCTCGGCGCCCTGCTTGTGCTTTGCTTCAGCATCGGGCTCGCGGCGACGCTCGTCCTTGTCGGCGTAGCGGCGGCGCTGTCACTGCGCCACGCGGGCGCGCGCTTCAAGAGATTCGGCGCGCTTGCCGGGAGGGCGCCCTATCTTTCCTCGACGATTGTCGCGCTGATCGGCGCCTACACCATTTACTTGGGCTTCTCGTCGCTAAGCTGACCCAACAGGGCGCCGAGCGCCATCTCGTTCTTGACGACGCCCTCGGTGAGCGGCTCCTTCAAGAAGAAATCGAGAAAGGCCGAGACGCTTGGGTCGACGGCGTAGGGTTTGAAATCCGTCACGCCCTCCTCGCGCAGCACGTTCACATCGATGTAAAAGGCGCCGCGGCACGCGCGCGCAGGGCGCGTCAGGATCGCGTGCGCCGCGTCAGCGACGACCTCTGGCTTGCGCGCATGGCGCAGCGCCAGCTCGCCGCCGAGAAGATTGCCGACCGCCGCGGTCGCAATCATGGTCTCCGGCCACAGCGAGCTCACGCCGATGTCGGGCAGCGCCTGCGCGAGGCCGAGCGTCACGAGGCTCATGCCGTATTTGGCCATTGTGTAAGCAAGATTAGGCGCAAACCATCGCGGATCGAGGTCAGGCGGCGGCGACAGCGTCAGGATATGCGGGTTTTTCGCCTTGCGCAGATGCGGCAGCGCGAGCTTCGCGCAAAGATAGGAGCCGCGCGCGTTGATCTGGTGCATCAGATCGAAGCGCTTCATGTCCAACCGATCGATGCCGCGGAGGTCGATCGCGCTGGCGTTGTTGACGAGGATGTCCACGCCGCCAAATCGCTCGACAGTCTTCTCCATCGCCGCGGCGACCTGCTCCTCGAAGCGGATGTCGCAAACGATGGGAAACGCCGCGCCGCCCGCATCCTCTATTTCTTTCGCCGCGGTGAAGATCGTGCCGGGGAGCTTCGCCTGCGG